>Ga0185299_10000290_pt1 | contig 151848 bp, 123 predicted proteins | sample PaiPotPPA55metaG_FD_128002 | JGI IMG/M metagenome (GOLD analysis project Ga0185299, IMG submission 128002) | Iron sulfur acid spring bacterial and archeal communities from Banff, Canada, to study Microbial Dark Matter (Phase II) - Paint Pots PPA... ...
GTTCGAGCAAGGAGTTCTGGACGGGCACGGACCCGCCCAGGTAGGATTAACTTCTCCTTTGTGAAAGAGACTGCACCGTTTCAGGACTTAGCCAACAACACCTGCGGTTCACACTAGCCGCGACCCGTTAGGGGAGCGCGGGCGTGGCGCAAACAGCCCGCGCTCCCCTAACGGGTCGCGGCTAAACGTCGGCTAACGGCGGGACGCCGTTCCGGGCGCGGAAGCGGAAATGCAGCCGCGCGTGCCCTGCTCATTTCGTTTCCGGTGGATAGGTCTTCGGATTGACCAGCACGCCGTTCTCCAGCTTGCCGACAAACAGGGGCCGTCGTGCCGCGTGATTGTTATCGAAAGTCCAGGAGCCGGTAAGGCTCTTGTCAAACGGGGTGCTGGCCATATCGGCCAGCGCTGCCCGAATGTCCGCGGACTTGAAACTCTTGCCGCGGCGCATGGCCTCGAAGAGGACGCGCATGCCGTCAAAGGCGAGGGCGGCCTGGGCATCGGGCGGCAGGTGGTAGCGCTCCTGGTAGCTTTTGACAAACTTGTGATTCTCTTCGAATGCCGCGCCGGCCACGTACGGCATGGTCACGTAGACGCCGTTGCCCGCCTCCTGGTCCAGCGCCAGGTGCTCTTCATCGCCGCCGAAGAGGACGTGCACCTTGATGCCGGCCGCCAACAACTTGGCGCGCAGCCTGCCGAGATCGATCACGCTTCCCGCATGGAGGATGGCGCCGGGCTGCGCTTTCTTGAAGCGTTCGACCAGCTCGGAAAGATCGCTGGGGTTCTTGTAACTCCACGGATTGACGTGGCTCGTGTTGGTTTTGGAGAATTCGCGTGCAAAGGCGTCCGCCAGCGTGGTGGCGGCGCGCTCTCTGCCGTCCACCAGGATCGCCACATGCTCCACCTTCAATTCCTGCCTGGCGAAGCGTGCCAACGTTTGACCCTCGAACGCAAGCCCGACGTTGACCGAAAAGACGTTGGGACCCGGGGATTCCAGGGGCAGCCCGGCAAACGCGACGAGCGGCACCTCGTACGCCTGCGTGGCCCGTTCCAGGAGTTCCACCTGGTTGAGATGCGTTCCGCCCAGCAGAGCGTGGACGCGATTGACGGTGATGAGCCGCACGGCGACAAACTCGAGCTTGTCAATCTCCTCGGGCGGATAGGACGGATGCAACACGTTGATGGTGCGGCCGAGGATGCGATTCGGCTCCTGATTGATTTCTTCAACCGCCAATGCAATGGCCTGCTTGGCGTGTTCGCCGATCTCCTTATCGGGGCCGCTGAAGGGAGCGATATGGCCAAGGAAGACCGGTTCGGGATTGGGACCGCGATGGCAGCCCGTGGTCAAAAGGACGCCCAGGAGAAATATGGCCAACGGACGGCATGGCATAAAGGGGCCTCGAGTACGGGATTTTGTCCGGCATGCAGTTTAGGAAGTTTACCGGCTGGTCACAAGCGCAGCGCTACTGTTGGAGCGGCCGCCAGATCACGTCAGTACGGGTGTGCGGCGTGAATTGATCCTCGCCGAGCTGCTGTTGATAGGCTTCATAAGCAGCGCCGCCGGCCTGGGGGATATCGGCAATGCTCAGGTTAAGCTGCTCGCGATAGAAGACGATGTCATCGGTGCTGGCCGCGTTGACGAACTCCTGCGCCGGCAAGGCCTGCTTGACCTGGCCGCGGAAGTAGTCGCCCTCCGGACCCGGAGGCACGGCCAGGATTGCCACTTCCTTTTGTCCAGAGCGGCTGATGAGCTGCGGCACCGCTTCCTCGAAGGCCCCGGACAGCTCGGCAAGCACTGCGGGATCGGCGCGGTGTTGCTGAACGTAGATTTCGGCGGCATGCGCCCGCGTCATCTGCGACTCGCAAAAGGTAGTGACTTCGCGATACACCGCCTCTTGCACTTCCTTGAAAAACAGGGCCGAGGCCGTGCACACGTGCAAGTTTTGCTGAAAATGCCGGGACATGAGAATGTGGATCTGATCTTGCAGAGCGGCGGTTTCCTCCGTGGTGAGACGGGCGAGGACCTGGGCGGCTCCCTCCTCGAGACTCTGGCAGCCGGGCGGCAAGAGGTACTGCCCCAGGCCGAGGTCCACATGGGACATGCTGGTGGTCGCCGCGTCCTCGAAACTGCGCACGAACTGGCTGATGCGCGGCCAGCAACAGCCCACGTCGCGATGGTGTTTGTGGAGATTGTCGTGCAGGGCCTGGTACAGTTTGCCGAGCTGCCTGTACACGAGGCCGCGGCAACACATACCCAGGTAATCCCCCAGCCAATCGAGCAATTCGCCGGCGGCGCGCGACTTTTGGCCCCAGCCGAGGAAGGAGCGCTTCCGCAGCGTCTCCAGCAACGGCCGCATCGACAGCAAGACCTTCTTGGCTTGCCGCACCTGCTCATCCGCCAGGGTGGCGTGCTGTTTGGCGAGATCGGCCAGCGCCTCACCGAGCTGCCGCTGAATGATGTCGCCACTAACAGCTGTCAGGCGGAACTTGGGCTCCGACAAGGCGCTCAAGGCAATCTCGCCGAGCTGGCTTTGCCCCTCGCCAAAAAGCACAGCGGCCGCGCTTTCCAAAGCCTGGCCCAGCACCGTGGGGTCGTTATCCCCCGGCGCCCCGACCAACTGGGCGACGTCCTTGAACACGGAATTGGCCGCCAGCGGATCGCGACCGAGATCCAACTTGCCTCCCGGCGCCCAGCTGGCAAGCAGGGCTTCGCAGGCCGACTTCGGCGTTTGCCCACCGGTTTGCTGACAGGCGGCCTCCAGGCGCTGGGCCAGAGCTTCCGGGTTAAGCTGCCAGCGGACGAGCTGCCGGTCGATCCAGGCACGCTTGGCCTGCTCGCGCACCTGATTGTCTTCGCGCTGCCAGCCTTGCACGAGGGCATGGCAAAAGCGTTGCGCCACACGCTGCAGCAGCAGCCGATGGGGCACGGTGAACCAGTAGGCGCCGAAGGAAGACAGGCCGGTACCCTGGCCGGTGGCCGCGCGACAGTCGTCGCTGGTGCGTCCGAGCATGGTGGCAAGATCGCGGAACAGGAAGTCGCCCGCCAGGGCCGTCAATTCCTGTAGCGGCCCGGCGCCGCCGCTTTCCGCGGCCACAGGCAGCAGGAAACAGCGGCTGAATGCCGGGCCGCGTTCGTTGATCGATCCCTGGTGGTGCAGGTAATTCGCGGAGAACACGGCGCCGTCGGCGAAGTGGCGCAATTCCGTGAGAGCCGCCACGGCGTTGGTCGCCGCTTTATCCGCAGCCTGGCGTCCCCCCGGCGGCAGCAAGAACACGCCGACAATTTCCGCGCGCGGCTGGCCCATCTGCGCCAGCAAATGCTTGACGCCGTAGGCGACGTCAAGAAACATGCCGCTGCCCGTGCCGCCGCCCAGGTGCGCCACCACATAAACGCGCGGCCGATTGCTGCGCAGGCCGAGTCCGGTTTGCTTGATGGTTTCCGCGAGCGCCTGGGGATTCGTGCAGGTTTCCAGCTCGCCGCGCAGCCGGCCGGCGATGGTCGAGTAATGCAGCGCCAGCGCCATGCGGCCCAGGGCACGCCAGCCGCCTGTCGTCTGTTGATCGCGCGGCAACCCCTTGAGCTTCATCAAAGGGAACCAGGATTGCAAAAACTGCTGTTCGACTCCCGGCTTGAGGTAATTACTGGGCCGCTGCAGCCGGGCCACCAAGATCTCCTTCTCGCGCACGCGCGTTTCCGGCATACCCTGGGCTGCGTCGGTCAAGGCTTCCGCATCGGTGTCGATATGCAAAAAGCGGATATGCGGCATGGCATCCACGGGACCAATGCGCTTGTGCAACGCGGTGCGCAACTGCTGCAGGATGGTCAGGCCTACGCCGCCCAGGCCGACGACGAGGGCGGGAAAGAGCGTGCCGCCGCCCGTTTCTTCGGCCTGCTCCGGGGGCAAGGGCGGCGCCGCCGGGGCGATGACTCCGTGCGGCTTGCGCGGTGAGTCGTTCACCGGGTAAGGTTGGGTCATCCGCTCGCGATCGGGGGCCGCTGCGCCCGACGGCACGATCAGCGCTGCCGGTTCGCTGGCATGCTCGGCTTGCCCGACGCCGAGATGTCTCTTGGCCGCAGCGAAATCGGCCGGACCAACGAACGCGGTATCGCTGGTATTACTGACCGGCGTAGCCGGCGCGGTGGTCACGGGAGTGCTGCCCTGGCGCAGAGCCCGAACAAGATCCATGCAACTGGGGAAGCGCTCTTCCGGCTTTTTGGACAAGGCGCGGGCGATGGCGGGCCGGTCGGCCGGAGGCAATGCTTCGAGATTTGGAGCGCCTGTCAGATGCTGCATCATGAGTTGTTGCGCGCTCTTGCCGTTAAAGGGCAAGCGGCCGGTGAGCAGCTCCTGATAGACGATCGCGAGGTTGTACTGATCGCAAAAACGGCTGACGAGCCCCTCGAAGGTCTCCGGCGCGGCGTAGACCGGCGTGACGCCGCTGGTCACCCGGGCCTGCATGCCTTCCAGTCCCTTGACCAGCCCAAAATCGCCTACCTTGACGTGGTTGTAGATGAGAAAAAGGTTCTGCGGCTTGATGTCGAGGTGCTGGAGCTGATATTCCCGGTTCATCAGGTCGAGGGCTTCGGAGGTCTCATCCATGTAGCGAAGGATTTCTTCGCGCGGGATGCCCGGCAAGCCCTGGCGGCGGCATTCTTGATAGCGCTCCCACAGGCTGCGGTCGGCCAGCTCCATGACGATGAACAGCTGGCCTTCGATGATATCGTAGCGCTCCAGCGACAGGATATACGGATGGCGGACGCTCTTGACACGCTCGAGCGCCTTGAGTTCCTGACGGACGCAGAGCTCGTCGTCCTCGCTGCCGTGCAGGCAGCCGTGCACGATCTTGATGGCCTTGAGAATGCCTCCGGGCGCGCGGCATTTCCAGACCTCGCCAAAGCCGCCTTGCCCAAGGCGCTCCAGGAGCTGATAACCGGGAATCGGTTCTGCGGGGTTCTGCACGGCAACCACGAGTGGCCCCCAACGATCGCTTGGCGGTCGGCGCAAAGGGACATGCGAAAAAGCGCACGCTGGCACTCCGCCCTGGGCGAGGCGCTGACAGCCGCTATGCAAGCATAGGCCGCGAATTGAATTCAGGCGGGGAAAAACATGGCGGCTCCGCAATGGTTCTTTGGTATCATCAGCGCATGGCCACGGCAACAGCCCTTGACCGAGAGGAATATATCGAGCAAGTGTACTTTTTCCGTGTGTTTCGCGAGCGCGTGGCAAGCAACATGGCCGCCCAGGAGGTTCTCGAGCGCATTCACGAGGAGATTCTCTCCACCACCCGTTTGCCGTTGGCCATTCAGTTCCTGGCCACGGAAATCAAGCATTCTGGCTTGCTCTCCTCCGGCTTCAGCAAGTTGCCCCATTATTTCACCCCCTACCAGGCCTTCGTGATTCGGCAGACGGAAAAAGAAGGGATTCGCTTCAGCATCGAGACGGCGCTCCTGATCCTTGAACGCGAAGCCGAGTATTTGGCCGGCCAGCCGACGCGGCCGGGTCTGTTCGTTTTTCAATTCGAGACGTTGAGCCGCAATCGGCTGGGATATGATGAGGGCCTGGCAAGCATGGCGGGCGATCCTTTTTACGACTCGATCTGGCAAGACTATCTCAGTCTGGTTCGGCGGCAGGTCGGTGCGGTGGATTTTGGGGATTTGGTATACCTGCGCTCGGAATTCTACCTGACCGAGCAGCGCCGCCAGAACCCGGATTATCAATTGCCGGTGCCGGCTCTGTTCGGCGAGAAGGAGGGCAAAATTGCCAAGGCCAACCGCGGCCGCGACCCGCTCTATCTCTTCGCGGCGCTGCAACGGCAGCTCGGCTACCCGGAAGTGCCGCGGCTCAGGCCACGCGATGACCTGGGGGCGAAGCTGGAGGCGCTGCAAGCCAAACTGCGCGAGTTCGAGATGCGGCTCAAGTTAGTGGAAGGCGAAACGCGCGGACAGATGGATCTGAGCGAACTGGGCAAGCCGGAGATCCTGCGGGACGAGGAGTAAGCCGAGCTCTATTTGAACAAGCTGCTTGGCGGCCGTGATCCTTACGCCGACGGCCTGTAGGTTCGAAAGGTACGGAGCACATCATAGAGGTCTGAAGTGACGCGGACCTCGTCGTCGAGAAAATCTTGCAGCCAAAGATAATTTTGCCGCTGGGCCAGCGCCACCAGCGGAAGCAGGTCGCCGAGGCGGACCCCGACGCTGGGCTCGGAGCATTCAGAACGACTGGTTTCGGCCGATGTCGGATAAACGCGAAGCTGGACAGCCATTCACGATCCTCCTTGCCGGGGCGGAGTTTCAGCGGGCAGACCTGGACCCACTCCTGGCTTGCTGTTTTCCGCGCTAGCTTTCCTGGTCCCCCCAAACGGGGCGACCGGGGCCTGAACCCTTCACCTCCAACATCGGCAGCGCCTGGCCGCTAACTTGGAAGTTTCCGGAGAATGTTCCAAAGGAATCGAGAACGGCGCGGGGATTCGTAACGGATTTTCCGCATTTCTATAATGAGCTAAATGACGACCCGCTTTGCTGTGCTTGGTGATGGGGCCTGGGGAACGGCGATGGCGTTGCTCCTGGCCCAGGACCCCGGCCACCGCGTGATCCTCTGGAGCGCCAGGGAAGACAGTGGCCGTCTTCTCCGCGAACGCCGCGAAAACCTTCGTCTGCTGCCCGGCGTGCCCATTCCGGAAAGTGTTGGCTTGACGACCGATATTCGCCTCGCCTTGGACAGCGCTGAGTTGTTGGTCATTGCCATTCCCACGGTGTACTTGCGGGAGACGCTGCAACGCATCCAGCCCGCGTGTGGCAGCGGTCGGCAAATGCTAAGCCTGACCAAGGGGCTGGAAAATCATACTTTCTTGCGCCCGAGCGAGGTCGTGGCCCAGGTGCTGGGCACAAGAAGCGTAGCGGTTCTGAGCGGGCCCAGCCATGCCGAGGAAGTCAGCCGCGGCCGGCCAACGACAGTGGTTGTGGCCAGTAGCGATTATGACCTAGCTCGAACCATCCAGGACAGCTTTCATACCGAGCGCTTCCGGGTTTACACCAATCTGGATGTCATCGGCGTGGAACTGGGCGGGGCGCTCAAGAACATCATCGGTATCGCCGCGGGCATCGCCGATGGGCTCGGCCTGGGGGACAACGCTAAGTCGGCGCTCATGACGCGCGGCCTGGTTGAGATGGCGCGCTTTGGCGTTGCCCTCGGAGCGGAGCAACAGACTTTTTTTGGCCTGGCCGGCCTGGGCGATTTGATCACCACCTGTATCAGCCGGCACGGCCGCAACCGGCACGTTGGCGAGCGCCTGGGCCGGGGCGAGCAGTTGTCAGACATCCTGGCCGGCATGAGCATGGTAGCCGAGGGCGTGAACACAACGCGCAGCGTGCATGAAAAGGCGACACTGCTGGGCCTGGAGATGCCGATCACGACAGAGATTTTTCGCGTCCTGTACGAGCACAAGGATCCGTGGTTGGCAGTCAGTGATTTGATGTTGCGCGAGCCCAAAAGCGAGGCGCCTGGTGACACATGCTGAAATTTGCTTTCAAAGAATGGGCCGTTATCTGTAAAGCTCTGAGCGTAGGCCGGCAGGCGTTGATCGTGCGCAAGGGCGGCATCGCGGAGGAAGGCGGGGAATTTCGTCTTGAACACACGCGCTTCTGGCTCTTACCGACTTACCTGCATCAGCAGTGCAGCGGCATCAAACCCGAAGCTGCTTCCTTGCTCCGTGAAGTTGAGGCCGACCGACCGCCCACGGCGATCATTCGGCTGTCTCATTTCGCAGAGGTAACAGGCGTCTACCATTTGCACGACATGGTGGGCGCGCTGCGCATCCGTCACCTCCATTTGTGGTCAGACGAGACGGTTCACGCCCGCTTCGCCTATCGGCAGCCGGGGCTGTTCGTCATGCCGGTGCGGATCTATCAAGCGACACAAGCTTTCGAGATCCCGGATAGCCCTACCTATGCTGGTTGTCGCAGTTGGGTGGAGTTGGAACGCGAATTACCGACGACGGCCGCCACGCCGGTATTAAGCGACGCGGCATTTCAGGATCTGATAAGGGAGCTGGATAGTCTTCTAAAGCCCACGGCATTTGCCTAAGTGGCTACAGAGTACCGAGTACTGAGTACCGAGTACCGAGTACTGAGTACTGAGTACTGCGTACTGAGTACTGCGTACTGAGTACTGCGTACTCGCTGCTGGATACTGGCACGCGTACTGTGCACTAGACCTCTTCCTCTTCAGCTTCCCCATACTGATGAGCCAGCTTTTCCAATCGCCGAATGCGGTCCTTGATCGGCGGATGACTGGCGAACATGCTGTCGGCACGGGCGCGAAACTTTTTGATGGGATTGGCGATGTACAGGTGAGCCGTGCCGCGGTTGGCCGACTTCAATTCAGCGGGATCATCTTCTATCTTACGCAAGGCATGAGCGAGCCCAAGCGGATTGCGGGTCAACTCGACGCCCGAGGCGTCCGCCAGGTACTCGCGCTGGCGGCTAACGGCTAACTGGATGATCTGCGCCAGCAGCGGAGCGAGGATGGCGAGGACGATGCCGAGCACCATCAACACGATAGCTACAATCCCGCCCCCGCCGCCCTTGTCGTCGTCGCGGCTGCGTCGGGAACCCCCCGGCGTATACCAGATAATCTGCCAGAAAAGATCCGCCAGCATGACCACGGTGCCCACGAGAACGGCCATCAGCAGCATGAGGCGAATGTCATAGTTGCGGATGTGCGACATCTCGTGGGCGACGACGCCCTGCAGCTCATCGCGCGACAACTTGCGGCGCAGTCCCGTTGTGACGGTGATAGCGGCGTGCTGCGGATCGCGGCCGGTGGCGAAGGCGTTGGGAGAGCTATCGCGGATCAGGTAAACGCGCGGCATCGGCAGCCCAGCGGCAATCGCCATTTCTTCCACGACGTTGAACAACTCCGGATCGGCTGCATGCTCGATTTCGCGCGCGCCGCTGACCGCCAGCACCATGCTGTCGCCGCTATAGTATGCCAGCGTCGATATCAACAGCGCAATGCCCCCGGCGACAGCCCCAATCAGCAAAGCGCGGCCAAAATTGAGACGGGAAACGGCGCTGGGCGAGAAGTAGGCAATGATCGCCAACCCAAGCACCATGGCGACTATCGTGACGAATAGACAAAACACCACCACCAGGATGGCGCTGTTGCGTTTGTTGGCGGCGATGAGGTCGCGAAAAGTTTGCGGCATGGCTTGTGATGGCGATAGGCAATCCCGTTTACCGGTGGGACGGATTGGCAATCCGTCCTACCAATCCAGCGATCAAAACTTGACTTGTGGCGCTTTCTGCACGGCCGCGGCCTCGGCCGCGTCGAGCTTGAAGAATTCCGACGGGCGAAATCCAAACATGCCGCCGACCACGTTGGCCGGGAACGTTTGCAAGGACGTGTTGTACTGCGACACCACGTCGTTGTAATGCTGGCGTGCGAAGCCGATCCGGTTTTCGGTCGACTTCAATTCCTCTTGCAGTCCCATGAAGTTCTGATTGGCCTTGAGGTCGGGATAGGCCTCGGCAACGGCAAACAGGGTCTTCAACGTCCCGGATAACATGTTCTCCGCCTGGGCTTGCTCGCTAACGCTGTGCGCATTCATGGCCATGTTGCGGGCCTGAACCACGCGCTCCAGAGTTTCTTTCTCGTGGCTGGCGTAACCCTTCACGGTCTCCACGAGGTTGGGAATCAGGTCATAGCGCCGCTTAAGCTGCACGTCGATTTGCGACCAGGAATTTTGCGTCTCCACGCGCTTGCCGACCAGGCCGTTGTAGATGGCGACGAAACCCAGGACGATGACCAGGCCGACGGCACCGAAGATGATCACGACGACCCACACAGGTGACATTGCGTTCACCCCTTTCTTGCCAGATCCCGATTGTGCTCGTTACTGTTCATTCGCCGCAGCGCCGGGCCGATTTAGGGACGACCCCCTGAGAACCGCCGGACACAGCGGAGGCGCCTGGCGATTATAAAAGCGGAGCGTGCCGATGGATAGAAAAATCGGACAGGTTATTCGGTGATTTTTGTGAACGGCCGCAACAACTCGCGCGCCTCGCTGGCCGTGCGCAGCGACAACAGTTCGGCCGTGAGATGGCGGAGGGGCTCCGCCGACTGCCTGCAAAGGACTTCCCGTACGCTCGGCAATTGCTGCACGGCGACGCTGAGCGAATCAACCTGGAGGGCGCTGAGGGCCACAGCGCCTTCCGAATCGCCGGCCATCTCACCGCACACCGTGACCTGGCGATTGGCCCGGTGCGCGCTTTCCACGACATTGTGAATGATGCGTAACAGCCCGGGATGGAGGTTGTCATCGCGGCGTGCGCCGACAGGGTCTTCGCGGTCGATGCCGAGCGCCGAGCCGATGAGGTCGTTGGTTCCCAGGCTAAAGAAGTCGACGCGGCGGGCCCAGTCTTCCACCATGGCCGTGGCCGCCGCCACCTCGATCATGATCCCCACCGGTACGCGCGGGGCAAAGTTCAGGCCCTCGCTGCGCAGGTCCTCGTGGGTCTCGGCCACCGTGTCGAGTACGAAGTCCAGCAATTCCGTGCGCGACACCAGCGGCACCAGGATGCGCGCCGGACCGACGACGGCCGCGCGCAGGATGGCCCGCACCTGGTCTTTGAACAACTTTTGCAGCGGCGGCGAGTCGAGCACCAGCCGCCAGTCCAGCGGGTGGCTGGCGGCCGACCAGAGATGCTCATACGTCAGGATCTTGTCTGGGCGTAAGTCGAAGGTGCGGATGCTGACCGGCCTGCCGCCCAGGAGGTGCAGGAGCTTGCGGTAAATGCCGACCTGCTCGTCCTCTGTCGGCAGCGTACGTCGCGCCAGAAAGAGGAATTCCGAACGGTACAAGCCCACGCCACTGGTGCCGGCCCGTAACGCCTGATCGACCTCGCACAGCAAGTTGATATTGGCCTCAAGCCGTGGTAAGCCCTGGCCGATCGCTGCCTGGGCCGGCGCTTTTTTGACTACGGCCGCTGCGGCGCGCGGCGAAGCTACTGTCGTGAGGTCCGGCACAGCATCCAGATAAACCCGGCCCAGGGTGCCGTCCACGCGCACGGTCCGGCCGGGCCGGATACGATGCACCACCTCCGCCACCTGCCCGGCCATCGGAATGCCCAGGCTGCGCGCCAGGATGGCCGCATGGCTCTGCGGCCCTCCGTGCTCCACGACTACCCCGGCCAGGCGATCGAGATCGACGGAGAAGAGGTCCATCACCGACGCCTCATGGGCGACAAGGATCAGCTTGTCTGTGCCCGCCGTTTCCGATTGTTGCCGGGGACGAAGATGCCAGATAATGCGGCGAAACACATCCTTGATATCGTAGAGCCGCTCCTGAAAGAACGGATTGGCCAGCTTCTGAAAGGCGCCGACGTACTTGTCGAGCGTCTGCCGCAGCGCGCCCTCGGCGCTGCCGCCTGCTTTCAGGCACGCGGTCAGATCGTCTTCAATGGTTGCGTCCTGCATGATCATGAGCTGGCCTTGCAGGATGGCACCGTGGTCTTCACCCACGAGAGCCGAGATGCGCTGGCTCAGGCGCGTGATCTCCTCGCGGGCGGCTTCCATGGCGGCCGCCAGACGGATCTGCTCTCCCTCGACATCCAGGGCGTGTTGCTCGACGGTTTGCTGCCAGACGGTAAAACCATTCACAAGGTAGGCCTGCCCCAGACCGACCCCCGGGCTCAATGATGCGCCCTGGAAGGTGGTCAACTCCGCCGCTTGCAGTAAGCCGGCGCCGGAGGCGGGCGCCTCGTGGGCTACGGCCATGACTTGCTCGATGAACTGCGCCTCGCCGACCAGCGGCGCGACCTGCGCGCCTACGGCCACCAGCAGGCGCGTTTCATTGGCCGAGAACGTCCGTTGCTCGCGCGTCTGCACAACCAGCACACCTTGCAAAGAACCGCTCTCGATCAGCGGCACGCCAAGGAACGAATGGTACGGATCCTCGCCCGCTTCGGGGAAGAACTTGAACCGCGGGTGAGCAAAGGCGTCGCTCACCATGACCGGCGTCATCCTCTCCGCCACCAGGCCCGTCAGGCCCTCTTGCAAGCGCATGCGCACCCGACCGACACTCTCCTGCTTGAGCCCAACGGTGGCCCCCAGCACGAGCTCGCTCCTGGCCGGTTCCAGCAAGTAGACGGAACAAACGTCCGTATGGAAACGCCCCTGGATCAGCCGGACGATATTGCCCAGCGTCTCGCCAGGGTGATGGCTGTGCGAGACAAGCTGGCTGATTTCCTCCAGCGTGAGGAGCAGAGAACTTTCATGATTGGAAAGAGAGGGACTCATGGAAAGCACTAACTCGATTGATGGAAAACCTTGTTCTTCCGCAATCGTCATGCCGAGTTCCTGCGCTATTCGGACACGCCGGAAACCCAGGCAGCGCAACATCGGCATGAAGTTCAAGGCAAGCAAGCGGTTAACAGGATTGCGAGTCCAACCGAGAGAGCCCCGTTTCTTGCTTGCCGGACAAATCGGCAGTCTGAGAGCGGCCAGCCTGCCCTGTCTTTAGGCGTAAGTGCATGAAATACATGCGACTTGCAGCCCAGGCCGCCTACCGCAAGCTCTGTATCCTATCGCCATGACTGGGGGAATGCAACTGAGTAGCGAGTGACGAGTGATAAGTGACGAGTGACGAGACAGGACCGAATGCTTCTCTCGTCACTCGTCACTTGTCACTCTGACCTCGCCCTTACAACCGTCTTTTTCGCTTTAACCGGCGCAGACGCTAAAGGCAGACCTGAAGCCTGGATATTGCGCAGCCCAAGTTCAGCAGCTGCTTGAAGTTTGCTACTTTTCGGGTAGTTTTGTGATGTTGTGGAACACCTTCCACAGCAACAATTCGGGGTAGTGGCTGGGTGACGCTCGCGTTGAGCCGTTGCCTCGCGCTGGGAGCCACTACCTCGACTTTTTTTTGCGCCGAACACATCAATTCGTGGATTTGAAGAGAATTTAGGCGGCCGCCTGGAATGACATGGCGGCGCTAAGCGGTTTAAACGCCTTGAGGACCAGGAGCCGTCCCATCAAGCGCTCGAGCACCGGCATTGGCGCCCAACGCCAGAGGTGAGGAACTTCGGAACGGTGCAGTTGCCGCCGGTGGATGCGATGCTCCACAAAGCGATTGAAAAGCCGCCGTAGCCCCCTGCGGCTGAAGCGGGCTCCGTCGTCGGGCAACGCCGCCGACTTGGAGCTTAGCCAGTGCTGCAGGGGAAAACAAACCCGTGACCAGAAATGCACGTCATACTTGGCCGGCGCCACGGCGAGCACTTTGCCCCCCGGCTTCAGCACGCGGTAGACCTCGTCCAGTAGCGGCCGGGCATCGCTCACTTCCTGCAGCAGACTGCTCATGCAGACCACATCAATGGCGGCGCTCTCCAGCGGCAGCGCCGTGATTTGCGCGTGCACGAAACGGCCGGTCAGACCGCGTAGCTCAAAGTTTCGGCGCACGAGGCTCAGTTGCTCCGCCGAGGTGCTGCACACGATGACCGCGGCCCCGTGCCGGGCGTACTGCAGCCAGTCGGTGCCCAGACCGTTGCCCAGACCAAGCAGTGTTTCCCCAGAGTGCTTGGAGAATTCCAGCAGCCCTGGAATCCAGCGCCCCTGCCGGCGATGCCGCTGGTTCTCGATGTTCAGATACCATTGCAGCGAGTATGGCTCCGCGCCGTCGTCTTTGCCGGGCCGATTCGACCGCGGATTCAAGGATTCACAGGCATAAAGCCGGTTGGCGAATTCTGCGGGAGAATGCGGGCCAGGCAGACCATGTGCCCGGTCCGGCAACGGCAGCTCACTGACTGCAGCCGCTGTCCAGCCTTCCCAGATTCGCAATTTTCCGGAATAAGGGGCGTCCATGCCTTCCTTCTCGCGTTCCGTAGCGGGAGAGGCGCCCTGCAACGACGCGGTGTTCCTCGCCAAGTTGGAGGGACGTAGCCAATTTGGTGTGACGGGTCAAGGGGAAGTGGTCCCAGCCTAGAGGCTAGCGCTCGGAGACGTTGGCCGCTGGTCACTCGTCATTCGTCATTCGTCATTCGCGAATGACGAATGACGAGTGACTAATGACCTGTCTAACGTCTGACCCCTGCTTTTTGCAACCGCTTCAAAAGCTGTATCTGCCCCGCATGGTACAAATCGTGGGCGGCAATGCCGCTGATGAGGGTGGCATTGCTGACTTTGCTGCCGCCGGGCTTGTCGCCGAGACGCTGGTGGGGCAATTCCGCCACGACGGCGCGCATGTCGCGGTGTGCACGCTTGAGGAGTTCGAGGTATTGCCGCCAGCTTGTTTCGGTCAGCGGGACCGGCACGGGGAACCAGTTGCTGCCCTTCAGGGCAAAGGAGCCGCGCTTGTCGCCGCGCAGCCGCCGGCGGACGATGTACTTCCAGTACGCAGCATGTAAAACGATCTCGGCGATGGAGCGGCGCTGCGGCTGGGGGCGCCAGGCGGCTTCCGCAGCGGTCAGGCCCCGTAGCGAGCCTCTCAGATTGGGTCCGTGCCAGGCCTTCTTCTCGTACGCCTGGTCAATGAGATTGAGAAGCAGCCGGATCTGCGGATGCACTTCGGCAGCGCCCATTGGTCAACCCTCCCAGGCGATATCCCCTGCACCTCGAGCCGCCCCATTCTACGGCCCTGCCGCCACGGAGGCGAGGAAGACTTCCCTTCTGTGAAAGCGGTTTACCTTGCCGCGCTTTCCCTTTCCGGTTACTCTGCCGGTCCTCAGACGCCAAGTGAACAGATCGGAAAGGAGTCTTCATGGCTGCCTTCAAACAACATCTCATGTTTTCCTGTGCCCTGGGCGCCGGCTATAGCGTGGCGCTACGCTATGCCAACCTGGAACCCACGCATGCCCTGCTGGCGGGCGGCCTGTGCGGTGTGTCGGGCATGTTACCCGATCTGGATAGCGACAGTGGCCGGCCGGTTCGCGAGTTGTTCGGCCTGATGGCAGCGGTCGTGCCCTTGCTTCTGTTGCACCGACTGCAGAACGCGGGTTTCACGTCCGAGGGAATGATACTCCTGATGGCAGCTCTGTACCTGGCGATTCGCTTTGGCCTGGCCTGGATCTTTCAGCTTCTCACCGTGCACCGCGGCATGTTTCACAGCATCCCGGCCGCGCTGATTGCCGCCGAAATCGCCTTCCTGGCGCACGATGGTTCCGAACCGGACGGCAGGCTTGCTCTGGCCGGCGGCGTGTTCCTGGGTTTCCTGTCGCACCTCGTGCTGGACGAACTTTCCAGTGTCGATGCCAGCGGCATGCGCGTCCACTTGAACAAAGCCGCCGGCAGCGCGCTCAAGCTCTTCTCGCGCAACTGGCCGGCAACGCTCTTCGTGTGGCTCATGCTAGCCGCGCTTTCCTACGGTGTGGCGACGGAGCAGGGTCTAGCAGCTGCGCTGCCCCTGCCGATCCGCGCCCTGCATGCGGGTCGTGTAACAACCGGACGCTAACACGAGCAGGCTTCTCAACTGCTTCTTGCTAGAATGCCTGGAGTCAGCCGCAAAGAGCACTACACGAGTACGCGCCTTGAGCATCTCCATCTCCTGCCACGGTTGCGGTCAGCGCATCAGCGTGCCGGACGACTTTCCGCGTCGCAAGGTCCGCTGCCCGGCGTGCGGCGTCTATTGCGAGGTGGTCGAGCCGGCGAAGAAACCCGGCGCGACCGCACCGGCTCAGAAGCAGCCGGCGAAAAGTGGTTCGCCGCCGGCTGAGAAGCAGCGGGCGAAGAACGCTTCCCCGCCTTCGGGCAAACAGCCGGCAAAAGTCACGGCGCCGCCAGCCAAGGCGGAAGCGATCTTTGAAGATTCGTACCGCGCCGTCTCCGCCCCGCAGCCGGCGGCCCAGGCAGCCGGGGCGGGCGATCCCCTGCCAAAGACGCCGCCCGAGTTGGCCCAGGCCAAGCCGGCTGACGCAGAAGAAGACGACAGCGCGATGTATCGCTTTGTCGCTCCGGACGCGAAGCCGTGTCCGGATTGCCGCAGGGAGTTGCCGTTGGATGCCGCCATTTGCATCCATTGCGGCTTCAATCTGGAGACGGGCAAGCGGCCGGTCAAGGTCTTCGAGGAAGTGCACAAGACCTGGGAAGCGGGCTGGCCGTTGGAGCGGCGGCGTAACCTTTACCTCATCTGGCAGGGCATCACGCTGGCGGCCAACCTGGCCGGCGCGGCTTCTACCGGGCAGTGGACGGCCTTCCTGGTGCCGTGGTTCTTCTTCAGCGTGCTGCTCACCTTCGTGCTCGGCACCTACGACCGGCTCGACTTTACGCGCGACCAGCGCGGCCGGGTCCGGCTGACGCGCACCTGGCGGATCCTCTTCTTCTCGCGCGAACCCGATACCATCAACCTGCGCGACTACGAAGGCGTCACCACGGGGCCGGCCAACAACAACATGATCGACTGGATCGTTTGCATCATGTTGCTGCCGACTCTGCTGCTTGCCGGGTTGTGGGTGGTGTTCGTCATCAGCCGGCCCAACTTCCACGTGTCTCTGACGCAGAACCACGGCTTTCCCGAGCTGACGCTGTACAACGGCCCCAACGAGAGCCGGGTCAAGGAGATCGCCACCACGCTGCGGGAAGTGGCCGGGCTGCCGTATACCGTCTAGTGGTCAGTTGTCAGTGGCCAGTGGTCAGCCAGGCAGCGAATCCAGAGAGGTCATTTGGTCACTTCGTCATTGGTCATTCGTCATTGGCCGCCGGCCAATGACTTTGACGAATGACTAATGGCGAAGCCTACTTCGAGAATTCCACCTTAAACTGTTGCTGTTTCTGTCCCTTCTCGGGATCCAGACCGCCCTTCATGATCTTTGGCTTGGCGGACGCATCTGCGCCGCAACCGAGCGCGGCCACGAACGACAGCGGCAAAGCGGCCAGGAGCAACAGAGCATATAAGCGATTCATGGCAATCCTCTCCTTACATAACCGTCCGCGATTCGGCTGCACCTTAGCCCGACGCGCCAGCGAGGACCTTTGCTTGCGCGGCGTGCCAAGGTGCTCAGGTTCGCGCACAATGTCTTAGGATAAAACTACTGGTCCTGGTTGGTGACCACGACGCCGTCCTGGTAGCCGCCCAGGGCGGTGAGCACCGGGAAATCGATGGTGGGCGCGAGCTTGCGGACCGAGCCATCGGCGTAGGCGAACTGGACGATGTTTCCCGAGTGCAAGCTGCCGAAGCCGACCCAGCCGTGCATGCCGTCGGCGGTCTGCGGGCTGGTTTCCAGGCCGAAGCAGGTAAAGTTGGGGCCGCACCCCCAGTGCGCGCCCATGATGCCACTGGGCACGCCGAGCTTGCCGTCGTTGGGCACGCTGTCCGTGAAGATCCAGCCGCCGCAATATTCGCCGTACAGGAGCGTGTTGCTGGTGCCGTCTGGGATGCGCCCGAGCGTGGTCTTCGAGTTGTAGTGGAGAATCCCGGTGTAGGGAGTGAACGGCTCGAAATGCCGGCACTCGCCGGCCACGCCCAGGTAATTGGTGCGGCCGAGCACCAGGCGCTGCGGGGCGATGGCGGCCAGGTGGGCCGGCACCTTGATCGGCGGCGTGGTGTTGAAGACACTGGCCGGGAAGTTGATATTGGCGTCCTGTTTCGGATTGGCGTAGAGAATGGCGATCAGCGCCGTTACCGTGTCCTCCGGCCCCGGCGCCGATGGACAGCGGAAGACCTTGAAGTTGCCCTCGCAGCCGTAGATATAGCTCGGATTGGGCCGCGGGATGACGTCCGTGCCGGTGGGCCGGGGCAGGTTGGTCTGGTTGGGCAGATCGTAGGCAGGGCCGGCGTCATAGACGTTGAAGTAGAAGATGCCGTCGGTAAGCGGGTCGCCGGCGTCGAAGATGAAGCGTTGGTTCTGGGATTGCTGCTCCAGGTAGGGCAGCAGGCGGACCAGGCTGCCGACCATGCGGCCGTCCATGCCGGGGGGCAGTTTGCCGAAGGCCGCGTCGTAGTTGGCCGCCGCCAGGCTGATCTGGTGCAGATTATTGGAGCAGGACATGCGGTTGGCGGCCTCGCGGACCTTCTGGACCGCGGGCAAGAGCAAGCCGATCAGGATCGCAATGATGGCGATCACGACAAGCAATTCGATCAGTGTAAAGCCGCGCCGACATTGCGAGCGTGCCATTGTGTTTTCTCCCGAAAAAGACGTGCCGACTCCCAGCGGAAGACCCTCTTCAGCCTGTCCGAAACGGTCCTCGGTCCGCTCTGCGAAGCGCGCACGTCGCAGCGGGCCCCCTATTCAACAGGGCGGTTTAGGCAGTGAGTTGTTACGTAATGCGGAGAGAAATAAGAGAGCGCGGCGGAAGGTTCTTCACGGCCACGGATGCTACTCGACATGCCGTCCCACTGCGGGTTACAATCTCAGGGTAGGCCGTTCCGCACCTGGAGATCTCAAGCCATGAGTGTGCTCGCTCCTGCGCATGCCATTTCGGACGAGCAACCCAAGCCCGACTCATTGCCTTCTGCAGGCAAAGGGGGGACCGTGATTGTTCTGGATGGCGTTTCCTGGGCCACGTATCATCAGCTGGCACATGAAATTGGGGACCGCCGCACTGTCCGCTTGACCTACGATCGCGGGAGGCTGGAACTCATGTCACCGTTGCCGGAGCACGAAGCGTACTCGGTTCAACTAGGTCAATTCGTGCGTGTCCTTGCCGTGGCCTGCAAGAAGCCCTTCAAGTGCCTGGGTGCCATGACGATTCGCCGCGAAGACCTGGCACGTGGCCTGGAACCGGACAACTGCTTTTACCTGGCGAATTGGCCGCGCATTCGGGGGCGCAAGACTCTCGACTTCACCAAGGACCCCCCGCCGGATTTGGGACTGGAGATTGATGTCACGAATTTATCGCTCGACCGCCTGCCGATATACGCTGCCTTGCGCGTCCCAGAAGTATGGCGTTTTACGGGCCGTCACTTGCCGTGCTATCGGCTGAATGCCGACGGCACTTACACGCAGGTGGAAGTGAGCCCGACCTTTCCGTTCCTGCGCCTGGCCGACGTCACGCCTTTTCTCCTGAAGGTTTTCGACGTGGACGAAACGGCGTTGACGGAATCCTTCCGCGAATGGCTGCGCGGCGTCTTGCCGCCTGAGTCAAGCGGCGCGTCGGAACCCGGCTAAGTCTCTCTTAGAGCTGCGATGACAGCGTTCTCCGCTTAAGTGGGCATGTGGGAAATGCCCACTTGTGCTCCGGAATAACCAGTGTAACATAGACACAAGGAGGACTGTCTCATGAATGCACTTATTCGAACGGCCGACAGCAAGGGCCGAGTTGCCCTACCGGGGTTTGCCAATACGACGCTCATTATCGAGCGAGTGGACGATACGGAGTACCGCGTCCGCAAGGCGCGGGTTATCCCGGAAAAAGAACTCCACTTTCACGAGGAAGACTTCCCCGTGAAACTTACGGAGCGCGACGCCATACGGTTTGTGCAGGCGCTTGCCAAGCCACCTGTACCCAACAAGGCCGCCCGTCGGGCTGCCAAAAGGCTTCGAAAGGCTCATGGCTGATTGGGTTATCGAACGGCTGGACCGTTCCCACGACAGAGAGTCGTTCTCTTGTGGCCAGGAACCCCTCGACACCTTTCTCAAAACGCTCGTAACACAATACGAGAAGAGGCGGCTGGGGCGTACCTTCGTCGCCACTGCCGCCGGGGATAAGAAGGTACTCGGTTACTACACGATCGCTGCTGGCTCCTTTGCCCTGGACGTGCTCCCCGAGGCAGCCCGCAAGGGGTTGCCGAAACACCCCTTACCGACAGTGCATCTGGGCAGGCTGGCGGTCGATCTCACTTGCCAGGGTAAGCGCTTAGGCGAGACTCTCCTCTTTCACTTCCTCCATCAAGCGCTGGAAGCGTCGCACAACCTGGGCATCTTTGCGGTCGACGTCTGGGCCATGCACAATGAAGCGCGGCCTTTCTACGTCAACTATGGGTTTATGTCGTTGGCTGACGCGCCCCTCCACCTGTACCTGCCCATGAAAATGGTGGAGAAGATGTTCAACGAATGATTGTGCTCCAGTGCTCCATTCGTAAGCTGAATTCTAGCAAGGGCTTGCAACTTGTTTTGCCATCCCGTGGCATGTTCGGCAAACTGGCGAAAGTGAACAATGACGGGACAGGCGCGAGGCGTTAGCTACATTTCAGCGGCAGTTGCTTTTCGAGTTTCGTGATTTGACTTCGCTTCGATTGCTCTTTTTGCCTGGGCTGGTCCAGTTATAATCTGCCCCCTGCCGCCAGGATGGCGGTGCGCCAAGCAGGGAAAGGAGGCCCCGTGTCCAGTCGTCCCTTCTTCCGTTCCAGCCGCTGGGACGTGCTACCCGCGTTGAGCGGGGTCGGCATCGTCGCGCTCATCTTCTGGACGTTCCTTGGCTTTGACAGCTTACCGTGGTGGGTGCTCGTTCCCGGCTTCATCGCCATCATGTGGTCGTACTGCTGGAACTTGCAGTGCATCTCGCACAACTTCATTCATAACCCGTACTTCGGCAGCAAGCTCCTCAACCGCGCGTACAGCGTGCTCGAGACGTTCGCCCTCGGCGTGCCGCACGTCTTCTATCATCACTACCACATGAACCACCACTGGGGCGACAATGACAAGAAGGGCCCCGACGGCACGACGAAAGACTGGTCGTCGATCTATCGCTACGGGAAGGACGATCAGCCGGAGAATTTCTGGAAGTATATCTTTGTCAGTTTCTTCCGCGTCGAGCTCGGGCCCGTGATCCGGGTCGTGATGCGCCATGGCTGGAAGGAGGTGGCCCAGTCGATTGTGGAAACGATTGTGCTGACCGGCTTCTGGCTGGCGATGATCTGGGTTAACTGGCGCTACTTTGTCTTCTTCTATCTGCCGTCGTATTACCTGGGCTGGGTCCTGAGTTATGCGGAAGGTTTTCTCGAGCACTACGGCGCCCAGCCGGGAAACTATTTCGCCAACTCGGTCAGCTCTTACAACTGGCTGTACAACTTCCTCTGGTTTAACAACGGCTATCATCAGGAGCATCACTGGGATCCGAAATGGCATTGGACCAAGATGAGGCTCCTGCACCAGCAAATCAAGCCACAGATGGACGCCAACCACACCCGCATCCTGCGCGGGCCGCACATTACCGGATTACTAGAAGACTGGTGGCTGGGCCGGCGGCCGGGGCAGACCTGCTCGCCGGCCAATCGAGACGCAGCGTAAGAGAGAAGTCAGTAGTCCATGGTCCATGGTCCATAGTCCATAGTCCATAGTCAAAAACAACAACGCATTGTCTTTGACTATGGACTACGGACTATGGACTACTGACTTCCAAACAACAAGGACCCTTCATGCTTAACAGGCCCCGCAAAGCAACCAAGACTCTCCTCGTCATCTGCATCTCCGGTTTGCTATGGGCCTTCAGCTTTGGGCTTGGCGCGCCGCTAGCTTCGGTGTGGCTGAAGGATGCCGGGCATAGCGAGACGATTGTCGGTCTGAACACGGGCGTCTATTACCTGGGCATAGCCGTTACTGCGGCCGTCGTGCCCTGGCTGATGCGCCGCCATGGCCGGGCCACTTTGATCGTCGGCATGATTGTCAGCGCGGTGACGGTGGCCTGGTTTCCCTGGGGCAACGGGCTGTTCGGGTATTTCTTGCTTCGCCTGCTCAACGGCGTTGGCGGCGCCTTGAGCCTGATCCCGCTGGAAACCCTGGTCAACCAGAACTCGCCGCCGGAGCAGCGTTCGCGCGACTTCGGCTTTTATGCATTCAGCATCGCCTCGGGCATTGCGCTGGGAACCGCGGTCGGCATGGGCATGTTCGCCTGGATGCCACGCTCCGCGTTTGTTCTGGGCGGCGTGGTGTCCTTGTTTGCGGGAGTGGTGATTTATGGGTGGCTCGATTGGCACGAGATTGCCCGAGAAGAGCATGACGCCCGAGCTTCTCTGGAGTTTGGCAGTAACTTCTTGAATTTCGGCAGCGCCTGGGTGCAGGGCTTTCTCGAAGGCGGCATGGTATCGTTGATGCCGCTCTATCTGCTCTGGATCGGCCTGTCCGAGGCGAGGGCGGGCTGGCTGATGGGCGGCATCATGATCGGCGTGATTCTGGCTCAGGTGCCATTGGCCTGGCTGGCGGATCGCCTGGGCCGAACCACCGTGCTGCTCGGCTGCTATGCCGTGACCGCAGGCGTGCTGCTCGCCTTGCACCAGGGGCTTCACCTGGTTGGGATGACCGCCTGTCTTTTCCTGGCCGGTGCTTGCTCCGGGGCCTTTTACCCCTTGGGCCTTGCTATCCTGGGTGAACGGCTGCCATCCCTGGCCATCCCGCGCGCCAGCGCCTGGTTCCTGGCCATTAACTGTATCGGCAGCTTGACCGGTCCCGTGCTCACCGGCATAACGATGGACCTGCTCGGCAAGCAGGCGATCTTTCTCGCCGGGGAAGGGGCGGTGTTATTCGTCGTGCTTGCCTGGGCAGGCGTTCGCCTTTATCGGTACACGACCAGCCGGGCTGCCAAGCTGAAGCTTTACACGCCGCTCGATATCGGCAATCCGCCACTTCCATCCGATACTCCCATAGCGAACGGCCGCGCCGCTTAGTCAAATGAGCCTGCGCGATCTTGCATACCAACCCGAAGCGCCAGCGAGGGCCTCGCCAGCGCTTCGGGTCGGTATGCAGACCGCGCACGGCCATGTAGAATGGTGAGTAGTCAGTAGTCCGTAGCAAGAGCCGGTTCTAGTGCACTGGCTAACGGCTAAGGACTAATGACGAAGGACTACTCGAACCATGTCCCTGCCGATACGCCATCTGCCCATGGTGCAGAACTGGGACTGCCACGCGGGCGGAAGCTGTTGCAAGGAATACCTGGTCACCGTCACCGACGAGGAGCGTGCGCGCATTGAGGCGCAGGGCTGGGAGAAGGATGCGCAAATTGCGGGCAGGCCGCTGTTCAAGAAGAGCGGCCCCTGGTGGCATCGGCGCTACCATCTGAATAGCAGGGAGGACGGAAGCTGCGTTTTCCTCAGCGAGCAAGGCCGTTGCCGGATTCACGAGAAGTTCGGCTACGATACCAAGCCGCTTCCCTGCCGTCTCTATCCGTTCGTGCTGATCCCGGTGGGCGATCACTGGCGCGTCGGCATGCGCTTCGCCTGCCCTTCCGCCGCGGAAAACAAGGGCCGGGCAATCCGGGAACATGCCGAATCGCTGGGTGAGTTCGCTGATTTGCTCGCCAAACGCGAAGGGCTCGAGGGCAATCCGGAGGGCTCACTGCGGCCGCCGCGTTTGGCGGGCCGGCTGCGGCTGGATTGGCCGGACCTGCTCCGCCTGGTGCACACGCTTTCCACGATCCTGCGTAATCCCAAGGATCGCATGGAGCGCCGGCTGCGCAAATGCCTGGCATTGGCCGAGCTTTGCAAGCAAGCCCGCCTGGATCACATCAAGGGCAAACGCTTTGACGAGTTGATGCAACTGCTGGCCCTGAGCCTTGAGGACCAGGTGCCGGTTGAGCCTTCGGCGCTGCCGCCGCCGACTTGGGTCGGCCGGGTCCTGTTCCGGTTGGCCGTGGCAATCTTCACAAGAAAGGACCATGGCCCGGATAGCGGCCTGGCGCGGCAAGGCCGGCGCGCCTTGCTCGGCGCCGCCTGGCGCTTCGCTGTTGGCAGAGGGTCTGTTCCGCGCATGCACCGGAAAATCCCGGAGACGACCTTCGACCGGGTCGAAGCTGCCGCCGGCCCGCTGCCTGCCGAGGTTGAGGCGATTCTGGAGCGCTATTACACGATCAAGGTGGAGTCGCTGCAATTCTGCGGCGCGGCTAATTTGCGTCTGCCGGTTTGGGAAGGTCTCGAGGTGCTGAGCCTCACCTTTCCGATGTTGATGTGGGTCATGCGCACCATGCGCGATTTGCCGCCGGCCGTCGCCGTGACCCGAGCGCTTACCATTGTGGACGACCATTTTGGCTTCAATCCCGTCCTGGGCACGTTGCGGCAGCGATTGAGCTTCCGCATCCTCAGCGCCACGGGACAGTTCTCTCGCCTGATCGCCTGGTATGCGCGCTGATCGTAGGGTAGGTTTCTAACCTGCCTCACGCCGGAAGGCAGGTTAAAAACCTGCCCTACTTTACGCCGAGCAATTCCGCCGCGCCGCGCGCGATCAGATCATGGGCCAGTTGCCGGCCTAGTTCCTCCGCGGTGTCCGCCGCGCCGTTGATGCGGCCTTCAATACGGCGTTTGCCGTGCCCATCCAGCACGACGCCGCGCAGGTTCAATCTTTCGTCCTTCACCTTGGCGGACGCACCGATGGGGACTTGACAGCCGCCCTGGAGCGTTCGCAGAAAGGCGCGCTCCGCGGCGACGGCCTCATGCGTCTCCGGATCATCAAGCAGACGGATGACCTCCAGGGTTTCCTCGTCGTCAAAGCGGCATTCGAGTCCCAGCGCGCCCTGGCCGACGGCCGGCAGCATCCAACTGGGATCGAGCACCTCGGTAATCTCCTCGTCCAGCTCCAACCTTTCCAAACCTGCCTGCGCGAGGATGAGGCCGTCGAGGTTCTCCGAGTCCAGCTTGCGCAGGCGCGTCTCCACGTTGCCGCGAATATCGACGACCTGCAGATCAGGTCGGCGGTTCAGGATTTGTGCCCGGCGGCGCAGGCTGCTGGTGGCCACCACGGCGCCTTTGGGAAGACTGTCGAAACGATCGTGGCGGTGCGAGACAAAGACGTCGCCGCTTGGCCCGCGCGGCGGCACCGCGGCCAGCACAATGCCGGCAACGTGGACGGTGGGCAGGTCCTTCAAACTGTGAACGGCAACGTCGACCTTGAATTCCGTGAGGGCCCGCTGAATCTCCTTGGTGAAGACTCCTTCGCCGCCGATTTGCGGCAAGGGCACGTCGCGGACCTGGTCGCCGGCAGTCTGGATTTCCACAATCGTCGGCGATGCGTACGGCTCCAGCAGGGAGGCGACATGGTTCGCCTGCCAGAGTGCCAGCCGGCTGCTCCGCGTGCCGATACGAACAAGAAGCGCCATGGCGATCATCCACGAGTCCGTAGTGCCTGGCTGGTGGTTATCGTTTTTGGACCAACAACTGCTCCAGCCTCTTGCGTAGCTGCCCGGTTGTCGTCTGCCGATCCATTGGCCCTTTCTCGAGTCGTTGCTTTTCGAGCGGATCACGCTCGGCCCGATCGAGCGCTAGCCATACGGGTTGCAACGCTTGCGGATCGTGGCGGTAGCGCGGGAACAGATGCCAGTGCAAGTGCGGCACCTGGTTGCCGAGCAGTTCGTAATTCAGCTTGTGCGGCCCAAAACAATCAGCGATAGCCGCGGCCAGCAGGCACATCTCGTCGAAGTAGGCATGACGCTCGGAATCACTCAACTCGTGCAATTCCCGCGCATGCCGTCGTGCAACCAGGATACAGTAACCATGATAATACTGCCAGGAACCCAGGAGCGCGACGGAGTGCGGGAACTGCCAGATAATGTCCTCAGGCGGCAATTCGCTGAGCCTGGCAAGTTTCAAACAAAACGGACAACCGCTAGCAGGGAAATCTTCCATGATTAGGCAATTTAGATCCTAGGAATCGCCGCCACCGCCAAAATCACCACCACCACCGAAGTCCCCACCGCCCCCACCGAAATCTCCGCCGCCACCGAAATCGCCCCCGCCGCCAAAGTCACCACCACCTCCAGCGTCGCCGCCCCCGTCATTGCCGGCATCGAAATCTCCACCCCCGAAATCGCCGCCAGCGTCACCCCCCGTATCGCCTCCGCCACCGCCGGCATCGCCCCCGGCATCAAAGTCCCCGCCGGAGGTATCGAAGTCGCGGCCCTCGTCCGATGCAGGCGCCTGAGCGCCGGTGTCAGCGGGACTCCCGGCGCCGTAGGCCGACGAACCGCCATACTGTCCCGAGTCGCCCCGGAAGAAGCGGTCGTACATCCAACTGCCGGCGGCGGCTCCAAACATACCGCCAATCAATCCGGAGAAAAAGCCGCCGCCCCCGCCGCCATATCCGCCACCATAACCCGGTCCGTACCCTCCACCATAGCCCCCGCCGCCAGGTCCGCCTCCTGGACCTCCATAAGAACGCCCGGCACCGGAAAATGACCGGACCAGGCCAATCACGAGCCAGATTGCCAGAAACGCAACGATGCCAATGCAAATCCAACCACCAATACCCATGCCAGTTCCTCCCGTGTACCCGCTGTCCGTCTGATGACTCTGCACCTGGGCCGGAGGCGGGGTTGTGTGCGCCAGTCTCGTGGTTGTCACCGCCGGCTTGTTGGATGATGAGGCCTGCTTGCCGAGGTTGGAACGCATCGTATCGCGCACATACTCAACGGCTTCGATCAGGCCCTTGTCATATTCCTTGTCCTTGAAGCGGTCCACCAAGATACGCCTAAGTTCATCCTTATTCGTTTTGGTAAACGCTTTCTTCTCCGTCTCGTGCCCAACACCGACTTCAACATGTCCAGGGTTACGGCAGATGAGTACATAGACGCCGTCCTCGCGTACTTCCCGCGCCCGCTCGCGAGCCCATTTGGCAAAGAAGTCCTCACGTTCCTGGCGAGTCATCTTCTTTATTTCTGCCGCCTTGGCGGCGCCGCCCGGCACAGTGGAATAGGTCTCGATGAACAGATCCTTGTGAAAGTCATCGTGGATCTGACGAATAATATCGTTCGCCCGCTTAATCGTCTCGGCGCTGAAGAACTTGCCGTCGTCTTTGATTTCCGGCACCGCCGCAGTCGCCGCACGGCCGGCCAGCAGCCAACCGGCCAGCACTGCGGGGATCAGAGCCAACCGTGCAATTCGTGTCATGGTGATCGATCTCCTGAGAATAGGTCGCACCGGCTACTATAGAGAACGGAAGCGCTTGTCTATCATTATAGTTAAGGCAGGACGAAAAAATGGCGAGATGGTGGTGAACGGGCGTCCTGTATTGGTGAAATGCTCAATTTCGGGGAGAAACCGTGAAGAAGACGCGCTCGACGACCATTCTTGCGGTCCGCCACAAAAACAAGGTCGCCATTGGCGGCGACGGCCAGGTGACGTTGGGCAACGTCGTCATGAAAAACGACGCGCACAAGATCCGCAAATTGCAAAACGGCAAGGTGCTGGTCGGCTTCGCAGGGGCGTCGGCGGATGCGTTTGCTCTCCTGGAGCGCTTCGAGGCCAAGCTGAAAGACTTCCAGGGCAGTGTGCCGCGCGCCGCCACCGAGCTGGCCAAGGACTGGCGCATGGATCGCAATTTGCGGCGCCTGGAGGCCATGATGGTCACCGTCGATCGCGACAACCTGCTGTTGCTCAGCGGCACCGGCGACGTCATCCAACCGACCGACGGCATTGCCGCCATCGGCTCCGGCGGGGCCTATGCCCAGGCCGCGGCGCGGGCCTTGATGTTGCACGCCAACCTCGACGCCCCGCAAATTGTCCGTATCGCCCTCGAAATCGCCGCCGACCTGTGCATCTTCACGAATCGGAATATTGAAGTGGAAGAGGTATCATAGTCAGTAGTCAATAGTCCATAGTCAATAGCAAGCAGCTATTGACTATGGACTATTGACTACTGACCTATGTTCAGGAGACATTTAACGTGGCTGAATTGACGCCTCGACAAGTCGTTCAAGAATTAGATCGCTACATCGTCGGCCAGGATGCCGCCAAGCGGGCGGTGGCGGTGGCTATTCGCAATCGCTGGCGGCGGCAGAATCTGCCGGATGAAATGCGCAAGGACATCACGCCCAAGAATATCATCATGATCGGCCCCACCGGCGTCGGCAAGACCGAGATTGCCCGCCGCCTGGCGCAACTCGTCGGCGCGCCGTTTCTCAAGATCGAAGCCACCAAGTACACCGAGGTCGGCTACCACGGCCGGGATGTCGAGAGCATGGTGCGCGATCTCACCGAGATCGCCATCGGCATGATCCGTCAGGAGCAGCGCGGCCTGGTCGAGACCAAGGCCAAGGAGCGCGTCAAGGATCGGCTGCTCGATCTCCTGCTGCCGCAGTCCAATACCTGGGAGCCCGAAAACGCTGAGGAGAACGAGCGCGTCCAACGCACGCGCGACAAGATGAAAGCCCGCCTGGAAGCCGGCGAGATGGAAGAGCGCCTGGTGGAGCTGAACATCGAGCAGAAAGCCGTGCCGGTGCAGATCTTCTCCAACATGGGCATGGAGAACATGGATGTCGATTTTCAGAACATGTTCGAGCGCATCATGCCCAAGCAGTCGCAGCAACGGCAGATCCCGATCCGTGAGGCGAGGCGCATTCTCCTGGAGCAGGAGACAGAAGCATTGATCGACCGCCAGGTGGTCACGGAGAAGGCGATAGAGCTCGTTGAAAACCAGGGCATCATTTTCATCGACGAGCTGGACAAGATCTGCGGCCCACAATCATCGCATGGCCCCGACGTCTCACGGCAGGGCGTGCAGCGCGACCTGCTGCCCGTGGTGGAAGGCACCACGGTCAACACCCGCTATGGCCCTGTGCGCACGGATTACGTCCTCTTCATCGCAGCGGGAGCTTTTCACACGTCGAAGCCGTCGGACTTGATGCCGGAGCTGCAGGGCCGCTTCCCCATCCGCGTGGAGTTGACCGATCTCAAGCGCGAGGACTTCCTGCGCATCCTCACCGAGCCCAAGCACGCGCTCACCAAGCAGTATGCGGAATTACTCGCCACGGACGGGGTCAAGCTCGAGTTCACGCGCGACGGCATCGAGGCTCTGGCCGACATCGCCTTCGAGGTCAATCGCACCGCGCAAAACATCGGCGCCCGCCGGCTGCATACCATCCTGGAACGCGTCGTGGAAGAGGTCAGCTTCGACGGGCCGGACCTGAAGAACAAGCACATCGTTATCGACGGCCCTTATGTGCGCGACAAGCTGATGGCCATTGTGGAGAAGGAAGACCTGAGCAAGTTTATCTTGTAGCTTGCTCAATCCAATTGCTCGGGCGTCTGCCGCGCGGAGGCTAACTCAATCGGGACCGGTCGCGGGCGCCGGTGCTTCTGACGGGAGACCTGATCGGCCAGCGGCTGGTGGCCGTTCAGGACAACGTCGGTCCTTTCCACGAGCCGCTCGAAGTTACGGATAGCCCACCCGCGTGCCCAGGCGAAGTTGACGATGACCGCGATCCAGTAACAGACGAGCATGAGCGCTTCGTTGTCGATGCCGTAGAACCACTTGCCCAGGCCCCTGCTACCCAGCGGGGCAAAGGCCAGGTGTCCCGCATGAGCAGCGGCGATGGGATATTCCCACTGGTTGTTGTTCCGCCAGGTCCAGCATACCGCCACCGAGGTTACCGCCAGATGCATGGCGATGAGGAACGCGCTCACCGACGCCACGCTGACGCGCCGGCGCACCCATAGCGAAGCGCCGATAAAAGCCAATGCGCTCATGATCCAGAGAGCGGGGCCTGACGCCTCGCGAAAGGTCGGCATCAGAAACACGACGCCGAGATTCATCAGCACGGGGAATACAAAGGTAGGAACCAGGGCTCCGGGAATAGTCTTGGCCGGCAGAGAAAACAGCACGCCATAAAGGCCGGTCAGCGCGCAAAATAGCGTTGCCGTCAGCAGCGAACACAGGAGCGCGCCCGGGGTCGCCGCTTCCGTCAGCGCAAAAAGCAGCGCCAGGACCAGGACCAGGGAGTAGCTGCGGCGCACGTGCTGCCACACCGCCAGCAAGGTGCCGTCGATGATCTCGCGCGGCGACAACGGCGACATCAACACCAGATCGAGAAAACCACGGCGCCGCTCGCCCACCAGGCTGGTGCCGGCCAGGATTACCATGAGCATGATCACGATCAGCCAGGCGATGACGAGAAACGGGATACAGGTATCATCGCGGCTCAGCTCCCGATGGTGGAATGCCAGAATCAAACCGAGGAAAACCGCGGCCGCGAACCAGGACAACCATTGAATCCGGCCAATGTAGCCCTCGCGATCGTAGACGCGCGCCTGCCGGGCGCGCAGCCAGAACGGGTTGCGTATCCAACGCGCTGGGGTTTGCAGCGCGCGAAACGGTACCGCAATGGCTCCTGTCACTCTCGCGAATCCACCGCGCACGGCACGCACCAGAGAAAGCCGCTTCAGAAAAAGGGCAAAGGGCGAAGGCGGCAATCGCAAGCGTACCACCGCGCGCCACAGTAGCGTCAGCGACAGGCACACCGGAATGATAAACGCCAGGGGGTAAAACCACTGGCCGGCGTAGGATGCCATCTGGTTGTACGTGAACACCTCCAGTGCGGCAGCAAATGGCCCAATTGGATTCATCATGAACAGCGCCGCCAGGCAGAACATTTCTGCCGGCGGGGATGATCTGGTCCCTGATAAGATCATGCCGGTAATCGCGGGAATACCCAGCAGATAAACTGCCATCCACCAGTAAGTACGCACGAGGGCCCCCATGGGACTCTTGGTGATAGCAGAGAAGTAAATCGCATGTGCTCCCGCAAAAAGCATGGCCAGCAGGGTGGCGCTTTGCGTTCGCAGCAAGCTGTCTGGATCGACGCCGCCGAACAGCATGATGATGCTCATCACCGGCAGCGCGCAAAGGATCAAGGTCACCAGGGCCACGGTGCGGCTGGCCAGCTTGCCCAGGATGATCTCGCGATCGCGCAGCTGAGTTGTGAACAAAAGATCCAGCGTCCGCTCTTCGCGCTCGCCGGCGATCACGCCGCACAGAAACAGCGGCACGAACAAGAATACCGCTCCATACTGCACGATGCTGACCGCCTGAAACATGGTCGCCGCAAGGTTTGCCATGACGCGCAGCGTTACCTTGCCGGATTGGATCTGGAAGTGATGGTTTTCCCAGACGATCCACAAGGCGAAAAAGAGCACCAGCCCGTACAGCACGCGGTTAAAGAAGTAGCGCTTGCGACGGGCCATCTCCACCATCTCCTTGGCAAAGACCGGTCCGAGGAACAGCGACAGGAAATTGAGCATGGTCCCTTCCTGAAATACTCCGGCGGGTTCCTTCATATGTTCGTGAAAAATCGGCCATGATTTCAGCATTGTAACCCGAAGCGCCAGCGAGGGCCCTCGCTGGCGCTTCGGGTTACGATGCTAAATCCTATGAGACTAACCTCCTATTCGGTACGGGGTTTGCTCGAATTTTCCAAGGAGCCGGCCTCTTACCGGGGAGAAACAGCTATGAATTGGCTCAGCAACTGGTTTTCCGTGCATCGTCCTCATGCTGCGAATCCACGCACGCCCGTGCCGGCGGTCGAACGACTGGAGACGCGCAACGTGCTCTCGACTGCCGTTGTCGCCGTGCCGCCCTCCTTCGCGGTGGCGACGGGCATCCTCAACAGTCAGGAGAGTTTCACGGACTTTGTCAGCGCGGAATACACGCTGTTACGCCGCAGCCCCGACCAGGCGGGACTCAACAACTGGGTAGGGGCCATGGAGCGCGGCATGTCGCAAGAGGCGGTAGAGGCAAACTTCGCCGGCTCGGCGGAGTACTTCAGCGAGCATGGCAGCGACAACACGCTCTGGCTGCAAGGCGTCTACCAGGACCTGCTGGGTCGGCCAATCGACCCGGCCGGGCTGCAGCACTGGCTCGGCAAGCTCGCCAGCGGCGAAAGCAGAGTCGGCGTGGCCTCTGAGATCGCCACCAGCAGCGAGCGGGACGGCATTATCGTGCAAGCGGATTATGCCCAGTTCCTGGGCCGCTCCGCGAACAGCGGCGAGGTCGCCTTCTGGACCAGTCAACTTCAGCAAGGGGAGACGCGCGGCCAGCTCGCCGTCCAGATCGTCGCCTCCAACGAGTTCTTTGCCGATGCCCATAACGATCCCTCGACCTTCATCAGCCATACCTATCAAGACGCTCTGCACCGGTCGCCTTCTTCCGGTGAGCTGTCCTACTGGCTGAATGTGTACCAGCAGCATCAGTCCAACGGCCCAATTTCGCGCTAACTGGCTGGTTGAACGGGCTGCGGAAGCAGCCTTGCTGAGCGTCGGCCTCTCGCTTTTTGGAGAGGCCGATTTTCTGCTATGCGAACGAACCAGGTGCCGAAACTTGCACTCATTTTGCTTTCATATTTCTACCCGCCTGGTGCATAATAGGCGCGTCGCAGCAGGATCGCTCAGCAGAAACGCGGTCCGATGACAGCGCGCGGACCTGCCGGCGATGACTTCTATTTGTCGCGCTTTTTTCTATCCGCTAGGTAGCTTTTAGCTTGTGCCGCGCGGTTCTTCACCGGGGCACGCCTGCGCGTGCCAGCGGTATGCTCTTTGCTTTTCTTCGGCAGCGTTGGGGAAGAGTGGCCCGCTAGGGAGTCCAACCATGAACTGGCTTACGCGATGGTTCAAAGAACGTCTTGTCCTGGCCGAGCGGCCGCGCACCACAGTCCCTGTCGTGGAAGAACTGGAGCCACGCCGCGTGCTGTCCTCGCCGCAGACCTTTGCGGTCGCGTCGGGCATTCTCAACAGCCCGGAGAACTACGGCGACTTCATCATGCAGGAGTACTCCAACCTTCTGGGCCGCGCCCCCGACAACTCCGGCTTCAACTACTGGCTTGGGCAGATGGAAAGCGGCGTGACCCCCGAGGCAGTCGAATCCGGCATTGCCTCTTCCGTCGAATACATCCAGAACCACGGCAACGATCAGGTCGCCTGGCTGGACGGTCTGTACCAGAACCTGCTCGGCCGCGCGCCCGACAGCGACGGCATCAATCACTGGCTGGGCAACCTGGCGGCCGGCGAGAGCGCAGCCGGCGTGGCCTTTGAGATTTCGACCAGCGCCGAGCGCGACATCAATATCATCAATCAAGACTACGCCCTGTTCCTTGGGCGCAGCCCGGATGCCGACGGCATCAACCACTGGCTAGGCGAGTTCCAGCAGGGCTGGAGCCGCACCGATGTCGCCTCGGACATCGCCGCTTCGGATGAATTCTTTGCCAACAGCGGCAATGATCCGGGCCAGTTCATTGCCAATCTGTACCAGGACGTGCTCGGCCGTTCGCCGGGACAGGACGAGGTCGATTTCTGGTTGAACGTCTATTAAGTGATAGAGCATGGCATACAAATTGCCCACAGGTAGGCGGTTGCGAATTTCTGACCGCCCCAAGGGAAGCTGCTCTCAGCATGCGCTACCTGGCTCTGGTCTGTGATTACGACGGTACACTGGCAACCGATGGCCAGGTCGATGATGCTACCGTCGCCGCCTTGGAGCGGTTGCTTGCCTCGGGGCGCAAGCTGGTGCTGGTAACAGGCCGCGAGCTGCCCGAATTGCTGACCATTTTTCCGCATGCCGACTTGTTCGAGCGCATCGTGGCCGAGAACGGGGCGCTGCTCTATCGGCCTGCCAGCCGAGAGGAAAAGGTGCTGGCCCCGCCGCCGCCCGAGCGCTTTGTGCAGGAGCTTCGCGCCCGGAAGGTATGGCCGTTTTCCGTCGGCCGGGTCATCGTGGCGAGCTGGCGGCCGCACGAAGTCACCATCCTGGAGGCCATCCGCGACCTGGGACTGGAGCTTCAGGTTATCTTCAACAAGGACGCGGTCATGGTGCTGCCGGCGGGCGTCAACAAGGCCACGGGTTTGACGGTGGCCCTGGAGGAGATGGGACTGTCGCCGCACAACACCGTGGGCATCGGCGACGCGGAAAATGACCATGCCTTTCTCAGTCTCTGCGAATGTTGCGCTGCGGTGGCGAATGCTCTGCCCGTGGTCAAGGAGGAGGTGGACATGGTCACACGCAGCGAGCGCGGTGCAGGCGTCACCGAACTGATCGACGAGTTGCAGGCCACAGACCTGCGCGCGCACGATCAGATTCTGGCACGGCACCACCTCCTGCTCGGCACGCGGGACAACGGCGCCGAGTTGCGGATCAGTCCCTACGGCATGAACTTGCTCATTGCCGGCCCCTCAGGCAGTGGCAAATCCACCGTGGCCAGCGGTTTGCTGGAGCGGCTCGGCGAGCAGAAGTACCAGTTTTGTGTCATTGATCCCGAAGGCGATTACGAGAATTTCGCCGGAGCGACGACGCTGGGAAACTCCGAACGCGCGCCGACCATTGATGAAGTCCTTCAATTAATGAAGAACCCACAGACCAGCGTGGTGGCCAACCTGGTCGGCTTGCCGATCGTTGACCGGCCTTCGTTCCTGCTGACCCTGCTGCCGCGTCTCGAGGAGATGCGCGCCCGGACAGGACGACCGCATTGCCTGCTGCTCGATGAGACGCACCATCTGCTGCCCGCTTCCTGGCAGCCGGGCGCGCTGGTGCTGCCGCACGGACTCAGCGGCATGATCGGCATCACCGTTCACCCGAAGATGATTGCACCCGTCGCGTTGGCCTCGCTCAAGATCGTTATCGCCGTGGGTAAGGCCCCGCGCGAGACGCTCCGCGAGTATTGCACTGCCATCGGCCAGCGTTGTCCGGACGCGGCCGCGGGCGATCTGAAACCGGGCGAGGTGCTGGTCTGGGAAAGAGACGGCGCTACACCGCCCTTTCGTCTGCGCGTGGCGCCGTCGCGGACGGAGCGCCGCCGGCACAGTCGTAAGTACGCCGAAGGCGAGTTGCCACCCGAGCGCAGCTTTTATTTCCGGGGGCCGGAAGGCAAGCTCAACTTACGCGCCCAGAACCTGTTCCTGTTCCTGCAACTAGCCGCGGGCGTGGACGACGATACCTGGCTTTATCATCTCCGCAAGGGGGAATACGCGCACTGGTTCCGAGAGGTGATCAAGGACGATGCGCTGGCCGACGAAACGGCGGCGATCGAAGCCAGGGCCGAGCTATCGCCTGCCGATAGTCGCGCGCGCATCAAGGAAGCGATTGAACACCGCTACACATTGCCCGCCTCGACTCCCATGCCCATGCCGGGCACCGACGCTGCCTCGCGCCGCTTCTGATTGAAGCGATCCCTGGCCGAAGAAAAGCAAAGCGGCCGCCCTCTCTGGCACGAGAGGCGGCCGCTAGCAATTTCACGAGAGACCAGCCGGGAATCAACTCCCGCCCGGAGCCACGGCGCTGTCCACGGTGGTGAACGTCGCATTGGCGTTGCTGCCGAGCGTGGTGATGGCGCCGATGCAAACCACGATGATGAGGGCCAGCATGACGGCGTATTCAACCGCGGTCGGACCGTCTTCGGACTTCAGGAAGTTCAATACGAACGGACGGAGCTTGCGCATGTGTCGTGTCCTCTCCAAAGAAACAATGGGTATAGTCCCGGATCCCAGCGCGGCAGGGGCTTCAGGCTGGTGCTGCAAAGGTAGGGTAACTACCAGCAATCAAACCTAGATCAAAAGCAGGGGCAATGCAAAAAGTTAATCGGGCAGAGGTGCGAAAAAAGGCCTGAGAAACCTGCGCGCGATTATGCTGTGAGAAGAACGGCGGCTCAGCCGAGCTTTCCCGCGTTGTCGCCGTCCGTAACTCCCATGCCTTGAACGTAGCGCAGGTAGACGCTCGACACATCGGCGCGCTTGACAATGCCGATCACATGAGGGGCCGGCGCCTGATCGGTAACGGGCAGTGCCAGCAAGTCGCTCTCCACAAACAGTTCCAGGGCGCGATCCAGGCGATCGTCCGGCTTGAGCGGCGTGACCTCGCCGCGCATCAAGTCCGCGGCCACCACCAGGGATTGCAAATGCGGGGATTGCGCCGCCAGCAGCACTTCCTCCAAGGTCACGACGCCTACCAGATGTCCTTCGGCATCCGCTACCGGCAACGCGTGGTAGCTGGTGCGGCTGAGGAGCGCGACGACTTTTTCCAGCGGATCCCCCGGTTGCAGCAGCGGAACCTCCTGTTTCGGCGTCATGAACTGTTCCACGCGCAGGCCGGACAAGACCTCCCGAACATAGTCGCCAAGGTGCGCCGGCGAGCGCGAGCGGCTTTCGACCTGCGAACTGTAGATCGATTGCTCGTCGGAGAGAAGGAACGCAAGGATGCAGACCCACAGGGTTGGCAGCAGCAGGTTGTAGTTGCCGGTCATCTCGCTCACCATGACCAGCGTGGAAAAAGGCGTCTTGGCCGCGGCGGCAAAGAAGCCCGCCATACCCACAATCACGAAGGTCGCCGGCTGCGGCACCAGGGCCGGCCACAGCCAGTGCAGGAACGTTCCCAGGGCGCCGCCGCCACAGCCGCCGATCACCATGGACGGACCGAATACGCCGCCGGAGCCGCCGCTGCCGATGGTCAGGCCGGTGGTCAGGATCTTCCCCAGGGCGATGGCCAGCAGAATCAGGGCGAAGGAAAGGCCCCGGTTTTCCGCGCTCATCGCGTTTTGCAGAGAGCCGTAGCCAAACGACATGACCGCCAGGACCTGCTGGTTATGGCCAAACAACAGATACAGGCCGACTCCCAGCCAGCCACATAGAAAGGCTCCAATGGCCGGCTTGAGATGCGGCCGGATCGGCAGCCGATGAAACAGGTAGGTCAGGCCGTAGAACGTCCGCGTGTACAGCATGGCCAGCACCACCAGAAACACCACCAGGCCCGTATATGGCAGCAAGTGCCAGGGATTATCGAAGGTGAGAGCGGCCGCCAGCTCGGGCGGCAATGAAAAGAGAGGCGACCAGCCGAACGCCAGGCCGAACGTGCAATAGGCCGTAATGCTCGACAGCGCCGCCGGGATGATGACCTCGGATTCGAATTCCGGCGAACGGTAAAGCACTTCGGCGGCGAATAGCGCCCCGGCCAGCGGCGCCCGAAAGATGGCCGCCACGCCAGCCCCCATCCCCGCAGCCATGAGGATGCGCCGCTCCGCCGGCCGCAGACGAAGGAGGTTTCCTAGAAAGGAGCCGAAGCCGGCGCCGATTTGAGCGATCGGCCCCTCCCGGCCGCCGGAGCCTCCCGTGCCCAGGGTCAGGGCGCTGGCGATGATTTTGACCAGCGGCACGCGCGGCCGGATCTGGCCGTGGTGGTAGTGATAGGCCGCGATGGCCGCGTCGGTGCCATGCCCCTCCGCTTCCGGCGCCAACGTGTAAACCAGAAAACCGCTCAGCAGGCCGCCCACGGTCGGCACAAGCAACAGCAGCCAGGGCCGCAACGGCATATCTGTGTCCCCGAACAGGGGCGGCTCACCCCCGGGAGTCGCGGGATGGTAGCCGGCAATGACGTCGAGCGCGTAGTGAGCAACGAACTGGCATGCCGTAAAGAAAATGATGGCCCCAATACCGGCGACCACGCCGACGGCCAGAGAGAGCACCAGCAAGCGGACTTGCGGCTTCAGACGTTTGCGGCCTAACTCCCAGAATTCCGGGAACCAGGTTAGCGGATGAGAGGTAGCCGGCGACTGCCTCGCTTGATGATCCACGCGAAAATCCATTCACTGAGACGGCCAAGACAACCATGCCCGATTCACCTTCATGACTGTTCTAGGGAATCAGGAATGCAAATGCACTACAGCGAGGGGGAGTGGTACTCCGCTTGCGCAGCATTCTGCGCGCCCGGTGGGCAAGCACTTACCCAAAAAGGCGCTCAGCATTGGTTCAATTCCGTGTCGATTTAGCGCATGCGATCCCGATTTGCAACGGGAAGACGCGCAACGAAGCCTCAGGCGGAATGTCACCGGGTAAACGGTAGCCACGGCATGACGATTGCTCTTACTAGCCATGGGAGTTGATAGGCATGTTGTTTGTAATGACAAACCCTCAATTGGAAAAGGAGATCGATCATGGCTGACAACAGCAGGACTGGTCCGGGGAACCAACGTGAAAACTTTGGCAGCAGGCAGGGGATGCCCCAAAGACATGAAGGGACTCCGGGTATGTCGCCACGGCATGAGGGCATCTCAAGTACCGGCGTCATGGAAACCGCCAAGGAGAAAGCCAAGGACCTGACCAGTGGCGCCAGCGACATCATGAGCGGCGCCAAGGATAAGGTCCAGGAATGGGCCTCGACGGCGGCGGACGCCGCTACCGACGCCGCGGGCGTCGTCAAGGACAAGGCCCAGGAATACGCCGGCGTCGCCATGGACAAGGCTCAGGACTTTGGCCGCGAGGCCACGGATCTGGTGCGGCGTTATCCGATCCCGGCGTTGCTCATCGGCTTTGGTCTCGGCTTCCTGGCCGCCCGCTTGATCAGCAGGGCCTAGGTCAGGCGTGCACGGTCCTGCAGCATGTTAACCCGAAGCGCCGGCGAGGGGCTCTGGGGTTATGCTGCTGCATTTTCCCGAGGAGGAAAGCTATGAATTGGGATACCATCAAAGGCAACTGGAAGCAGGTGAAGGGCAAGGTCAAGGAGAAATGGGGCAAGCTCACCGACGATGACCTGACCACCATCGCCGGCAAGCGCGATCAGCTTGCGGGCAAGCTCCAGGAACGCTACGGCTACGAAAAGGACCGGGCCGAGAAGGAACTCGACGAGTTCTCCCGCTCCTTGCAGCCGTAAACGAGTTTAGTGTGAAAGGGTTTGGAGCGTGTCCCACCCGCTGAGTGGGGCACGCTCTTTTTTTTTGTCAATCATAATGTCAGGCCTGCTCGTTCTCAAGCGTCTGGATCAGCCGCTGGATATCCGGCCGGAATTTCGGCTTGGCGAGCTGCGACAGGGTATGCAGCAAGCCTTTCAGGATTTGCCGGGGCTTCCGGCGCGGCGTGTGCCGTTTTCGGGTCGGATTCAAGCCGTGTTCTTGCTCGTACAGCTTGCCTTCCTCCAGGAGTTGCCGGCGTCGTTGCCGGCCGCGTTTCAGCCCGTGCTCCTGTTCATAAAGTTTGCCGAGCCGCACCAATTCGTGGATGCGAAAGGCTCCCTTTCGGCCTGCTTCCGCGTGCTGAGCAGAAGGAGCTGTGCGAATCGGTTCGCTCATTTGTCGGCCATTTCCAATTTCTTCGGCGTGGCCTGTTTCCTTCATCTGTGGACTGGCGGCGTCAGTAACCGGGAGATCGACTCCTGGCGCCTCTGCACCGTGTTGTTTCACCTCTTCGAACATATGACAATACCTCTCTATTCTGTTGCCGATGACAGTATTTCCAAGCGCAGCCGGAGAGTGAAACGGAGCGCGAGGCCCTCATTTCGTCTCCGGGCTTCACTAGTAATTATACCTGAATAAGAGCAATTTCTCTGCTGGTTGATGTGCGGGACACGATGCCGATCGTCGGCCGCTGCAGCGACACGATTGGGAATCGTGTCCCACAGCCACTAAGCGAAAATAGGGGGGTGAACAGGGAAGTGTGCTGCCAGACGAAACCCGTTGCTTCCCTGCCACCCCCAAAGGCTGACTCTAGCTCTCGGCGCGCTGTGCGGCGCAGCACGCGGCTTCTTCCTCCTTGAAGGCAACGGATTTGCTCCGCAAAAGCGGGCGCCAAAAGCGGAAATCATGATCCCGGCGCCAGGACCACGAGTTGAAGCCTGAGGCAGCAAAAGGTACACTTGGATAGCATTGCCCGCCTTCGCAAATAGCCCTGGCCTATTTCCCTGATGACTTATGCTTTCGATCTTGGGCAGCGGTTTTCGGCTTTGCGACGGCATCACCCGGCGCGAGCTGCTGCGCGTGGGCGGGCTGGGCTTCACCGGCTTGATGTGGTCGGACTGGTTGCGGGCGCGCGCTGCAACAGCCGCCCAGGGCCCGCAGGGTCGAAGGACCGGGACAGGAACGTTTGCTAAGGCCAAGGCTTGCATCCTGATCTTTAACTACGGCGGACCTTCCCATCTCGATATCCTCGACCTGAAGCCGGACGCTCCAAGGGAGGTGCGCGGCGAGTTCAAGCCGGCGGCTACCTGTGTGCCCGGCATTGCCATCACGGAACATCTGCCGCGCCTGGCCAAACTGGCCCACCGATACGCGCTTATCCGGTCGGTAAACCATCGTGACAACGATCATGCCATCGGCGCCTACCTGGCCCTGACCGGTTACTCCCACCCCAAGAATGCGATCCTGGGCATCGAACCACCGGCGAGCCCGCAAGATTTGCCGTCCGTGGGTTCGCTGGTCAGCAAGCTGCGGCCCGCGCACAGGCCGGTGTTTTCGTATGTCACGCTCGGAGACCTACGCCACTTCGGCAACAATGACAGTCTCGGTCAGAATGCCGGCTGTCTCGGTCGGAGCTACGACCCGTTTACAGTTCCGTTTGTTCGGCCCATGAATGGCAGTCTCGACATTCGCGGTGTCACGTCCGTGATGACAGAGGTGGATAACCAGCAACTGGACAGCCGCCGACACTTGCTGGCAGACATGAATCGCTGCGCACCTGCGCTGGAGGCCACCGCGAACATGCGCAACCTGGATGATGCCTCACGCCGGGCCGTGGAGTTGCTCTCCTCCAGCGCCACGCGCGAGGCTTTCAACCTGGCTAGGGAACCGCAAAAAGTGCGCGACTTTTACGGCGCGGCGCCATTCGCGCAGAACTGCCTGCTGGCGCGCCGGCTGGTGGAGGCCGGAGTGCCCATGGTCACCCTGTACTCGGTGGGCAACCGCGACTGGGACACGCACGGCGCCAACTTCAGCACGCTAAAGGGGAGCCTGCTGCCGCCGCTGGACCGGGGCCTGTCCGCCTTGCTGGAAGACCTGGACGGCCGGGGACTGCTGGACGACACACTGGTGGTGTGGATGGGAGACATGGGGCGCACGCCGCGCGTCAACCGCCAGGCCGGCCGCGACCATTGGTCGTTCTGCTATTCCGTCCTGCTGGCAGGGGGCGGCGTTCGCGGCGGGCAGGTGTACGGCTCTTCCGATCGCCAGGCGGCATACCCCTCCACAAACCCCGTCAGCCCGGCGGACCTGGCCGCCACGATCTTTCATTGCCTGGGCGTGGACCCGCGCGCCCACGTCACGGACCAGCAAGGCCGGCCGCTGGTCGTCAGCTCAGGTCAACCGGTTCACACTTTGCTTAGCTAAAATGCTTAGTAGCTCAGTCAGTATGTAGAACACCGATTAGCGAATGGCCCAGCTCGGGTAAGATAAGAAATTGGGAAGGGCCCTGGCCTGCGAGGTAAACCATGGCTGCTATCAATTGCGCGAAATGCGGTCGATCGCTGACTCCAGAACAAGCCAGCGCACCGTGTCCCGCATGCGGGAGTAAGGATCGAAGGAGTTCATGTTCGGATAAGGCTGTCGGCACAGAAAGCGCGCTGAAGGAAGAAGTACGTAAGCGACTGGCCCGTGCCCACTACACTTACGAGCCGAGCATTACAGAGATTTTTACTATCTGCTCAAATCCGGCGTACGAGGCTCTCTCCAGCGAGCCCATTAAACTGCTGGAAGTGAACAGCAATACGATTCCGTCCGGAATCATGCCATTGGGGTTCGACCCCGCTCCGGCTAGCGGGATCCCGTTCTCTTCGGTAATTATCGAGGTCACGCCTGACGAATTAGAAAAAATTAGACGGCAGGAGTTGAAGTTGCCCGACGGCTGGTATCTTGGTGCTCTGGTTCCCCGCGACGACGATCCGGAGAACGGAAATCAGTAATGCCTACGTCGCAAGAATGGGGCCGTGCATTTGCCAAACAGGCCAGGGCAGACTTCGATACATGGAACGCTTTGCAGCTTTACGTGAAGCTTCCACCGGAGGCACGCCCTTTACCGCGCTGCCAAAAGCTCCATTTTCTGCAAATGGCTTGCGAAAAACTGGCGAAAGCCCATTTGCTAAAGGGCGGATCAAGAGTCTCGGACCTGAAGCAGAGTCACGCCTACATTGCAAAACATTTGCCCACGATCGTACGCCAGCAAATGATTCAAGAGGGCGAGAATGAACGTGTGGCGAACAGCATACGCGACCAATGCAAGCGCCTGGCGCGAGAAATTGAGTTACTTTCTCCCTCTGTCGATGATGGCAGTAGGCGAGAAGATAATTGTGAATACCCCTGGGTCCATGGAGCAGCGCTCTATGTGCCCGCTGAATGGGCGTTCGCAAACCTCAATTTGCTGACCGAGCCCAACGGTAGGAACATTCTCAAGCGGATTCGCCAGGCCATAGAACATCTGGCGGGGTAGCCAAAGTTGACTAATCGCTTGCTCATTTCTTGAAATCGCCGGCGCGAATAATCACCAGCTTTTTCGGATCGATGAACTTGCGGAACGCCGACTTCACATCTTCCGGGGTCAGAGCGGCAATGCGCTTATCTTGCTCGCCGGCATAGGCGAAGCCGCGGCCGAGATGCAGGTTGCTGACAATCTGGCCGGCGATGCTGGCGTCGGCGGTGCGGCTCACTTTTTGCGCTTCCAGGTAAGCTTTCTGGGCGTCGAGCAGCTCGTCCAGCGAGGGGCCGTTGGCCAGGAATTCCTGCAACTCCTCGGCGACGGCCTTCTCGACGCGGTCGATGTTGACCGGGTTGGTGCTGGCGTTGACGGTGAAAGAAGCGGCCGGGTCAAGCGCCGCGGCACTGAATTGCGAGGTCACACCGTACGAGAGCCCTTCCTTCTGGCGGATGCGGTTGCCCAGCCGCGACGACAATGTCCCGCCGCCGAAGATAAAATTGCCCAGCCGCATGGCCGCGTAATCCGGGTCGCCATCCTTGAGCGGAAAGGCCATCCCGGCCAGAAAGACGGCATTGATGTTGTCCGGCGTCTGGATTTCTTCGCGCAGGCCGGTCATGCTGGCCGGCGCTGCCCGTTCAATGCGGCGCACGGGGACCGCGGACTTCCAGTCCTTGAGAATAGCGCGGACCTGGAGGAGCATCGGCTCGGGATCAAAATCGCCGACGACGGCAAACTCGCCGGCGCTGGCGCCAAGCTGTTTCTCGTAGAGCGCGATGACCTGAGGCAGAGTAAGGGACTTGAGCTGCTTGGCGCTTTCCTGGCGTGTCGGCACATAACGAACATCGTCGGCGCCATAGGGAGAGAGGGCGCGGTCCAGCTTGTTGCGGGCCAGGGCGTCCGGCAGGTTCTGCATGCGCTCGGACATGGCGAGACCGGAGCGCTTCATGTTGTCGAACTCGGCTTCAGGGAAGGCCGGCTCGCGCAGGATTTCACCGAGCAGCTTGAGGGCCTCGAGCAGGGTCGAGCGTTTGGCCTCGACGGAGAAGGTCAACTGGCCTGCGGCGCCGCCGCCCCCGCCGCCGCCCCCACGCCGCCCGCCACGCCCGCCGAAACCGCCGAGGCCGGGAGAGATGCGCACGCCGAGTTCGTCGAGGGCCTCGCGGAGCGCCTGCCGGTCGTGTTTTTTGGTGCCGGCCATCATGAGCATGGGAAGCATGCCGGCCGCGGTTGTCTGGCCCTTGAGCGATTCCTCATTGCCGTAATGCAGCGTCAATACCAGGGACACGGTTTCGCCGCGATTTTTCTTCGGCAGCAGTCCTGCCTTGATGCCCCCCAGGTCAACGATGCTGGTGCGGGCATCGAGGTTCTCGGGCGTCGGATCGAATATCTCGCCGGCCGCGAGGACGCTGCCGCCCTTGTAATCTTTCACAAGAGAGGCGACCGGCGGGGCTGCGGTAATGAGCAAGCGCTCCGGCTGTTCGACGGGAATGTAGATGCCTACCGTGCGGTTTTGCCGCTTGAAATAGGTCTGGGCCACGCGATTGACATCGGCGGCCGTGACGGCCGCCAGCCGGTCGCGGTGCACGAACAGGAGCCGCCAATCGCCAAGCGCAGAGGCCGAGCTAAGCGCCTGCGCCATGGCGATGCTGTTACCCGCCCGCATTTCTTCAGCGCGCTTGCTGCGCGTCCTGGCGCGCTCCACTTCTTCCTTCTGGAATGGCGTGGCGGGCATGTTCTCCAGCGTGGCCAGCAGCGTGTCGCGCACGTCGTCGAGCCGGCCGGGCTCGGCTTCCGCGGAGCCGATGAACAAGCCGGGGTCGTGGTTATTGCCGGCAAACGCGGCGGCGCTGGTCGCTTTCTTCGCTTCGACCAGGGCCTTGTAAAGCCGGCCGTTAGGCTGCTGCGAAACGATGCCGGCGAGCAAGTTCAAGGGTGCCCAGTCCGGATGGGCGGCAGAGGGAATATGGTAGGCGACGCCGACCGAGCCGACCTTGCCGACACGGCGCAGGATCACGGTGCGCTCGCCGTCCTGAGGCGGCTCTTCGGTATAGGTGTCGTCGAGTTTGCGCTTGGGCCTGGGAATGGACCCGAGATGCTTCTGGACGACAGCCAGGGCCTTCGCCTGGTCGAATTTGCCGGCGATGATGAGGACGACGTTGTCGGGCTGATAGTATTTCCGGTAGAAGGCTTGCAAATTCTCGATCGGCACGCGCTCGATGTCGGAGCGGTTGCCGATAGTGGACTTGCCGTAGTTGTGCCATTCGTAGGCGGCCGCCTCGATGCGCTGCATGAGGACGCCTTGCGGGCTGTTTTCGCCGCGCTCGAATTCGTTGCGGACCACAGTCATTTCCGAGGCCAGATCCTCGCGCTTGACAAAGCTGTTGACCAGGCGATCGACTTCCAGGTGGACGCCGAAATCGAGGTTCTCGTCCGTGGCAGGCATGGTCTCGAAGTAATTGGTGCGATCGACGTTGGTGGTGCCGTTGAAGTTGGCGCCATGATCGCGGAGCGCCTTGGGCACGTCGCGGAAAGTGGGCGTGCCTTTGAAGACCATGTGTTCGAGCAGATGAGCCATGCCGGTCTCGCCGTAGCCTTCGTGCCGCGACCCCGTCAGGACGGTCATGTTGATGGTGATCGTGGGCCGCGACAGCTCCGGATACAGGAGCACCCGCGCTCCGTTGGCGAGCTGATACTCGGTCACACCTTCGACGCTGGCTATCTTCCGGGGCGCTTCGTCGGCGCGGAGCGCCGCGGCGCAGACCAAGACAACGAACAAGGCCGAAGCTTTGCGCATGACAACCTCAAGATGACCTGGAGCGCGGGGAAACGCTGGAAATCCGCATGTAATACAGATACGGGGCAAACATGAGAAAACCATGAGAGCCTCTTCCGGGTTGACGGAAGCAGCGCTTTTTGGCATAAGCTTCCCCTCCTAAATTCCAGAATCCTAGTCACCGTGCGCGATCGGCAGCATACTAACCCGAAGCGCCAGCGAGGCCCTCGCTAACGCTTCGGGTTAGTATGCATTGGTCCCGCGGGCGCCCTCCAGCGCCGGAACTAGAGGTCATGTGCATGAGACTTAACGCCGGGTCAGAAAGAATTCTCCGAATATCACTGGCCCGGCGGCGCTCGGCGGCGGCTGTCGGGCAACTTGTCCTGGCAGCAATAATGTTGGCCGGCAGCGGCTGCGGCACGACGCGCATGTCGGACACGCAGCGCACAGCCACGGAACAGCTCCTCATCTCCAACGCCGTGGACCAGGTCGTGTCGCAGCTTGATTTCCACTGTCTGGCGGGCAAGGCCGTCTACTTCGATCCACAGTATCTCGACGGCGCTGTGGATCGCGGCTACGTCATCAGTTCCCTGCGCCAGCAGCTTCTCGCCAGCGGCTGCGTCTTGCAGGAAGAACGCGCCAAGGCAACCTACGTGGTGGAAGCCCGCTCGGGCTGCATCGGCACGAATCGGCATTCGCTGCTGGTCGGCGTGCCGCAGATGACCGTGCCGGCTTTCGTGCCGGGCCAGCCGTCGCAAATTCCCGAAATCCCCCTCGCCAAAAAAAACGACGAGCAGGGCGCCGCCAAGCTGGCGGTGTTCGCCTACAACCGTCTCACGGGACAGCGCATCTGGCAATCGGGAACCGTGGAAGCGACCAGCGACGCCCGCGACATGTGGGTGGCGGGGCTCGGCCCGTTCCGCAACGGCACCATCGCCCACGGCACCGAGCTGGCCGGGGAAGAGCTGTCGCTGCCGCTCCATCGGGACGACAAGGACGCCGGGCGCCACACCCGAGATATTCCCCCTGTTACCAGCGCCGCCACCTGGCGTGAGCCGCCGGCACGCCCGGCCGGCAACCGCTCCGTGTTCGCCGTCCTGGCCGAAGCGGCCCTGGGCAAGCATTCCGACTCGGATAAAGCCGCCGCCAGCGCCGCCGCAGCCGATAAGAAAAACGTCACGTCCGCCAGCAAGAGCGGTTCGAGCAATCCCGTGGAGAGCGCCAGCAGCACGGCGGTGAAGCCGGCATCCTCACCGCCCGCCGCGCCGAATGCCGGCGGCCATGCCGAAACCGCGCCCGCCGTCATCATGATGTCCGGCCTTGGCAACGCCCCCAGCGGTTCGTAACCTCTTCTTGATCCTAGGATTTTCGTAGGGCAGGCTTATAATCTGCCGTGCCCCGCCGGCAGGTTACAAACCTGCCCTACCAAGCCGCCGCTCCGTCCCCTGGAATCTCCTTGACTTCTCCTCCTCCCAGCCAGTACGTTGATGCCTGTCACCATCCATGGTCCAACTGAGGAGCGAGACATGAACGCGCTGAAGGCAACACTCCTGGCTCTATTCGCCGGTTTCCTCTTCAGCCTGGCCGCCACGGCCCAGGCTCAAGACGAGAAAAAAGACAAGGAAAAACCGAAGGACGCGGCGACCCTGGACGACGAGGCGCAGGAGGTCACCACTACCTCCGGCACCAAGCAGGAAACCAAGAAGATCGATTTGAAATACTATCTGCAGGTTAGCGGCTATTTCGACAAGCAGGGCTACAACATCGAGAAGATTACCGACGGCTCTCCCGTCACGCAGCTTGCCGATGACAACGGCAATACGGCCATGATGGAAGTGGGCGATATCATCGTTGAAGTGGACGGCAAAAAAGTGACCACGCCTCAGGAATATGCTAAGGCCCTGAACAACGTCGCCGATCCCGCGAAGATCAAGCTCAAGGTCAAGGACAAGAACACCGGCAATGATGTCGATTTCTATGTCAGTGCCCGCAAGCGCTAGCCCTTTGCAGCGCGCATATTCAGGCCGCGGGCATCGCCAACACCACTGCACGCATCACCCGACACCACGCCTGGCCAAATACAGCACAATCCCGAGGGCGGCAGCGCCAAGTCCGCCCGTCACCAGGCGGATTCCGCGGCTCACAAGCCTCCGCTTCTGCGCGCTGTGCGCCTCTTTCTACAAGTTGCCCCGGCTGAGCCGGGAGGAGATCCAGGCCATGTTGCAAGTGCACGATATTCGCGAGACGCGCGTCTACCAAGAAGCCAGGGAAGAGGGCCTGAAGGAAGGAATGGAAAAAGGAATGGAAAAAGGAATGGAAAAAGAGCAACTTCGCGTCATCTCCATGATGGCTGCCAAGAACATATCTGCTGCCGAGATCGCCGATATTCTGGGGTTGGACGAACAGTTTGTACGCCAGCAGATGGCCAACGGCTCGACCAAATTAGCGTAAAGCCAAGCATGAATAGCGGGAGCGCCTCGGAGGAATAGGCAGGTGCGGCCCGAACGCAAGGCTACTCGCACCGACACTCCAACTCGGCCGCGATGGGCAGGCTCGGCATTGCCTCAGAATGGCGGCCGCCACAATAAACGACGGTGGAACAGTCTGCAGTCCATTCTCTGTGTGCGCTAGCGCAGTGCAATGCATTAAGTCGTTTACTCCAAGGTGGTTATGGAGTATTGCTTGATTGCGCATCCGGAAGCAATCGAAACTGTCCGCCGCGAAGAAAAACACGAGACTTTTTTGGCAGATGGCCATGTTGGTTGAAACGGCGGCCATTTGGGAAATCATTCGGGTTCTACATCCCTTCTTCACACGCACTTCAAAATCGGGTCCTATCCTAACGCTCCCATGACTGCGCTGTTAACGCGGCCGGACTTCAAGGTAGGCACTGCCTCCATTGAGCAGATCTACGTCACCCACTGCCTGCACGGCGAAGGGGCGCATCGGCAGGCGGGCTTCAATGTTCGGGCCTGTTCCACGCAGGATGCGCTGCTGCACCGCTTTGCCCTGGAATATCCGCATTATGTGCTGCCGGCCGGCATGGCCGCTGGCGAGTTGTCCGCGCTCCCGCGGCGCCTGGCGCTGGTGCGCATTCCAGGCGGCCAGAGTGCCTTGATTCATTCGGTGTTCTTGCCGGAAGCCGGCCGCGGACGGGCCAATAATTTCTTCTCACACATCCTCATCATGCCGCCCGTTCCGCCGCACAAAGCTCTCGCCACCTGGGGGTCGCCGGAATGGGTTTGTTCCAGCAATCGGCAGGATAGTCCCGAGCTGCTTCCGCTTGAAGACTTGCCCACGGCCGGCCCGGTGAATGATGCAGCCGTCACGGCGTTCCTTCAGCAATCCGCGCCCCTCATGGACGGCAAACTCGGCCTGTCCGCGTGGCCGGAGCGCTTGTCCGGCGAGGGCCGACGGCGGCGTGAGCTGCTCCGCCTCGTGCTGCGTGGCTGTCAACTCGCCTTGCAGCAGCCGCCGACCGCAGCGCGCTGCCGCTTCTATATCCTGGCGGAGCCGGAGCTGACGGCGCTCCTGCTGTACGCCTCTGCCCGGCTCTTGCCCCAGGCGCTGGCGGCGACGTTGACCTTTTCCACCTACGAGCATGCCCGCCGCGACCTGCGGCTGTACAAGCACGCCCGCGTGATCGGCACCTGCCTCGCCGATCCCGCCGAAGGGCTCCCGAAAGAGTTCTACACCACGCGCGGCTATGTCCTTGACACCTTCCGTCACGAGTTCTCGAACGAGCTGACGCCGCCGGCAGAGAAGGAGATCGAGGAGTGGATCGACCTGGCGGCGCAAGGTGATTGGGACACCATCGACCAGATCCACGGCTTGCTGGGGACGAAGAGCTCCGTGCTGGTTTCGCTGGCGGAAGCCAGGCAAGCGTTCAAGCTTTCCCAGATGCTGGCCGCGGGCCAGGCCGGGACGGACGACCTGCTCGCGGCACGACGTTCCTCATGGGGGCCGGCCATTCTCGACAGGCTGCGCGACAAGGTTTGGCCGATCGTGCGCGACGTCAGCCTGACGGATGACCGGCTGCGCGAGGAATTCGCGGACCTGCTCGAACTGCATGTCCCTGAACTCGAGCAACGCCTGGCCAACGCCCTGCAGACCCAGTCGCCGACGGACTGGCAGCCGCACTGGCGGCTGCTCCAATTTACCGTCCATGAAGATGCGTCAAGGCTATGGGAGGCTTTCCATCGGAGCTTGCCCGAGCCACCGTATGCGCCCGACTTGCGCGTGGCGCTCTTGCAAGAATTGCACCGTCTGCAGTTGACACGGCACCCGCGCAAGCTTCATTTTCACAGGTTGCTGAAGCATTGCGACAACGCGGACCTGGTGCGACTGGCCGAGTCCTCTCTGGACCGTAGATGGCTCATCCGGGCGCTTTGCTACGCCCTTCTGGAAGCGGAGACCACGCAGGAGGCAGTGCGGCAACTGCATGGCGGCGACGATGAGCTGGTGCGAATTTTCTGGGAGCAGCTTCGGCTGATCGCCAAGGAAGCGCTGCGCCGGCAAATCCTGGCGCCCCTCTTTTCTGCCTCGGAAACGGGCCGTCAATTTCTCAGCCGTTCTCTGAAAGCCGGCTTTTCCTTGCCGGCCGAGACCTGGGACTGGCTGCTGGATAAGCTCGGCGCCTGGCATGCCGAATGGCGTGGCTTCTGGATGTCGAACAATCATCTGGGCCGCTTCCTCAATTTGCTGAAAGGGGTGGGCGATCAGGCGGCGCCGCTTTGGCAGCGCCTGTCCAGTCAGATCAATGAGAACGTGCTTGTGCCGGGAGACGCCTTTCAAAAAACGCTGCTCCTGGAACTGGTGGCGGCGAAAGATCAGCCAGGAGGCCCGGTGCCGCGCGCGGCCGCCGGCCTTATCGCCGATTGGAGTCTTCTCCGCGAGCATTTCGAGAAGGCCGCCGGCGTCCCCGAGACGGACCGGCGCAAGATCTTGGATGCCTGCCAGCGTTGCCGCATCGACGCCGTTGCCTTGCTGGCGAAGTACTTCCAACGATTTATCCTGGTCCAGGGCTTCGAGAAAGAAGTGCTCGACGATTTCCTGGCGTTCTTTCACAGCTTTTGTCCGCCTGGCGAGGATTACCAGGACCACGGCTGCCGGCTGCTGTGGTGGCTGCGCATGGTCGAATGCTGTCCGGATGAATCAGCCAAGGCGGCCTATCAGCGCTGCTATCTCGAGCAGTTCGTACCCTTCGAGCACCGCTGGCGGCTGGCCGAGGAAGCTCAGCAGTCCGGCAAGCTGCTCGGATGTGTCTACGAGAGCTTGGCGAAGCCGACGGAACGCGGACAAGCGACCTATGCCGCCGGGTCGGCGCCGTTTGGGCAGGACGAGTTCTTTCAGTTGACAGGTCTCCATGTGCTTTCTCCGCAGACGACCGGCTCCCTGGTTGGCGTCGGCAAGCGTCTGCTTAGTTTGCTTCCGCTTATCATCGGAGCCGCCGTCCTCGTGGTCCTCTGCCATCAATATCGAGACGCCCTGCGCAGGACTCCCGCGCTGGCGCTGTTCATGCCGGCGGTCTACGCCCTTGCGGCGGGCCTTGCTGTTCAGTCAGCCGGCCTGGCGCTGCGCGACTGGCGCGGATCGATAGTGACCCGGCCGGAATTAGCGCGGCAGTTGGCAGGACACCTTCTCATAGGACTGATCCTTGGAGCTGCCAGCGGCTTAAGCGCAGGCGGACTGACGGCCCTGTGGGGAGAATCTTCACGCCTGGCGCTTGGCATCGGAATCACGGCGGCCGGCGGCATTCTCCTTGCTGAAGTGCTTGGCTGGGCTCTGTCGCTGCTTCTTCGAGCTGGGCACTGGGAAAGCCGAATCCCGGCTGGCTGGCTGGCGCCGCCGGTCTGCGGAATCGTGGCGCTGCTGCTTTATTTCCTGCTGGCGCGCTGGCTGGTCGGCTAGTGAATCGACGAGACGGTGTGGGGCGCTGCCGGAGCAGAGCTGTCAAGGCCGCGCAGGACATGAGAACCGCGGGCGCTGCGGTAATAGGAGCAGTCCATGCCGTAACATTGGTCCTGCGGGCGGTGCAGGTAGAGGCCAAGCCAGCTCCACTTGCTCTCAATGAGGATCAAGCCGTCGTCGTCCGCCACGCGGACGATGCCAACGTGAGAAACGCGGCCTTCGGGGCTTCGGTAAACGCTCAGGTCGCCGACTAGCGGCACAGAGACGACCTGATAGCCGTTATCCTTCACGATTGCTTCCACATCCTCGCTCTTGCGGATCCAGAAGCGGCCACCGGTGAACACCCAACCAAAGCAGTTGGTCCGGGCGTCCGGACCTGCCACGCGGAACAGGCGCTGATTAAATATCGAGTCTGCGATGAAGCGCTGGTCAAACGCGCGCAGGGCCGGGCCGTCCTGCTCCTTCGTCAAGGCCAGGACCTGGATCGGACGCCCCGCGTCCGTGGTGGCCGGAGTTGGAGAGATTTCGCTCAGATCGGAGCGGTCGAACAGGTCAACCCCATCCTGGACAAGCTCTGCGCCGGCGGCGCCCTGATGTTCGAGGTAACAGGCCCAGGCCAGGCCTGCGCAAGGACCGGCAAACAGGAGCACTGGCCATTGCAGCGCGCGTTTTCTTGCCAGCCACTGGACTCCATGCCAGGCTCTTGCTGCATAGCGTAGACGCGCGACGAGAAAAACAGCGCCGACAGCTCCCACCAAAAGCGGTGGCAGCCAAAAGGTAGGGGTCTGCTGATCATACACGGCAGTGGCAGCCAGGATGACCATCCCCACCGTGCAGACGGCGAACGCAGCGGTCCACAGGCGCTTCGGGCGCGCGGTTCGGACCGCCATTTCCAGCAGCCCTAGCAGAAAGCCGCCAAAACCGAGAATGCAAACCGGGAAGAGCTCCGGAGAAAACCAGGCGGCGTGCACAACCTCTCCATTCGCCTTGCGGCTTGGCGAGCCGAGCACGCCTCAGATGGGCGGCAGCGTGAGGCGGGTGCTCGCTCCATTTTGACGAAGAGTTAATGGTCAAGAATATGACAGGAATCATGAGATGCCGGTGAGAAAAACATGAATTTCGATGACCTGGCCCACTTGCTGATTAGGAACTTGGGAAGAAGCACAGAAAAGGCAATTTGCCGAAGCGGACAATTGAACTTGCTTTGCGCCTTTCATTCTTATATAGCCGGCACCGGGGTTCGGATACTATTTCTCGCGGACAGGCAGTTCGCCCTGGCCTCGGGGTCGTGGGGGGAGGCGGGAGGGGTCTATGAAAGAAATCCGCAGGATGCTCGGCCTCGGCGTGATCGCCGTTTCGAGTTTCGGCATCGCCACGCTGAGTGGTTGCAGGTCAAATGACGTGGGTCCGTTAGCCGAGACGACGCCGGGTACGGGCCGGGTCGCCAAGGTGGCCTGGGAGTTGAAGTGGCCACCCGGCTCGAGCAACCGGCCGGATTGCTGCAGCGGGCCCGCCATGGCCTTGCCCCAAGCACCGCCCCGATACGCGCCCGCCGTGTGGACGCAACGGCCGGCGCCTGCGGCGAACATCAATCCGCCTCCGGCTGAACCTGTCCCTGAGGAGGTCGTGGCGGCTGCGCCGCCTGCTTCCGCGACAGCGGTCCCGGACAGCGACGCGGCGGCCAAAGCGGCGCCGGCAGAGCAGACGCCGGACACGGCGCCGCACCGCTATTTGCCGGAAGCCTTGCCCAACGGCAAGGTCGTGTCGGTGTCGGAACCGGCTCAGGCGGCAGCAGCTAATTCGATCAAGACGGCGCCCGAGGCCGCGAATGCCGCCAGGCCGGCCAAGCAAGATGCCGAAAACGTTGCCACCTCGGAAGCAGACCGGGGCATGCTGGCGCAGACATCCCTCAAGCAGTCCGCCACTTCCGCCGCGAAGACCACCCTTACGGTGGAGGGTTCTGCAGCGGCCAAGCGTACTTCCGCAGGCGAGCTGCCTTCCCTGAGCGATTTCGTGGAGGCGAATGCGGCTGCCGCCGCCGCCCGGCAGGATCCTGTCAACATTCCCGAGCCGGTCTTCCATGTCGTCAACAACAAACGCATCAAGCTGCATTTCGAGATCAAGGACACCGGGCCCGCGGGCATTGGCGGCGTCGAATTGTGGTACATCCACGAAAACCGCGAATGGAAAAAGCCGGATGCCGCGCCTCAAAAGCAAGGGCCCTACGTCGTGGAAGTCGATGGCGAAGGTCTCTACGGCTTCAAATTGATCGCCCGCAATAGCCAGGGCGGCGGCGAACCGGCGCCGCGGGCTGGCGATCCGCCGCAAATCTGGGTGCTGGTCGATCTGACCAAGCCCGGCGTCAAGATCAATGCGGCCAAGGTTCTGCAAGACGGCGAGTGTTCCCGGCTGGAGCTGTCCTGGGCCGCCAAGGACAAGAACCTCAGCCATCGGCCGGTCACGATCCTGTACGCGGAACGGCCCGAGGGGCCGTGGCTGCCCATGGTTGCGAATTTGGAGAGAACCGGCACCTGTCAAAAGCGCTTGCCCCCCAACATGCCCAAGCGATTCCTGGTGCGGGTCGAGGCCGTCGACATCGCCGGCAATGTCGGGGCCGACCAGACACGCCAGTTTCTGGAGTTGGAAGCGGCACCGTCGCGCGTCTCCATTCTGAAGATCGACTAATCATTGGTACTTGGGTCATTCGTCATTGGTCATTCGTCATTCGCAAATGACCAATGACCAATGACGAATGACCCAGGAAACTTGACGGCTGCGCCGCGAACCCGCTAGAATCACTTTTCGGCCCGTTTGCCCCTTCCTTGACACCCATGGGGTGTCGTGCAGCGCAGGAGTCGTGATTCTTTGCCGGCCATTCAGCTTCCTTTGACCCCGAAACCCGCTCAACCCGTGGCTGCAGCCAAGGGGACCTACGCGTTTGTAAGCCTGGGCTGTCCGAAAAATCTGGTCGATTCCGAGCGCATGCTCGGCCGGCTGGCGCAGGACGGCTACGCGCTCGTGCCGGATGCCGACGGCGCGGATGTCGTCGTCGTGAACACCTGTGGGTTTATCGAGCCGGCGCGGCAAGAATCGCTGGGCGTCATTCGCGAGATGCTGGCCCTCAAGGAGCAAGGTCGAGTCGGCGCCGTCATTGTCGCGGGCTGCCTGGCGGAACGCAAGAAGGACGATCTGCTCAGCGAAGTGCCGGAGGTCGATCATATCGTCGGCGTCTTCGGCCGGGAGGAGATCAGCGGCGTCGTGGACCGGGTTCTGGCACAGCGGCTCGAACAGCGCAGTCTCTTCCGGCCCGCTCCCGTGCGCGCCCAGGAAGACACCGCCCGGCTGCGCATCACGCCGCGCCACTATGCGTACCTGAAAATCTCCGAAGGCTGCGATCGCCTGTGCACCTTTTGCGCTATCCCCGGCATGCGCGGCAAGCATGTCACCAAGCCCATCGAAGAGATCGTCCGCGAAGCCCGCGAGCTGGTCGCGGACGGCGTGCGCGAGTTGAACCTGGTGGCGCAGGATACCACCTATTACGGCATGGACCTTTACGGCCGGGTGCGCCTGGCGGAGTTGCTCCGCGAGCTGGATACGCTCGACGGCCTTGAATGGATTCGCATTCTGTATGCTTACCCGATCAATTTCACGGACGAGTTGATCCAGACGACGGCTCAGGCGAAGAAGGTTGTGCCGTATCTCGATTTGCCGCTGCAGCATATTAACGACCGTCTGCTGCGGCGCATGCAACGCAAGGTCAATCGCGCCGAGACGGAAGAATTGCTCGGCAAGCTGCGCGCGGCCATTCCAGGCCTCGTCCTGCGGACAACGTTCATTGTCGGTTTCCCTGGCGAAACTGAGGCTGAGTTCGCGGAGCTTTTGGATTTTGCACAAGAGCAGCGTTTCGAGCGCCTCGGTGTTTTCCCGTATTCTTTGGAGCCGGGCACTCCGGCGGCGCGTTTGCCGGAACACCTTCCGGAGCCGGTCAAGCTGGAGCGCCGCAATCGGCTCATGGAGGCGCAGCAGCAGATCGCGTTCGCGTGGAACCAGGACCTGATCGGCCGTGAGTTGGAAGTGCTGATCGACGGGCCCGATCCGGAAGTTCCCAATCACATGCTCGGGCGCAGTTATGCCGACGCTCCCGAAATTGACGGGCTGGTGCGCGTCAAAGGAAAGAGGCTCCATACCGGGGATCTCGTGCGCGCCAAGATAACCGCCGCCGATGGCTATGACCTGGTTGCCAGGGCCGTTGCCCCAGGAAGGTGAGCATGGCCACGTATCCGCCTCCGACCCAGCCTTCCATCTTCAATCTGCCGAACCAACTGACTGCGGCGCGGCTGCTGCTGGCAGTGATCTTGTTTGCCTTCATTTCCTTTGGCGGCTGGCTGTCCTGCCTGATTATCTTTGCACTTGCTGTCGTCACCGATGCCCTGGACGGCTATCTCGCGCGCAGGCAGGGCCTTACGAGTACGCTGGGACGGAATCTCGATCCGCTGGTGGACAAGGTGCTCATCTGCGGCGCCTACATTTTCCTGCTCCCTTACGGCATGGCGGACGGCGCGGGACTGAAGCAAGCGTGGTTGCAGCCCTGGATGGTCACGCTCATCGTGTCCCGGGAGTTGATCATCACGAGCTTGCGCAGCTTCCTCGAGAACCAGGGTGTCTCATTCGGCGCCGACTGGCTGGGCAAGATCAAGATGATCCTGCAGTGCGCGGCACTTTTTAGTATCTTCGTTGCTCTGTATGCCCTCGGTCTGGACTTGCCCAGCCCGTGGGGTCAGTTCTTTGCCCTGGCCAGGATTGTTCTGATCTGGGGCATGCTGATTGCCACAGCCTTGAGCGGCTTGCAGTACTTGTGGCGCGCGGCGTCGCTGCTGAAAATGGACCAGGACTGACGGACGATGCTTGGTTGTGCAATTGTCGGCTGTGGCATGATTGCCCGCTTTCATGCGCGGGCCCTGGCCGAGGTGCCCGGCGCACGGCTGTTGGCGCTGGTCAGCCGGAATCCCGCAAACGCCAAGAAGCTCACCGACAGCCTGAGTATCGCGTGCGACACCTACACGGAGTTGCCGCCGGTTCTGGCACGGCGGGATATCCATATCGTTATTGTGACGACGCCCAGCGGCGCTCATCAGGAGCCGGCCGTGGCCGCGGCGCAGGCAGGCAAGCATGTCGTCGTCGAGAAGCCGCTGGAAATCACGCTGGAGCGCTGCGACCGCATCATCGACGCCTGCCGGCGTAATGGCGTCCAGCTTGCGACGATTTTTCCATCGCGCTTCGGCGACGCCAACCAGGCGTTGAAGGCAGCCGTCGCCGGGGGACGCTTCGGCCGGCTTACGCTGGGCGAGACCGCCTGCAAATGGTGGCGGCCGCAGTCGTACTATGATGAGGGAGGTTGGAAGGGGACTCAGGCGCTCGATGGCGGCGGAGCCCTCATGAACCAGGCGATCCACAACGTCGATCTGCTCTACTGGCTGATGGGCCCGATCACGCACATCACCGGCTTCACCGCAATGCTGGCGCACGAAGGGATCGAAGTTGAGGACACCGCCGTCGCCTGTCTCCGCTTTGCCAGCGGCGCCCTGGGCGTGATTCAAGCGACCACCAGCGTGCATCCCGGTTATCCGAAGACCATTGCCATTCACGGCGACCGCGGCTCCGCGATCATTGAGCAGGACGATGTGCTCCGCTGGGACCTTACCGAGACGCCGGACGATCGGGCGCTCAAGGAGCGCTTCAGCCAAAAGAGCGGAGCGTCGGGCGGCGCGAGTAATCCGGCCGCCATCTCGCACGTCGGCCACACGCGGCAACTGACCGATTTCGTGCGCGCCATTGAAACGGGCAGCAAGCCGCTCGTGGATGGCCAGGAAGGACGCAAGGCGGTGGAAATCGTTCACGCCATCTACCAGTCCGCGGCGACAGGAAAAGTCGTGGAATTAACGAAACCCTGAAGATTACAGAGCCAGCTTAACTAAGGAAGCCAAGGAGTGGCGTCATGTCCAGGCCGCACTCGCGGATCGCTGATTATGCGGTTTATGTTGCCGTCCGGTTTTTCGTCTGCGTGTTGCAGATGCTGTCGTTGCCGGCGGCATGCCGGGTGGCGGATGCCCTGGCCTGGCTCATTTTTCGCCTCGACCGCCGGCATCGGCAGGTGGCCCAGGATAATCTCTGCCATGCGTTCCCCGACCAATTCACCGCTGTCCAGCGAACCGAGTTGGTGCGTCAGGTGTATGCCCATTTCTGCCGGCTGCTGATCGAGATCATTCACATGCCGCGCCGGCTGCATACACACAACTGGAAGCGTTATGTCAATCTCGCGGAAGTCAAAATCCTCGTGGATCGCTTGCTCTCCAACCGGCCGCTCATGTTTGTCACGGGGCATTTCGGCAACTGGGAGATGGGCGGCTATGTGCTCGGACTCCTGGGGATGAAAACGCACGCGGTTGCCCGGCCTCTGGATAATCCCTATCTTGATGACTTTCTCAGGCAATTTCGCGAGCGTACAGGTCAGAGACTGCTGGCCAAGAAAGGGGACTTCGATCAGATGCAAGCCATCCTGGCCAAAGGCGGCGTCATCGGCACACTCGGCGACCAGGACGCCGGCCAGCGCGGCTTGTTTGTCGATTTCTTCAATCGGCCGGCCTCCACGCACAAGGCCATCGCCTTGCTGGCTCTCGAATTCAATGTGCCTTTACTTGTGGTTCATAACCGGCGCACGGGTGGGCCACTGGAATATGAAGTGCGCCTGGAAGATGTGGTCCTGCCGGAGGAATACGCCGGCGCTCCGGACGCTGTGCGTGCCATCACGCAGCGTTTCACGCTTGCGCTCGAACGCGGCATTCGCCTGGCCCCGGAACAGTACTTTTGGCTACACCGCCGCTGGAAACACCAGCCCAAGAAGCCTCCCGCGCCGACGGCATCGTCAGCTTTGTCGAGTGAACGTCGCCCCCTACAAAGAACTATTGGTTAAATGGGGAATGGCGACGGATCATCATGTTCACAGGCCCGGAAGTTATCCTGACGCTGAAGATCGCCGTACTGGCCGTGACGCTCCTATTTCTGACGTCGCTCCTGGCGCTGTATCGCGGCAATTACTGGTTGCACGGGCGCATCAACATTGCTTTCTTCATCCTGACTGTGACGGCATTACTGGCCCTGGAAGTCGTCGTCCGCATAATCAAACCGGATCTGTTCAACTACTTCGACGCCGACACAAAGCGACTTTTGACAATCCATCTCTGCTTCTCCATGCCGTCCGCGGTGGTCATGCCCTTGATGCTGTGGACGGGCCTTAGCCATCGCCGCCGTCTCCATTTGACGCTGGCGGCTCTCTTCAGCGTGCTTTGGACGGGAACGTTCGTCACGGGGATTTTCTTTTTGCCGCATACACCGCCAGGCGAGGCAAACAAAGGCGGGATTCGGGAGGAATCGGGCTATTTCGTGGCTGCGGTCGAAGGGAGTGGCCGGCGGGACAAGTAGGCCGGCTCTGCACCCGCGTCCTGGTCCGAGCTTGCTCCTGGAAGCAGCCGCATAAAGCTTGGCACTGCGCCCGGACTACGCTTCTCGGCCTTCGGGAAAATCCCTTCGGCGGCGGACTGCAAATCGTTGACGGCGTAGAAAGCTCGCGGGTCGAAGCTCTTGATGATGCAAACAACGTCCTGCAGTTGCTTGCGCTTGATGACCGTAAAGACTACTCGAACCGGTCCGGTGGTGCCCTGGGCGTCCAGCATGGTCACGCCATAGTTCGCCGCCTTCAGGCTCTGCACCAGGTCGGCGGCGTTGCGGTTGGTCGTGATCTGCACGACCACCGTGCCGAATGCCAGTTTCTGTTCAATGATCACACCAAGATAGTTGCCCAGGCTGAATCCGGAAGCGAAAGCCAGATAGCAGCCGACATTGGTCAGGTTCTGCATGATCTGGCCGATGGCAAAGAGCCAGATGCTCACCTCGAAGAAGCCTATCGTGGCTGCCAGGCGCTTCCAGCCGCGCGTGATGCAGATGGTACGGATCGTACTCAGCGTCACGACACAGGTTTCGGCAAGGAAAACCAGCAAGGGCAAGATGGATAGTTCGGCAAAAGGCGATGCATTGAGAAAAGACACGTCCAGCCTCCGCGACAAACTCACGCCTTGCCAGGCAGCGCCCGGCAAGAGCCAAGACAAGCATAGCTTGAAAGTGAGCCGTCATACGGTCAGGACGGAAAGGCTTCAAGCCCAAAATCGCTTTCGCCAACGAGCCGCGACCGTCAGGGAGCGCCGCTGCCCACCGCTCCCTGACGGTCGCGGCTCGGCTACTGCGTTGCTTTGGCAGCGCAGCAGTCAAAATAGCAGCGGCCGCAAAGACACGTGGCTTTTTGCAAGACCATATTTTTCAACAACTGTGAAAGACCCCGGAGACATGGTTCCCGGCGACATGCGTCAAGCTTCCAGCGACCAGGGCTTCCGGTATTCCTTATGCAGAAAACGCTCGGCCTCAGGCTCATTTACCGCCTTGAGTTCCCCGGCGTCCCAGTTTAGCGGCCGGCCCAGGCGATAGGACACAGTGCCCAGGAGCACGGCCTCGCTTAGAGCCCCGGCGTAAGAGAAGTTGCAGGTGGTCTTGCCGCCGTTCTTGCACGCTTCGACCCATTCCTTGTGGTGGCCGACCGAATCGGGGGTGAAAGGCCGGGGCGGTTTGAAGCCCTCAAACTGCTTTTCCGGAAGGAGTTGATGCCGGTTATAATCGGCCAGGAGCATGCCCTTGTCGCCGACGAAAAGGACACCGCTGCCCCATTTCTCGCGAAATTTAGCCGGCAGCAATTCCGGCTGCTTGCCGCCGTCGTACCAGGTCAGCTTTACCGGCGGCAGCCCTTCACGCTCCGGGAACTGGTAGTGAACGATCAGCCAGTTGGCCACGCTTTCGGGATGGAGTTTCGCTCCCTCCGCCGCCACGCTCAGCGGATGGCGCAGCTTGAGCGCCCAGAATGGCAGGTCCACGTAATGGCAGGCCATGTCGTTGAGGGTGCCGCCGCCGTAGTCCCACCAGCTTCGCCAGTTGAAATGCAAATGCACCGGATGGTAAGGACGGTACGGCGCGCAGCCGAGCCAGAGATCGTAATGCAAGCCCTTGGGCACGGGCGGCGTGTCCTTCGGGTGATCGCCGTAGCCATAAGATTTCCCGCACCAGACATGCACTGTCGAGACCGATCCGATCGTGCCGCTCTGGACCAGTTCCACGACACGGCGATAGTTGCCGCCCGCGTGGATCTGCGTGCCCATCTGCGTCACGCGCTGGTGCTTGGCGGCCGTCTCGGCAACCAGGCGGGCCTCGGCGACGGTGTGTGCCAACGGCTTCTCGCAGTAAACGTGCAGACCGGCGCGCAGGGCCGGCAGCGTCGCCAGGGCATGCATGTGGTCCGGCGTGGCCACGACCACGGCATCGAGATCTTTCTGATCGAACACCCGGCGAAAATCGGTGTAGTACCTGGCCCTGGGATAGCGTTTGCGCGCCTCGACGGCGCGGTTCTCATCCACATCGCACAGGGCAACGATCTCGGCGCCTGCGTTGGCCACGTTTTTCATGTCGTAATCGCCCTGGCCGTTCACGCCGATCACGGCCACATGGAGCCGCTCGTTAGGCGAAAGCTTCTTTTCCCCGGCCAAGAGCGGCCCGGCGCAGATCGCCACGGCCCCGGCTTGCAGGAAGTGTCGTCGCGTGAGTGCATTTGTCATGGAGAACATCCTGAAGGCAGGAGAAGGCGATCCGTGTTCAAGGCGGCAGGTCGCGGTCATTATACAAAAAGGAATCCCCTCTCGCCTCCAAGCGTTCTCGCTGGCATAATCCCGAGTTTGCAGATGGGCACGCGAAAAAGTCAGTCCGCCACCCCGCCACGTCACGATAGGGAATGGTTGATGTTGCGAATTCGCATGCACCGCCTGAAAATCGTGCGCGCCGGGCACTTGTTTGACCTATGCTTTAGGCAGATGATCAGAAGTTAGCCCATGCCAACCTCGACGGCTTGGCAGCGCAGTTTCTGAGCAGGCCGTGATGGTCGGGAAGAAGCGACTGTAAGACTTGAACTGTCGCGGCGCACGTGCCCGAGAGGCAAATTGGCCTCCAAAGGCGAGCCGCGGCAAGTTTTTAACGCTCAATTTAAATTGGCACACGGATTGCTCGTGCCTGTCCTAACCAGGGCCTACGGAACGGCCCCGTGGTTTCCTTCCTAGCGCTTGCCGCTACGCAGACAGCGCCCACCTGCAAGAGGACTGCGCCATGTGGGACTTGCTTACGGTCCTGTTCATCGTGTCGCCGGTTGCTCCTCCCGTGCCGCATCATGCTGCCGATGCGATGTGGAAACCGCTCAAAAAAATTGCCCTGTCGCTGGAGGTCGTGGGCGAGCACGAGCGCTGGATCGACGACTACCGCTCGGAACTGGGCTATGTGCGCCGCCACTGGCGTGAGCTGGCGGAGGCGCCCGCCCTGGCGGACTGTCAGAATCTGCCGCAACCGGCCATCGTCAAGGAATGCCGCAACCTCAATCACAGCTACCAGCGCATGCTGGAGGCGCGCGGCCAGGTGTCGCTGTACCGCCAGGACGCCTTCCGGGAAATGCTCTGCGAGTCACACCGGCTCGGCGAAATCTGGGGCCTGGTGGAGACCGCGACCTGCCCCACGCAAAGCTGGGTCTGCCGCCGCCGCGCCCTGCAGCAACTGCGCGACAAGCTCGGTCCCGAAGACTATTACACCGGCACCCTGCCGCCCAGCGTGCCACTGTGGCGCTTTCAACTCGTCGAGCGCTAGGGCACCGAGTTCTCACAGAGCCCGCGGAGAAAACAGAGCTAAACAGAGGAATGCTCTGGGCCCTCTCAACGAGAAACGAAGGGTTCATTGTTGTTTCCTCGTTCCCGAAACTCCGTTTCGCGACCAGGCTCAAGCCGCATCCTGCCTCCCCTCACCGCCAATCCGTAATCACCTCCATCAACCCCGCCAAGCCCGCATAGTTCAGGGCACTCGAATAGCGCCAATGCACCGGATCATCGGGATGGGCGTTTTTACTGGATGTCGATGCTTGAATGCGCGGCGGCCAGCGTTTAGAATCATTTCACTCGCTAGATAGCCGGATTCTCACCGAATTTGTTTTTCCAAGCCCCTGGTGCGGTCATGTCTATTTCCTTCGCCTGTCCTGGCTGCAGCCGCACCCTGAGCGCGGCCGATAGCCTGGCAGGTCGCACGGTGCGATGCAAGAAATGCTCTAAGTGGATCGATGTTCCTTCCAGCCCCAGCGCTTCAGCCGCTCAATCTTCGCCGGCTGAATCTTCCTACTTCGTCTGCCGGATGCGACTGAAGATGGTGGACAACGCCGGGGTGGCCTTCAAAAAGCAGGGTGATATGGTCGGTGTCCAGAAGATGCATCAATCATTCATTTCCTGTTCGGCCTTCTGCCGTCCGCGGGCGGCAGCAATGGCCTTGCGCAGCTCGGGCAAGGTGTCGTCGTCCTTGAAAGCGCCGGCCATGCTTAGCAAGACGCTTCGGCTGTTCGGCCGGCCTAGCCAATCGTTGAGCGCGCTCTTCAGGAAGCGCCATTCTTTGCCGAGCTGGCGTCCGGGAATGTCGCCGCGCTCGGCGTGTTTCTTGAGGCTGGCCGGCGGCAGCCGCAGGTAGCGCGCCGCCTCTTTCAAGGTGAGGATTTCCTGACGAACGACGTTTTGGGTCATGACGGGCTCCTTCGCTGGCGGATTGCTGACTTTGAAGGGCATTGTCATCATTCCTTGAGGACGTCTTCGTGGGAAAGGACGCGTCCTTCATCCGCATCCCTGAGGCCCGCTTCAATCTTTTGCCGAACGTAGATTTGCTGCATCACATCGTCCCAGGTGCAGTCGTCAGGAAGCTTCTGGGCCAACTCAAGCACGGCCGCTTTGATTGCACTCATGAAACAACCTCCTCGTCATCAGGGTTCACGCCGTCACCCATTATAGCGAGTGCGCGAGGCACCGGGTCCAGAGGCGAAACGGAGTTTCGGGGAGTGCGTTCCCAAACGGAGTTTGGGAACGAGACAAAAACGAGACGGATGAGCCTATCTGGAGCAGAGCTCCAGATAGCCGAAGTAGTTTGCCAGTTTGCCAAGTTCGTGGCCAGGGTAGGCGTTTGGCAGATGAGAGAATTCTCATTAATCCGTCCGCCAATTGACTTGGCTGTCTATGGCGGTCTTGGAGAATTTCCGAAAAATCCGGCTGAGCCCGGCAGATTGCTCTTGACGGAAGCAACAACCTGTTGGCCCCTACAGGCTCCGAAGCAAAAACGGGACAGAATCTGAACTTAGGGGTTCAGGAAACCAGTTTGCCAAGGGTTAGCGGGGCCGGGCCGCGCGGGGGGCGGGGGAACGAAAACGCGGTTGCGTGAGGGGGGCTCACGCAACCGCGGGGGGTTAAAGAGGGGTGGGTTTGCGTCAGTTGATGACGCTGTAGTAACGCACCACCGCCGTGTCCTGCAGCGGGTTGTAGTTGGGCTGCGGGCCGGGGTTGCCGGGGATTGTGTTCAGGTTGATCAAGGCGCCTTCGGGATGCTCGTTCCCAAACTCCGTTTGGGAAGGCACTCCCCGAAACTCCGTTTCGCGGTGCGTTGGGGCCGGCGAGTGCATCTTGATTCCCGGTAGCAAACTTCTGTAGAATCACCGTAGCATTCTTCTGCCTAGGGAGCTGTGATGAGCATCGAACTCACCGAGGAGCAATCGCGGGCCATCGAGGAGAGCGCAGCGGCGCCGCCGAGCGTAATCGATCCGCGCACACACAGGCGCTACGTGCTGATCAGCAGCGATATGTTCGAGCGCGTCAAGGCGCTTCTCAACGACGGGGATTACTCCCTTGCGGACACGTATCGCGCTCAGATCGATTTGGCGCTCAGGGCCGGGTGGGATGATCCGGCCATGGATGCCTACAACGATTATGATGCCCACCGAAAGCCATGACCTTCAAGCGTGGCGACATCGTGCTGGCCAGTTTCCGTTCAGCTTTATGATTGGCTGGCGGATGGTCTTTTGCTATATTCGTCCTCATGAAGACCAATCTCAGGATTTCTTTGCCACGCACACTTCAGCGGTGGGTGGAGACGCAAATAGATCGGGGCGGTTACGGCACCGCCAGCGATTACTTTCGCGAATTGCTTCGCGAAGAGCAAAAGCGACAGGGCCGCCTTCATGTCGAGGCAAAGCTTCAGGAAGCTCTGGACAGCGGCGCGCCGACAACCGTGAACGCCACGACCTGGCGCGACAGCGATAAGCGGGTACAGGAGCGCATCAAGGCGGCTGCCAGGAAACGCCGGGCCAATGGCACGACTCGTTGAACGACCCAAAGCCCGCGAGGAACTGGAAGACATCGCTGTTGAAATCGGCATCGACCGGCCGTCGGCAGCCAGGCGCTTTCTTCGGGCGGCGCGGAAGACTTATGGCAATCTTGCGGCCATTCCAGAGCTGGGAGCGCTCTGGACTCCCGAGAATCCTCGCTTTCAAGGCCTTCGATATTTCCCCATTCCGCGCTATCCCAATTACGTCGTTTTCTATCGCCCACTTCCTGACGGAGTTGAGATCTTGCACATCCTTCATGGCGCTCGCGACCTGCAGAGCGTCCTCGGCAAGAATGAATAGATTCGAACACCTCATTACGCTTCACGGTAGCCTGCTCACGCGGGTCATCGGCGCGATGCCGGTGACGCTCATGCAGCAGGTGGATGCCTGCCTGAAGTCTTCCCTCCAACTCAAATAAACAATAATCGTTTCGTGCGATGCATGTCTGCTGCGGACGCGAAACGGAGTTTCGGGGAGTGCGTTCCCAAACGGAGTTTGGGAACGAGGAGGTCGAAAGGGTTAGGGGGGGCCGGGCCGCGCGGGGCGGGGAACGAAAACGCGGTTGCGTGAGGGGGGCTCACGCAACCGCGGGGTGAAAGAGGGTGGCTTGGCCCGCGTCAGTTGATGACGCTGTAGTAACGCACCACCGCCGTGTCCTGCAGCGGGTTGGCGTTGGGCTGCGGGCCGGGGTTGCCGGGGACCGCGTTCAGGTTGATCAGGGCGCCTTCGGGGTGGTTGTTCGTCAAAGGCGCCTGGAGTTTGAGCGCAAAGGGCGCAGTATTACCTGGGCCGATCGGGATTATTTGCTGCACGTACACGTTCTCCTGATTTGGCCCGACATCAATGAGAAGCGCGGTGCCCAGGGCAGGTGGCGGGGCGCCAACGATGCTCCACGGGGTGCCTTCGTAGGTTCCCGTCAGCGAAGCCGATCCTTGCTGCCACGTGCCCGCATTGATGATAACGTACTGGGATCCTGCCTTCATCCCCATGGTGTCCGTGGCCGGGTTCGGGCCGACGTTCTGTTGCGCCGCCTGGATGAACACGGGCGGAGACTGGCTCGGATCGCGGATGTTGGTGCGGTCGATGATCGCGAAGAAGCGGTGACGGATGTTCTGATGCTGAGCTAGACCGACCTCAGCACCGAGCTTGGGCGGCTTGGTTGTGTCATCGATCACTTCAAAGAAGCCGACCGTCGTCCACACGGCGAAGATGTTGCTTCGCGTGGTCACGTTATTGTAAATCTTGTTCAGGACTTCCCACCTGAGCACAGGGTGGCCGCCCGGAGGTGCGGTGGCCGAAGGAACTTCGAAGACGCCGTTACCACCGGGGGTTATCAGCCGGAACAAGGTGTCCTGGGTATCGCTGCCATTGGTGCCCCACTGCGGATCTCCCGGCGACGCATAAGGCACGGCGAAACCCTTGAACGGGCGGTCCGCTCCAGTCGGAAATCCTGAGGGTGATCGTGAACTCATCATTTGCATCCAGATGGTATCGACATCTGTCGGCGTGAAGGCGTTGGCGGCTTGCTTGTCGCAAAGTGCCAGGAATGTTTCCTTGTCCCAGATGTTATTGATGTTGATGCGTCCGGGGATACGGCTGTTTGTGGACATGCTGACGCCGCGCGGGCGCACCGTTAAGAACTCGAAGCCGCGGAAGAGCCGCGAGGCGGGATTGGCCACAGCCAGGGACAGCCGCTGCTGGAACGTGTTCGTGGCCGTGGTCATGAATTGCTGTGTCAATTCGTGCGGCTTGAACATGGATACATGCATCAATTCCATTGGGCTGACAAGCTGGCGGTCCATGTGCGTCAGCCAGTCAAACGGCACTTTGATGGTGTTGCCTGCCGCGGCGTTGGGCGGCGCAGCCTCTTTGCCATTGGTGCGGAAGAAGGTATGTTGCGGCTCGGTCGTGGCGGCAGGAGTCGGCGCCTGGAGCACGAATAGCGTAGGATCGACGTTCGCCGCATAGGGTTGCGTGCGGCCACTGGCGCTGCGGGCCGAGGGAGTGGCGTTGGCACTTGACACGGCGATGCCGGGCGGCTTTTGCAGATTGCCGAACTGCGGATTGTACTGGGCAATGTAGTCTACGGTGATATAAGGATTGTAAGCCGGGCCGGGTGTCATGTTAAAAGGCAATGCCGGGTTCGCCAGACGTTGCAGGTAGATGCCAAAGGTGTGGGTGCTAACCGGCCGAATTGGAGGCGTGGGAACGTTCGGTGGCGGATTAGTATCAGAAGTCGCCCCGCCACTACCGATGTGGACGTTCATGGCAGTTGTCGTATACGTCGGCGTCGTTGTGGGGAAGGGATTCTGGTAAGGAGTGGAAGGACCAACGACGTAGAATCCGGCATTACCACCCACCGCGCCGCCATATTGTTGACTTGCCGGTTGAATTGTCATGGTGGTGGGCGTGGTGCCCCAACTATTGACAAGGGCTGTCCCTCCCGGTGTTCCCGGCGACGGTGCAAGCATGCCGGCTGCGGTGGTATCCCCCGTCACGTTCGTCGCGGCGCGGAAGGCGGTGTCGCTGGGACTGTCGACAATCGCCAATTGATAGATGGCCGTGGTGCCTGTTTGAAGCATGGCCACACCGCTGTCCGTCGAGTCAGGGACGAAGGGGTTATGCAGCTCCACCCAGAAATTCACATCGTAGCCGGTGGTGCCAGTCGTGTCCGTGGAGGAGTTGACGCATTCTGCATAGACTTCGTTCAGTACGACGCGGGGCAACTCCGTGCCGAATACCCAGGAATTGACCGCCGCATTGTTCGGGCCATTGGGATCCCAGTGGAAAGGCGTCATGTAGTCGTCGGGATCGATGTAATCGACGATGTTGACCGAAAGTTGGGCGAGCCAACGCAGGGCATCGTATTGCGGTGTACCTACGGTGGGCGCAGTCGGCAGTGTGGGATTGAAGACACCGCCCGTAGTAACGAAGCACAGCCGATCAAAGATGTCGCGTGCCAGCCCCTGGCGATCGCTCACAGCGGCAAGGAACTGCGGATCTGTCGGGCTAATCGGTGCTGCCGGATATGGAGTCAGCTGGCGGTTGAGATCTATTTTACCCAAAGAAGCATCGACCGCTCGGCCATCAGACCCGAATTCGCCGTTGCTGGTGGTGCCCGCTCCGGGGAAAGCGATCTGGGTGCCGGTGGGATACTTTATCGGTCCGGCGGACAATGTATAAAACTGCGTGCCGCTGAGACTTGAAGGCGCGAGAGCCCAGGGCGTGACGCCGGGCCGGTCGTAATCCATGCTGAGCGTGGTCAGCAGGCGGCGAATCTTCTTGGCAGTGTCGGTGTTTGCTGCCAGGTTCTGCTGGCACAGGTTCATGAGGTCGGAGCGGATTGCATCCGCGCCCACGTCGCCGAAGCGTAACACCGCTTCCATGTTGCTGAGCGGGAAAGTGTGGTCGTCTCCAGTCTGCACAAAGTAGCCGTTGAGTGCGGGGTTGTTCTGCAGCTCAAAAGGATTGCCGTTTCCGTAGCTGCTGGTGGGATACATCGGAAACGGAGAAAATGCAGGCGCCGGTCCGGCGCCGGGGAACGCATAGGGATCGCTGAGATTGTAAGGCGGAGTATCCTTGACGGCATCGGCGTCCATGGCGCTGTAGAAGCGGCCTGGGCGAGGCGCGCCTGTCGACGAGCCGGATGTGCCCGGCTGGCCGTCCGGGCCATAGCGGCCGTACGTTGGACCGGAATGGCCGTTGAAGAGGTTAACCCACTCCTGCGGAACCGGCGTGGTTGGCCCAAGGTCAGCCTTGAGAACCTGGCTCAGGCTGACTTCCCAGGGACCCCAGGCTTGATTGGAAGCGTGCATGGTGGCATTGCCGCTGGCGGGAGGTGGCATCGGCATGGTGCCGCGGATGTTGCCGTGCACGTTGACATTGACGACGTTGTCCAGGTCGACAATGAACTGGGCGACGAGCGGTTTGTACTTGGTGCCGTTGCTCGTCGTCAGCACCGGGAAGCCGAAATCCATCCAGATGCTGTCGCTGTTGGCATATTGTCCGGTGGCAGGATCGGCGTAGCCGGGCGAACCGACCAGGTTCTTGACGTCACCACCTGCGTCCAGGGGCGGCGGGAAAAACTTTGTGCGGTACTGTCCCGTCGCCAGGTTATAAGGCATGTTCCTGGCATAGTCCCAGGTCTCATTGGCCAGGAGCTGGTCGATGGGGCGCGGCCGCATCACCATGTACTTAAGCAAGGGGTTGGGGGGCGGCGGAGTGCCCGGGGGCTGCGGGCCGGGGTAAGCAGTAAGGGGAACGCTGGGAATGTACCAGTTTGGGTTAGTGGGAGCGAGCGAGCCGAAACCCAGCCACGGACGATGGAACGACTGGATCAGGACCGCGCCATAATCCGCCGGGGTCGGCCCGCCGGCGCGGATGGCCCCCAGCCAGAGGTTATTGGCGTCGGGGTACGTATAGCCGACATTGAAGCCCCCGGCAAAGGGCTGAAGGGCGTTAAGGCTGGTGCTGTTTCTCACGCCCAGGCGTTCGGGATCGCGCATGAAGCCGTCGACCAGGTTGCCGTTGGCGCCCGTAAACGCCGTGTAGTTGACCATCTGATAGCCGTCGACCGACATGCCCGCGATGGTAAGCATCTCGTGAAGGCGGCCAACGCCGTCGTACGGGGTGCTGTTCGCTAGCCGGGTGGTGATTTGCGTCGCGGGATTGTACGTGTAGTTGTTGCCGAATACGGAGCGGGCAAAGTCGTAACCACGGTAGGCGGAATAGATCCCCGTGGAATCATCCTGTGGGTAAAGCAAGGCGTTGAACACGGCGTTTGCGATGGTGTCCGGGCTGATGTCCGGGATGGCGTTGGCGCCGACGCCTTCCTCGGCGGCCAGGAGGATGTCGGAGGATTTCGACTGGGCGTTGGCGTAGAGCACGAAGCTCAGGCCGAGGACGGCGAAGAGGGTCAGTAGCGCCAGCACCACCATAAGGATGACACCGCGCCGGGCGTCTGGGTTAGCGAATTGCACGTGACGCATGATGGGTTACTCCTTCGTCCACGCCGCCGGCCCGGACGGGGCTGGGGGAAGAACGTGGACAACGCGTTCGGCCTTGAACTGGGTCTCTTCACTTCCGCATATCAAATTCCAAAAACCCGTTGCTGGGGCGGAAACCGGGTTGTCTCACACCAGGGCTACATCGGTTGCACGAACGTCATTTGCCGCGTTTGCTGGGTAGCCCGGTCCCAGATACGCAAGCTTATTTGCAGGGCGAGAATCGGACAGCCGGTACTCGTCGGCAAGCCCAGGGGCAAGGTTGTCGAAGTCGGTGACGTCTGGTTTTGCCAGCCGGAATAGTCATAGGTGCCGTCGTTGGTCTTGGACCAGGTGTCGTACACACACGGTTTGCTGCCGTCGTACGGCGGCATCGTTGTCATGCCGTTGGTGTCCGGATTGGGTACCTGGCTGCCGGACAGGGCGAAATTAAACCGCGGGTTGGAACTCTGCAGAATGGCCAACGGGGAGAGCGGACCAATCGGCGGCAGGGCGTTCTGCGCCAGGTAAACTTGTGAATCATACAGATCGACGAACCGATCCAGACCGGCACTGATCGTCGTACCGCCGTTTAGTCTTTGGCCGGCCAAGGCGTTCGTGTCGTTGAGGAGCAGCTTGATCTCGAAGGAGACGACGTCGTTCACGAGGATGTCGGCGCCGGCTAGCGAGGAATAGGCAATGGTATTGGGGATGTAATAGTTGGGGGCGCTCGCGGTCATGTAATTGATGTCCGCGAAGGTTGGATAGCCGGGCACCTGGAGATTGGGATAACCGGTATTCTTATCGGGAAAGAAGGCGCCCCCGTCCCCGCCCCATTGATTGTAACTCGACCCAGAACCATACGGACTGCCGGTCAGCGGGTTCATGCCGAAGCGGCGTTGCGGGATCGTCAGATCGGCGGCGGTGTTGAAATAGACGTTAGTGAAGGGGGTACCGGTCATATCCGGCTGGCAACTGATTTCGGCGTAGGCGTTGCTCTGCGTGAGCTTGGTGACGGAGATGCCGCTGAAGGCGGTTGGGCTATTCGGCGGCACGGTGAGCAGCTGCCGGCGATACAGACCGAAGAGCCGCGGTCCGCCCGGAATGGCCTGCGCGAAGCGCAAGAAATAGGCCACCTCGTACGTCTGACTGACGTAGGTTAACGGCGTTGTACCACTCATATCTTGATAGGCGTTACCGGTACTGAGTCCGCCGACCGGCGAGGGATCACTACGCACGTCGGCCGTCGCATAGCTCTCGCGCTTGTTGCCACTGTTCATAACGGTGAAGGCAATGGTCTGGTCGGTGCAGCGCGACGAAGGAAACCCGTCGCCATCCGTCTCTTCATACGTATTGGCCGGCGTGGGATTGACCGCGGACGGGCGGACGATCGGCGTGGCCTGGTAAATGCGCAGATAGCCCTGGTCCGGGGGGCCGCCGTTATTGAAGAATTTCGCATCGCTGATCTTCTTGTTGGGCCGGAAGTGCTGCGCGGCCAGGTCCGTGCGCATGATTGCCACCGCAGTGCGCAGCTTCTCCTCCATGTCGCCGACGCCCTTGAGCGTGCGGAACGACTGCATGGAGGCCACGAACGCCTGGGACAACAGCACCATGATGAAAATGACCAGCGCCATGGAAACCATCATTTCCACGAGCGTGAAGGCTTGGCGTTTTCGCATGGTGGTCACCCCTCTCACGATTCTTCTCATCGTCCCTGCGTCACGTTCCTGGCGGATGCCACGTGCTTGTCCCGTGGTCCGTCACGCTGGCATCTACACAGCACGCCAGCTACCTTTGGATGCCACGGGCTTGTCCCGTGGTCCCTCACGATGCTGATCTACTAGATCCTCAACCTAACCATCCACGGGACAAGCCCGTGGGATTCCCGGCCTCCGACTGCCTGACTCTTAGAAACCAACCTAACGATCCACGGGACGAGCCCGTGGGATTCCTCTTACAAGGGCCGCTTTTCGAATACCTCGACCACGTTTTCCATCACCACGAGCACGCCGTAGGGCTGGAACGCGGGCGCCGTATCCACGGTGCTGGTGCCGCGGATGGGGGTTTGCAGCTCCAGCGTCAGCGTGTTCGTCTGGGGCACCTCGGTGACGCCCACCACCCGGTAGAAGAAACCGTGCGGCCCGTCCGGCGGCACATCGAGCATGCCGGTGTTCTGGTTGAAGTGGACACAGGTGGCATCGAGAATCCAGGTACCGTTCTTGATGACCGGCTTGGGCTGGCCGATGAGCGGGTTCCAGGTCACGTCCACCTGGTTGCTGCCGGCGTTAAACTGCACGCCCTGATAAGTGCCGGCGGCGTTCGTGATGTAGGTGTTCTCGCCTGGCAAGAAACTGGAGCGGCCGCTGTAGACAACGATCGTGGCGTTGACCAGGCCCGCGTAGTTGGCATTGGGGCGCTGCAGCATGTACGTCCAGGTGTAGCGGTCCTCGCGCTCGACTTCACGAAGGGTGGCACTGGGATAAATCGGCCCGGCCGCGGGGCCAAAGTTGATGTCGTCCAGCAGGGTCATCATGCGCTGGAATGGAATATTTGAGCCGCCCGCGCTGATCGAGCTAAAGCAATTGAGCGAAGTCCGCGGAATGTGGGTTTTATAAGCGAATGCGCCGAAGAAATTCACGTCTCCAAGCCATGAGTTAAACGGTGCAGAGAAATTGAGTGTGCTTGTCGGATCAACATAAACAGGATAACTGGGGCCGGTCCAACTTGCCGGGATGTTTGGAAGATTGGTTGCGTCCGGTTTCGTATACAAATTCACGCCGCTGGTGGTGTTCACAATCGACGAATCATTCGCGATGTTTTGGAACCTGGCGAAGGCGGTGGCATTGATGGAGGCCTGCACGCAGCGGCCGTTCTTGATGGCGTTGGCCATGCTGAAGGCGCCCACGGGGAAAAGCGCCAAAAGCGCGAGCAGGCCGATCGCCGTGACGAAGATCGACACGAGCACTTCGATCAGCGTTACCCCGGAGCGTCGGGTCATGGTTGCTTCTCCTCTGTACCTCATATTCCCGAGCCATGGGCGCTGCGCACATAGCTGTACGGGTCGCTAACCACCCGGTAGGGCGGCGTGTGCGAAAACATCATCTGTCCGAACGTAAGCGTGTTGCCAGCGATGTTGATAACCTGCTGGGTTTCCTGAAACGTCTGCGGCGGACCGTTGCTGTTGGCGTCAATGATCAGGTAATCACCCACACTAATGCCGCCGGCATTCGCAACCGTGATTTGCACGCTGGTGCCGACTGTGGCCGCGGTGACGGCTGTCTGGCCGAGGGTGGTCACACCGGAAAACACGTTGTGGGAGGCGATGAAACCGGTGCGCGTGTGAACGACGACGAGGCTGTGCTCGCCGGCCGGAAGGCCGCTCGGTCCGGGCCCCGTCCCCACGCCTGGCAATAGAACCTGGCCGTCTTGAGTGACATCCCGGACCCAGAGAATGATCTTGTCCGTGCTCAGTCCCTTGCTGATCACCTGTCCGGACGGAGCGAAAAGGATGTCCACATCGTTCGTAAACGTGTTGGTGGGCAGCGTGTTGCCGAAGATAGTATTGGTCGTAGTATCGATGGCGACATCCTGCGGCAGTTGCAGTCCCTTCTCACCCGAAAGAATGCGCGGGCCGCGGATAATGCGGTAGTCGGATTGGGTCGTTGTTCCGGTCAAGCCGTGGTTCTGGGACAGGAACAGAACCGAGCCGGGGCGTTCCGGAGGCTGATTTGGGTTCAGAGGCAGCAGCGGATCGCTGGGGTCGGGAATCACGTCGGTGATGAGGAATATCTTGCCGCCAGTCGGCATCTCCAGGTAGTCGCCCGGCTGGACCTGCCACAACGATTGATTGGCTGCAAGTGTGGTAGGCGGCCCCGGGGTCGGGGTAAGAACGGCGCCGCGCAGGTTGCCGCCATAAAAGTCAACGACATTAGTCGATGGGGACGCATATATCGCTTTAAGCATCTGATTCTGATTGGTGGCGCTGTAACCCGGCGGATATACGCCTGCCGTGGCGGGGAAGAGTTCAAGCGACGAATCGACCTGGGTCAGGCTCGGAGCTGAGCCGGTGTAGGTGAGTGCGTGGTAAGGAGGCGGCTGCTGGATGTACTGGATATCGGTGACAAGGTTGATGTTCGCCGTGGCCGGGTTGGGATACAGCCGGCCAGCCTGCAGACGAATGCCGGTTGGGATATTGTCGCGCTTGGCCCACTGGCGGGCGATCAAGAGCCACATCTGCAACTGGCTGGCGCCGCGCGGCGTCTTAGCGCGTTCGTTCATGCGCGGCACGAAGGCGATGGCCAGGGCCGCCAGTACCAGCATGAGCGCCAGCACCACCAGCATCTCGACCAGCGTGAAGCCACGGCGGCGGCCAACTATCCTGAGATCGAGCTGGTTCATGTTAGTCTCCTCGCGTTCCCTGACGCAGGCGGTAGCTGTAGATGTTGTCCAGAGAGTCCTGCGGATTGGTCTGGTCGATCACCATCGAATCGGGCAAGAGCGGCGACGGATACGGCTGCAGAGTGATGGGCAAGGTAATCGCCGGTTGCACTAGGCCGAGCTTGTTGTTCTTGCCCGCAGAAACGAACGTGGGGACCGTGTAGTAGGCCCGTTGCTGGTAATTGCTCAGCGGTTGTCCCGGAGCCCAGTTCTCGTGCACCGAGTGGCAGCAGAGCTCGAACCATAAGACCCCATGGCCGGTGGAGTAGTTTGAGGCATTGTTCCAATCCGGATCGAGCAAAACGCCTTCAGGATCCAACGGGTCGCGGAAAATCGATTTCGTGTTGGCCGGGTTAAGGCCACCGACGGGAGCGCTATTATCTACATCGTAGTCACTCGGGCTGGCGCCATAAGGCGGCGGCATGGGCCAGCGATAGAAGAGGATCGGCTGCTGCCAGGCGTCCACAAGGAACTTGATGCCTGTGTTCGGGTCGGTCATGACCATCCCCGAGCCTAGATCATCTTCTGTGAGCGCGTAGCCGCGGCGGGCTTGTTGCAGGGACATCAAAGCGCATGCGGAGGACTCGATCGGCCAGACTGCCGGGTTCATGCTGGCCGGATAGGGCGTCGTACCGGCATTAAACGTCGGCGGATAAATGGCCGGGCTTTCGTTCATTGCCTGGACATAGATTTTGAAGTTACGCAGCGCGCCCTTGGGCAACTGATTCGGACTCATCGAGAACGGCATCGGATAATTTCCGTACGACCCGCGCGGCGGCACTTCAACCGGGAGGTTTGTAAGCTGGGTGGGTATTACAGCGCTTAGCGTAGGCGGCAGACTGCCCGGATAGAGTGCCTCGCTGAAGTTCATGGGGAATTCTTGCTTCAGGCGCATCTTGATGTAGATGACGCGGGCGCGCTTATCGATGTTCTGGTTAGAGATGGCAGGGTTAATCAGACCGGTACCGTCGCTGGCCAGAAAATAGATGGCCGGGTTCGTGTTCTGATTAATCTGCAAAGATTCCTGCTTGGCCGCATCCACGACGGCGGCCCACTGCCGGTCGAGCGAATCGCTCAACGTCTTGAGGGTGGTCTGGGTGGTGTTGCCGCGCTGGTAGGCGATGACCTGGATGGAGGCGGTCACGCTGATCGCCGTCACGACCAGGATGATCGCCAGCACGGCCATCAACTCGATGAACGTGAACGCCGAGCGGTTCGGTCTTCCCTGCGGATGCAAACGCAAGCGGCTACGCATGGCTCGGCTCCTTAGTTAGAACCCACATTGAGCATGGCGCTCGAGAAGTTGGACTGATCGTCGAAGCCGGGATTACCGGCCGGGTACATTTGCGGAGCGGTGGCGCCATTCCACGGGCCGCCGCCCAGGCCGAAGAAACCATCCGCGCCCGCAGAGATGATCTGAAATGAATTGGGCTTCAAATACTTGGTACCGATGGTTGATGCGGATTCAAAATAGGCGCCGCCCGCAACGCCAAGGGTCGAACAATCGCTCGCACCAAAGGCCAGCGCGACGCCCGGCGCCGGATAGACAGGCTGAGCCAGTTGAAACGTCGCGTAGCGGTTGTAGCCGTTGGGGTTCTTGTAGGAGCTGAAATACGCGTAGGGTGCGCCGCTCACCAGCGTGCCGAAACCGTCTGTGGTGCAATAGTTATCGCCATAGGAAAAATAGCGGTTGAACGGATTGCCTGCGAAGCGCAGCAGCACCAATCTCTTGGAGTCAAACTCGAGGAACGGGCCAATCCGGTCGGTGGTTGGGCTAGCCGGGTTGCGAGGGTTGGTCGAAAAACCGAGGCACTGGGCAGTAGTCCCGAGGCTCGGGTTCGGCAGAACCGGAATCCCGCCAAGGAAAAACACCAGGCACTGGTCTCCTTCTAACGTGATTCCGCCAGGACAGTCCATGCCGGGGACCCAGGGCGATGCACCAGGCGGATCGATTGTGCCGTTGCCGTTCCAATCAATCCCCTGTGTCGCCCAAGCGTTCGTATCAATTTTCGGAAACATCGCAGTAAGAAACTGAACAGAGTCCGTATCCAGCTGATTATTGGGTTGTCCGGTCGCCGGGTTTGTGGCGAGGTCGTAATAGAGGAGCGACTCACACAACCTAATGCGGCTCGGCGGATAGGCGCCGAACTTCTGTTTGAAGCTCTCGATTCCCACATCAAGCTGACTGATGTCCGCCCGATTCTGCGTTCGGCGTCCGCTCTTCATAGCCTGGATCACGGCCGCCGCGACCAGGCTCAAAATAATGCCGATGATCGCGATGACGATCAGCAGCTCAATCAGCGTAAAGCCGCGCCGCGTGCCGGGTCTGGTCTGTGGAGTTTTCATGACATTAGCCCTTGGTCCATAGTCCATAGTCAATAGTCAATAGTCCGGACAAAACCCTCGTTACAGGTCTCTGTAGTCCGTAATCGGCCTCGCCTCCGGGCTATTCACTACGGACTATGGACTACTGACTTTTCTTGTTTACTTACTCAACCCCTCGAGCAACTTGATCATGGGGAGAAACAGAGCGATGACAATGGTGCCGACGATGAGGCCGAGGACGACGATCATGATGGGTTCAAGAAGACTGATAAGGCCCTCGACCAGGACGTTGACTTCTTCATCGTAGACGTCGGCAATCTTGTTGAGCATGGCGTCCAGCTCGCCCGTTTCCTCGCCGACGTCGATCATGTTGACGACCATGTCGTCCACGAGGCGGCTCTCCTTCAAGGGCTGGGCGATGGTCTCGCCCTCGCGGATCGACTCGTAGACGCGCAGGTACATGCGCTCGAAGACGGCGTTGGTACAGGTCTCGCGGACAATGCTCAGCGCCTCCAAAATAGGCACGCCGGAGCTCACCAGCGTCCCCAGGGTGCGCGTGGTGCGGGCCACGACGGTCTTTTCGATGATGGTGCCCACGATGGGGAGTTTGAGCCACATCCAGTCCACGCAGAAGTTGCCGATGCGATTTAAGCGGATGAGTTTGAATAAGAGCCACAAGGCCAGCGGGAAGAGCGGGATGACGTACCAGTACTGGGCGAACCAGTGGGACACGAACATGAGCTGCTCGGTCAACCAGGGGAGTTTCATCTCGAAGTCCTTGAAGATCTTCTCGAACTTCGGAATGATGTAGACCATGATGAAGGTCAAGATGCCGATGGCGACGCTGATGACGGCGATGGGGTAGACCATGGCGCCGATGATGCGGCGTTTGAGGCTCTGGGCCTTTTCCTTGAAGTCGGCGAGGCGCTGCATGATGACTTCGAGCGCGCCGCCGGCCTCGCCGGCCTTGACCATGTTGACGTAGAGGCGGTCGAAGCACTTGGGATGCTTGGCGAAGGCCTCGCTGAGCGTGCTGCCGGACTCGACGTCATCGACCACGTCCAGAAGGGCGTTCTTGAGGGGGCCGCCCTTCATCTGGCCTTCGAGGATCTTGAGGCTGCGCAGGACGGGCAGGCCGGCGTCCTGGAGGATGGAGAACTGCCGGGTGAAGGTGCAGAGCTTCTTGGAGGAGACGCCGCCGATGGAGAAGGTCTTCTTCTTGCGGCGGCCGCGGGCGGCGGCGTCCTTCTTGCCTTTCTTGCCCTTCTTGGTGTCGGCCACCTCGATGATCTTGGTGACGAAGTAGCCCATCTGCTTGATTTTTTGCTGGGCTTCATCTTCACTCAGGGCACTGACGGAGTCCTTGACTTCGCCGCCGGTGGTATCGAGTGCCTCAAACTTGTAAGTCGGCATGGCTCACTCCAATTCCAAAAAAACGCCTCTCGCAGAGCACGCAGAGAGCGCAGAGAAAAGACAGAGAGAAAGGCGAACGCTAATCAGCCTTGAAGTTCCGGTCATCTGTTTTTCCTCTGCGTTCTCTGCGTGCTCTGCGTGAGATTCTTCTTCACTCCCTGAAGTTGTTCACGACTCGCGTGATTCCATCCTTGAGCAACTCCACATTGAAATTGATCAAGAGGCCCACGCGTTTCCCTGTCAAACGTAGATGCGTGAGCAGTTGCTTCTTATGCACCGGATGCACCTGCTCGACTGCCTTTAGCTCCACAACGACCAGGTCCTGCACAAGCAAATCTGCCCGAAAGCCACACTCGAGGTGGACTTCCTCGAAGATCACGGGAACCGGGTGCTGTCGCAAAACCTTGAAACCTCGTTTTTCCAGCTCGTAAGCCAATGCCGCTTCATAGACCGATTCGAGGAGTCCAGGACCCAGGACCGTATGAACCTTGATGGCCGCATCGACAATTTGGCCGGACACCTCATTTTCGGTCACGTCCGAATACCTCTCGCAGAGTGCCGAATACCTCACGCAGAGTGCGCAGAGAACGCAGAGAAATACACACTAGGTTCACGTTTCCTCATCCGTATCTCATATCCCGAACATCGCATTCTTCTCTGTCTTTTCTCTGCGCTCTCTGCGTGCTCTGCGAGAGCTTTTTTAGACCTCATCCTCTAGCACGGTTTCTCTTACCACTTCTTCAATCGTCGTCCGTCCTTCAAAAATCGCCTTCAATCCCGATTCTCTTAATGTCTGCATTCCATGCCGGCGGCAGGCGGTTCTCAACTGATCTGTGGACGAGCCGCCGGAGATTAGGTCGCGGATTTCGTCGTTGATGTTTACCAGCTCGAAGATGCCCATGCGGCCGCGGTGACCCGTGTTGTTGCAGCGGTCGCAGCCGCGGCCGTAATAGAACTTCTTGCCGATCACATCCTGCGGGCGCAGGTTCAATTCCATCAGCATTTCCGGACTCGGCTGGAAATCGGTCTTGCAGTCTTCGCAGATCTTGCGCACCAGACGCTGGGCCAGGATCGCTTCCAGCGTGGCCGTGATCAGGTACGGCTCGAGGCCCATGTCGCGCAGGCGCGTGATGCTCGACGGGGCGTCGTTGGTGTGCAGGGTGCTGAAGACCATGTGGCCGGTGAGCGAGGCCTGCACGGCGATCTGCGCGGTCTCCAGATCGCGGATCTCGCCGACCAGGATGATGTCCGGGTCCTGCCGCAGGATGCTGCGCAGCGCCGAGGCGAAGGTCAGACCGATCTCGTGGTTGATCTGGCACTGGATGATGCCGTCGATGTCGTATTCCACCGGGTCCTCAGTGGTGATGATCTTGTCGCTGATCTCGTTGAGCTCGTTGAGGGCGGAGTAGAGGGTGGTGGTCTTGCCGGCGCCGGTGGGGCCGGTGACGAGCACGATGCCGTTGGGCTTGTGGATGATCTGGCGGAACTCGGCCAGTTGCTTGGCTTCGATGCCGACCTTGTTGAGGTCGAGCGACACGATGGTGCGGTCGAGGACGCGGATGACGACGCTTTCGCCGAACATGGTGGGCAGCACGCTGACGCGCATGTCCACGGGGTTGCCGCCGACGTTGAGCTCGATGCGGCCGTCCTGGGGCAGGCGGCGCTCGGCGATGTCGAGGTTGGACATGACCTTGATGCGGCTGGAGATGGCCATGGCCAGGTGGCGCGGCGGCGGCACCATTTCATAGAGCGTGCCGTCGCAGCGGTAGCGCATCTTGTACTCGTCCTCGAACGGCTCGAAATGGATGTCGCTGGCGTGGTCGCGGATGGCCAAGAGGAACACCATGTTGATGAGCTTGCGCACGGGGGCGGCGTCCTGGATTTCCATGAGGCTTTCCAGGTCGATCGACGATTCATTGCGGCGGCCGCCCAGCTCGGGATCGGTTTCCAGCTGGTTGATGATGTCGATGATGCTCTCTTCCTTGCCGGCGTAGCACTTGACGGTGGCGTCGGCGATGGCCTTGGCGGTGGCCACCTGGGCGATGACCTCCTTGCAGCCGAGGAAGTTGCGCAGGTCGTCGAGCGCCGACATGTTGCCCGGGTCGGACAGGGCGACGGTGAGCACCTTGTCGCGATAGGAGATCGGCAAAATCTTGTAGACGCTGGCCATGGTCTCGGGCACGAGCGTGGTGGCTTCCGTCTGCGGTTTGAAATCGGTGAGCTCGACGACCTTCAAGCCGTGCTGGTCGGCGAGGGCGGAGAGGAGCTGCTCGTCGGTGATGAGGCCGCGGGCCACGGCGACCTGGCCGGTGAGCTGGCCGGTGTTCTTGGCTTCTTCGAGGATGTCCCAGAGCTGGTCCTCATCGAGGAAGCCGAGGTCGATGAGCACCTGGCCGAAGCGGCGGCCGCTGCCGTGCGCCGCCTCGCGGGCGGGCATGGGCTTGGCGTTGGGGGCGCCCTTCTTGACGCCGCCGGAGGGCTTCTTGGTCTCCGGACCCTTGCCGTCTTTCCCATCGACCTTGCCGTCGCCCGTCTTGCCGCTTGCCGGCTTAGCCTGCGGCGGCTTGGCGCCGGGCGCGGGCTGCTTGCCGGTCGCCTGTGGCGGCTTCTGCGGCGGAGAGCCCGCCGGCTTGCCGGTCGGCGGCGTGGGCTTCTTCGGAGGTTGCGGGGTGTCGCTCGGTGATGCCATGTTCGGGTTTCTCGGATGATCTCGTGAAATTCCTCTCGCAGAGTTCGCAGAGAACGCAGAGAAAAATCAGCACGCTCTACGAGATGCTCTAACCACGTCTTTCTTGGCCTAAAACCTATTGCAACTCTTTATGCTCTGCGCTCTCTGCGTGCTCTGCGAGAGTTTCTTTTTTATCTCCTCCGTCGCGGGCGGCGGTCTTCTTCTTCCTCGTCTTCTTCGTCCATTTCTTCTTCGTCCTCGTCTTCGTCCTCGCCCTCCTCGTCCTCGAATTCCTCCTCTTCGTAGAGGCCCTTTTCGTAGGCGGCGATCTTGGCGGCCAGCTCGGCGGGCTTCGAAGAACGCATCAGGATCTCTTCCTTATCCACCAGGCCTTCCTTCCAGAGCTTGAACATGTGCTCGTCGAGGAGGAACATGCCGTGCTTGCGGCCGGTCTGGATGCTGGAGTCGATGCGGTAGACCTTGTTCTCGCGGATCAGGTTCTGGATGGCGGGCGTGACCACCATCATCTCATAGGCGGCGATCAGGCCCTCCGGCTTGCGCGGCAGCAGCGCCTGGGAGAGCACGCCGATGAGGGCCGTGGAGAGCTGGGTGCGGACCTGGTCCTGTTGTTCCTTGGGGAAGACGTCGACAATACGGTTGATGGTGCTGGCGGCGCCGGAGGTGTGCAGCGTGGCGAAGACGACGTGGCCGGTTTCGGCCGCCTCGATGGCGGCGTGGATGGTAGCCAGGTCGCGCATTTCGCCGACGAGAATGATGTCCGGGTCCATACGCAGGGCGCGGCGCAGGGCCTCCGGGAAGTCGGGGACATCGACGCCGATCTCGCGCTGGTTGATCGTGCACTTCTTGTGCGTGTGGTAATACTCGATCGGGTCCTCCATCGTGATGATGTGGCGATCGTAGTTGTCGTTGATGAAGTTGATCATGCTGGCCAGGCTGGTGGTCTTGCCGGAGCCGGTGGGCCCGGTGACGAGCAGCAGGCCGCGCGGCCGGGTGATGAGCCGCGGGATGGCGTCGGGCATGCCGATCTGCTCGAACGTCAAGAATTGGGCCGGGATGCGGCGGAGCACCAGGCCGATGACGCCCTTCTGTTTGAAGACGGCACAGCGAAAACGGGTTTCGCCGAAGGAGATAGCGAAGTCGGCCCCGCCCTTTTCCTGGAGTTCTTGCTGGCAGCGGTCGGGCGTGATCGCCTTCATGAGGGCGGTGGTGTCGTCGCTGTCGAGGACCTTGGTCTCCAGCCGGCGCATGCGGCCGTGGTGGCGGATGACGGGCGGCTGGCCCACGGCTATGTGCAAATCGCTCGCCTTGAGCTGGATGATCGTGGTCAGCAGTTTGTCGATCAGCGGTGTCGTGCTCGGCACACTATGCCTCCTTGATCCATTATTCCGGCGAATGCGGGTTGATCAATGAAATGGATGAGAATTTTGTGAAAGTAGTGAACAAAAAGGCTCTCGCAAAAGAGCTCTCGCAGAGCACGCAGAGAGCGCAGAGAATTCAAAAGATCGTTTGTTGTCCTCTGCGCTCTCTGCGTGCTCTGCGAGAGATCTTGGTTATCCGCCGGTCGAGATTTCGTGATGGCAGATGCTGAGAACCTCTTCCAGCGTCGTAATCCCCTTGAGCGCTTTATTGATGCCGTCTTCCAGCAGGGTGCGCATGCCGAGCAGGCGGGATTGGCGGCGGATGGCCTGCGTGGGCTCGCGATTGAACGTCATTTCGCGGATGGCGGAGTTGAGCTTGAGGAGCTCGAAGATGCCGAGCCGGCCGCGATACCCGGTGTGATGGCAATAATTGCAACCCCGGCCGCGCATGAAATTGGCAGTGGACAGACGATCCTGACCGATCATCGCCGCCTTCAGTTCGGCCATCGGCGGCTTGTCCGGCTCCTTGCATTTTGGGCAAACTACGCGCACTAAACGCTGTGCCATGATGGCGATAACCGACGAAGCGATAAGGAACGGCTGCACACCAATATCCACCAAACGTGTAATAGCGCTAGGCGCATCGTTCGTATGTAGTGTACTGAAAACTAAGTGTCCAGTCAAAGATGCCTGCACAGCGATCTCTGCCGTTTCCTGGTCGCGAATTTCGCCGACGAGGATGATGTTCGGCGCTTGCCGGAGCATGGCCCGGATGATGCGCGCGAAGTCGAGGCCGATCTGGTGCTTCACCTCCACCTGGTTCACACCTGGCAAATAGTACTCTACTGGATCCTCGGCAGTAATGATCTTTCGATCAGGTCGATTGATCTCGTTCAGCGCGGCGTACAGGGTGGTCGTCTTGCCCGAGCCGGTCGGGCCGGTGACCAGGAAGATGCCGTTGGGGCGCTTGATGATGTTCTGGAAGCGCTGGTAATCGTCCTCGGCAAAGCCCAGCTCTCTGATGTTAACTTGTATACTACCGCGGTCCAGGATACGCATGACGGCGGATTGGCCGTGGTTAGTCGGTAGGATGCTGACACGCAGGTCGAAGTGCTTGCCGCTGACCGTCATCTTGATGCGGCCGTCCTGGGGCCGGCGTTTCTCGGAAATGTCGATCTGGGCCATGATCTTGAGGCGCGAGAGCATGGGGGCCAGCAGGCGGCGCGGCGGGCTGTCGCGCTCGACCAGGACGCCGTCGATCCGGTAGCGGACGCGGACGCGGTCGCCGAACGGCTCGATGTGGATGTCGCTGGCGCGCAGGCTGATGGCTTCGGAGATGATCAGGTTGCACAGCTTGACGACCGGGGCGTCGCCTTCGTCCCCGGCGAGGGCGCCGGAGGTGGCTTCCGTCTCGGTGAAGTCGATGGCGGTGTCGGTGAATTCCTGGAGCATGGAGTCCACCGATTCGGTTTCGGTCTGGCCGTAGTGGCGGTTGATGGCTTCGATGATCTGCTCGCGCGGGGCGAGGACGGCCTGGATGTCCTTGTTCAGGATGAACTGCAGCTTCTGCATAGTTTCGTAGTCGCTGGGGTCGCTCATGATGATCTTGAGGGCGCCGTTCTCCTGGGCCATGGGGAGCACGACGTTTTCGCGGGCGACCGACTCGGGCACGAGCTCGATGACCGAAGCGGGGATGGTGACCTCGGTGAGGTTGACGAACTGCAAGCCGTGGAACTCGGCAACCGCGCTCATGACCTCTTCGGGGGAGGCGTAGCCGAGCTTGACGAGGGCGTCCTGGATCTTGGCGCCGGTTTGCTGCTGCAGGGTCCTGGCTTCTTGCAGCTGGTCGGGGCCGAGGATCTGCTTGCGGACGAGGATCTCGGTGAAATCGCCACGGTTGGACTTGGCCATTAGTAACGGTCTCCATGCGAAGGTGAATCAATCTGGCGCATAAGTCCCTGGTCATTCGTCATTGGTCATTCGTCATTCGCGAAACGCGAATGACGAATGACCAATGACGAATGACTATTTCCATCAAGACCAGAATCCTGGCCTACGGCCCAGAAGACGGGGCAGAAGCTGCGCCTGCTTGTCAGCTTGATTGCACTTATCAAGGTAAGGCAGGCGGACGCGCGATGCAAGAGAAAAATCGACCCGTGTGGTCATTAGTCATTGGTCATTCGTCATTCGCGAATGACGAATGACCAATGACTAATGACTAATGACGAAAGGCGGAGCTTTCCTACATGTCGAAGAGGGCCAAAAAAAGGCCCCTGCCGGTTTTGGCAGGGGCCTGTGCAAGAATCAAAGTCAGCAGCAACGAATCAACCGTCCCAATCGGTGCCGAGGGCGTCAATCGAACCAGGGGGGATCGGCTGCCTTGGGAACGGGGTGAGGGCCGATTTCCAGGTGTTGTTATAGGCGGACGGCGTTTGCGTGGTGATCTGCAGCGAAACACTGCGGGTGCTGCCGTCGCCCATGCCCACGTTGATAATGCTGCCCGTGTGCGGGGTGGAAGCATCAAACGCGGGACTGATGAGCGGATCGGTGAAGGCTCGGTACATGCCGGGGTAGAACGGAGCGTAGGCCGCCCACGGGTTGGGCGGATTGCCTAACGGGCAATATGCGACTGTCGAACCCCAGTTGCCCTGGACCGTGGTGAAGGTCGGATCCGGGAACGACGGCAGATAAGCCCACAAGTTCATTTGCGCGAGCCGCTCCGTGAACATGATGGTCTTCGAGGTGCCGTCGGGCATGGACTCGGGATAGCGATTACGGCCGTCAAACAGGCCATAGATGTAAGGAAGCGTGGTCGCCGGCGTGGTGTTCCATTTGCTGGGCGCGCCGAAAACCAGGAAGTTGGCGGCGTAGCTGGCAACGCCCCACACTTGCGGGTTCTTCTCGCCGCCCGAGTTGAAACCGCCGCCGACCGTGTTGTCCGACGGGCAGATATAAATCGGCACCCGGCCCTGGCCGGCGCCGTTGGTCGCCAACTGTGTTCCGGAATCAAACACCGGATCCCCATACTGAAACAGGGAAGCTTCTTCCAGGTTGTTTAGCAGATGAAGGAAGATCGAGCCGTTGTGGCCGCCGTAGGGCTGGGCGTGGTAGCCCGCAACAGCATTGTCGTTGAAATTAAACATCGGCGGCAACGACTTGTAGGTGTCGGTCGCCTGGATCGTGGCCAGGCCCATCTGGTGCAGGTTGTTCAGGCACTTGGTGCGGTTGGCCGCCTCGCGGACTTTTTGCACGGCCGGCAGCAGCAGGCCGACCAACACGGCGATGATGGCGATGACGACGAGCAACTCGATCAGCGTGAAGCCGGCACGCCGATTCCGTTTGATGATCCGATGCATAGGGTCCTCTTTCAGTAATTGAACCAGCTGTGAGCCCACGGCGGCGCTCGCCGCTTTATTTTGGTCGGGGAAGTTTGTGTTCGCGATCGGCACGTTTGACCCGAGTTCCCATCGCTGACTTTGAGTCCGGGGACGAATCGCAGCTGGGCGACGCAAGTTCAGGTCACTCTTGGATGTTCCGCTGTTCCATTTGCCTCGCTAGTAAAGCGTAAGCAGAGTCCGCAAAGCTGTCAACTAAAAAACGATCTAAAACCCGGAATCTTTGTTACGGCAAGAAAAAAACGTAGCCAGTCACCAGTAGAACGGAATTCATTCCGTTCGGCACGGGCTGCTGCCGGCCGCTCACGGTGCTGAACGGAATGAATTCCGTTCTACTGCTGACTGCTAACCTGGCAGAGCCTGGCCTTGGGAAGCGCAAGAATGAGATGGACGGGCGTTTTGTTTGTGGGAAGCAATCTTCCCAGTCGCGGCGGAACGCGCCACTCCGTATAATTGAGTGTAAGAGACTCTTGCTCGCCCGATTGAGAGATAGCCATGCTGAACCTCTTGCGAACCATGCGACGATCGGCGTTGTCGCTTGCCCTGGTTCCAGCCATAGCCTTGTGGCAAACCGCATCTGCAACCGCCCAGCCGACACTGCCTGTGCCGCAAAAAATCCCTGCCGTGCAAGCGCCGGGGCCGGTGCCGGACATGCCGCAAACGCAGGACGGCATCGAGGTGCAGCAGCGCGGGCCGGTGCATGAAGGCTTTGCTTTGCCTCATGACAAGAACGTGGCGCCGGCGCCCGTGGTGCCCAGGAAGCCGCCGGCGCCGATTCCCGAGGAGCCGCCGGAGCAGAAGCCGGCAGCGGGGAACGGACAGAATGTGGAGTGGATTCCGGGCTACTGGGCGTGGGATAGCGAGCGCAACGATTTTCTGTGGGTGAGCGGCTTCTGGCGCGTACCGCCTCCGGGGCGGAAGTGGGTGCCGGGACACTGGGCGCAGGTGGACGGCGGCTGGCAGTGGGTGGCGGGGCTGTGGGGCGAGGGGAATCGGCCGCTGCAATATTTGCCGCAGCCGCCGGCTTCCGTCGAGAACGGGCCATCCGTGCCCGCGCCGGACGACAACAGCGTCTACATTCCCGGCGCCTGGCAATATCAGAGCGACAATTACATGTGGCGGCCGGGCTACTGGTATCCGGCTTACTCGGATTGGGTGTGGACGCCGTCTTACTATAGCTGGACGCCCAACGGCTGCGTCTACGTGAACGGCTACTGGGACTATCCGCTGGTCAATCGCGGCACGCTGTTTGCGCCGGTGTATTTCAATCAGCCGCTGTGGCAGACGGCGGGCTGGGCGTACCGGCCGTGGTTTGCGGTGGATATCGGCAACTGGTGGGGATCGCTCTTCATCGGGCCCTACCGCAATAGCTATTTCTTCGGCAATTACTACGCGCCCTTTTACGCGCGGGCGGGTTTCTGGCCGTGGTATTCGTGGGGCCGGAATTATTACGATCCGCTCTTCAATCACGCGCGCTGGGCGAACCGCGGCAACCCCAACTGGTACGCGGGCCTGCGCAACACGTACTGGACGCAGCGCAGCGGCAACTTCGCGCGCCCGGGCGGCCTGGCGGGCGTCAACGGCATCCGCACTGCGGCCAACGCGCCGGGCCTGGTGCGGCCGCTTGACCAATTGAACCGGAGCGCGGCTTTGAACCGCGTCTCGCCGACCCAGCTGCGCCAGGTCCAGGCCAACACCCAGCGTTTCCGGGACCTGAGCCAGCAGCGGAACCGCACCGAGCTGCCCGGCCAGCGGCTTGGCGGGCCGAGCGCCAGCCCGCGCAGCGGCGGACCGAACGTTGCCCGGCAGTCCGGCTACTCGGGGCTGACCATCAACAACGGCGGCCGTATACAAAACAATGCAGCGCCCTTCCGCGAGCAGTCGAATTTCCGTTCGAGCGCGCCGCGTGGTTTCCAATCCCCCGTCATCCATAATTCCTCGCCCGCTTACCGCGGCTCCTCCCACGCCATGCCCTCCCGCTCGGCCCCGTCTTTCCACAGTGGCGCGAGCTTTCACGGCGGCGGCGGACATGGCGGCGGTGGAGGACATGGTGGCGGCGGGCATAAGCATTAGTTCTGGAAGTTTCGAGCCAGTAGTCCGTAGTCCATCGTCAATAGTCCATAGTCCCAGAAGGACGCGGCCATTTTTGACTATGGACTACGGACTACGGACTATGGACTACGGACTATGGACTACTCACTACTGACTACTGGCTGACATGACTTCGTCTTGCACGTCCATGCTTCAGGCACTACACTTCAGGTTTGCCGGTTGCCGCCGCTACGGGACAATTGCCGTAAAGGTATAAGGAATAATGAATTACGATCCCGCCAATCCACTCATTGTTCAAGGGGATCGCTCGATTTTGGTGGAAGTGGACAATCCGCGGTACGCCGAGGCGCGCGACGCCCTGGCGCCGTTCGCGGAGCTAGAGAAGAGCCCTGAGCACATTCATACCTATCGGCTGACGCCTTTGTCGCTGTGGAATGCGGCGGCGGGAGGGCTCAAGGCGGAGGCCATGGTCGATGTCCTGCGCCGCTACAGCAAGTTCCCCCTGCCGACGAACCTTCACGCGGATATTACAGAGCTGGTAAGTCGCTATGGGCGGATACGCCTGGAGCGCGCCGGCGACAAGCTGTGCCTGGTGTGCAAGGACCGGCCGCTGCTGGAGGAGCTGGTGCGCCAGCCGCGCGTGCGCGAATATCTGGGCGAGCGCCAGGGCAAGGACAGTTTCCTGGTGGAGCCGGCCTTCCGCGGCGTGCTCAAGCAGGCGCTCATCGCGGTCGGCTACCCGGCGGAAGATCTGGCCGGCTACACCGAAGGCGCGGCGCTGCCGACCCAGCTGCGCAGCGTGGCCCGCTCGGGGCTGCCCTTCCAGGTGCGCGACTACCAGCGCGACGCCGCCGACGTCTTCTACGCCGGCGGCGACGTGCGCGGCGGCAGCGGCGTCATCGTGCTGCCCTGCGGCGCGGGCAAGACCATCGTCGGCATCGCCGCCATGGCCGCCATGCAGCGCTCCACGCTGGTGCTTACCACCAGCATCACCGCAGTCAAGCAATGGCATCGCGAGATCCTCGACAAGACCGATCTCCAAGAAGAACAGATCGCCGAGTACACCGGCGAGAGCAAGGATATCGCCCCCGTGACGCTGGCGACTTACCAGATCCTGACGCACCGGCCCGACAAGAAGGAAGAGTTTCCGCATTTCAAGATCTTCGATCAACGCGACTGGGGCCTGATCATCTATGACGAGGTGCACCTGCTGCCGGCGCCGGTGTTCCGGGTGACAGCGCAGATCCAGGCCCGGCGCCGCCTGGGTCTGACGGCCACGCTGGTGCGCGAGGACGGCCGGCAGGAAGATGTTTTCAGCCTGATCGGGCCGAAGAAATACGACGTGCCCTGGCGCGAGCTGGAGACGCGCGGCTGGATCGCCGAGGCCACCTGCACCGAGGTGCGGGTGGCCTTGCCGGAGCCGCTGCGCATGGAATATGCGGTCGCCGAATGGCGCAACAAGTACCGCATCGCCAGCGAGAATCCGGCCAAGGACGACGTCGTGGCCAGCCTGCTGGAGCGCTACCAGGGGAGCCGCGTGCTGATTATCGGCCAGTACTTGAAGCAGCTGCGCCGCCTGGCCAAGCGCTTCGGCATTCCCCTCATCATGGGCCAGACCGCCACCGTGGAGCGCGAGGACCTGTACAATCGCTTTCGACACGGCGAGGTGCGACACCTGATCCTGTCCAAGGTCGGCAACTTTGCCATCGACCTGCCCGACGCCAACGTGCTCATGCAGGTGTCGGGCACGTTCGGCTCGCGGCAAGAAGAAGCGCAGCGGCTCGGGCGTATCCTGCGTCCCAAGGGGGGCGGCGAGGTGGCCCATTTTTATACGCTGGTGACCCGCGACACCCGCGAGCTGGATTTTGCCCACCACCGCCAGCTCTTCTTGACGGAGCAGGGCTATAGCTATGACATCGTCGATCAGGGCGATGTACTTGGGCAGGCTCGTCTGACGGGGTGAGGGTCCTTGCGTCATTGGTCATTAGTCATTCGTCATTGGTCATTCGCGAAGCGAATGACCAATGACGAATGACTAATGACGGTTTTAGGAACATAGATGGCAGAACATTTTTTGCAAACGAAAAGCCCTGGTCAGAAGACAAAAGGCGAGGGCACGCGCATCCCGGTGAAGTTGCATCGCCGCGTCTGCCTGGTGCTGACGGAGGACGCGGTGCTTGCCGAGGAAGTGCTGGCGCGGAAGAAGCTGGCCCAGGATCTCGCCGGCCGCTTGACCGACTGCGCTCTACTGGTCCGCCCCGGACGCGTCGACGCGGTGGTGCAGGAACTGCAGAAGATGGGACACACCCCTCGGTTGATTACCGGTTCATAGCAGGCGTCGCAGTCTACGGGGGAGAGGTTAAACGTATGCCGTTATCTTGATCGGTAACCGGCGTGTCCGTAGAACGGAATTCATTCCGTTCAGCAGTGCAGCGGTCCGGTGCTGAACGGAATGAATTCCGTTCTACAAATTCGTTACGGTCAGCTGTGCCCTCCGAACTTCCGCTTGCCGGACGTGTCTGCCCACGTGGTCCAAATTGATGCCCCTTGCCGATCCCACAACCTGGTCCGACTATCTCCGGCGCACGCTCGCTTGCTATGACGAGAAGCTGCTGCGCCAGGTGGCGGGCAACCTCATCAAGCCGCGCAGCCAGTGGCCGGCGGAGGAATTGATCGAACGCAGCGTGGCGCTCCTGAGCAATGCCGCCGGCGTGGATCGCCGTCTGCAGGCCCTCGATGAACCCGCGCGCAAACTGCTGACCTGCATCGGCCATAGTTTGCAGCCGCGCTGGAAGCTCGGCAACCTCCTGGAAATCCTGGCTGCGCTGGGCTGCGCCGAGGGGCCGCAGACCGTCATCGGGCTGTTTGAAGCGGGTCTGCTCTGCCCGGATTTACTGCGCCTGTTCGACGGGGAGCCCGGCAACGGCCAGGCCAAAGCGGGACCACGACGGCTGCGAACCTTCGAGCAATGGCTGGGCCAGGCCAGCGTCAGCGCCTTCGCCGTCTTCGCTCATCCGGATGTGCTGCTGCGCGCGCGTGGACAGGAGCTGGGACTGCCACAACTGGAAAGCCAGGCCAGGCCGGCCGGCGGCATCCATGAGGCCGATGGGCTGGAGTGGCCGCTGCGGCTGGCCGCTCTCTGGCAGCAAACGCTGGGCGCGCCGCTGCGGCGCACGCAACAAGGAGAATTCTTCAAGCGCGATCTCGACCGCCTGCGCGGCGATCCATTTCTGAACGCCCCGCCGGCGGAGAACCTGGCGCCGATTCCGGATGTCGGCTTGCTGGCGGTGGCGCTGGCCCATGCGGAAGGCGTCCTCGACTGCGAACAGCACGATCTCCACGCCGCCGCCCTGCCGGCCGCCTGGGAGGAAGGCTTGCCGGCCACGCTGGCGTCTTTATGGGCGTCGCTGCCGCTCCTGGAAAATTGGAATCCGCGCCACGGCTGGGCCAACGGTCCTGCCGCCGGCAATCCGTACCCGTCGGCGCACTTGCTCGTGCTGCTGCTGCTGGCGCAACTGAAACCGGAGGCCTGGGCCCGGCCGGAGGATCTCGAGGCATGGCTCCTCGAACACCATCCTTACTGGAGCGGCGAGGGCGGGCGGCCGGGACAACGGCAAAGCTGGCTCCCTGCCTTTATCCTGGGATTGGCACATTCGCTGCGCCTGGTGCTGGCAGCCAAAGACGCCCATGGGAAATGGCTGGTTCGCCTGTCCCCCTCGGGACGGTGGCTGCTCGGTCTGGCAGAGGCGCCCGGGGCCACGCCGGCTTACGCGCAAACGCTTCTAGTCCAGCCTAATCTCGAGATCGTGGTCTATCGCCAAGGTCTGACGCCGGCTTTGATTAGCAAACTGAGCCGCTTTGCGACCTGGAAGAATCTCGGCGCCGCCTGCACGCTGCAGTTCCAGGCCGACACCGTCTATCGCGCCCTCGAATCCGGCCTGAGCTTCGACGACATCTTGCAAACGCTCGAACAGCATGGCAGGCGCAGCCTGCCCCCGGCGGTGCTGGAATCGCTGCGCACCTGGGCGAACAAGCGCGAGCGCATTTCCGTTTACCCGGCGACAACGCTCTTCGAGTTCGGCACGGCCGATGAATTGAACGAGGCGCTGGCCCGCGGCCTGGCCGGCGTGCGCATTGCCGAGCGCCTGTTGGCCGTGGCCGGCGAAAGCGCTATCGACTTCCGCCACTTTCGTCTGACCGGCACGCGCGATTACAGTTTGCCGCCCGAGAAGTGCGTGCAGATCGATGGGGACGGCATCACGCTCGCCGTCGATTTGACGCGCTCTGACTTGTTGCTGGAGACAGAACTCCATCGCTTCGCCGAGCCCCTGGACGGCCCCACGGTTAACGGCCAGCGCCGCTACCGCCTGACCCCCGCGTCGTTGGCGGCCGGCAAGGAGAGCGGCCTGGGGCAGCACGATCTCGAAGACTGGTTCTTTCAACGCAGCGGCCAGGCGCTTACGCCTGCAGCCGTGCTGCTTCTGAATGGGGCGCAGCTCGCGCCGCTGCAGCTTCGCAAGCAGCTCGTGCTGCATGTGGAGACGAAAGAAGTGGCCGATGGCCTGCTGCAGTGGCCTCACACGCGCGCACTGATTCGCGAACGCGTTGGACCCACGGCGCTAGTCGTGGACGAGCCGGACGTGCCCATCTTGCAGGAGCGCCTGGCGGCCATCGGCGCCAGGATCGACAGAGAGGACAAGCCGTTCGGCGGCGATGTGTAGCAGCCAAACTGCTCTTCGCCGTACCCCGGCAAGACGTTACACTTCACAGCCAAGTCCGCCATTTGCCAGACGCTGCAGTCCAGGGAAGGAAAGTCATGCCGGCAACCGCTTCCGCTTCGATCAATCACTGGCCCGATTCCGCTTGCGCCCGCGCCTTCTGGGGCCAGCAGGAGATCCCCCCTTACCGCCGGCTGCTCGCCGATACGATCGCCTGGCTGGATCCAAAGCCCGGCGAAGAATGGCTCGACCTGGGCTGCGGCTGCGGTCAATTGACCGGGGGACTTTGGGAGAAGGCTCAGGGTTCCGTGGGTCGTATAGTCGCCTCGGATTGCGCGGCGATCAATGAGCAGGCTATTGCCAAGCTGCGCACCCATCTGCGGCCGAGTCCGGCAGAAGAGCAATTGTCCTTCGTCCATCTTGATTTCAGCAACGGCCTGCCCGTCTGGGATGATGCCACGTTCGACGGCGTCGTCTCCGGCCTGGCGATCCAATATGCCGAATACTATTCCCAGGACCGCGGCTGCTGGACCACGGACGCTTACGACCGCCTGCTGCGCGAAGTCTATCGCGTGCTGCGGGCGGGCGGGCGGTTCGTGTTCTCCGTTAATGTGCCGGAGCCGGGCTGGAGACGAGTCGCGTTGCAATCGCTCCATGGCGTCTTTCGCGCGCGCCATCCGGGCCGCTACTTCAAGAATTCGTTGCGCATGATGCGTTACGGGAAATGGCTGACCCGCGAAGCACGCAGCGGCCGCTTCCATTACCTGCCTATTGAGACAATCGTCGAAAAACTCAGCACAGCAGGCTTTAGCAATATTTCCCATCGTTTGACATATGCCAGTCAGGCTTACTTAGTTCGCTGTTTGAAACCAATCTGAGCTTGGCACAGACTTTGCACAAATTGGCTCCTACCCGGCGGTTAACGCATAAGATTATCTGGGGAACGTAGCGCCGCGCACACGCCTGCGCAAGTTTCCTTGCGCTTGGCGCTACTTGAGTGCAGGAAAGAGTGCCGGAAACCATCGCCCACCCCGGTCGAATACCCGTTGAGGAAGGGAGCATTGATCATGTATGTTCGACGCTTGGCAGCCGTCCTGGGAACGCTCGGATTGGGAATGCTTTTGGCGACCGCGACTGCCGGCCGCACCCAACAACCGCCGCCGCCTGACGCCCGGGGAGCGGCGCAAGAGCAACAGCAGGACCAGGAAGTACTGGCACGCGGCCCCGTTCACGAGGCCTTCGCGGAGCCGGTGGATAATAACCCGAAACCCACGCAGGTGGTAGCCAAGGAGCCGCCTCCGGCGATCGAAGAAATCCCACCCGACCAGAAACCCGCAGGCGAAAACGTGCAGTGGATTCCCGGCTACTGGTCGTTCGATGAGGACCGTAAAGATTACATCTGGGTGAGCGGCGTCTGGCGCGCGCCTCCGCCCGATCGCAACTGGGTGCCGGGACATTGGAACCAGGTAAACGGCGGCTGGCAATGGACTCCCGGTTTCTGGATGGCTCTGCAAGCGGCGGCCGGCGAGCCAGCGGCCGACAATCAGCAAGGCGGCGATAATATTCAGTACCTGCCGCAACCGCCCGAGCCGGTCAACGCGGCGGTTTCCATGCCGGCGCCGAATCCCAACAGTGTCTTCGTACCGGGAATTTGGGTGTATCGCGATCGCTACCTGTGGCGGCCCGGTTTCTGGGTTGACTATCGGCCGGGCTGGGTTTGGATTCCGGCCCACTACGTTTGGACCCCCGTCGGCTTTGTATTCGTCGAAGGCTACTGGGACCTGGAGTTGAGCCGGCGCGGATTGGTCTTCGCTCCGGTTTATTTCCGAAGGCCGTTATGGACGGAAGCGTCGTGGTCCTACCAGCCCAGCTACCTCGTCTATAACGACTTCCTTACCGCCGCCCTATTCGTGCGGCCGGGGGGGGGCTATTACTTCGGCAATTATTTCGAGCCGGAATATCGCCGCCGCGGTTTCGTGCCCTGGATCGATTTCCGCATCGGCAACACCGGCTATGACCCGCTGTTCAGTTACTATCGCTGGTCCCATCGCAACGATCGCGCCGCCGTGCGCGATCTGCGCGACCTGTACACGGCCCGCTTTAACGGGACCGCGGCGCGGCCGCCCGCCACCCTCGTGCAACAAAACACGCTGATCCAAAACATCACGAATAACCGGGTGACTAACGTTACCAACGTTCAGCAGATGACAGCCCTCGCTTCGCTGAGGAATGCCAATCCCACCCTAGTACGGCTACAGCCCGTGCCACGCGCCCAGCAGCTTCAGGAGCAAAAGTTTGCGCAAAGCCTGCGCCAGGCGAGTGTCACCCGCGCCCGGTCGGAGGCAAGGGTGCTGACGACGAACTCGGGCGCAACCGGTGCGAATGCCAGGCCGGTCCACGTAGATCTTAATCTGCCAAAGCGGACGCCCAACGCTGCGGTCGCGGGAATGCGGCCGCCGCCCGCGCCGACGGTTGCGCATCCGACGACCGGGCCAGGCATTGTCAACCGGCCTTCCGGCGTCGGTCGCGATGGAACGCACGAAACCATGACGCGCCCCAACGAGCCGCAAACCCGGCCGGGAACGGAGACCAGGCCGCCCGTGCGAACCGAACCGCCGCGCCGGGACACGAGACCGCCAGATACCACGCCGCCACGGACGGAGCCCAGGTCGGCGCCAAAGACAGAGCCCCGACCGGCGCCCAAGGCGGAGCCGCCACGGCCGCAACCGCCGCCGCGACCGCAGCCGCAACCGCCGCCACGCAAAGATGACAAGAAAGGCGGATAGTCTCGCCGTTATCAAGAACCTTCTTAAACCCGGTTTCTTTGGAAGCCGGGTTTTTTCTTGCGCGAAATCGCTTGACGATGCCCGCGGCCGTTTTGCCTGCGCCGGCAGGATTTTGTCTGAAGCCGCCCGCGAATCGCTATCTTCCGCACCGCCTGCCCAGTCCATGTCCTCTCGCCGAAACCTCCTTCCCTTGGCGTTCAGCCTCCCAAGGACCGATTCCGAAGAGAGTAGAGATTGTGACTTTTTCGTAAGCAAGCGCGCCCTGCGAAGTGGCAAGATAGCAAAAGTATTCCAGCTTTGACGCCTGGTAAAGCAGGCACGCCTTGGAGCACATCATGAACCGACATCTATGCCGTTGCAGCCTGCTTTTTTTGCCGTGGTTACTGACCATTGGCCTGCCGGCCTCGGCGAACTGCCAGACTGAAGCGAACGTCGAGACACAGATCGCGGCCCTGTGCGAAACTTGCAAAGACGCGCCGGCCTGCTGCCGGGACCATACCTATATTTTCCTCGTGAACGGCCTGGATCCGATCAACTATGGAAACCTGACCGGCCTGCGCGACTTCGCCAACGCCATGGGTTTTCGCCAGACCTATTACGGGCAGATCTACCACGTGTCTTATTTCAAGAAGCAGATGCGCCGCATCAATCACGAGGACCCGCAAGCGCACTTTATCCTCGTCGGTTTTAGCGTCGGCGTAAACCTGGTTCACTCCATGGCGTCCAGCGTCAAAGCTGACGGCATCTGGGTTGACGCGCTGGTCTATCTGAGCGGCAACAATCCGGTTACGCCGATTCCCAAGAGCCGGCCGGAGAACGTCGGCCATGTGATGAATCTCCTCGCCGGCGGCATGATGAAAGACTTTGGCGAATGCGCTTACGCAGAAAATGTCCGCCTGTCCAACGCCTGGCATTTTGATTCGCCCATGCATCCGCAGACCCGAGAAGCCCTGGCCCGCGAACTGGCTCAGGTCGTCTCGACTATTCCAGTGCCCAAGGCTGAAGAGACGCGCATGCCGGTGGCCGTGGATGCTGAACCGACACCCCGGCCAATCACGAAGCCGCTGGTCAACAAGCAAGGCGAATGGGAGTTCCTTCGTCCCGTGTCCCGACTCAAATCCATGGCCGGAAAAGACCTCGAAACAGCCGATGCGCCACACGCAGTCGTGGCGCCGGATGTGCGCGTCTCCAAGCAGTCCCCTTGACCGGCGGGCGACAAACAAGCTATATCCGAGACCTCGGCTCCGGCTTTGTTTCCGCGGACGAGGTTTCCTGGGATGGCGCATGTGCCCAGCGGTATTTGGGTTTCGCTGTCGCCGGCGCGCCGCATGGCGCATGAGATGTTACGGCACGCACGCCGCGTCCCATCCGCGCCCATGGCGCGAACCTTCAACCTCGCGGCGCTGGCTACGGCCCGGCAACAGGCGGATTCCGCCCCTTCCTGGACAGCTATTTTTGTCCAGGCCTATGGCCTTGTCTGCCAGGAGTTCGCTGAACTCCGACGCGCCTTCATACCCTGGCCAACCGCCCATCTCTATGAGCATCCGCACAGCACCTGCGCTCTGGTTGTGGAAAGGTCCTGGCAGGATGAAACCATTTTGCTCGGCTCCAAGATCCGCGCGCCCGAGCTCATGGCGCTGACGAGCATCCAGGAATTGATCCGTTATTACAAGGAAACACCGCTATGGCAGGTCGGTGATTACCGCCAGGTCCTGCGCTTTGGCCGCTTGCCGTGGTTCCTGCGCCGCTTTGCCTTCTGGCAGACTTTGTATTTGTCCGGCTACAAGCGCGCCAAACGCTTCGGCACGTTCATGGTTTCGAGCTACGGTAGCCTGGGCGCGGAGCAGGTCCATCCGATCGCTCCTTTTACCACCCTGCTCACTTTTGGGCCGATTTCTCCCTGCGGCGAAGTGGTCGTCAAGGTGGTTTACGATCAACGCGTGCTGGGCGGGCGCTGCGTCGCCCGCTGCTTATGTCGCCTGGAAGAAGTACTGAACGCATCGGTGCGCGAAGAGCTCCACACCTCGGGACGAAAAGTTGCATGACTGTGCCAGGTGGTTCCGCAAACCCTGAACCAGGTTTCTGGTCCGGCCGGCCGGTGGCTGTCACGGGCGCCAGCGGCTTTGTCGGACATCATGTAGCCACGCGTTTGCTGGACCTCGGCGCCCGTGTCAAGGTGTTGCTGCGGCCCACTTCCCGGCGCTTCCTGGCGAATTCAAGAATAGAAGTGATCGAAGGCAGCCTGGAAGATCAGCGCGCGCTGGCGCGTCTTTGTCGCGCGAGCGACGTCGTCTTCCATCTGGCGGGCGCGGTTGATTTTCGAGGCGATCGCCAACGTTTGCGCCGGGTCAACGTGGAAGGAACGCGACAGCTTGTCGCCGCTGCACGGGCCCTGGGCGTGCGGCGCTTGCTCTACACCAGCTCCATCGTGGCGGTCGGCGCCTCGACAGGACCTGCCGTGCTGGACGAGACGTGCCGATGGAACCTGGGATCCTGGCGCGTCCCCTACGTCAGCAGCAAACGCGAGGCGGAGCAACTGGCCCTGGCGGCTTCGGGCCGGGAACTGGAAGTCGTGGCGGTGAATCCGGCCAGTGTCATCGGCCCGGATGATTTCTCCTCCAGCGAGTTCGGCACGCTCTGTCGCCGTTTCTGGCGCGGGCGGCTGCCGATCCACTTCGGCGGCGGCAACAACTTTGTCGACGTCCGCGACGTGGCCTGCGGCCACCTCCTCGCCGCGGAGCACGGCCGAGCTGGAGAGCGCTATATCCTGGGCAGTGAAAATCGCACCTTGAGCGCGTTCCTGGCCGACCTCGCGCGCGTCGCGGGCAAACCGATTCTTCGCCTGCGCCTTCCCAATGTGCTCGCGCCTGTCGTGGCCGCGCTTAATGCCTGCTATACGCGGCAAGCGCGGCCGTATCTAACGCCCGGGCAAGCGCGTTTAGTGCCGCTCTTTTTCTACTTCACCTCGCGCAAGGCCGCACAGGAACTGGGCTACTGCCCGCGGCCGTTGCTGACCTCGCTGCGAGACGCCCATGCCTTCTGGATAAGGAAGCAGCCCGCTTAATGAGAGGTAGGTCCCGGCTGCCGGACGGGACCTCGATTCGCAGGGAGTCGGCGTCAGAACAGGACAAGGAGGCGATCATGGAACCGTCCCCCGCTTTCTGGACCGGCAAGCAAGTCTGCGTCACGGGCGGCACGGGCTTTCTCGGCTATCACCTGGTGCTGCAGCTCCTGGAACTCGGCGCGCGCGTGCGTGTCCTCGCCCTGCCCCCTGACCCGAGCCATCCCCTTCTCGATCAATCCCGGGTCGACAAGCAATTCGGCAATGTTCTCGACGGCCCGGCCGTACGGCAGGCGCTGGCCGATTGCGCGGTGGTCTTTCACACCGCCGGCATTGTCACCGTTTGGGGCGCCGTCGCCAGGCAGATGCACGCCATTCATGCAGCCGGTACGCGGACGGTGCTGGAGAGCGCACCGCCAGGCGCCCTGGTCGTGCACACGTCGAGCATAGTCACGCTTGGCCCATCCCTGACGGGAGAGCCTTTGGACGAGGAGAGCAGCAATGGCTCTGACCTGGCGTTTGATTACATGCACGCCAAGCGCGCCGCGGAAGCAGCCGCCCTGGACGCGGCCGGGCGCGGCCAGCGCGTGCTGGTGACGAACCCGGGCTACCTGGTCGGACCCGACGACCATCTCGGCTCGGTCATGGGCCGCTTTTGTGTGCGTTTCTGGAAAGGGCGCATTCCCTTCGCGCCCCCCGGCGGCTTCAACCTGGTCGATGTGCGCGATGCGGCGTGCGGCCACCTGCTCGCCGCGGAGCACGGCAAGCCGGGCCGGCGTTACATTCTCGGCGGCGAGAATTACCGCCTGCGCGATTTCTTCGTCCTGCTGGCCTGCGTCGCCGGCATGAAACCGCGTGGCCTGCCCGCCCTGCCGGCGTGGCTGTTCCAGGCACTAGCCGGCGCGGCGGAATGTCACGCCTGGTTGACGGCAAAAGAGCCTTTCCCTTCCGCACAGCAGGCGCGCCTCAGCCGGCATTGCTGGTTCTGCCACTCCGCTCGTGCCTGCCGCGAACTGGGCTATGAGCATCGGACGATCGAGAGCAGCTTGCTGGATACGTTTGCTTGGTATCTCGCCCGGGGACAGTTGCACGTGCGCGGCCTGAATCGCTGGTGGATGCGACCGCGCGCCGAGCGGAAAAATGCGGCGTGACCCCACTCACTGGTATCCATAACCGCGCGTCTTAGCCTTTCAGGCTGGGTGGTGTGGGCGGAGTCGGGGACGTCGCCCTTTCCATCTTCCAATCCTTGGGCGCCGCCTGGGGACTTGCGCGCGGCGGCTCATCTTGACGGCAAGCCGCCAAAGGAAAGGCAAGCGTGCAGGCCAGCAGAAGCGCTACCTTCCGCCCGCGCGCCTCGGTCATAATAAGATCTCCCGCAACTCGAAACGCCGGCGAGGTCTTCGCCGGCGTTTCAGGCCCGTGGGCAGCGCTATTCCACGCGCGGATCTAACTGAGCGGGCCCGACTTGAAATCCTTCTCGGACTTTCCCTTGTCGGGATCGAGACCGCCCTTGATGACCTTCGGCTTGGCGGCCGCGTTATCGCCGCCACAGCCGGCCGCCTCCAGCAACAGCAGGGGCACAAGAGCCACAACCAAGAGTGCATATCGTCTCATAGCGTTTGACCTTCATTCCGGGGAGTTTGTTATCGGATTGTAACCCGATGCGCCAGCAAGGGCCCCTCGCTACCGCGTCGGGTTACAATGCCAAGGTTCCACTAGGGTTGATCGGGTGTCTGCACGACGACGCCATCCTGGTAGCCGCCCAGCGCCAGGAAGGTGGGGAAATCGATCTGCGGGCTGATCTTGCGCACCGAGCCGTCGGCAAAAGCGAACTGCACGAGATTGCCCGCGTGCAGGCTGGCGAAGAACGGCCAGCCGTGACCGCCGTCGTTGGTGTTCGGGCTGGTGTCCAGGCCGAAGCAGGTGAAATTGGGACCGCAACCCCAGTGCGCGTTGATCCAGCCGCTGGGCACGCCGACCGAGCCGTCGTTGACGGAGAACTTCGTGTTGATCCAGCCGCCGCAATACTCGCCATAGAGGAGGGTGTTGCTGGTGCCGTCAGGCACGCGGCCGAGCGTGGTCTTGGAATTGTAATGGAGCAGTCCGGTGTACGGCGCATAAGGCTGGAAGTGCCTGCATTCCCCGGCGACGCCGAGGTAATTCGTGCGTCCCAGCACCAGCCGCGCGGGCGCCGGCACCCAGTCGTGGCCCAGCGGCAAAGGCGGTACGCTGGCCGGGAAATTCACGCCGGCGTCCACCGGGCCGGTATAGATGATGGCGGCCAGCGCCGTGACGGTCTCCTCCGGCCCCGGCGCCGTCGGGCAGCGAAACACCTTGAAGTTACCTTCGCAGCCGTACACGTAACTCGACGTCGGACGCGGAATGATGTCCGTGCCGGTAAAGCGCGGGCAGTTCGTCTGGTTGGGCAGGTCGTAGGCCGGGCCGGCGCCATAGACGTTGTAGAAGAAAATGCCGTCCCCCTGCGGATCGCCGGCATCAAAGATGAACAGCTGATACTGCGCTTGCTGCTCCAGGTAAGGGAGCAAGCGGACCAGGCTGCCGACAATGCGGGCGTCCATGCCGGGCGGCAGCTTGCCGAACGCCGCATCATAATTGGCCGCGGCGATGGAGATCTGTTTGAGGTTATTGGAGCAGGCCATGCGGTTGGCTGCCTCGCGGACTTTTTGCACCGCCGGCAAGAGCAGGCCGATAAGCACCGCGATAATGGCGATGACCACCAACAATTCAATCAGGGTGAACCCGGGAGAGCGCCTGGCAGGTCGCATGAAATGCCTCCATTAAGGATGTTTTAACTACTCTTGTATGCCGCAACTGGTTCCTTGCCGCTGACGAATCTGAACGAGCAAAAGGCAAAAACGACCCGGCCGTAGATCGGCGCGCATTCCCCGCGCCTGTTGCATAATGTTGGGACGAGCCTGAAGGAACTCAGCCCTGAAAAGCGGTTCGTTGCGAGGGGGCCACGAGCACTTCCTATTTCACTAGAGCGGTTTTCGGAGCAAGTGTTACACGGCTTTCTGCGCCGCCTCCACCACCGCTCTCATGGACGCCAGGCCCTTGTCGAACTCGCCGCCGAGCATTTTGTCCATGGCCGGCCCTGAGCCGGTTCAAGGGGGCGTGAAGCGTACTGGCGGGCGGTTTGGGCTCTTGTCTCCCTTCCCCCTGCCGGCCCCTTGGTGATACACTTCCAGCATGGAGACTACTCTGAACATCGACGTCGCGACTCTCGATGCTACGCACCGCCAAGCACTGGAGGAAGTGATTGGCCGGGAACTGGGTGCGAATCAGCGGCTCATCATCAGCGTCATTGACGTGGCTGTGCCCCAGAACGGCACTCCGAGGCCGGCACAGACGCTGGAAGAGTGGACCAACGTCTACGAAGGGCTGAGCGAGGACGAGATCGAGGCCGTCGACAAAATCGCCAAGACCCGAGCCAACCTGACCCGCAATCTCTCTTAGCGCATGGACGAGGCGCTGCTTGACACCGACATCCTGTCCGAAGTGCTGAAGCGAAAGGACCGACGGGTTCTGGCAACGGCGCGGCAGTATCTGGCCCAGCATCAACGGCTGGCTTTTTCGGCGATCACCGTTTATGAAATCATCAGGGGACTGAATCCAGCTCAATGACATTGACTTATTGCTTTGCCGGCATTGGAAAGATCCCCATGTTCAGGAAAGCACCGAGCGCTGGCTGCGGACGGTCTCAGTGGGCAGCGCTGACGTCCCTCCTGATTTTGGCTTCGAGCGCGCCCTCGGCCGGGCCATGGACCGCCCTGATCAATCCAGACAATTCGCTGTCGTTCAGCTTCCTCCGCGACGGCCGGCCGGTCTTCCACGTCGGCCTCGGCGGCTGGGGGCCAAAGTGGGCCTGGGTCGGCGTGCAAGCCCGGCAGAGGGCCGAGGGCGAACGACTCTCGGTCCGCGCCCCCTTCATCGTGAACAAGGAAAAGGGCGAGGTCATTGGCGTCCAGTTCGAGGCCTGGCAGCCGGCCGCCCGGCAGGTGGCCTTCCGCTACGATCTGGAGTCGACCCGGGACGTGCCGCTTACGATGCTGATGACCGCCGTGAATTTCGAGGCGCAGGGCAGTCAGGGGACGCTTACGCTGACTCATGCCGAGGGGAAGCAGACCAAGCTCGCCTTGCCCATCCGCGGCATCCGTTCCGCCCCAGCTACCGCGCAGGCCGAGTTTGCCTTCGACAAGGGCGGCACGATCGTACTGAAGCTCGATCCTCCATGCTCCGTCGCCTTCGACAACGGCATGCGCGTCGTGCTGGTGTCCGACCTGTTCCGCCAGGGCAAACGCCGCGTGACGCTGACGCTGATCTTCCCCGACGACGTGGCCTTCCACGCCACGCAGGCGGACCTCGACAAGTTCAGCCGGAGCCTTGCTGGTCCCGATTGGTTCGCCTTCCAGCCGGCGAAGGAGGTGGTTCCGGGCGTCATCGACGTGGATGAGTGGCTCGACCGCCCGGCGGGCAAGCACGGCGGCGTCCGCATGGTCAAGGACGGCTTCGCCTTCGAGGACGGCACGCCCGTCAAGTTCTGGGGCGTGAACCTGTCCTACACCGCCAACGCCCCCGACCGGGAGACGGCGGACTTCACGGCCGCCCGCTTCGCCAAGTACGGCATCAATGCCGTGCGCATGCACAAGTTTTCGTACGCCACCGGCCAGATGGGCATCGGCGATCCAAACGACTCGACGCGCATGGACCCCCGAGGGCTCGACCGGCTGGATTACTTCGTGTCGAAGCTGAAAGAGCACGGCGTCTACTTCGGCTGGTCGCACACCTACGGCTTCCACGTCGTGCCCGGCGACCGCAAGCGACTGCTGGCCTACGACGAGATCGCCCGGGAACTCAAAGGCAACACCTATGCCTTCATCCACTTCGCCGAGGACGTGCAGGACCTGATGATCGAAATGGTCGTCAATCTGCTAAAGCACAAGAACCCCTACACCGGCCGGACCTATGCGGACGAGCCGGCCCTGTGCTTCCTCGAGCTGCAGAACGAAGACGACATCTTCTTCTATACCTCCGAGAAGGCGTTCAACGCCTGCCCGACTTACAAGAAGCGCTTCCTGACCCGGTTCGCGGCCTGGCTGAGGAAGCGCTACCAGTCGCAGGAGAAACTGCAGGCGGCCTGGGCGGAGGCCCTGCGCCCGGGCGAGACGCTGGCGGAAAACAGCATCGTGCCGCAGCTGAACCCGTGGTTCTTCGGCGACGATCACCTGCCGGGCCAGAAAGGCGGGGCGCGGCGCCGGCTGCTCGACACGGCCGCCTTCCTGCATGACGTTCAGGACCGCTTCTATGGCCGCTTCGTCAAGGCCATCCGCGCGGCCGGCTACCGCGGCCCGCTCAACGGCTCGCCCTGGCAGGCCCCGAGCGTGCTGCCGCACTACTACAACCTGTATTCCGATTACAAGGTCGGCTACATCGACCGGCACAACTATTTCGAGGGCAAGGGGCCGGACATGTTCGCCTCCATGCTCACCCGACCGGGGAGCGGCTATTTCGGCAGCGGCCTGCAGCAGGTGCGCGATCGGCCGTTCGCCCTCTCCGAGTGGATCCACGTCTACCCGAACGTCTACGCCGCAGAAGGGCCGGCTATCGTGGCGGCCTACGGCATAGGCCTGCAAGGCTGGGACGCCTCCTACGAGTTCCAGGCGCAGGCCGGCCGCCGGGTCTTCGGCGACCACGCGGGCCAATTCCCCTGGGGCGTTTGGGAGGCGGACGTGCCCACGTCGCTGGGCCAGTTCCCTGCCCTGGCCCGGATGATCTACCGCGGCGACGTCCAGGAGGGAGAGGTCATCGCGGTGCGCCGCGTTAGCCCGGCCGACCTGGCCGAAGGCCGCTTCTCCTTCTCCGACAAGGTGGAGCAGCATGGCGACGTGAAAACCTTCGGCGGCAGCGTGCCGCCGGAAGCCCTGGCCGCGGGGCGTGTGGTCGTGGAGTTTACCGAGAAGTCCCAGCGGTCCTTGCTGCCGGACCTGGGCCGTTACCGCCAGGGCCAGGTCATCAAGTCGGTGACGGGGCAGCTCGCCTGGGACACGTCCGGCCAGGGATTTTTCACAGTGAACACCGCGGGCACGAAGGCAGCGGTCGGCTTCGCCGACGGCAAGGAGCAGACGCTCGGCAACGTAAAGGTCCGGCTCGACTCGCCGTTCGCGTCTCTGTTCCTGACGGCGCTGGAGCGCGGCGAAGACCTGGCCGGCGGCAAGCGGGCCCTGTTGACGGTGCTGGCCCGGCAGAGCAACACCGGCTTCACTTACTTCGCGCCCGATAACCAGGTGCTGAAGAACGGCGGGCCGCCGATCTTGCTGGAGCCGGTGAAGGCGACGGTGACCATCGCGGACCGGCCGATCGCGGCCGTGAACATTCTCGACCACGACGGCCGCCGCACCGGCCGAACGCTTGCCGTAACGGACGGACGATTCACGCTCGACGGGGCGAAGGACAGGGCCATTTATTACGAAGTGGTGTTTCGCTGATCTTAGCGGATTGACAGTTCGAGACCGTCGTCCAGCGGAATTTCACACGATAGGTAACCATTGGCCGCATCGCGCACATACGCGAGATAGGGCGCGAGTTTTGCCGACATGCTGATTACGTCGTCGGCAATGACGAGACAGCCCGGAGTAAGTGCCGGCTCCAGTTGCCTCAGCAGGGGGAGATACAGCGGCTTCCAGCCGTCGAGCAGCAAGAGGTCGACTCCGTCGATAGCATCCGCCAGGGCGACGCTTTCCAGACCCTCTCTACGAGATCCGACAACCCGGCCTGTGTGAGATGTTGCGCGGCACGAAAGGCCTTGCTTGCGCTCTGCTCAGTCGTGACCAGGTGACCGAAGCCGTTGTCGCGAATGGCCGCCGCAATGTGGACCGTGGACAATCCGAATGACGTACCAAACTCCACGACGCGCGCGGGCCGGCGGCTGCGTACCAGCAAATAAATAAGCCTGCCAACCTCTGGAGCGACTGCCATAAACTCTCGATCGCGGATTGACGCCAGGGTTTGCTCATCGATAAGGCCCCCTGCGGCCGAGGCGATGGCTTGCTCTTCGGCCAGAATTTTGGCATCGTTCAGTTCAGCCCCTGCGTACAGCCGAAACAAGACTTCCCGAACTTGGGGCTGGTCAAGAATTGGCAGAGAGGGGGAAACGTTTCGTGTGGATGGGATAGAAAGCGAGCCGGGATTATTTGTAGTCATGACACACCTTTCCAGCTGGCGAGCGCATGGCGCTGCCAAGCTTCAAACCAAGGTGCGTTGACTAACGGAAACGCTTACGACGACAAACCTAAGTTTTGCCGCAAATTTGTTCTACTGTTTCGGAGTGCTTTGTCCAACCGCCTGTTTTGGAGAATGCATTTCAGCCCGCCTCGGTCATATGCCCTTGTCGGCGAACCTGGCAACCTTCGCCGCCGACCCGCCTTGACACATTTCCCGGAGCCGTGCTACAAGCCTTTCATACTGCCTCTTTACCGGGACACCATGCCGGCCGAAAGGCTCGCCGCAGTGCCCGCACACGGACGTGGCCGAACCCCAGGGACGGGGAGCACCATGATCAAGCGCAGCAGCCAGGCGCTGGCCGTCTGGTTTGTGTTTTGGGATCTCATCCTCACGGCGTCGAGCTGGGTCGGCGCCTATTACCTGCGCTTCAATTCGGGTTGGATTCCCATCACCAAGCCGCCGCCCAGCGCCGCGCTTTGCTGGCGCAACTTGCCGCTGGTGCTCCTCCTTGCCGTCGCCGCCTATCACCTCACAGGACAGTACACGATCCATCGCTTGCGCCGCTTCCGCGAGGAAATGGTCGGCGTTGTCAAGGGCACGGTGCTGATGTCCTTGCTGGTGATGGCGAGCACGTTTTATACCCAGGATCCGTACGATTCTCGGGTCACCATGATCTTGTTTTCCCTGCTGACCGCCAGCGCGATCCTGGCGGCCAGGCGGCTGAGCTGGTACGCCATCCGCTACCTGCGCAGCCAGGGTTATAATCAAACGCGCGCGCTGATCGTCGGCACCGGCCGGGTGGCCCGGAAGACGGCCTGGGCGCTGCGGCACGCGAGCTGGATGGGCATCCGCAACCTCGGCTTTGTGGAGGACCAGCCCAACCGCTGGACCAGCGACCTCGACATTCTCGGCACTACCGCCGACCTGCCCGATCTCATCAAGAAATACAACATCGAGCACGTTTTCATTTCGCTGCCTTTAAGCCGCTATCACGAGGCCCGCCATGTCTTTGACACGCTTTCGCAGACCCTGGTGGAAGTGCGGCTCGTCGCCGACGTGCCCAACCTGGCCGGGTTATCGCTCACCACGGCAAACCTGGACGGTCTGCCCGTGGTCGGCTTGCGCGAAAGCCCGCACTTCGGCCTCAATCTCCTGGTCAAGCGTTCCATGGACATCCTGCTGTCGTCGCTGGGCTTGCTTGTCCTTTCACCGGCAATGCTGCTGGTGGCGTTGCTGGTCAAGCTGACAAGTCCCGGACCGGTCTTCTATCGCCAGGAGCGCTGCGGGCTGAACGGCCGCGCGTTCCCGATGCTGAAGTTTCGCAGCATGTGCGTCGATGCCGAGCAGCAAACCGGTGCCGTCTGGACCCAGAAGAACGATCCGCGGCGCACGCGTTTCGGCGCTTTTATCCGCAGCACGAGCCTGGATGAGCTGCCGCAACTTATCAACGTCCTGAGAGGGGACATGAGCCTGGTCGGCCCGCGGCCCGAGCGCCCTGTCTTCATTCAGCAGTTCACCAAGACCATCCCTAACTACATGGCCCGCCATTGCGTCAAGGCCGGCATTACGGGCTGGGCCCAGGTACACGGCTGGCGCGGCAACACGTCCCTACGCAAGCGCGTGCAGTATGACCTCTACTACATCACCCACTGGACTCCGTGGCTCGATCTCCGCATCCTGTGGATGACTGTTCTGCACGGGATATTCCATCCCAATGCTTATTAGTCAGTAGTCATTCGTCATTGGTCATTAGCAACCGCGAGAGACAACGCGGTATGATAAGGATTGCCGTTAAGCTAATGACGAATGACTAATGACCAATGGCTTCATAGATGTTTATCGATCGCGTTGAAATCTACGTCAAGGCGGGGGACGGCGGCCGGGGCTGTTGCAGCTTTCGCCGCGAGAAGTACGTGCCGCGCGGCGGGCCGGACGGCGGCGATGGCGGCGACGGCGGCTCGGTCATTATCCGCGCCGTGGCCGGCACGGATAACCTGGCCGGCATCGTCCATCGCAAGCATTGGAAGGCCCAGAGCGGCGGCGGCGGCAAGGGAGACAACTGTTACGGACGCAAAGGCCGCGATCTGACCATCGCCGTGCCTCCGGGCACCATCATCCGGGACCGGGACCGCGGCAATATTCTCCGGGACCTGACAGAAGCCGGTCAGGAGGTGACCGCGGCCAGGGGCGGCCGGGGCGGCCGGGGCAACAAGGCGTTTGCCACTTCGGTGAATCGGGCGCCCCGCGAGACACAGCCGGGCATTCCCGGCGAGGAACGCTGGCTGGTGCTGGAGCTGAAGCTGATCGCCGATGCCGGTCTGGTCGGTATGCCCAACGCCGGCAAATCGACGCTGTTAAGCCGCTTATCTCAGGCTCATCCCGAAATTGCCGACTATCCCTTCACCACCAAACATCCCAACCTGGGGCTCGTCAGCGCGGGTCTCGATCGCGCATTCATCCTGGCTGATTTGCCCGGCTTGATCGAAGGCGCACACAGCGGCATCGGGCTCGGCCATGAGTTCCTGCGGCATGTGGAGCGCACGCGCATCCTTATCCATCTCGTGGAACCGCTGCCCGCCGACGACAGCGATCCGGTTCATAATTACCACGTTATCCGCCGGGAGCTGGAGCTTCACAGCCGCGCCCTGGCCGAAAAGCCGGAGATTGTCGCCCTCAGCAAGGCGGAGTTGACCGGTAGCGAGCAGGTTCGCGCACGGCTGGAACAAGAACTAGGCAAGGAGGTCCTGGCAGTTTCCGCCGTAACCGGCCATGGGCTTGCCCAACTAGTCGGCAAAGTGGTTGCGTTGCTGGATGCAGCACCGATCGAGGCTGGCGTATGAAGACAGATGTCGTGGTAGATGTCGGCAACAGCCGAATGAAGTGGGGGCTGTGCCGAGATGAGCAGGTCTGCAAGTGTGTCTCCCTGCCGCTCGAAGCCAGCGAACTCTGGGTCCAACAATTTCAGAGCTGGGAGCTATCGGCTTCGAGCAGCTGGGCTCTGAGCGGTGTGAATCCCACTGCGCTGGCGAGATTTGTTGGCTGGCTCAAGCACCGCAGCGCACGGGCCACAGTTCTGTCCTCCGCTCGCGATTTGCCCATTACTATCCTCGTCGATGCTCCCGAGAAGGTTGGCATTGATAGGCTGCTCAACGCCGTGGCGGCCACCGCTCGGATTCAGCGGCCAGTGTCCCTGTTCATTATTGATGCCGGCACCGCCGTGACCGTGGACTGGGTCGATTCGTCTGGCGCGTTTCGCGGCGGCGCGATCCTCCCGGGGCTGCAGTTGATGGCCAAGAGCTTGCACGAGCATACGGCACTGTTACCTATGATTGATGTCTCGCGACTTGCTGTTCCCGGTTTGCCGGGTGAAAACACGGAGACGGCAATGGCAGCGGGAATTTTTTGGGCGGTCACCGGTGGCATTCAGGCGATCTTGCGTCAGCTAACCGATCGTGCGGCGGCCCACCGCGGGCGCGAGGTCTTTCTAACGGGCGGGAATGCTCCTTTGCTGGAACCGGTCATGTCCGGTTTCATGACCTGGCCGCACATGACGCTTGAGGGGATACGCCTCAGCGCAGAAAAATTGACATGAGCCGCCCTGAATCCACTAATGACACCTGTGTAGGGTTGCTCACTCCTGCCGGCGCTGGCGCCATCGCATGCCTTGCTCTGCATGGACCCAAAGCATGGGAGGTGGTGCGTGCTCTCTTTCGGCCGCGCGCCGCGGCCGCTTCTCCTCTTCCCGAACAACCGGAAGTCGGTCCCCTCTGGCTAGGTCTGCTGGGTGAGCCAGCGGCAGACGAAGTGGTCATCACGGTTAAGCAAACCATCCCCGTCCCGCTGGTGGAAGTGCATTGTCACGGCGGCCACGAGGTCGTCCGCATGCTACAAGAACTCTTGGCCACACGCGGCGTGCCATCATGCAGTTGGCAGGAATTCTTGCGGCGGACGGCTGGCAATGCCCTGCAAGCGGCTGCTTCCGTCTGCCTGGCGAACGCGTTGACGGCGCGCACGGCCGCCATTTTGCTGGACCAGTACCAGGGCGCATTCTCGAATGCACTGCAGCGTATCTTCAAGCACTGGGACCAAGGAGCTACCGAGGATGCAGCCGCGTCATTGATGGAGCTGAAAAGCCTTTGCTCCCTCGGCCGTCATTTGACGAAAACCTATCGTGTCGTCCTCGCAGGCGCGCCAAACGTAGGCAAGAGTAGTCTGGCCAATGCGCTGGCAGGCTATGAACGTTGCATCGTCACGGAAACCCCGGGCACAACACGCGATGTCGTCACGACCCTCATCGCGCTTGACGGCTGGCCAGTGGAGGTTGCGGACACGGCAGGCCTGCGCGCTGGCGGCACTGACCTTGAGACACAGGGGATGACCCTGTCCCGCGACGCGGCCAGCCAGGCGGATCTTTGTCTCTGGCTGCTGGATGCATCCCGCGAACCGGTCTGGCCGGATTTCCAACTCGAGCGGATCCGCTTTGTGATAAACAAGATCGACCTGGCTCCCGTTTGGAACTTGCAAGGGATCACGGATGCGGCGCACGTTTGTGCGCGAACGGGTGAAGGACTCCAGGGTTTGTGTGAAACGATCAGTCGCGCGCTCGTGCCCAATTCCCCTGAGCCGGGTGCGGCGGTGCCGTTCACGTCCAAGCTGTGCGATGCCGTGGACAGAGCATGGCAATTACAATCTGCAGGCGAATGGGAGCAAGCCCGGCAGGCGCTGGCGAATGCCTCCCTTGAACCCGACAATCATCTCGAGAGGAATTGCCATGCAGTTGGCCAAGGCTAAGCTCGAAAACGGCGAGGTTCGTGTTGGCGCGGTGGACGGAGATGAGATCCATCTTCTCGAGATGAAGGGCCGCGGCGGCGGGGAATTACTTAGCGAGATTCTCTACGCCGACGATCCTGCGACAAGCGCGTGTGCGCTGCAAGATCACACAAAGAGCTTGCCGGTGCACGCGGTCACCTTCCTACCCCCCGTGGATCGGCAAGAAATCTGGGCGGCCGGCGTGACCTACCAGCGCAGCCAGGAAGCGCGGCAGCGCGAATCGGCAGGGGCCGCCCGCTTTTACGACCTGGTTTATTCGGCGGCCCGGCCGGAGCTCTTCTTCAAGGCCACCGCCGATCGGGTCGTCGGCTGCGGCGCCGCAGTGCGTGTCCGCCGCGATAGCCGCTGGAGCGTCCCGGAGCCGGAGCTCGCCCTGTTTCTTTCGCCGCACATGCGCATTGTCGGCTACACGATCGGCAACGACATGAGCGCCCGCGACATTGAAGGCGAGAATCCGCTTTATTTGCCTCAGGCCAAAATCTACGACCAGTCCTGTGCGCTCGGCCCCGTGGTCACGCTCGCCCAGAGCATGCCTCCGCTGGACCAGGTCAATATTCGCCTGACGATCGAACGTCGCGGCGAGGCAGTTTTCTCAGGCCGCACTTGCTTGAGCGCGATGCATCGAAAACTGGAAGATCTCGCGCACTGGCTGGGAATGGAAAACAGCTTTCCGCACGGCGCTGTCTTGCTGACCGGCACCGGCATTGTGCCCCCCGATGAGTTTGCTCTTGCCGATGGCGATCTTGTCACAATCGAAATCGACGGCATCGGCAGACTGGTGAACCCGGTCGAGCAGCGCGCGTAGAGCAGGTTTTAACCTGCTGCCGCGTAGCCGAATTCGCAAGAATTCGGATGTCTGCTGGCGTTTCTGAACTCTGACGAGTTCAGCTACGTGCGCAATAGCCAGAACGAATTATCAATAATGCGGTCCCAGCTTGGCGCTCCGCAGCCAGGCGTTGTACCACGTGTCCGCGGTAAACTGAGCACCTACCCGGCAGCGCTCCAGAATAAAGGTCCGGCTCTCGGCGGTCGGTTTATCAAAGGCGCCTGCCGCATCCAGCTCGTAACAGCGGTCAATGTGCTTGTAAGATTCCTGGACGCGCTTGAGGATGTGTGCCCACATGTCGTCGATCTGCGCCGGCTCCACGCCGCGGCCGATTTCCTCGGCGGTCAGGCCGTTCTTTTCAGGGAAGGCGTCGATCTTGGCATGGATGCCGCGCTGAAGCATGCCGCCGTTGGGTCCCGGTTTGCCGTCGTAGTTGCGCGTGGTGTGCAGAGGCATGGCGGCGTCGCCGGTGAAATGAGCCAGGTTGCCGGCGTAGACGATGCACTTCATGTGCACCGCTTCATTCTCGGGCTCGGCGCGGAGGTCGTAGAAGGCGCACGTCAAGCGGTCGAAATCTTCCATGATGGCATAAGGGAGCATGCCGGTGCGCTCGGGCTGTTGCTTCAGTTTGCGCAACAGGGCCGCGGCCTTGTAGCGGTCCGCGGGCAGCTCGTTGCCTTCAAAGTTTTCCAGGTCGATGAAATGATCGGGCGCTTCCGCGGCGCGCAGGTGCTTGGCCAAGGGGTTCTTCCAACGATCCGGGTCGCCGGCCAGGTGGGCCAGCTGCTTGCCCGCGGCACGAAAGAATTGCGGCATGCCTTCCGGCAGACGCGCAGCGGCCGCCTCGGCAATGGTGCCGTGCCCCTTTACCCACCAGCCCATGGCGGCTGTCGCGCCAACCAGAAGGAGGGCGACGGCGAACACGAAATGTTTGCGCATGGAGAAGTTCACCCTTGGCAGAAGCCTTACATCAAGAAATCTTTCGCCCGCTTACCCGGCTACCCTATGGTTTTACTCCGGCCCTGGAAAGAATTTTCCGAATATAGAGCCTATTCTTGAGTTCACCGGGGCGCCTGCCTGGCCAGGCGCGGGAATGGCTGCTACGAGGCAGGAAGCCTTGCCGAAGCTACGTCTTGGAAAAGTGCGCTTGAGTCAGGGAGGACACTTCTATGCGTGCGCGGTTGGCGGGCGGGCTGCTGTTCGTGCTGGCGTGCGTGACGGCGAAGGCACCGGCCGGCGACCCCTGGTGGCGCGCGCCTGCGGCCGATTCTACCACTCCGTCCACTTCAAGCGGCCCTCTCCCGCAGGTTACGCTTGGGGCGCCCGTACCGCTGGCAAAGGACGGCGCCTTGCCGGATGATGGGCAGGCGATCGCGGATGCCGCGATCACGCATGCTGCCTACGAGCCATCCCCTGTTTCGCCCATCGTCCAGGTCCAGGCGAGTGGACTGCCGGCGCCAACCCTGTCGCCCTTGCCGCCACCCCCGGGAGGCACGGAACCCTACAATTGCGGCGTCGCCACTCAGGGGCCGGAGAGCAGCCCGGGTTTCTGGGCCAAATGCAAGGATTTCTGTGGCGGTTTTCCGTGGTTCGGCAAGGGCGGCTTCGACTCGACCAATACGCATCATCTCTTCGTGAGCGACCATGAATTTGACGGTTTTATTTCGCCGGTCAGCAATCCGTTCTTCTTCGAAGATCCGCGCTCGTTGACCGAATTGCGGCCGATCTTCCTTTACCAGCAGGCAGGCGGCAAGAACCCGATCTTCCGCGGCGGTGATATCGAGTACCTGGGCCTGCAAGGCCGCCTTGCCATCAACGAGTGCTGGTCCATCGTCATGACAAAGCTCGGCATCACCTGGATCGAACCGCATAACGCTACCGAGGTATTTCAGCCCCATGACGGTTTTTCAGAAATCATTATCGGCCCCAAGTGGACCTTCTTGCGCAACGAGGGCACCAAGACGCTGGGCGCGGCCGGCTTGAATTTCGACTTCCCCGCAGGCGACAGCAAGGTGCTGCAAGACACCGGCTCGCTTTCGCTCATTCCTTATGTGAGCATGGCCCAGGGATTCCTGGGCTCCAGCTATGGCATCTTCCAGGCGATGGGGACTTTGGGCTACAACCTCGGCGTGGATAACAAGCGCAGCGACGACCTGTTCCTCAGCTTGCATCTTGACTACGACATCGGCAACCTGCACAAGATCTATCCGCTCGTGGAAATGAACTTCTTCTATTACACCTCGAACGGCAAAGCCAACAATCTAAACTTCGAAGGCCGCGATCTCTTCAACTTCGGTTCGACGAGCGTGTCGGGCCACGGAGAGGTGAGCCTCGCCCTCGGTGCCCGCTACAAGATCAACGAAAATATCCAGTTCGGCCTGGTCGGCGAAGCGCCGCTTACCTACAACCGCGACCTGATGGCCTATCGTGTCACGCTGGACATGATTTTCAGGTACTAAGGTTCTTGAACTTGCGCACGCAGGCGGTAATCGCCACTTCCGTGGGAAGGCGCTCGATACTGGAGGCGCCGAAAAAGCCGGCCACTCCCTTGGTATGGCTGAGAACATATGCAGCGTCCTCCGGCTCGGAGATGGGCCCGCCGTGGCAAAGGACCAAAATGTCCGGGTTGACGCTCTTGGCGGCGTCATGCAGCGCTTGTACCCGTCGAGCGGCCTCGGCCAGAGAGAGCGCGGTAGTCGCGCCGATGCTTCCCTTGGTGGTAAGCCCCATGTGCGGGATCAAGACATCGGCTCCCGCCTTTGCCATCGCCCGGGCTTGGTCTTCCGTGAACACGTAGGGACAGGTAAGCAAACCCAGCTCGTGGGCCTGTCGGATCATGTCTATTTCCAGATCGAAGCCCATGCCGGTCTCTTCCAGCCCTTGCCGGAACTGCCCGTCAATGAGGCCCACGGTCGGGAAATTTTGCACCCCGCTGAAGCCGGCCGCCTGCACGTCGCGCAGGAATAGCTTCATGATCCGGAACGGGTCGGTGCCGCAGACGCCGGCCAGCACGGGCGTGTTGCGAACGACGGGCAGGACTTCGCGGGCCATGTCCATGACGATCTGATTGGCATCGCCGTACGGCATCATGCCGCTCAGGCTGCCACGGCCGGCCATGCGGAACCGGCCCGAGTTGTAAATGATGATCAAATCGATGCCGCCCGCCTCGGCGCACTTGGCACTGATCCCCGTGCCTGCCCCGCCGCCGATAATCGGCCGCCCGGCGCTTACCTGGGCGCGCAAACGCTTCAAGCATTCTTCCCGAGAGAAAAAGCTCATGTCGGCCCTGTCTTTCTTGGTGAAGAGCGTCACTGGCCGGTTATAATCCCGTCCACGGATTGCTTGCAAATTGTACTGCTCCTCTCGACTCTTGCAACGGTGACGTCCATGCCTGTGATCTTGGTCGGAACGCTAGATACCAAGGGCGGCGAGTTTCAATTCGTTCGTGATTTGCTTTGTAAGAACGGCACGGCAACCCTGGTGATTGACGCGGGTGTTTTGAAGCCGCCGGTTTTTGCGCCGGACATCGGTCGCGAGCGGGTCTATGAAGCAGCGGGCACAAACCTTGCCGCCATTCAAGGAGTTGCCGATCGCGGCAAGGCGATTGAAGCGGCCGCGCGCGGCGTGGCCAAACTAGTCACCGAACTTCACGCCAATGGCAAGGTCGATGGCATCCTCAGCCTGGGCGGTTCCGCCGGAACCACGATCGGCACTGCCGCGATGCGCGCCCTGCCGTTCGGTGTTCCCAAGCTCATGGTCAGCACGCTGGCGAGTGGGCAGGTGAAGCATTATGTCGGCGTTCGCGACATCCTCATGATGCACTCGGTCGTGGATATCAGCGGCCTTAATCGCGTCAGCCGAACTGTGCTGACCAACGCGGCGCTAGCGATGGCAGGCATGGTCAGCCGCCGAGTAGAAGATAAGCAGGATTCCAACGCGAAACCTCTCATAACCGCGACCATGTTCGGCGTCACGACTCCTTGCGTCGAGACAGCACGGACAGAATTGGAGCGCCATGCCTATGAGGTGTTGGTCTTCCATGCCACCGGCACAGGCGGCATGACGATGGAATCGTTCATCGCCGATGGCTTGATCAGCGGAGTTTTGGACATTACCACCACCGAGCTCGCCGACGAACTGGTGGGCGGCGTGCTCAGCGCCGGACCGAATCGGCTGACGATCGCAGGGCTGCACGGCGTTCCGCAGGCCATTTCGCTCGGCGCCCTTGACATGGTCAATTTCGGCCCGCCGGAAACCGTCCCTGAGAAGTTCCGAGGCCGGCGCTTCTATCGGCACAATCCGACCGTAACCCTGATGCGAACGACTCCAGAAGAAAACGACCAGCTGGGCAAAGAAATCGCCCAAAAGGCAAGCGCCGCCAGGGGGCCGACGGCAGTGATTGTCCCTTTGCGTGGCGTCTCGGCCATCGACCGGGAAGGGCAGCCGTTCTGGTGGCCCGAAGCGGATACAGCGCTTTTCCAGAGTCTAAGGAACTGGATAGCGCCGCAGGTGGAATTGATCGAGCTGGACATGCACATCAACGATCCGAAATTCGCCACCGCCGCCGTGGAGACATTGACGCGACTTATGCGAAACTTGAGGCGGTAGCTGAATACCGGTATCGACTACACCAGCCCGACGCGCCAGCGAGGTCCTCGCTGGCGCTTCGGGCTGGTTGCGCGGATGCGTTGTGCCAACAAGTCCTACTGTTCGGCATCGGGTTTCCCAGAACTGGTCGGGCTGCTGTCTGACTTTTCCGCCTCGCTCTTGTTGCCTTCAATCGCCTTGTGCAGCCTTTGCTCCCCGCGCAGGATATCATCCTTGATTTTCTTATTGTTCAAGTCCACGTTGATGGACTGATGACCGTCCTGGGGCACGCTGCTTTGAACCTTATACCAGCCCAGATACCAGCCCACCGCTGCAAAAACGATGACAGCCGTGGCCAAAAGTGCGAGCAGGTTACGCATGGGTCGGCCTCCTTCTTCGGCAAATTCCGCGAACTCCGGCAACCAGTCCGGGGCGGGATGTGTAGCACGGAATGCCCCGCAGGTCCAGTGCAACCGCTCGCCACCGCGCTTTCCTTATACCAAGTGTCCCCAGCCGTCCCGGCATACCGCTTTTACCCCTTTCCAGGCGGCCAAACCGGTCTTGACAGCACCCCGCTACCCCAGCGTATGCTGCTGGTAGCCGTTCATCGGCCAGCGAAAGACGGCGGCTGAAAGTCGCATAAGGCAAGGAGAAAACGACATCTTGGCCGGCAAGAAAAGAGGGGGACGGGCCAGAAAAGGCCAGCGCACCGTACCCCGCCCGCCAAAACAGCCAGGCAGCCGCACCCAGGGCGGTTTGACGGGATTGAGCAATCCAGCTAGAATTCAACAGATGGTTGCAAGGGAACTGGAAGGGGCGCGGGGACCGCAAGCTTCCGTACCGTGCCGACCCGGTTTTCCGGTCGTGCTGATCCCCTGACGAACCTCTTAACTCAACATCTTCATTACGCACCGCCAAACCGGGAGCCTTGCAGCGATCCCGATCAGCGTTTGAAGGAAGAAGGGGCGACTCCCCGCCGCGAGCGGTAGGTGGCTCCTCTTCTCCTGATCGGGCCGCCCTGATCCGGGCTTCCTTGTGACAAGCTAATTCCGGCGGTCCGGCCGAGGCAGGCCGCCTTTTGGGAGGACACAAATATGGCCACCGGTAAATCGATCCTGAACGCTCTCCGTCAGGAGCTGAACCTCAGCGATTATCGCAAAAAGCACTGGGAGGGAAGCTTCGACGAATACCTGGACATTGTCCGCGAGCACCCCGAGGTGACGCGCACGGCGTATCAGCGTCTCTACGACATGATCATCTGCCACGGCACCGAGGAGGTGTACGAAAACAAGGAGAAGATCACACGCTTCAAGTTCTTCACTGAGTTCGCCGCTCAGCACGGCGACGCCATCTACGGCCTCGACCGGCCGCTGATGCACCTGGCCAACTGCTTCAAGTCAGCGGCCAAGGGCTACGGCACCGAACGGCGCGTGCTCCTCCTGCACGGGCCGGTGGGCAGCTCGAAGAGCACCATCGCGCGCCTGCTCAAGAAGGGGCTGGAGCAATACAGCAAGGCCGACGAGGGCATGCTGTTTTCTTTCTCCTGGAAGGGGGAAAACGGCGCCTGGCACAAGTGCCCCATGCATGAAGATCCGCTGCGGCTGGTGCCGTTCGACCTGCGGCCGACCCTGCTCGCGCGCCTCAACGAAGGCCGGGAGCGTGAAGCTGAGCAGGTGCGCATCGCCGGCGACATGTGCCCCTTCTGCCGGCAGATGTTCAACGAACGGCTGGCCAAGTACGACGGCGACTGGCACCGCATGCTCGAGGAGATCAAGGTGTACCGCCTGATCCTCTCCGAACAGGACCGCATCGGCATCGGCACGTTCCAGCCCAAGGATGAGAAGAACCAGGATTCCACGGAACTCACCGGCGACATCAACTATCGCAAGATCGCCGAGTACGGCACGGACAGCGATCCGCGCGCCTTCAACTTCGACGGCGAACTGAACATCGCCAACCGCGGGCTGGTCGAGTTTATCGAGGTCCTCAAGCTCGACGTGGCCTTCCTTTACGATCTGCTCGGCGCTTCCCAGGAGCACAAGATCAAGCCGAAGAAATTCGCCCAGACCGATATCGACGAGGTGATCCTGGGTCACACCAATGAGCCGGAGTATCGCCGCCTGCAAAACAATGAGTTCATGGAGGCGCTCCGCGACCGCACCGTCAAGATCGACGTTCCCTACGTGACCCGGCTCAAGGACGAAATCCGTATTTATGAGAAAGATTTCAACCCGGAACGCGTCCGTGGCAAGCATATTGCACCACATACAATTGAAACCGCGGCCATGTGGGCCGTGTTGACGCGCCTGGTGCAGCCCAAGCACGCCAACCTGACGCTGTTGCAGAAGCTCAAGTTGTACAATGGCAAGACGCTGCCCGGCTTTACGGAAGACAACGTGGTCGAGCTCAAACGCGAGGCCATGAACGAGGGCATGCACGGCATCAGCCCGCGCTATATCCAGGACAAGGTGAGCAACGCCCTGGTGGCGCATCCGGAAGAAGGCTGCGTCAACCCGTTCATGGTGCTGCACGAGCTGGACACGGGCCTCCGGCACCATTCCCTGATCACCAGCCAGGAGCAGTTAACGCACTTCCGCGAGCTGCTCTCCGTGGTCAAGGAGGAGTACGAAGACACGGTCAAGAACGAGGTGCAGCGCGCCATCGCCGCCGATGAGGATGCCCTGACGCGGCTCTGCTCGAACTACATCGACAACGTGAAGGCCTACACGCAGCGCGAAAAGGTCCGTAACCGTTACACCGGCAACTACGAGGAACCGGATGAGCGACTGATGCGCTCGGTTGAAGAGAAGATCGATATCCCTGAAGGACGCAAGGACGATTTCCGCCGCGAGATCATGAACTACATCGGCGCCCTGGCCATCGACGGCAAGCGCTTTGACTACAAGACCAACGAGCGTTTGCAGAAGGCTCTGGAAATGAAGCTCTTCGAGGACCAGAAGGACACGATCAAGCTGACCAGCCTTGTGTCCAGCGTCGTGGACAAGGCAACGCAGGAAAAGATCGACGTGGTCAAGAGCCGGTTGATCCGCAATTATGGCTACTGCGATGTGTGCGCGACGGACGTGTTGAGCTTCGTGGCCAGTATTTTTGCACGCGGCCACGCGAAGAAGTAGGACCACGACGCCACTTGAGGACACCATGGCGCAGGTCATCGATGAGTTGGAAGTCGATTCCGAGATAGTGAAGACCATGCGTCAGTTAGCGGGCCGGGGCGCAAGCGTCCGCGAGATGGTTGAATGTGTCCAGTCAAAGGTAAGCTTGAATCATGATGCGATCTTACCGGTGCTTTGGTATTTTATGAAAGCTTTTCATCTGCCTTTGGGAGAGGTACTCCCCATGCGCGAGTGGTTCGGAACAGCCAATGATCAAGAGATCGATCGATCAATCCTGCCGGCGATCCAGAAAACCAAGGCCAGGTGGTCTGCTTAGGAGGAGGCGAGGTACGCTGTGGGACAGAAAATCGAGCGCGATCACCAACGATTCAGGAAGATTGTCCGCGGCAAGGTGAAAAGCAACCTCAGCAAGTACATCAGCCGCGGCGAGATGATCGGCCAGAAGGGGAAAGATCTCGTCAGCATTCCTCTGCCGCAGATCGACATTCCGCAGTTTCGCTATGGACAGAAAGGCTCCGCGGGCGCCGGGCAGGGCGAGGGCGATCCAGGCACGCCCCTCGGTCCGCCTCAGCCGGGCGATGGCCACGGCGCAGGCAGTGAGCCGGGCGGTCATATCCTGGAAGTGGAATTGTCGCTGGAAGAGTTGGCCGCCATTCTCGGCGAGGAATTGGAGCTGCCGCGGATCGAGCCGCGCGGCAAGAAGAATATCATCAGCACCCGCGACCGCTACACCGGCATCCGCCAGGCCGGGCCCGAATCCCTGCGCCATTTCAAGCGCACCTTCAAGAGCGCTTTGAAACGCCAGATCGCCTCGCAGATTTATGACCCCAAGCAGCCGATTGTCGTGCCCATTCGCGAGGACAAGAAATACCGGAGCTGGAAAGAGGTCCGCAAACCAGAGAGTGTCGCGGTTATCATCTACATGATGGACGTGTCTGGTTCCATGACGGATGAACAGAAGGAAATCGTCCGCATCGAGGCGTTCTGGATCGACACCTGGATCAAGGCTCACTACAAGGGCATCGAAACGGCGTACATCATTCACGACGCCGCCGCCCAGCTGGTGGACGAGCACACGTTTTACCACACGCGCGAATCGGGCGGCACGAAGATCAGCTCGGCCTATGAACTGGCCAACCAGTTGATCGACCGCAAGTACGCGCCGGACCAGTATAACATTTACGCCTTCCATTTTTCGGACGGCGACAACTGGGGCGACGACATTCCGCACTGCATCGAACTCCTGCAGCAAAAGCTGCTGCCCAAGCTGAACCTGTTCGGCTACGGCCAGGTCGAAAGCCGCTACGGCAGCGGCGAGTTCTACGAGTATATTCACGAGTTACTGGCCGAGCACGAAAACGTCGTGGCCAGCCGCATCCCCGACCGGGACGCGATTCTCGGTTCGATCAAGGAATTCCTGGGGAAAGGGCGCTGAAGATGGGCACCCCGTACGACACCAATCTGCCCGCGGACCTGCGCCTCCTCAAGCAGGAGATCGAAGGCTATGCGCGCGCCTACGGCCTGGACTTCTACGACACCATCTTCGAAGTGCTGGACGGCGAGGACCTGAATGAGGTCGCGGCCTACGGCGGCTTCCCCACCCGCTACCCGCACTGGTCGTTCGGCATGCAGTTCGAGCAGCTCAAAAAGGGCTATGACTACGGCCTGTCCAAAATCTACGAGATGGTCATCAACAATGATCCGTGCTACGCCTACCTGATGCGCTGCAACCACACGCTCGATCAGAAGCTGGTCATGGCTCATGTCTACGGCCACTGCGACTTCTTCAAGAACAACGCCTATTTCGCGCACACCAACCGCAAGATGATGGACGAGATGGCCAACCACGGCGCCCGGCTGCGCCGCTACGCCGAGAAGTACGGCGAGGATGAGGTTGAGGTTTTCCTCGACCGCTGCATGTCCATCGACGACCTGATCGATGTTCACTCCCCGGCCATCCGCCGCCGTGAAGGCAGCTCGCGCTACGATTTCACGCCTCAGTCCGATGAGGAAGAAGATCTCAAGCTCACGCGCTTCAAGAGCAAGGACTACATGGATGATTACATCAATCCGCGCGAGGCCCTCAAGGCTGAGGAAGAGGAGCGCAAGAAGCTGAAGGACCAGGCCGCGAAGAACTTTCCCGAGCATCCCGAAAAAGACGTGCTTTTGTTCCTGATCGAGCATGCGCCGTTGAAGCCCTGGCAGCGCGACGTGCTGTCGATCATACGCGATGAGGCCTATTATTTTGCCCCGCAGGCACAGACCAAGATCATCAACGAAGGCTGGGCCTCTTACTGGCACTCGACCATTCTGACGCAAAAAGCGCTAAGCCCTTCCGAACTGGTCGATTATGCCGACCATCACTCGGGCACCATGGCAACTCACGGCGCCCGGCTCAATCCCTACAAGCTCGGCATCGAGCTGCTGCGCGATATCGAGCAGCGCTGGAATACCGGCAAGTTCGGCAAAGAATATGATGACTGTGACGATCTGAACAAACGGCGCAAGTGGGATAAGCAACTCGGTCTGGGACGGCAAAAAATCTTCGAGGTGCGGCGCGTTCACAACGATATTACCTTTATCGATACCTTTCTGACGCCAGAGTTTTGCGTGGAGCACAAGCTGTTCGCCTTCGCCTGGCAGGAGCAGATGGGGCAGTACGTCATTGAGTCGCGCGAGTTCGATAAGATCAAGCAGCGCTTGCTGTTCAGCCTGACAAACTTCGGAAAACCCTGGATTTACGTCGTTGACGGCAACTATCATAACCGTGGCGAGCTATTATTGAAGCATGAGCACCTTGGCGTCGATTTGCAAATGAATCAGGCTGCCGACACGCTCGCCAACCTCCAGTTCGTCTGGAGCCGGCCGGTACATTTACAAACTGTGGTCGATGGCAAGCCCACCATGCTTTCCTTCGACGGGACCGAACATTCCACCCGGACACTAGGAGAGGGCGATGACAATAAACGAAACGGTGCTGCAAAAACTCGCTGAATGGACCGCTCCGCGGGACAGCCGTCAAACCCTGGCCGTGCCCAACGATGGAGCGGGCTGGACGCTGACCATGACGGCGGACCGGCACGATGATCTGAGCTGTGCCCTTTGGGAGATGACCCTGGTGCGGACCAGGCCTGCGCCAACCGGCGACACCCTGGAGAAATGGGCCAACCGCGCCGCGGAGCATGTCTCCGGATTGCTGGAAGCCCTCCGGGTTTACGAAATCGACCCACAGCGCGACGAGGCTCTGCTCCGTAGCTCCAACCCGACCCGGCGGGGCAACAACATTTACTACTACGAAATCCTGTTGCGAGGCACCTCGCAAGCCCTTGTCCGTCGCTACCAAACCGGCAAGAAACAAGGCAAGCGCGACCAGGTAGCTTTCGTGCTCACACATGAACAGGCCGCCAAGTTTGCCGCCGATCTCGTCGCCGACTAAATCAGGGTGCACGAATCTGTAGCACCTTAGCCCGCCGCGCAAGCAAGGCCCTCGCTTGCGCGTCGGCTAAGGTGCAGCCAAATCGCCCACGGTCATTTCAACCCGTTCGGGATAAAGCCACAACGGCGACTCGCCTATGGAAGTTCTCGCAAATCCCTCAATTTTCCCATCCGGACGATCCGGCTTGACCATTCTCGCAACCGTCGCTACAAGGCTGCGTCCCCTGATTGCACTAAGATTCTTCCAAAGAATCGACGGTCGTTCATGTCAAATACCGGCGGATGCGCTACGGAAGCTGGGCAACGTTGGCGTTGCCGCTCCTTAGCCGCTTGCTTGATCCTCGCGACGGCGGCAGCGCATATTGTCTATCTTGCCTACTATTGTCCGCTGGACCTGGCTCCTGATGAAGCCCATTACTGGGACTGGTCGCGCCATCTGGACTGGAGCTACTACAGTAAAGGCCCGTTGGTCGCGTACCTGATCCGCATCAGTTGTGCGCTCGCCGGTGGTTGGTCGGAGCATCTGACCGCGAGTCAGATGCTTGCCGTGCGCTTGCCGGCGGTGCTTTGCGGCAGCCTGCTGCTGGTGAGCCTTTATATCCTCACCGTTCAAGTCTTTGCCCGTGAACGCCTGGCGCTTGGCGTCGTTGCGATCGCGCTGACCGTGCCGGTAGTCCAGGCGGGGGCCTCGCTCATGACCATTGACGCGCCCTACACCTGCTTGTGGGGGTGGGCGCTGGTGCTCGGCTACCAGGCGATCTTTCGGCAATCGCGCTGCGCCTGGCCGTTGCTTGGTCTGGTCATCGGTCTGGGTATCCTTGCCAAGTACACCATGGTCCTGTGGATTCCGGCGGCGGGACTGTTCTTGCTGACCAGCTCCGGCTATCGCAAGCTCCTCCTTCGAGCCGGCTTTTGGATCATGACGGCGCTCGCGGCGGCCTGTTGTCTTCCGATCCTCATCTGGAACATGCAGCATGACTGGCTGAGTCTGCATCACGTGAGCGGGCAGGCTGGGCTGGATCGCGCCGAGCCTCTTTGGCTTGGACCGCTGGAATTCATCGGCAGCCAGGCCTTGCTCTTGCTGATCTTCTGGTTCATCGGCTGGGCCGGGGCCATGGCCGCGTATTGCCCGTGGAAGGCCGCGGACGCGGGCGTGCGCTATCTCTGGTGGATGTCCACGGTCATGTTTGGCGTCTTCTTGCTGTTTAGCCTCAAGACCCATGAAGAGCCCAATTGGCCGATCACGGCTTACCTGTCGGGGATCGTGCTTACTGCCGCCTGGCTGGCGAAGCAGTTGCAATCCGCAGGCCGATCGTACAGACGCCTGACGTGGGCATGCTTAATCGCGGCTTGCACGCTGGGTCTAACCATTACGCTTGCGATGTTTCGCAGTGATTGGGTCGAACCAGCGCTTGTCGTGCTTGCCGGAGAGCCGACACCAGAACGGCCGACGCCGCTGCGGAGATTCGACCCGACCTGCCGGCTGCGGGGCTGGCGCGAGCTTGCCATAATCGTGGACAAATTACGTCAGGAGCTTCGCCAGGAAGGCATCGAACCTGTCGTCACCGGCACGCAGTGGAACTTGCCTGGAGAACTGGCCTTCTACTGCGAGGGAAATCCTACGGTTTACACTCTCGGCCTGGCACTGGGGGACCGACACAGCCAGTATGAACTGTGGCAACCGAATCCCGTGTCAAACCCTGAGGCATTCGTGGGACACACCTTCATCTTCGTGGGCGAAATCCGGCCGCTCCTGCGGGCGTCCTTTGAAAGGATCGACGCGTCGCGCCAGGTTGTCATCAACAGCCAGGGCGGCCAGCCCATCGCCAAATGGTGCGTGACCGTGTGCCGCGGCTTCCGCGGCTTCCCAGCCTCTTCGGCCGCGGCGACAAACCATCTCTTCTAAAAGCGCTACTTTTTGCAACCGCCCCCCCAGGCCCCGTGACCCTTGGCAAACTGGCAAACATGACCTCCGTCGCGCCACAACTTCATGATCATCAATGCTTTAAAACGACCGAGTAGTTTGCCACCCGTGGCCACGAACTTGGCAAACTGGCAAACTACTCTTGCGACTATCTCCTGAATGCATATCAGGGAAGGCATTTTCGTATTTTACCAGGCTAACGATTGCCGACGCCGGCCTCCGAACATCGGACGCTCGTGAACCGGAAAGCACCGCGCGGTGTCTGCGAACGAGAGGTCCATGTCGATCAGGAGAAACTAGCTCATGACCGCGCCACACGATTACCAGACGGCACGCACAACGGTGCGCCGCATCCCTCAGCGGGGGGTTTATGATCGGGATACCATTCACCAGATCCTGGACGAGGGGCTGGTCTGCCATGTAGGTTTTGCCGTCGAGGGACAGCCGTACGTCATTCCGATGGCGTACGTGCGCAGGGGGGAGCAAGTCTGCCTGCACGGCGCGCAGGCGAGCCGGATGATGCGTGCCCTGGCGAGCGGCGTGGAGGCCTGTGTGACGGTGACGCTGCTGGACGGCCTGGTGCTGGCGCGGTCGGCGTTTCATCACTCCATGAATTACCGCTCGGTCGCAATCCTGGGAACCGGAAGGGCGGTCGAGGAGGCGGCTGAGAAGATCGCGGTGTTGCAGGCGCTGTCCGAACATATCATGCCCGGCCGCTGGCGCGACATCCGCGGGCCGAATGAGCAGGAACTGGGGCAAACACTGGTGGTTGCCATCCCGATCCGCGAAGCCTCGGCGAAGATTCGCACGGGGCCGCCCAAGGACGATGAGGAAGACTACGCCCTGCCGATCTGGGCGGGCATGTTACCGCTTCGGCAGACGCCAGGTAGCCCCGTGCCGGATCCACGCCTGAGCGCGCGTCTGACCGCCCCGAATTACATTACGGCATATCGCGGTCCAACGCGGGTCTAACAAGCCCCCCCCGTGCCGGTTTATGCTGCCGAATCGCGCACGATCTAGAATTGGATTTGGATGTCATTACCGTGCCGGCAGCGTTGGGCGCTTCAGGAGTTCTCCTGGAGAAAAGGCGTCCCACAGCCGAACGGTGCCGTCCATGCCTGCCGAGGCCAGCAAGCGGCCGTCGCGGCTGAAGGCCAGGGCGTGCACGGCGTCGGTGTGGCCGCCGAGTGCCGCCAGTAGCTCCAGACTGGCCGCGTCCCAGATGCGCACGATGGCATCATCCCCGGCCGCGGCCAGACGGCGGCCGTCGGCGCTCCAGGCCAGGGCATGCAAGGCGCCGGCCTGGACGCGCGGGGCCGGCAAGAGCTGCCAGGTTTTCGTGTCCCAGAGGCGGATGATCCCGTCCACGCCTGCCGAGGCTAATCGCCGGCCGTCCGGCGATAGGGCCAGACGAAAAGCGCGGCCGGCGTGTGCGGGGAAGAAATGGCTCGGCCGGCCGATTGTTATGCGCACGATGCCGTTCGGACCAAGCAGCCCTGCCGGCCCGAGCGGACTGGCGACGAGCGAGGCGGCATCAGCAGCAGTGGGCCAGGCGTGCCACACCGATACGCCGCCGTCCACGTCGGCAGCGGCCAGAAGGCCGTCCGGCACGAGCACCACGCTGGTCAGCAGACCGCGAAACTCGTAGGCACGAACGCGGGCCCCGCTGCCGGCGTCACACAGATTGAGCGAACGGCTCGCCGCGGCTATGAAGCGGCCATCGGCCGTAAAAGCCACGCCGAGCGCGCCCAGCCGGCTATGCTGCAGGGCCACCGGCTGGTCCCAGCGCTGCGCATCCCAGATCTTGACAGCGCCCGGCACCTGATCGCTGGTCTCCAGCGACCAGTAAGCGGCCGCCAGGCGCTGGCCGTCGCGGCTGAAGACGACTTCATGAACAGGACCGCTGTCGTTGGGCAGCGTGGTCAGCTTTTCGCCGGTTTGCACGTTCCACACATGAATGTCCCGGTCAATGCCGGCGGACACGAGCCGCAGGCTATCGGGACTGAATGCGAGACTGGTGACGCGGCCACGGTGCGCGGTCAGGATACGCAACTCGCCGTGGGTCTCGCCGACCAGCGGCCGGCCGTCCCAGGCCCGCACCGTGTGATCGCCGCTGCCGGAATAGACGCGTGCGCCGTCCGGGCTGCAGACCACGCACCAGACTGCCTCGGTATGCCCCCGGAGCGTCAAGGCTTCCATGCCGGTCTCCAGATCCCAGACCTTTACCGCGGCATCCTCGCCCCCGGTGAAGAGGCGCCGGCCGTCCCGGCTGAAAGCAATGCTCCACACCGGGGCCGAGCGATGGCCCAGGGCCAACGCCTCCTGTCCCGTCGCCGTGTTCCAGATTTTGATGTCGCCGTCGTCGCCCTGCATGAAAAACTGGCCACAGCACACGGCCAGCCGGCCGCCGTCGCGGCTGAAGGCGAGATCGCAAACCGCGGCGGCGTGCACCGGCAAGCGGGCCACTTCTTGCCAACTGGCCGAATCCCACAAACGCACGGTGCGGTCCTCGCCTCCCGAGGCGAGCCGGCTGCCGTCGGCGCTGAAGACGACGCGGCGCACGCGGCGCACGTGGCCTTCGAGCGTGCGCAAATGGGCTCCCGTGGCGGCGTCCCAGACCTGCATCGGACACTCGCCGGCGGTGACGATGTGCTTTCCATCCGGGCTGAAGGCGGCGCTATAGGCGTAGGCGCCGTGCGGCAGGGTGAAGCAGACCTTGCCGCTGCTCACGTCCCAGACGATGACGCGGCCGTCCCAGGCCGCCGAGGCCAGCCGGCTGCCGTCGGGACTGAAAGCCAGGCCGCGGACCTGGTCGGTGTGCCCGGGGAGCGTGCGCACTTCCTCGCCCGTGGCGACGTCCCAGAGTTTGATGCGGCCGTCGCTGCCGCCGCCGGCCAGGCGGCGGCCGTCCGGGCTGACGGCCAGGCCGTAGAGATGACTGCCCTGGTCCAGCGGCCGCGGGTTGCCGTAACGTTGCCGGCGTAGATAGTCCCATTCCCAGCCGCGCAGCGCCGCCGGGCACTGCTCCAGCAACTGCTCGGCCCGACGCACATTGCCGGTCGAGCGTTCGCGCTCGACCAGCGCGATTGTCTGGTAATAGTGACTGGCGATCATGCTCTGCTGAGCTTCCTCGGTCTCCTTTTGCGCCTGGGCGGTGCGCATCTGCTCCAGCTTGATGAGCCGATTGCTGACGGCCAGAGCGACGATCGCGATCAGCAGCACGAGCACGCAGGCCACCGCCGCGGCGGCAACCACGGCCTGATGGCGGCGCCGCCACTTGCGCAGGCGCTGCCAGAGCGTGGGCGGCCGGGCCAGGATCGGCTTGTCTTCCAGGAAGCGGCGCAGATCGTCGGCGAGCTGCTGAGCGGTGAGGTAACGCTCGTCGGCGGCCTTGCTCATGGCCTTGCAGACGATGGTCTCCAGCTCCACCGGAATGCTGCGGTCCACTTTGCGTGGCAGCCGCGGCTCCTCTCCCGCGACTTGCCGCAACAGCTCGTGCCGATCGCGGCCAGGGAAAACCGGTTGCAGGGTCAATAGCTCATAGAGCGTGGCGCCCAGCGCGTAGATATCGGCGCGGTGGTCGACCGTGCCGGGACGGGCCAGGGCCTGCTCCGGGCTCATATAGCGAATCGTGCCGACCAGGTCGCCGGTCAGAGTAAGACCGGCGTCGCTGTTCAGCCGGGCCAGGCCGAAGTCGGTGATCCAGAGTTTGCCCTGCGTATCGATCAGCAGGTTGGCCGGTTTGATGTCGCGGTGGACGATGCCGACCTGGTGCGCATGTTCCAGTCCTTCCGCGGCTTGCAAGCCGAGATTGGCCACCATGCGGTAATGGGCCGCGCCGCGCCGGGACGAGCGCTCGGTGGTGACGGCCTCCCCGCGCCGCGGCGCCGGCTCGCGCGGCGGCACGGGAGCAGGCAGCACCTGGGAATCAAAGGGCACGGTTGGCGCCTCGGTGACGGGGTCGCCGCGCGGCGTTGTCGGCCGGCCGTGCTGCGCGCCATTGACCGGCACGGCAGGCACTGCGATGTCCTTCTCCTCTTGTTCTTTGAGCGCGCGGATCAGGGCGGAGAGGGTCTGGCCTTCGATGAACTGCATGGCGTAGAAGTGAACCGCACGCTCGCAGCCGATCGCATAGATCGGCACAATGTTGTTGTGATGCAATTGCGCGGCGGCCGTCGCTTCATTCTTGAAGCGTTGCAGCTGTTTGGCATCCAGCGCCGCCGTGAACGGCAGCACTTTCAAAGCGACGCGGCGGCCGAGCGAGATCTGTACGGCTTCATAGACGATTCCCATCCCGCCCCGGCCCACCTCGCGGACGATGCGGTAATCGCCGAGCGGTCCTTCCGGCTGAATGGTCGCCGGGGTCACGGAGTCCGGAGTGCTCGCGTCCATCCCGCGCCCCCCAATGGTTGCTGCAGCTTCCGGAGCGAGAAGCACGGCAACAACCACAAGTAAACCACGAGATCGGCTGCGATGCCACGGTGATGCGGGCGCTGGCAGAAATTACCGGGTGAACCGGAAGGTGCGGCCGAAGCCGGCGTTGCCTGGTCCTGGACCGCGGAGCACAGTTCTGCCGCCGCCGGCGCCGCCGCCACCGGCCGCGTCGTTGCCGCCGCCGTTCGTCAAGCTATCCCCGTCCGGCGGACCGTGGCCCACGCCAGGGTTGATCGTGGATTGCAGGGTCATGGAAGTGGTTGAGCGGCCCATGGGGCCGGGTTGACCTCCGGAAAAGCTCACGTTTATCCTGACGTAGCGGCCGGTGAACTCATGCGGTCGATTGGGGATGTAATCGATCGTTCGCCGGTAAGGGATGGTCGCCTGAGCGCGGACGCCAGGGGTCAACAAGGCAGTCGCAAGCACGGCGGCGACAAGAGACAGCGCGAGGCGCATCATGGCCGAATTCCTCCCGTGCGGCAGAGTGATGCTCTTCCCCATCTCCACCGCCACCTGCTCATTATCGCGTCACGGATGAAGGGAAGCAAGGGCGGCAAGCATACTATTCCAAAGCATGACGTGGAAAGGCACGGATATCCAGAATGCAAACGACCCGCTCTTGCTCGAAAGCCGCGTAATGGACAATAAGCGGAAAGTGAACTCCATGGAGGACGACGCCACCTGGCTGTTTAGTGGCATACTCTGGATCGCCCCAGTCCATCGGATTGGTTTCTAACTTTTCGACGATCGATTCCAACACATCCAAGATTTGCCGGCCCATTCCAAGTCGTTTTGCCTTCTCCACCAGCTGTTGAATCTGCAATGTGACCGATGAGAGGCGATCAACCTTGAACTTATCGGGCTGCTGCGAAGAAGCCGGCATCCGCTACTTCCCAACGTGCTGGCGCAGGTCGTTTAGAAACTCCCGCAGAGGCTTTTCCTTGCCGACTTGCGCGAGAATCTCTTCCTTTGTCAGCGAACAACCTTTCCAGGTTGAGACAGCCAACGCCGTGGCCAATTGGTCGCGCTCTTGTCGAAGCTGCTCTAACTCCCGATGCAATTTATTCCATTCTTGCTGGAGATCATGCAGCAATTCCTGCCCGCGGCCAGGTTCTCGATCTGTCCCCGGAGTTTGCTCAGAGAAGTCCGGACCTTCTGCTTTCTTGATCATACGCCTTCCAAAATCGAATGCTTTTTACGGTCGGTGGTCGATGGCAATAAGATTATAACCCATACCGGGGAGCGGACCCAGACTGTCTGCCCTAAATCAACATCTTCCGAATCTTCTCGATCTCGCCATCCAGCCCCTGATCCTTGAGTTTGAGCTTCTGCACCGAGTCAATCCCCAGGCCGATCTTGATGGCGTGCTTGAGGAACGGCGTGTCCCAGACCGAGCGGCTTTGCAGGCGCTCTTCGGTGCCGATGCTCTTGAGAACGGCGACGCCGGTGGCGTCGGCGGCGATGCGGTCGCGGCTGGCGATGATGAGCTTCGGCTCGGCGGTGTCGCCGTTGGAGGGGCCGCCGAAGACAAACGATTTGCTGCCGTCCAGGATGTTCAGGGCCGGCGTTATGCCCAGATTCAGCTCGGCAATGCGCGCGACGAGCGGATAAACCTCCCTGGCTTCCGCTTCCGGGTCTTCCTTGATGCCGCGGCGGCGCTTGCTCTTGAGGCGCTTCTGGTCGAAGAGGTCGTTGTTGCTGAAGGTGGCATGGAATTCGCGCCGCGAACGGTGATGGCTCATGCCGACGAAGGCCTTCATCGACATCGTAAACCAGGCCTGGAAGTGCGTCTTGACCACCGGCACGTTGATGACGTGATCGACGGCAAACAGCAACTCGGCCATCTCGAAGCCGTTGGGCCAGTTGCTCGCCAGCTCCGGCTTGATGCGCCGCCAGTGCTCGGTGCCCTTCGGCCGTCCCAGCCGTTCTAGCTCTTCGGCCGCATCTTCCAAACCTACTGCCACGACGGGGGCCTTCACATCGCTGATCGCCTGGCTGACGGCGTCCAGGTGGCCGACCCGCTTCATGACGTCAATGGTCTTCGGAGTGTTGACGTCGAAGAGAGGAGAGAACGACCGGTCAGCGACGATGATCCGCTTGGGGCCGCGCTCGGCGACGACCTTGATGACGGCATAGAGGACTTCCGGATTGGTCGTGGTCGGGCTCTTGAGGGCGCCGGTGACGTTGGGCTTGATCAGAACCGTCTGCCCTTCCTTGATGAAATCCATGCCACCCGCCAGCTTCACGGCCCGGCGCACGGCTTCTTCCATGTTGGAGCCGCGCGCGATGCCGACGTCGGCCGAGGCTGGCGGCTTCGCTTCCGCGCCAAACCCAAAACGCGGGCACAGCCCGAGGCCGACGGCCAGCGTGCCGGCGGTCTTCAGGAACTCGCGTCGATCACGCCGGACGTCGTGAGTAGGCATGAATTCTCCTTATTTCGTGTCTTTCGCGTCTTTCGTGGTTTGAGCTTACCAACTAGCGAAATTCGCCGCAATGGTTTAGCGTTGCTTCTTGAGCCAGGTTTCGAGTTCCTCGCGGAGGCGGCTGACTTGCTCATTCAGGCCTTTTGCGTCCTCAGCCGTGATCGGCGCAGCATGATGCATGAGCCGGGCGGTGCGGGCACGCACGCGTTCGATCTCGTCCTGGAATGATTCAGGGGCGGGATCTTCGGCTTTGGTGTCTTTTGCGTACACCTTCCGCAGCACGACCCAGAGCCGATCGTTCTCGGCGACGACCGCGGCGGTGTGCGGCATGTCCTTGGCGAATTGCTTGTGGCAGTCCGTGCAGACGTTCATCAGGGAGAACTCCGTCGGTGGTTTGCCGACGTCGTGGTTGCCATGACAATCGATGCAGACGGGATACTTGCGGTTGATGCTCTTGGTCAGGTCCCAGTAGTGCTTCCCCTTGCGAAAGGTCTGAGCTTGCCGGCTGTGGCAGTCGGCACAGGCGGCCATGTGCGCGCTCAGCTTGGTGCCGATGAAGCCGTGCTGCTCTTCGTGGGCCGAGCCGTCCTCATCCGTGTTGCCGCCGTGGCAATCGTTGCACGAGAGCCGGTTGCGGTCGTGAATGCTGCGGGCGAAATCGCGCACCGGCGTGGTCAGTTCGCGACCGGCCTTGAGGTGGCAGCGGACGCAGTTGGTTTTCTGAAAGGGCAATGGATCGGCCGGGTTCCAACCCTTCGGAAGATTGAGCGGTTTCTCCTCGGCGGGGGGAGCTGTTTTTTGTGGCGTGGAACCGGTCGTTTGCAGACCCTGATCTCCTCTTGCTGACATAAAGCGCATAAGCCAGAAAAAGCTTGCAGCCAGTAAAATCGCGGCACTCCAGCGGGTCATGACCGAGCGCTACTTTCAGGACAAGTGAAGTTGGGAGAGCGAACAGGCTTAGTGTACTGGAGGGCGACCGGCAAAGCAGTACCGCGAGGCAGAGCCTCGCGGGCAGTGCGTTCCCAGGCGGAGCCTGGGAACGAGACTGTGAGGGCTCGCATTGGAAAAGGCTTGACAGTATAATATACGGGCTTTAAGACTTTAGTGCGGACCGCACTGCTCATGACTGGCAGGGTGGGTCGAGTTACGACAGCTCCGGGGAACTGCCTCACGTTATTCCCCAAAAACGAGGGCGGACCGGACACCGGCAATGGATGGAAAGCCGAGTGTCCCCGGACGCGCTAGCGCGAACGGCCGACTCGGCGGGCTATGACTTTAACTGATCCGGTTATCCTTTTGCCCCAGCGCCCGGCGTCGATGCGCCGGGATTGTTATATTCCATTGCCTGGTCCTGGGTGCGCTTGCAGCTAAGCCGTCCTTAACCACTCTTGGAGTCGACATATGCAGGTCGTGCAGGAACCGTTGTCCCACGCCGTGGATACTACGGCCTTGTTGTCCGCGCTCAATGCCCTCAAGAAAGGCAACTTCTCGGCGCGCCTGCCGGTCGACTGGACAGGCGTGGCCGGCAAGGTAGCGGACACGTTCAACGAAGTGGTCGAGTTGAACGAGCGCATGGCCAAGGAGCTGGAGCGCCTGAGCCGGGTCGTCGGCAAGGAAGGAAAGCTCAGCCAGCGGGCCTCCCTGGGCGATGTCAGCGGCGCCTGGGCGGATTCGGTCGAGTCCGTAAACACCTTGATCGGCGACCTGGTCCATCCGACCAGCGAGACGGCCCGTGTGATCGGCGCCGTGGCCCAGGGAGACCTGTCGCAAACCATGGCCCTGGAGATCGACGACCGGGCCCTGCAGGGCGAGTTCCTGCGCACCGCCAAGACCATCAACAAGATGGTGGACCAGCTCGGCTCGTTCGCCGCGGAAGTGACGCGCGTGGCCCGCGAAGTCGGCACGGAAGGAAAGCTCGGCGGCCAGGCCCAGGTAAAGGGCGTGGCCGGCACCTGGAAGGACCTGACCGATAGCGTGAACTCCATGGCCGGCAACCTGACGGCTCAGGTGCGCAATATTGCCGACGTCACCACCGCCGTGGCCAACGGCGACCTGTCCAAGAAGATCGCCGTCGACGTTAAAGGCGAATTCCTGGAACTCAAGAACACCATCAACACGATGGTGGATCAGCTTCGTTCCTTCGCCTCGGAAGTGACGCGCGTGGCCCGCGAGGTCGGCACCGAAGGCAAGCTCGGCGGCCAGGCGCGCGTGGAAGGCGTCTCCGGCACCTGGAAAGACTTGACCGATAACGTGAACTCCATGGCCGGCAACCTCACCGGCCAGGTGCGCAACATTGCCGCCGTAACCACGGCCGTGGCTAACGGTGACCTCTCCAAGAAGATCACGGTCGATGTGAAAGGCGAAATCCTCGAGCTAAAGAATACCGTCAACACCATGGTGGACCAGCTCAGCTCGTTCGCTTCCGAAGTCACGCGCGTGGCGCGGGAAGTGGGCACGGAAGGCAAACTCGGCGGCCAGGCGGATGTCAAGGGCGTGGCCGGCACCTGGAAGGACCTCACCGACAGCGTCAACTTCATGGCCGGCAACCTGACAGCGCAGGTGCGCAATATCGCCGACGTGACCACCGCCGTGGCCACCGGCGACCTGTCGAAAAAAATCACCGTCGATGTGAAAGGCGAAATCCTCGAGCTCAAAAACACCATCAACACCATGGTGGACCAGCTTAGCTCGTTTGCGGCGGAAGTGACGCGCGTCGCCCGCGAGGTGGGTACGGAAGGCAAGCTGGGCGGCCAGGCACAGGTGAAAGGCGTCTCCGGTACCTGGAAGGAGCTCACCGACAACGTGAACTTCATGGCCGGCAACCTCACCAGCCAGGTGCGCAACATCGCCGATGTTACCAAGGCCGTGGCCAACGGCGACCTGTCGAAGAAAATCACTGTCGACGTCAAGGGTGAAATTCTGGAATTGAAGGACACCGTCAACACCATGGTGGACCAGCTCAGTTCGTTCGCCTCGGAAGTCACGCGCGTGGCCCGCGAGGTGGGCACGGAAGGCATCCTGGGCGGCCAGGCCGACGTGAAAGGCGTGGCCGGAACCTGGAAGGACCTCACCGACAGCGTGAACTTCATGGCCGGCAACCTCACCAGCCAGGTCCGCAATATCGCCGACGTTACCAAGGCCGTGGCCAGCGGCGACCTCTCCAAGAAAATCACCGTCGATGTGAAAGGCGAAATTCTCGAACTGAAGAACACGGTCAACACCATGGTGGACCAGCTTAGCTCGTTCGCCGCAGAAGTCACGCGCGTCGCCCGCGAGGTCGGCACCGAAGGCCGGCTGGGTGGCCAGGCCGACGTGAAGGGCGTGGCCGGAACCTGGAAGGGCCTCACCGACAACGTCAACCTGATGGCCAGCAACCTGACCGTGCAGCTCCGCGACGTGTCCAAGGTGTCGACGGCCATCGCCATGGGCGACCTGACGCAGAAGATCACCGTCGACGTGCGCGGCGAAATTCTGCAGATCAAGGACGTCATCAACACCATGGTCGATCAGCTCAGTTCGTTTGCCTCTGAAGTGACCCGTGTGGCTCGCGAGGTGGGTACGGAAGGAAAACTGGGCGGCCAGGCCGACGTGCGCGGCGTGGCGGGCACCTGGAAAGACCTGACCGACAGCGTGAACTTCATGGCCAGCAACCTTACCGGCCAGGTGCGTAACATCGCCGACGTGACTACCGCCGTCGCCAACGGCGACCTCTCCAAGAAGATCACCGTCGATGTGAAGGGCGAAATCTCTGAGCTTAAGAACACGATTAACACCATGGTGGATCAGCTCCGCTCCTTCGCCGCGGAAGTGACCCGTGTGGCCCGCGAGGTCGGCACCGAAGGCAAGCTGGGCGGCCAGGCTGATGTGAAAGGCGTGGCCGGCACCTGGAAGGACCTCACCGACAGCGTCAACTTCATGGCCGGCAACCTGACGGCGCAGGTGCGCAATATCGCCGCGGTGACGATCGCTGTGGCGAACGGCGACCTATCGAAGAAGATCACCGTCGATGTGAAGGGCGAAATCCTCGAACTCAAGGACACCATTAACACCATGGTGGACCAGTTGCGTTCGTTTGCCGCGGAAGTAACGCGCGTGGCCCGCGAAGTCGGTACGGAAGGCAAGCTGGGTGGCCAGGCCACCGTGCAAGGCGTGGCCGGCACCTGGAAGGATCTTACCGACAGCGTCAACTTCATGGCCGGCAACCTCACCAGCCAGGTGCGCAACATCGCCGACGTCACCAAGGCCGTGGCCAACGGCGACCTGTCCAAGAAGATCACCGTCGACACCAAAGGTGAAATCCTCGAATTGAAGGACACCATCAACACGATGGTGGACCAGTTGCGTTCGTTTGCGGCCGAAGTGACCCGCGTGGCCCGCGAAGTCGGCACCGAAGGCCGGCTGGGCGGCCAGGCCGAAGTGAAAGGCGTGGCCGGCACCTGGAAGGACCTCACCGACAGCGTGAACTTCATGGCCGGCAACCTCACCAGCCAGGTGCGCAACATCGCCAAGGTCGTGACCGCCGTGGCGAACGGCGACTTGAAACGCAAGCTGACCGTCGAAGCCAAGGGCGAAATCGCCGCCCTGGCCGACACGATCAACGGCATGATTGACACCCTCGCAACCTTCGCCGACCAGGTCACCACTGTGGCTCGCGAAGTCGGCGTGGAAGGCAAGCTGGGCGGCCAGGCCAGCGTGCCCGGCGCCGCCGGCACCTGGAAGGACCTGACCGATAACGTCAACCAGCTTGCCGCCAACCTGACCACGCAGGTCCGTGCCATCGCCGAGGTCGCCACGGCGGTCACCAAGGGCGACCTGACGCGCTCGATCAAGGTCGAAGTCCAGGGTGAAGTGGCGGCCCTGAAGGACAACATCAATGAGATGATCCGCAACCTCAAGGACACCACGCTCAAGAACAGCGAGCAGGACTGGCTCAAGACCAACCTGGCCAAGTTCAGCCGCATGTTGCAGGGCCAGAAGGACCTGCTCACGGTGGGCCGCCTGATTCTGTCCGAGCTGGCGCCGGTGGTCACGGCCCAGCACGCGGCCTTCTATATTCTCGATGCCGCCAACGAGCATGCGGAACTGAGCCTGCTGGCCAGCTATGCTCACAAGGGGCAGGACGCCGTGGGCGAGCATCTGGCCCTGGGCGAAGGCGTCGTCGGCCAGTGTGCTCTGGAGAAACAGAAGATCCTCCTTACCAACGTGCCCCCCGATTACATCCGCATCTCGTCCGGCCTCGGCAGCGCTCCGCCGCAGAATATCCTGGTGCTGCCCGTGGTCTTCGAAGGACAGGTCAAGGGCGTGCTGGAGCTGGCCTCCTTCGAGCGCTTCAACCCGACGCACCAGGCGTTCCTCGACCAGCTCACCGAGAGCATCGGCATCGTGCTCAATACGATCGAAGCCAACATGCGTACCGAAGACTTGCTCAAGCAGTCACAGTCGCTGGCCGGTGAATTGCAAAACCGGCAAGAACAGCTTCAGACCACCAATGCCGAACTCGAGGAGAAGGCCCACCTGCTCGCGCACCAGAACGCCGAGGTGGAACGCAAGAATCAGGAGGTCGAGCAGGCCCGGCAGGCTCTGGAGGACAAGGCCAAGCAATTGGCCTTGACCTCGAAGTACAAGTCGGAGTTCATGGCCAACATGTCGCACGAGCTGCGCACGCCGCTCAACAGCCTGCTGATCCTTTCCGAGCAGCTGTCCCGGAATCCCGAAGGCAATCTGACCGCGAAGCAGACCGAGTTCGCCAAGACCATTCACTCCTCCGGCAACGACCTGTTGATGCTCATCAACGACATTCTCGATCTGTCCAAGATCGAGTCGGGCACGGTCGTTCTCGACATGGGCGAGCTGCGCTTCACCGACATGCACAGTTACGTCGAGCGCACCTTCCGGCACGTCGCCGAGTCCAAGGGTCTCGACTTCGCCATCGAGCTCGATCCGCATTTGCCGCGCTCGATCTATAGCGATTCCAAGCGCCTGCAACAGGTCATCAAGAACCTCCTCTCCAACGCCTTCAAGTTCACGCATCACGGCAAGGTGTCGCTGTGCGTGGCGCCGGCTGCGGCTGGGTGGAATCGCGAGAATGACAACCTCAATCACGCTGACGAAGTGATTGCGTTCTCCGTTGCCGACACCGGCATCGGCATCTCCGCCGACAAACAGCACATTATCTTCGAGGCGTTCCAGCAAGCGGACGGCAGCACCAGCCGCAAGTACGGCGGCACGGGTCTGGGGCTGGCCATCAGCCGTGAATTGTCGCGCCTGCTGCATGGCGAAATTCGTCTGACCAGCAGTCCCGGCCGGGGCAGCACCTTCACCTTGTATCTGCCGCAAACCTTCCTGCCGCCCAAGCCGCCGCGCAAGCCGGCCCAGGAAGTCGCCCAGCCGAAAACCAATGGCAACATCATGGCCAGAACCGAGGACGAGTGCCCGCCGGCCATGCCGGAAACTCCGCGGCTGTTCAACGAGGTCGGGGACGATCGCGACACCATTCAGCCGGGCGACCCCGTTCTCCTGATTGTGGAAAACGACTTGACCTTTGCCCGCTTGCTGCTCGAGACGGCGCGGGAGAAAGGCTTCAAGGGACTGGTCACTTCGCTCGGGGCCGTGGCCCTGGCCATGACGCGGGAATACATGCCCGCGGCGCTCACGCTGGACATCCTCTTGCCCGACATGGACGGCTGGCGCGTGCTCGAGCGCCTGAAACGCGACATCGATACGCGGCACATTCCCGTCTACGTTGTCTCGACCGAGGAAGTGCGCGAACGCGCCCTGGCGTCGGGGGCGCGCGGTATGCTGGTCAAGCCCGTGCCCACCCGCGACGCCCTCGAGAGGTTCCTCGCCGGCGTCAAGGACTATGTTGATCGCCCGGTCAAGGATCTGCTGCTCATCGAGAGCGATGCGGAGAGACGGCAGCAGTTGCTCGAGTTAATCGGCAATGGCGGGGATATCCAGACCACCGCTGTCGAGTCCGGGAAGGATGCTCTGGAGCTGCTCAAGCGGCGCCGCATCGACTGCATGGTGCTCGGCCCGCGTTTGCCTGATCTTTCCCTGCATGCCTTCGTCGATGAAGCCCTGCGCGAGGACAGGCTCCTCGACGTGCCGGTGATTCTGTACACGCCCCAGGGAGTTGACAACGGTGATGAGGCCGGCGTTGAGGACCTGGCGCATGTGGTCAACCTCAAGCAGGTCAGCTCTCCCGAGCGCTTGCTCGACCAAACCGCGCTGGCCTTGCATTGCCCGATGGCCAAGCTGCCGGAGATGCGGCAACAAGTGCTGGAGCACCTGCGCGTCGCGGACAAGGCCCTGGCCGGCAAGAAGGTGCTGATCGTCGATGACGACATCCGCAACATCTTCGCGCTCACCAGCCTGCTGGAATGGCACAACATGAAAATCTATTCGGCCGAGACCGGCCGCCGGGCGATCAAGATTCTCCAGAATGAGCGGGACATGGATATTGTGCTCATGGACATCATGATGCCCGAGATGGACGGCATGGACACCATGCGCGAGATCCGCAAGATGCCGGAATTCAAGGACCTGCCGATCGTGGCCGTCACCGCCAAGGCCATGAAAGGCGATCGCGAGAAATGCATCGAGGCCGGCGCCTGGGACTACCTTTCCAAACCCGTGGACACCCAGCAGTTAATCTCCGTGCTGCGGGCCTGGTTGTGCCGCTGACCAAAAGGAACATGCCTGAACCTAAAATCAATATCCTTGTCGTCGATGACCTGCCCGAGAAACTGCTGACCATGCAGGTCATGCTCGAGGAATTGGACGAAACCATTATCACGGCCGATTCGGGCCGCGCGGCCCTGCGCTGCCTGCTCGACCAGGATTTCGCCGTCATCCTTCTCGATGTGAACATGCCGGACATGGACGGTTTCGAGACGGCCGCCCTGATTCGCCAGCGGCAGAAGTCCGCGCACACGCCGATCATTTTCCTGACCGCCTATAGCGATGAGATGCACACGGCGCGCGGCTATTCGCTCGGGGCCGTGGACTACATTCTCTCCCCGGTGCTTCCCGAGATCCTGCGCACCAAGGTCAAGGTATTCGTCGACCTGTTCAAAATGAACGAGCAGGTGAAACGCCAGGCCGAGGAGCGCATCGCCCTGGAGCGCGCCCAGGTCGCCCGCGCCGCCGCCGAGGAGACCACGCGCCGCACCGCTTTCCTAGCCGAAGCGAGCAAGATCCTGACCTGTTCGCTCGATTACGAGGTGACCCTCCATGGCTTGACGCGCCTGCTCGTGCCCAAGCTGGCGGACCTGACCGTTATCTGCCTGGTGGATGAGCATGGGCAGGCGGCACAGACGCAATTCGCCTGGACGGGATCATGGGGGGAACTATGTGTGCGCAGCACCGCCCGTGGAGACGCGGGCCAGGCGAAGTTCGCGCCGCTTATCGAGCAGATGCTGGCCATCAAGGCTGTGGAGCCGCTGCCGGCAATGGCTACGCTCCTGGCCGATGAACGGGCCTGGGGAGGAACGGCGGCCAACGGGCAAGCCGAATATCCGCCGCCGAATTTCACGGTGCAATCGGTCGTGGGCGTGCCCTTGCAGGCGCGCGGCCGCACGCTCGGCGCCGTGGCCCTGGCCCTGCGCCCCGAGCGGCAGCTCAGCCCGGCGGACCTGGCCCTGGTGGAAGAACTGGCCGGCCGGGCGGCGATCGCCCTCGACAATGCCCGGCTTTATCGCAATATCCAGGAAGGGGACCGTCTCAAGAACGAGTTCCTGGCCATGCTGGCCCACGAGCTGCGCAATCCCCTCGCGCCCATTCGCAACGCCGTGCACATCCTCAAGCGCCTCGAGGTCCCCCGCGAGGAGTTCCATTTTGCCCGCGACATCATCGACCGGCAGTTGGGCCAGATGGTGCGCCTGGTGGACGACCTCCTCGACGTGTCACGCATCACGCGGGGCAAAATCATCCTGCAAAAGGAGCGCCTGGATGTAATCGCCAGCGCCACGCGCGCGGTCGAGACCAGCCGGCCGCTGCTGGAGGCGCGCCAGCAAGAGCTGACCGTGGAGCTTGCCCAGGGCCCGCTCTGGGTTCATGGGGACGCCACCCGCCTCGCTCAGGTGCTCGCCAATCTCCTGAACAATGCCGCCAAGTTCACTCCGGAGGGGGGCAGCATCCGGCTGACGCTCGCGCGCGAGGCCAGTGAAGCGGTGTTTCGCGTCCGCGATACGGGCATCGGCATCCCGCCGGACATTCTTGCCAACGTCTTCGATCTCTTCATCCAGGGCGACCGCAGCCTGGATCGTTCCCAGGGCGGCCTTGGCATCGGCCTGACGCTGGTTCGCCGCCTGGTGGAGATGCACGGCGGCAGCGTGCAGGCCTATAGCGCCGGCGCCAACCAGGGCAGTGAATTCACCGTACGCCTGCCGCTGGCAGCAGACGAAGAGACGCCCGCGCCGGCCGCTAACGGCGCCGTTGCCGCCAACATGAGCGGCCGCCGGCAGCGCATTCTCATCGTGGATGACAACGTCGATTCCGCCGAGACGCTGGCCCTGGTGCTGCGCCAGAACGGTCACGACGTGCAGACCCGGCACGACGGCCCCTCGGCGCTGGAACTGGCGCCGCGCTATCATCCCGAGGTCGTGCTCCTGGACATCGGCTTGCCCGGCATGGACGGTTACGAGGTTGCCCGGCGCCTGAAGCAGCAACCCGGCCTGGACAGCGTCTGCCTCGCCGCCATAACCGGCTACGGCCAGGAGAGCGACCGCAACCGCTCCCGCGCCGCCGGCTTCCAGTACCATCTCGTCAAGCCGGTTGATTTGAACGCCCTGCAGGACATGTTAGCGCGGAGAAGCTAGTTGGGATTTGGACCATCCCTCATTCCAGGGTTGATGCTCCGCTAGGATCAGAATTCTTCGGGGATGTGCCATGCCAGAAAATCCCGATTTCTTTCCTGGAAATAGGCTTCGCGTTTACGCGAAACCGCTTTCCAGGGAAGAAACCGGGACGGATGATGGTTCGTTCGACGAGCGGGCTTATTTGGACAGACCCGCGGGCCGCACGCCGCCCTGGCCGCCGGCCGCGATGGGCTCGGACGGATTCTGGATGGGCTGCATCGACGAGACGCGATAATGCGAGCCGAATTCTTTCCTTTCCGGCTCGGTCAGGTGTCCGCTGACACGCACGTACTGACCGTCCCGGAGGCAGTCTACCTGGGGATAATCGACCAGCGTCACCTCGCCGTCATAGGCATCGTTTTCGTCCAGCGACGCGTAGCGCAGCAGCCAACTGGTATTGGACTTGCTGAAGTGTAACTGCCCGGCCAGCCAGCTATAGTCCGGCGCGTGGCTGAACCACGGCTGGGCCGTGAGATCGACAAAAGCGCGCCGCGGTGCAGGATTGCGACGATCGTGGAATGAGTCCTCCGGATCGATCGCTTTGCGGTCGATGTTCTGAACCGCGCCTTCGGCATCGACGACATGCGGGGGACCGGCGTCGGCATTCATCGGGTCAACCGTGGGCGGCAGTTGCGTCACCACGGGTCCCTGCGCTTGAATGGGCATCTCCGCAGGCAGGCTGGCCGGGGGCGCGGTCGTATCCTGGCTGACTACCACGGCATTGCCGACCGGCATGGTCTCCATCGACTGAATGACGACAGGTTGCTGAGCCACAGCCGGTTGCTGGGCCGCAGCGGGTTGCTGAGCGACCAGCGCTTGCGGAGGCGCCGCCGGCGGCATGGCCGTCCGGACCGGCATGCGGCTCGAATAATCGTACTGATAGGCGAGCGCCGGGTTGCGGCGCGGACGCGCGTCGGCGCTGGCGTTGTTCAGGTTGTTGGAGCTGGCATGACTGCAACCCAGGACGCCCACGGACGCGCCTGCCAGGCACAATAGAACACGGCGGCGGAGCGAATGCATGTTCATCATTTTTCTGAGTCTCCCGTCGGATGAGCGGCGTCGGAGGAGCGGGGTCCTCGCTTCTGGGCCGGCCGCTACGAAGATCAGTGGCTTTACGGTGTGCGGGCTACCGCTTTTATCGGTTGTAACTATCTCCCTGGGTTAGCCGAAAATGCGTCAGATACTGAAGAAGGACGTGGCAAGATACGAGACCGCGGCAGGCTGCAGAATCTTTTATGTGTTGCGCATACTAACCCGAAGCGCTAGCGAGGCCCTCGCTAACGCTTCGGGTTCGTAGCAACGTCAAGGCGTCCAATCGATGTCCGGCGTGACGCCGGCGCAGAATTCCGCCAGCAGAGTCGCGGCACGCTCCAGGTCGTCCAGGCAGACGATCTCGACCGGGCTGTGCATGTAACGATTGGGAATGCCGACCAGGCCGGTGGCCACGCCCTCGCGGCTGAGTTGCATGACGTTGGCATCGGTGCCGGTGGCGCGCGGCGTGCCGCGCACCTGCACGGGGATGTCGCGGTCCCTGGCGCTTTTCTCGAGGCGCTCGAAGACGCGCGGGTTGATGTTGGCGCCGCGGAAGAGCGCGGGGCCGGCGGCCAGGCGGGTTTCGCCGAGTTGCTTCTTGTCATTGCCGGGCGTGTCGGTGGCGTGACAGACATCGACGGCGACGCCGACAGCCGGATGGATGCCATAGGCGCTGGTGGTGGCGCCGCGCAGGCCGATCTCCTCCTGCACGGTCGAGACACAATAGACAGCGGCTTGCAAGGGCCGGCCGTGCAGCAGCCGCAAAGTCTCCATGACAGTCCAGACGCCGACCTTGTCGTCGAGACCGGGCGAGGACAGCAAATGATTGCGCATCTCGCGCACGCCGAGGGCCAGCGTCACGGGATCGCCAAGCGTGATCAGCTCGTCGGCTTCCTTGCGGTCCTTGACGCCGACGTCGAGCCAGATGTCGGTGAACTGCGGCACCTTGTTGCGGTCTTCGCTGGTCAGCAAATGCGGGGCGCGGCGCGCCACCACGCCGGCCAGCGGGCCTTGCCGGGTCCACACCGTCAGGTTCTGGCCGAGAAGGATCTGCATGTCCCAGCCGCCGATCGGCTGCACATAGAGAAAGCCGTTGTCGTCAATGTGCTGCACCATGAGCCCGATCTGGTCGCAGTGGCCCGCCAGCATGATGCGCGGCTGGCCGCCCGGGTGCAAGACTGCCACCACGTTGCCGTGACGGTCGGTGCGCACCTCATCCGCGTACGACTGGGCCCAGGCACGCACGACTTCTTGAATAGGCCTCTCAAAACCGGACGGGCTGGGCGTTAACAGCAGACTTTTGAGAAACGAATACGACGCTTCTTGCATGAAAATCCTCGCCGCACGCGATGAAGGACGGGCGCAATCATTTTACGGCATCGCTGAGATGGGAGAAAGACGAGTGGCCCATATGACCGTGGGCGATTCGGCAGCATAACCGGCACCGCGGGGCTTGTCCCCCGTGGACTGGCGACTGGCAGCCAGATCCGTTGCATCGAGAAGTTAGCGCCGCCATGGGGCTTGTCTCCGTGGGGCGACGATTGTCGCCCAGACCATCAGTCGTAGCTCCACCGGGACAAGCCCGGCGGAGGCCACCGGCGTGTGCGGATCGGTTACTGGCCGTCAGTCATCGAGCCACCGGGACAAGCCCGGCGGAGCCATTCGCTTATCGCTGCAAGTCCTTCCATTCCGTAAAGACCCGGATGGAGCCGTCATCGTTTTCTTGCCAGAAGATGCGTACGCGCGTACGTTCGTCGTTCCAGCCCATGGCTTGCAGGAGATCGTTGGACGTGTAGTCCTGGCGCCGCGGCCAGCCGAGGCTGCGGACCTCGCGGGCCCAGGCGTCGTTGACCGCGCGAACCGCCGCCGCCGCTCCGCCGCCCTGGCCCTGCTCCGCGTTATAGCGCGCGACCACGCGCGACACCTGGTCCTTTTCAAACCACACCAGCACCACATCGTAAGGACTCTGGGCATCGGGATTGATAACCAGGGCGCCGTTGCCTGCGATGGTTGGCTTGGTAAGGTTCAAATTGTCCAGCAGCGCCTGGCGGTTCATGCCCAGAGCGCAGCCTGCCGTGCCACGCGTCAGATATTCAAACTCCGGCAAAGGGGCGGTGTCAAACGGACGGTCCTGCAGACAGACTTCGGCTCCGCCGGCGTCGAACTGATACGTGAGCACGGTGGCATCATCGCGCCACTGGTAGTGCCGGGCAGCCGATTTGCGTCCGGAGAGATCGCTCCACAGCGAGGCCCAGGGCGACGGACTTTCCAGGGGCGCCCCGGCCCGTTTCTTGAAGCCGTTCAGAATCTCCGCCATCCATTGACTGGCGTTTACCTGGCCGTTGCCGCTGGCATAGCGCAGGCGAATCTCGGCGGCGCGATCGTTCCTGTCAAAGCGCACGAACAACTGCCGCGTGACGTATTTGTCGTCGCGGCCGGGCTCGCCCGTAAAGGTGACCATCAGCATGCCGGGGGTCTCGCGTTTCAAAACGGCCTGTCCGGTCGGCAGAAACTCGGCGATCTGCGCCGGAGTTGCACCCAGGTCGAATTGCTCGAGTTGGCGCGGCAGCCGCGCCACGGTTCGGCCCCCCTTCATGCGGTTGACGCGTTCCGTGCGCTCCAGCGCGGCGGCCGTGGCCTCGCGCTCGGCGCTGCTTTCGGCAGGTTGCCGATCGCTTACATCCAGGCGCGCGGGTTGGCCTGCCTCATAGGGCAGCCACAGCGTGTAGCGCGTCCGCGCATCTTCCCAGAAAAGCGCCAGGTGACCGCCCTGGTTGTCCTCTTCTCCTGTCATGCGCGGCACACCCAGGGTGTTCCACAACGGCAGGGCCAGGCGGTGCAAGGAAGGACAGCCCGCGTCGTCTACCTTGTAATCGATGGTAAATCGAAAAACCAGATCGCGACCCTTGCTGCGCTCGATCTCGAGGGCCCCGGGCTGCCAGGCGGTCAGAGGATTGGTCACCTGCTTGAGGACATTGGCCTGGGTTACGCGGAGGATGTCTTTGCGCTGGTCGGGTGCGCACAGGAAGCGGGTCTGGTCAAAGCTGCGATCGAGATGCAAGACGCCGAAATCCCGCGCCAGCGCTTGCCAAAGCTGCGGCTCCCTCACGGTGCTGAAGTGGACCAGGGCTCCGACGCCGGCGCCGTGATTAACCAAGGTAACCTCGCATTTCCAGCCGTCCAGATTGTAGAGGCGGCCGCGCACCCCGGGTGATTTCGGCTGGGCCTGGCCCGCCATCTGGCTTTCCTCGAAGGGATGCGCAAAATTCTCCGGCTCGGGGAAATGTTCGTTGAGCCCGGCGCGGTAAGTAATGACGACATCATCCAGGCGGCCCGCCTTGTCGAAGCACGCCAGGACTGCTTCCGCACCCTCGTCGGGGAACGGCAATTCCAGCACGTCGAGGGCGCGCAGCGTGCTCGCCGCCGCCAGGCATGCGCCTTCTGCCCTGGTTTGCAAAGCCTTTTCCACTTCGCCCCGGTCCGCGCCCTGCGGCAACGCGAGAGGCGGGGGCGCGACCTCGCCCCATTCCGCGAGGGCGGCTTTCGCCTGGCCGGCAAGATCGGTCTTCTTATCCTCTTGCCAGGCTTTCGCCGCGCGTTCCAGCGTTTCGCGGCCGCGCGCCAGCAGCGTGGCGCCGAGAGGAGACTTCATGGCCTTGGGACCAAGGATCGATTTCAGTTGTCGGTGCAGGACCACGATCTCCGTGGCGCCGTCCACGTCGCCGGTGGCCAGGCGAATCTGACCGGCGTGCAGGATCAGCCCGGCCAGCCGGGTCCATTCGAGCGGATAGTTTCGCTCCAGGCCGCTCGCCTCGAGCTGTGCGAGCGCCTCCCGATCTCCCGGCTCGACGAGCTTGCGCGCGGCTTCGAGGTCGCCATAGCGGGCCAGGTGCAGGGCCAGTTTGCTGTCCCTGCTCTCTGCCGCGCAATAAGGAGGCAGGCTGAAGCCGGCGCTCGCGGAGTACTTGGCCTCGCGCCAGATCGGCGCCACCAGGGGCAGACGAAATTGTTCCAGCAAGCTCAGGTACAAACTGCCGGCGCGGCGTCCCTTTTCCTGGATATGGATCTTCGTCGTCCATTCCTCCGCCATGTCCGCCAGCTCGCTGCGCGGTCGGGTCAGCAGATCCGAGAGCGAGATATCGATAGAATCGCCCAGCTTGGAAGTTTGCGGTTTGTCGTCCACTTCAGTAGGCACGCTGCCGCAGCCTGTGAGCAGAGCCACCACGGCGAGGATCCAGCAGTTAACGAGGAGCTTGAGCATGATATCCCTCACAAGGCGATTGGTTTGGGCGGGAGACAAAATGCTTCACCGCCGGCAATAGTTGTGGTTCAGACAAAAAACTAAGTTTGCCAGTTTGCCAACCAAGTTTGCCAGGTGGCAAACTTGGCATGTCGTCCCAAACGTACAATCTTTAGGGGGTTACGTGAACCGAGACGGGTAGTTTGCCACTTTGCCACGTTCTGCAGGCGTGGCCTATCAACGGGCGGCGAACGCACCCTCTCCCTGAGCAACTATAGGCTTTGTTCTGGAATGATGCGGCGTGCGCTACCAAACCGAAGGCAGGGCTGTCGGCCTCGCGAGCGCTTCGGGTTATTAGGCGAGATGGATTTCGACAGCGCTAACTTGCCTCGGTTCGCGCCACCATCGGCACTTCCTGGAGATAGGGCAGCAGGTGCATGGCCACCTGCCGTTCGGCTTCCTGCAAGGTTCGGGAATTGTCCACCACCCATTGTTTGCCGGTGAGGATGCCGAAATGGAAATCCTCTTCGAGGAATTCGGCGACGCGCCGGAAGATGCGCTCACCGCGGCGGAGCACCGAGGAGAGGCCCTTGTTGCGCTGCTCCACGCGCCGCCAGCCCATGTCAAAGGGACAGGTGACGAAGATGGTGGCATGCAGATCGGCCTTGCTGACCATTTCGCGCAGCAAGGGCAGGAGCAGATCAATGTCCAGGCCATGCACGCGCGCCATCGCCAGAATGGTCAACACAAAACGATCCAGCAGAATGATGCCCGGCGGCGCCGACGCCGCCAGGTGGGCGCGCTGATGCTCGCGCGCCATGCGCGTGAAAATCTCGGCAGGCGCGGTCAGATTGCCGGTTTCTTCGCCCAGGAGCTGTGTCAGCTTGGCCACCGACGGGCTCACGTAGCCGGTCCGTCGGCCGATGCGCGAGCAGCGCAGGCCGCGCTCGGCGCAGAGTCGTTGAATGAAGCGGGCCAGCGAAGACTTGCCCGCACCATCCATCCCTTCCATAGCGACGACGATCTTCATGACGGTCGAGTACCTCCAATCTCCCCCCGATGATAAGGGCAACATGGTCTCGTTCGGAAGAGCAAATTCGTCGAATTCATCGAAAAAAAATTGCTCCGGGCACGTTTCTGTCTTTTTTTTCTTTCGCCGCCTTAAGCCAGGCGATAGCCTAATATCAGGTGCGCTATTCGGCAGCAAAGTAACGCACCGCGTGGAGTTGGGATTGAGGCGGTTTCCTGTAGCACAAGAATTTGCGGCCATGATGAAATGCAGCTTTTGCGAACAGCCTCTCATTTGCAAGTCCTGTGGCCGGCCGTTTCACCCACGCCGGGGTGAGACTCACGTCGGCGTGTATCAGGCGGACATGGCGATCTCCTGCCCGGAATGTCAGAAGCTTCTGGTTTGCAAGGCGTGTGGCTTTGCCTACGGCGGGGACGAAGAAGAGCAGAGCGAGGCGGAACCCTAAACGACCTGGCTCTCTCGTAGAACGGAATTCATTCCGTTCAGCACCGGGCCGCTCCCCGCGCTGAACGGAATGAATTCCGTTCTACGAGACACGCAAACCCCCGAACTTCAAATCGGTGACCATTTCCACAGAATAACCATGTTGGAGGAACCATGTCCCGCGATCGAGCCCCGCTGCCGCCACCCCGCATCGGCTTTGCGGACGGCCTGCGCGCGTTCGCCGGCGGGATCGGCTTCATCATGGCCACGCCGGCGGTTTGGGGCTACGCCCTGGTTCCGCTGGCCCTGGTTCTGGTGCTCTCCTGCGGGCTGGGCGGTCTTGGCATCTGGCTGGTGTTGCGCCTGGGCGAAGCATGGATTGAACCCGTCAGCTTCGGCGGGCATGTTGGCGTGGTTCTGCTCGACACTGTTCTCATTCTGGCCGCCGTGCTTTTTGCGGTTGTCGTGGCGCTGGGGCTTGCGCAGCCGTTGTCCGGCTTCGCTCTGGCGGCCATCGTGGATGCTCAGGAAAGGGCCTTGACGGGCACAACCACGCCGCGCCCCGACCTGGCCAGCGCCTTGTGGCGCGCGGCCTGGGCGACGTTGATACCGCTGGCCCTTTTTGTCCCCATCGTGATTGGGCTCTTCTTCATCGGCTTGCTCTTCCCGCCCGCGGCGGTCATTACCGTGCCGCTCAAGTTTCTCCTCTTCTCCTGGCTGCTGGCCTGGAATTTCCTCGACTATCCGCTGAGCCTGCGAAACCTGGGGATTGGCGACAGCGTGGGCTGGTTTGTCCGACATCTCGGCGCGGTTACGTCATTTGGCATCGCCTGGATGCTGCTGGCGATCGTCCCTGGAATCGTGCTGCTCTTTTTGCCGATGGGTGTCGCGGGGGCGACACGACTGGTCGTGCGTTCCGGCCTGGTGGTTGAAGAGGTGTAAAGTCCGTCCTCTTGGAGCGAGCAGGAGAATTTTGCTCCAGGCCATTGCAATCACCACCGCGTGCTTTAGAATCAGGCCAGCGCGACGATTTATCTCACTCCCGCCTCTAGTTGAGAGCCATGCCCATGCGACTCCCGCAATATCTCGGCATCGTGGTAATCGGTACGCTGGCCTTGAGCGGAATGACCGGTTCAGCCCGCGGCGGCGATGACGCCAGCTGGATCGAATTGATCGGCGAGCGCGGTCTGGAGGCCTGGAAAGAACCGAAAAACAAATGGGTGGTCGCCGGTGAGGTGGCCATCGATGCCAAAAACTCGAAAAGACTTAGCTACAAGACAGGCACTGTTATTCTGGTGAACGGCGTCACGGGGCGGGCGCATGACTTGCTCAGCCGGGAGAATTTCGGGGACATCGAAGCCCATGTCGAATTCCTGATTCCAAAGGGATCGAATTCCGGCGTCAAGTTCCAGGGCCTCTACGAGATTCAAATCTTTGACAGCTTCGGCAAGAAGAAGGCGACGGCCAGCGACTGCGGCGGCATCTACCCGCGCGCCGAGCGCGAGCCCACCTATCATCACATTGACGCCGGCACTCCACCGCGCCTCAATGCCGCCCGGCGACCGGGCGAATGGCAGACGCTGGAAGTGATCTTCCTGGCTCCTCGCTTCGACGCGGCCGGCAACAAGATTGCCAATGCCCGCTTCGTGAAAGTGGTGCTCAACGATCAGCTCATCCATGAAAACGTGGAAGTCAAGACGCCGACCGGCGCCGCCTGGCACGACAAGGAAATCGCCCGCGGGCCGTTGCTCTTGCAGGGAGATCATGGCCCGGTTGCTTTCCGCCAGGTCAAAGTGCGGCCGTATAACGGCAAGCGCGGCAGCTAAAGAGGAATAGCTTTGCAAACCAGGAACCGTGCCGCTATGATGCCTTCGTTGACTCCGTGCGGGCGTAATTCAGTGCTAGCTTGCGGGATTGGTATAGCGGCCGTGCCCGGCCTTCCCAAGGCCGTGACAGGGGTTCAACTCCCCTATCCCGCTCTCGTGCGTTTTCATCTATGGCTCTTCGCCAGTTTTGATGCTCGCCGCGTGCGTGATCGGCTTGGTGCCGGTAGCCGGAGGGGCCGAACTCGGCCCGGAGCTTTGGCTCGTTCAGGTTTTTATTCCCAGGCGCGGCAGCACCCAGACTTTCACAATGAACGCAGCGGCTACCACTCCCAGCAAAACGGCAATCTCAATGAACATCCCCATGCTTGATCTCCCATGTCTTTACATCGGTCTACTGCTTTATTCGTTATCAATGTCCAGATATTGACGACCAGGGAATCACCTGGCCACTCCGCCGAAGTGTTTCTCGACGCAACTCATGATGTCCGCCAGATGAGGTTGGGCGATGGCGTAGTAGGCCTTTCGGCCCTCCTTGCTGCTGCCGAGCAGGCCGCAGCGCTGCATCAGGCGCAAGTGCTCGGAAGCCATGTGGCTGGGGATAGCGCATGCCTTGGCCAGTTCTCCGACCGTGTAGCGCTCGTGACGAAGCATCTGCACCATGCGCAGCCGGTGCGGATGGGCCAGTATCTTGAGACACTCGGCCGCTTCTCCCAGCGCAGCAAGCGACGTGAGTGGCGGCGTCTTGGCGGCAGTCGTTTTGGCTGTCATGATTGTTCTTCCTTCACTCATATATATCGGAATATCTCGACTTGTCAAGTAAATCGAGGAAGTGAAGTTCCTCAAGGAGAACTACTTCGTTCGCTTGAGGAAAGCGTTGCGGCAGGCAACCTTGGGCGGTCATTGACGGACACTCGGAGGATTATCCCCGGAGGGACTCGAACCCCCAACCTAGAGATTAGAAATCTCTTGCTCTATCCGGTTGAGCTACGGGGACGCCTACGTTTGCTATTTTCGCCATTTGCCGGCAGCCTTCAAGTGGTGAGTGGTGAGTAGTTGCTGATCCACCGCCACTTACCACTCACCTACTCACCACTCACCACTCTATATCGTGAAATGCAGGGGTTCCGGTTTGTCCTTGCGCCGCGGGCAGACGGGGCAAACATCAGGGCCGAGAATGGCGTAGGCGCGGTTGCTCGCCTGCTGCGCGCTTTCCCCGGGTTGATCTGTCTCGAGAATGATATGCGGCCAGCCAATCACCGCGTCCAACTTCGTGCTGCGCAGTCCCTTCGCCAGGTCGGGACGCACGCCACACAGGATCAGCTCGACCTTGCGTTTTTGCAAGCGCGCGTGGAAATCGCGCAGCAGACCCAGGAACGTGGCATCGGGGTTGCGCGCCCGCCGGAGGTACAGCAACACGATGCGCGTATCCGGCACAATATGTTTTTCTATTTCCGTGAGGTGGGCGTCCAGTTCGGGCGCAGCGCCGAAGGACAGCTCCCCTTCCAGGTTGTAGAGCAGCATCCGCCCGCAGCGCAGGTCGCCGGGCAGCCGTTCCCGCGACTGGCCGTCCCCCGTCAGGACGGCCTCGGTCAACTGCACCTGGGCGGCGCGCGGCACGTACAGTGCAAACGACAGAAACACGCCGATCACGATGCAGAACTCCACCGAGATGAAGATGGCCGCCAGGGCCGTGGCCAGGACGATCAGGGCGTCGAAGCGGGTGGCCCGCAACTGGAAAAGGAGCTGCCGGTAATCCACCATGCGAAAGGCCGCCAGCATCAGCAGCCCCGCCAGCGACGCGCGCGGGATGTACTGGGCCAACGGGGCGAACAGGACGATGGTGACGGCCACGGCAATCGCCGAGAACACCCCCGACCACTGGGTCACGGCGCCGGCTTGCTGATTGACCGCGGAGCGTGTCAACGAGCCGGAACCGGGCATGCAATGGAAGAAACTGCCCGCCAGGTTGGCCATGCCTTCACTCAGACATTGCTGGTTGATGTCGAGGCGCTGGCCGGTCTGGGCGGCAATGGCCTTGGCCATGGCGATGGCCTCCAGCAGACCGAGGATGGCCACGCCAAAGGCGTTGCCGGTCAGCACGCGCACGTACTCCCAGGGCGCCGAGGGTACCTCAAAACGCGGCAAGGAGGGAGGGATATAGCCGACGATCTGAACTCCCCGCCGTTCCAGGCCGAATCCCCAGACCAGGGCCGCCATGACGGCCACCGCTACCAGATGCTGCGGGATGGGGAAGCGGGCCCCGTGCCGCTTGAGCCAGCCATTCAGTTTGCGGACGGCGACCACGAGCAGAATCGTGCCGGCGCCGATGGTGACCGTCGCCGCGTGCCACGGCTGTCCCGAGGTCATCGTCAGCCAGAAGCGTTTGAGGAAATGGTCGTGCGCCTCGCCCAGCGCCGGCAGTCCGACCAGGTTCTTGAGCTGATCGAGCACGAGCATGATGCCCGCGCCCAGGGTAAAGCCGACAATCACGGCATGGGACACGTAGCGCGTCAGGTCGCCGAGCCGGAGCAGCGTGATGCCGAGCTGCACGAGGCCGACAAACAGCGCAAACACCACGGCGGCCGACGCCTTGTCCGCCTCCGGGATCACGGCGAGAGCGCTCAGGAGAGCGATGGAGATGGCGTTGGTCGGGCCGTTGATAAGCTGTTTGGAGGAATCGAGCAGCGCGCCCACCGCCGTCATGACGACCGCGGTATAGAGCCCGTATTGCGGCGGCAGGCCGGCCAGCGTGGCATAGGCCATGGCCTGGGGCACCGCGACCGTGGCTACGGTCAGACCGGCCATCAGGTCGGCGCCGAAGGCCGGGACGGAGTACGTCCGCAACGAATCGAAAGCCGGCACGTGGCGGTACAGCCAGCGGGCGGCCCTACCCGCGGGCGGGGGAGACTCAGCCGCAATCGGGGGGGACCGGGGCGGATTTGTCCGCAGCTCTTGGGACATGCTCGTGAGTTCCTAGAATTGCTTGAGTGAGTATACGGGAGATAACGATGAAGGTCAAAGTCTTCAACCGCCAGGGACAGTTGGTCGGTCCCGTGCAAGCCGCCAGGGTCGTCAAGAGCGATGCCGAGTGGCGCAACCAGCTCACGCCGGAGCAATTCCAGATCGCCCGCGGCAAGGGAACCGAGCGGGCCTTCTGCGGCAATTTGCTGGACAACAAGCGCCAGGGCGTCTACGCCTGCATTTGCTGCGGGCTGCCCCTGTTTGCGTCGAACTCCAAGTTCAACTCAGGCACAGGCTGGCCGAGCTTCTTCCAGCCCGTGGCTGAGGAGAATGTCGTCACCGCCGTGGATCAAAGCCACGGCATGGTCCGCAGCGAAATCCTCTGCGCCCGCTGTGATGCGCACCTGGGCCATGTCTTTGCGGACGGCCCTCGTCCCACCGGCCAGCGCTACTGCGTCAACTCTGAATCGCTGCGCTTCGTGGAAGAGGGCGAACTCGGTAAACTGGCCGACCCTGAGGCTAAGTGAGCAATTCGTTAGTGGGTAAGGGAGAGGGCCATTCCTCTCCCTCCCCGTTGTCGCGAGAGGGTCATTTCCCTCTATTTACCGGCGTGCCCCGTTAGGGCACCGGGCGACCCCATAGCAAGAGCCCCCGAGGGGGC
>Ga0185299_10000291_pt1 | contig 150897 bp, 108 predicted proteins | sample PaiPotPPA55metaG_FD_128002 | JGI IMG/M metagenome (GOLD analysis project Ga0185299, IMG submission 128002) | Iron sulfur acid spring bacterial and archeal communities from Banff, Canada, to study Microbial Dark Matter (Phase II) - Paint Pots PPA... ...
CGACGGACACAAGCTCTTCCCAGCTCTCCTTCCCGCATAAAAAAGAGAAAACGCCCCTCCCACACCCCTAAAGAGAAAAAAACCTAAGGACGGAAAATACCTTGCACTTCAAGAGAGAATCTTTGGGGTTTGTACCCGTGGCGAGTCTATAACTCGCGATGTTGATCTCATCGCATCGCCCCTCCACCGGGAGTCTGAGGAAACGGAAAGGTGGGCAGAGGCGGTCGCCCTTCAGGCGATGCCCACCTTAGGCGCAAAGAACGCGCCGAAGATGGGGCACCCGGATTGTCTGCGCTGCGATTTATCGCCCCTTTGGGGCTTGTGCCCGTGGTTACGTCGACAGCCCTCTCCATTTGGTGTTTCTGTAGGCGCGAAGTGGGCAGGCCCAGTCTTATCTCGAACAGTAGTTTGATGGCACGCTCTAAGGCTTGGTTAGCGCTTTCAGATAGAGGTAGTAAAACTCCGCGCCACGATAGAACGACTCCACCCGCACGCGCTCATCTTTCCCGTGCATCCGCTGATCGTTGTAGTCGATCGCCACGCCGTTCACGCCATAGCTCGGCAGCCCTGCCATCATCGTGTAGATCGAATCGCTCGCTCCCGGCTCCATGATCGGGATCACCGGAATCCCCGGCCACATCTCCTTCGTCACCGCGCGCAAGGGATTGAAGACCTCAGGCAGAGGCGGCGGCGGTGCAAGACTCTCGCGGCTCGGAGCCACAGGGCTGACCGTGCCGTCATCTGCCATGTACTCCACCTTTAGTTTTGGGTCATCGAAGAGCTTGATCAGTTCCTGTCGCGTCTGCTCCTGCGAGTGGCCCGGCACAATTCGGCAGTTCACGTTCGCCGTTGCCATGGCCGGCAGCGCATTCGGTGCATGGCCACCGCCCAGCATCGTCGCCACACACGTCGTCCGCAGCAGAGCATTGTCGGTCGGGGCCTGCACAAACTCCGCCACTGCCTTCGCATCCCGAGGCTCCGCCAGCACGCCCGCAATCAGTTTGGCCCGCGCCGGCTCTGCGATCTTCGCCTGCTCGCTCAGCTCCGCGCGCGTCACGGGGTTCACCTCAATCGGGAACGGATTCGCCTCCAACTTCTCCAGCGCATGCATCAGTTCATAGATCGCGTTGTCGGGCCGCGGCAGGCTACTGTGCCCCCCGGGATTGGCCGTTGTCAGCTTGAAGTCGGCGTAGGTCTTCTCGGTCGCCTCCACCCCCATCGACGTTGCGTGGCCATCACGCAGCTCCACGCCGCCGGAGTCCGGGTTCAGCACAAACTCCGCCTGCATCAGCTCCGGCCGGTTCTTCAACAGCCAGTCCACACCGTTCGACGCGCCACCTTCTTCATCCGCCGTCATCGCCAGCACGATGTCGCGCTTCGGCACCCAGCCCTCACGCTTCATGCGGATAAAACTCTCCACCGCGATCGCATCCGAGTCTTTCATGTCCTGCGTGCCGCGGCCGTAGAAGTAGCCATCCTTCTCGACAAACTGGTAGGGATCGGTGGTCCAATCCTCCTTGCGCGCCTCCACTACATCGATATGCCCGATGATCAGAATCGGCTTCAGCGTGCTCCCCGCCGCACTACGGTACCGCACTACCAGGTTTTGCTTGCGATCATTCGGGCCTGCGAGAATCAAGTCCTCCGGCGCGAACCCCGCAGCCAGCAGCTCCTTGCGCGCCGCCTCAGCCACCGCCGTCACGCTGCCATTCGAGTCCTGCGAGTTGATCTCAATCAATTCCTTGAAGATCTGTCGAGACAGCACTCGATCCTGCTCCGGCAGCTGCGGCCCCACCCTGGGAACCTGCCCCACCGCAGCACCACTCACGGCCAACACCAAACTCAACGCCATCCAACGCATCAACATACCTCGCTCTGAGAATCTCAATCTTTACTGCAGGATAAATTCGCCAAGGGCTTCATCATACTTGGCAGTGTTCGGTTCGAGGCTGCACCGTTTCTCTAAAGGTACGGAACCGGAACCGCACTTCGCGCGTATCTCCTTTCGACATCGCAATCGAAGGAGACTCCATGCGCCCAAACACCCTCATCGCCTGCGCCGCCCTATGCGCGGCTGCCACGCTCCACGCTCAATCCTTCGCCACCCACTCCTGCAACGACAGTAGCGACGATCACAGCTTGGTCAGCCGCTTCTTCGGCGGTGCCGAGCAGGCCTGCGAAGTCCGCTCCACCAGCTTTTCCCTCGTCAGTGGACATCTCAACGTTAAGGCCCTGAACGGTAGCATCGAAGTCATCGGCGAAGATCGCCAGGATATTGCGCTCGAAGCCCGCGTCAGTGCCCATGCTGGTAGCACCTCCGAAGCTGCTTCCATCCTCCACGAGATCACCATCGACACCGGCGGCACTGTCGAGGCCCACGGGCCGAAGACCTCCGGCAACCGCAACTGGTCCGTCAGCTACAAGCTCCACGTCCCGCATCGCCTCGCCGCCGACCTTCACACCTTGAACGGCAGCCTTGCGCTAACCGCACTCAACGGCTACCTCCGCGGCGAAACTACCAACGGCAGTGTCCGCTTCGACAATCTCGCCGGCGATGTCCACCTCACCACCACCAACGGCAGCATTCAGGCCAAGCTCGACGGCCCCAGCTGGCAGGGAACGGGTCTCGCCACCACTACCACCAATGGCGCGGTCAGCGTCTCCGTTCCTTCCCACTACTCTGCGCATCTCGTTGCCAGCACAACCAACGGGGGTACTTCAATCAACCTCCCGGTTGCCGACCAGTCCGGAGTCCATCGCCGCTCCATCGACACGAATCTCGGTTCCGGGGGCGCTACTGTCAGCTTCGAGACTACCAACGGTGGCATCTCCATCCAGTAGCGGGTCTTTCCGGCCCATGCCATAGCAAAGGGTTTACACGGTGCGGGCGAGAGGCCCGATTCTTGCGTGGCCTTATTCCGTAGCCTAAAGGCGATTGCCTCCCTTACCCTCCGCCCCGTGACGCTTTAGCGTCACGGTTTGCGCTTCGCGCTATGTGTTGGGCGTTGCCGCTACGAGCGTCACTATCTCAGAAGTGAGAACACGTAGCTCTATTCCATATTCATGCGATTTCTTTGGAGATCAACGGGGCCTCTGCGGGCTTCCAGAAGCTGACTGCGAGCAGCAGGAGTGCGAGTGCCATTGGCACAGCCATTGCAATGCGCAGCGATCCGCTATGCGTGGAGACGAAGCCCATGAGCCAGGGGAAGGCGGCGGCACCGAGGCCCGAGACTGCCAGTATGAATCCGGCCTCGCGTGGGGAGGGGGAACGGTGCATCAGCAGGCCAAACGTTGCGGGGAAGAAGGGTGCGAGGCTGAGTCCTATCAGGATGCAGCAGATAGAGAGGGCGGCGGCATGATGAGTTGTCGTTAGCGCACCGACCAGGAGGAAGGAGAAGACGAGTCCGAGGCGTTGTACCGTGCTCTCCCGGACATAGCGAAGCACGATGGAGGAGAGCCCGCGCCCCACGGTGAGCGCTGTCCACATGAGGATGGTCGCTGACTGACCGCCGAGGAGCTGCTTGTCGGAGTAACGAAGCGTGTAGGTGGTTAGCCAGCCGGTGAGGCAGGTCTCGAGGCCGCCATAGAAGAAGAGTAGCAACGCAAAGGCCACTAAGGCTTCGATGGGTAACGAGGGGTTTTGCGGTTCGTTGAGGAGCGCCTCGGAGAGCTGTGCGGGGTGTTGGGAGCGCAAACGCCAGTCGAGACCTCCGCCGATGCCTGTGACGACAAACGCCGCGGCGAAGTAGAGCAGGAGATTCTGCAGGCCGAAGCGAGGCATCAGAGCGGCGACGATGACCCCGGTACCCACTGCGCCCAGGCTCCAGAAGAAGTTCAGGGAGGCCAGAGCCGAGCCGGTGTGGGCGCGGTAGCGATGCCCGGCGAGGATGTTGGTGGAGGCGATGATCTGGCCGAGTCCGATGCCGGCGACGAACAGGGCGAGTGAGCCGGTCAGCACGCCGCCGCACAGTCCAAAGGCTCCGAACCCAACACAGGCCAAGGCCATGCCGCCGAGGATGCCGAGCCGCAGCTTGCGTGGAACCGAGATTCCTCCGATGAACGAGCCGAGAAACTTGGCGAAGAAGAGTGGGCCACCCTGGGAGTCGGTGAGGTGCCAGTGCAGAGAGACGGAGGGGAGAATGGGGCCGAGAAGTACGGTGCCGAGACCAGCGAGCAGGAAACCGATTGCCAGCCAGATAACGGAGGGTCCTGCGGTGGTGTCGTCGGGTCTATGGAGTGCCTGCACTACCTGTTCGCTCCTGTGTTGCACTTGGACAAAGAATAGGTGCGACACAAGCGGGTCGAGGCAGCAGGAGATGCTTCATAGCTTCGCGCCCGCAGTAGCCGCCGCACCCGGTCGGCTCTGTTCGAGAAGCTTTTGGGTGTGATGGTAGCACGGTGGTGTGGAGGTTGATTCTGTAGGAGAGTGCGGGTAAAGCTGTGGTTGCTCGTCCATTTTTGGGTGGTGGAACGAAGAACGGGAGGAAGCAGGTTCCTCGCGGCGCTCGGAATGACAACCAGAAAAGCAAAGGCAACAGCAAGGACAAAAGCAGATTCCCTACGGGAATGACAACCAGAAAAGCAAACGCAACAACTGTAAAGGGCAAGGGCAACAGTAGCTCATTCAACTCATGGCCAAATCGCGGCAGTTATCATGAGAGATGAGCGGTTTTTCCGCATTATGAGGCTCTGCGTGCGTCTGCGTCCTACCCTTTTTGCTCTCGTTGCTGCTATCACGCTGATTCTCAGCGGCTTTGTGGCCGGTTGCCATCGGTCTGCCGACAAGCCTGTCGCGGCGGTAGCCACCAAGAGGTATCCGATACGCGGTGTCGTCGTGGAACTCGTATCCGCTAACAGTTCGATTGTGTTGAAGCATGAGTCGATCCCGGGCTTTATGGAAGCGATGACGATGGCGTACCGGTTAAACGATCCGTCGGTGATGTCGGAGCTTCATCCCGGGGACAAGATTACGGCTACGCTGGCGGTCGACGAGGATTCTGCGGGCCCGACGAATATGCGGCTGACCGATGTTGTTGTCATTGCGCAGGCGCGGCCGGACTATAAGCCGACCGTGCAATATCATGAGCCGGCGCCGGGCGATGCGGTTCCGGATTTCGCGCTGCTCAACCAGTCGGATAAGAAGATCAGCCTCAAGCAGTTTCGAGGCAAAGTTCTGCTGATGACGTTCGTCTACACGCGCTGCCCGTTGGCGGACTACTGCCCGCGGATGAGCCGCAACTTCGCGGAGATCGACAAGACGCTTAGCGGCGATGCGGCGGTCTATGCGAAGACGCATCTGCTCAGCATCAGCTTCGATCCTACCTACGACACGCCGAAGGTGCTGCGGAGCTATGGCGGAGCCTACACTGGCCGGTACACGCAGGAGTCGTTTACGCACTGGGACTTTGCTGCGCCGTCGGCTGAGGAGATGTCGAAGATGGAGCAGTTCTTCGGCCTGGGTGTAACCCCCGGGGATGGGGGAACGCTGCAGCATTCGCTGTCGACCCTGGTGATTGGGAAGGATGGAAAGGTCGTTGCGTTCTATCCGACCAACGACTGGACCACGACCGATGTGATTGCGCAGATTCGCAAAGCGGTAGAGGCATAACTACAAACTTCATCTTTGAAAGTGAGATTTTTCTGTGGCAAAACTAACGATCGTCTTCGGTGTACTGCTGATTGTGCTGGGAGTTGCCAGCTTTATCCTTACGGGTTCCAGCCATCCGACGTCCCTTATTCCTGCTGGCTTCGGCCTGGTGCTGGCTCTTAGCGGGGCGCTTGCTTCGGGGGACGATGCGAAGAAACGCATGCTCTGGATGCATATTGCGGTGACCGTGGGCCTAGTCGGCTTTATTTTTCCGGCGGTGATGTCGATTAAGGCGCTGGTACACGCGCATGCGCAGCAGGTTGAGGTCGCTCACCCGGCTGCGGTGTATTCGCAGCTGATTATGGCGTTTGTATGTCTAATTTTTGTCATTCTGTGTGTGCGTTCGTTCATCGCAGCCCGCCGTAGCCGTACTGTATGAGTCGTAGGTGACTCTGTGGCATCGAATCGAGATAGGTTTCAGCTTCTGGGACGAGTCATCTTTTGCCAGCGAGAATACTTGGGGAAAGAAGACATGTCCCAGGGGCTAAAGCCCGCTTGGATTCGGGTTCGGAATGTCCGGGCTAAAGCCCGGACCTATCTCAGAGGCAAGAGCAGAGACAAAGACAGAAGCAGATTCCCTACGGGAATGACAAAAAGAAAAGCAACAAGAAAAGCAACAAGAAAAGCAACAACAAAAGCAACAACAAAAGCAACAAGAAAAGCAACAACAAAAGCAACAACAAAAGCAACAACAAAAGCAACAACAAAAGCAACAACAAAAGCAACGACAAGAGCAGAAGCAACGACAAGAGCAGAATCAACGACAAGAGCAGAAGCAGATTCCCTGCGGGAATGACAGAAAGAAAAGCAAGAGCAGGGGGTTACAGCAGCACAGGATTACGGTTTAGAGCTAAGGCATATTCATGGCAGGTTTCGGAAATTCCGGTATGGGCGGTGGTAGTGTGCGTTCGGCCGAAAGGCCTTCGCGCAATACGGGTAGGGCAGTCAGTGCTGAATTAACAGCAAAGCGGCCCATGCCTAAGCTGCGCGACATCTGGCCTGAGATCTGGGCGTTGATCAAGCCTCGGCTATGGCTACTGACAGGCTGCTTCTTTCTTATGGTGATCAATCGCGCGGCGAGTCTGGTGCTGCCCGCGCTCTCGCGGCCTCTGATCGACAAGGTGATGACAGCGCGGGAGATCTGGTTGCTGCCGAGGATCGTTGGGGCTGCTCTCGGGTCGACTATTCTCCAGGGAGTCACTTCGTATGCGTTGACCCAGTTGCTGTCGAAGTCGGGGCAGCGGCTCATTACCGATCTGCGAAAACAGGTGCAGCAGCATATCGGGAAACTCTCGGTAGCGTTCTACGATGAGAACCGTACGGGCACGCTGGTAGCTCGCATCATGAGCGATGTTGAAGGCGTGCGAAACCTGGTTGGCACGGGTGTGGTGGACTTCGTCGGCGGTGTGTTGACGGCGCTTTTGGCGTTTGTTTGGTTGCTGCATATCAGCGTAAAGATGACGCTGATTAACTTCGCTATCCTTATTGCCTTTGGGTTGGTTCTGCAACGCGCCTTCAAGACGATTCGCCCGATCTTTCGGGAGCGCGCGAAGATCAACTCCGAGGTGTCCGGCCGGTTGACGGAATCGCTCGGCGGGGTGCGGGTGATCAAGGGGTATCACGCCGAGGAGAGCGAGGCGAATGTCTTTGCCGCTGGTGCAGAGCGATTGCTGCGTAACGTCATCAGCTCGCTGACGGCGCAGTCGTTGATGGGACTTGCGTCCACTGCGGTTCTGGGAGTTGCTACTGCGTTGGTGATGTATCTGGGGGCGCACGAACACTATGCCAGCAGGCTCACGGTAGGCCAGTACTTCAGCTATGTGATGTTTCTGGCATTCATGATCGCGCCCATGGTGCAGCTGGTTAATGTCGGCACGCAGCTCACCGAGGCGGTTGCTGGTCTCGATCGAACGAAAGAGGTCCTCAATGAGCGCCAGGAGGATGCCGATCCGGCGCGGGCGCACGATATCGGCCCGGTAGAGGGCGATGTGCGCTTCGACCATGTGAACTTTGCCTACGTCGAAGACAAGCCGGTGCTGCATGATGTCACCTTCGAATCCAAGCCGGGAACGGTGACGGCGCTGGTCGGCTCCAGTGGCTCGGGCAAGTCCACGATTATCAGCCTGATATGCGGCTTCCATACAGCGCAGAGCGGTGCTGTGCTCGTCGATGGCCACGATCTCGCGACGGTAAAGCTCAGCAGCTTTCGCGAGCAGCTCGGGGTCGTGCTGCAGGAGTCTTTTCTCTTCGACGGTACGATTCGCGACAATGTGAAGTTCTCGCGGCCGAGGGCGACGGAGGAGGAGTTTCTGAAGGCTTGCGCGATTGCGCGTGTGGATGAGTTTGCCGAGCGCTTTCCGGAGAGCTACGACACGATCGTCGGCGAGCGTGGGGTGAAGCTTTCAGGCGGGCAGAGGCAGCGTATTTCCATCGCACGAGCGATTTTGGCGGACCCGCGGATCCTGATTCTTGACGAGGCTACGAGCTCGCTCGACTCGGAGTCCGAGGCGCTGATTCAACATGGCCTTAGCTACCTGATGCAGGGGCGCACGACGTTTGTGATTGCGCACAGACTCTCGACCATTCGCCGGGCGGATCAGATTCTGGTGATCGAGCAGGGAAGAATAATCGAGCGGGGAACCCACGAAGAGCTGTACAAGCTGGAGGGCCGCTACTTCGATCTCTACACGCGGCAGCATGGGCTGGAGACGAATCTGTTCCTGGCGCCGGGTGAGGGAGATGTGGTGGAGGAAGTGGATATAAATCGCTAGTTCGCATCCGGTTTGCATGGCTGTGATTGATGGCTTTGTGCCTGCACAAGCACACACGTTGCTGCTTTGCCTGTTTTTACGTTTTTACCGGATCCTCCCACTCGGATATCGTCCCCAGGTCGCCAGTTGAAAGTAGTGTTCGCTCCAGTAGATAGAAATACATAGTCGCCGGTTCGAATCGTCGAGTTAGAACTGTAGCCTTCCCAAGCGTCCAGTTCAATCTTTGTGTTGTAGGTTGCGGACATGTAGTCCAGGGGAAAACCAAAAGCACTGGCAGGAAGGTCCTGGCTTGTGCCGGCGCGTCTCCACAGAAGCAGCCAATAACCAGTTGTAGCGCTAACGGAGGTGCCGGCCGGCCAATTCACACCTCCGATCATCCTGGCTTCAGACAGCCAGCAACTATCGAGCAGAGGGTGATCCTGTTGTGGCGTCAGCCGTACTCCCGTCCACATTCCGGCTATTGCAACGCAGGGCCAACCGTCGATCGTATGATTCTGGCTCAGTACGATGCTAGTTACACCGGAGCTCTCGTCGACCTTCAATCCGGTAATGCTCAGCGAACCCAGCATTACGGGCATATCGCTTTCTACCTGCACAGGCTTCTTGTCCCAGAAGCGAATGCCATTCTGCTGGTATTGCACGCGACTGCCCACGGGAAATACCGCACCCGCCAGCGTGATGGGGCGGGTCGCCGTTTCGGGAATAGGCGTTTCGGATTTAACCTCAAAATAGGCATACACGCCTACCGCGCATAGATAAGCCACTGGAGCCATGAACAACGCAAGACTCAGAACGAAGCTCCTGGAGAAGGAGCATTTGAGTAATTTGCGAAACAGAAAGAAGACGAGGACACAAAACAATGTCCATCCAGTTGTGACGATCACGAGCCAGGCTGTGATGAGCCCTCCCGACACCTGGCCTGCTTCCGCCAAACAAACGTTTGGAACGGCAAATAACAGCAGAAAAAATATCGGGTTTCTAGATTTCATCGAGATCTCTCATCAACACCTTGGGTGACGATAAGCACGGTCTTACCTCACTGCTACCTATTGGAGCAGATTGATGAAACGGAAAAGTATCACCTCTGGACGGTTGCAGCATTATTCCACTTCCAGCTCCCGCAGCAGAAACGCATCGTCGAAGGCGATCTCCTTCAGATAGTCGTAGCGCCCGGAGGCTCCGCCGTGGCCGGCATCCATGTTGATGTGCAGCAGCAGGGGCGTATCGTTCGTTTTTAGTGTGCGTAGTTTGGCGACATACTTTGCCGGCTCCCAATACATCACCTGGGAGTCGTTCAGGCTGGTCTTGACGAGCATCGCGGGGTACGCGCCGGCTGCGAGGTTGTCGTAGGGCGAGTATGACCGCATGTAGGCGAAGGCCTCAGGCTCGTTGGGATTGCCCCACTCTTCATATTCGGCAACCGTGAGCGGCAGGCTGGCGTCGAGCATGGTGTTCATGACATCGACGAAGGGAACGTGCGAGAGTACGGCGCGGAAGAGATTGGGGCGCATGTTGGTGACCGCGCCCATCAGCAGGCCGCCCGCGCTGCCGCCTTCGATGGCGACGCGCTTGCGGTCGCCATAGCCCTCGGCGAGCAGGAACTCGGTGGCGTCGATGAAGTCGGTGAAGGTGTTGAGTTTGGACATCATCTTGCCGCCGTCGTGCCAGGGATCGCCGAGTTCGCCGCCGCCGCGAATGTGTGCATAGGCGACGACGATGCCGCGATCGAGCAGTGCCAGTCGCGACGCGCTGAAGCCCAGCGGCAGCGCATAGCCATACGATCCGTAGCCATAGACGTAGAGCGGCGACTTGCTGTCCTTGTGGAACTTGTCGCGACGGTAGACGAGAGAGATGGGAACCTGCACGCCATCGCGCGCGCTGAACCAGAGACGTTCAGAGGCGTATAGGGAGGCCTCGAAACCGCCTGGCACCTCCTGCTGTTTCAGGAGTGTTGATTGCTGCGTGGCAACGTCATACTCGAAGACCGATGCGGGCCGTACCAGTGACTGGTAGCCGTAGCGGTAAGTAGTTGCCGCAAAGTTGCGATTGATCTCGCCAAAGGCGGTGTAGGCGGGGTCGGGAAAACGAATGTCGTTGGGTTCGACGGGCAGCCCTGAGGCATCGAGCGAGAAGACGCGCAGTACCGGCAATCCGCGCTCGCGATAGTTGGTGACGAGGAAACGCTGGAACAGGTCAAAGTCTTCGAGCGGAGCGTCTGCGTGTTCGGGCAGAACCTCCACCCAGTGCTCGCGTTCGGTATGGCCGACCTGCGCCCGCACCAGCTTGAACTGCTCCGCGCCGTGGTTGGTGCGGATGTAGAAGAAGCCATCGCGATGCTCGAGGGAGTATTCTTCGTCGTCGACGCGGGGTGCGATCAGGGCGAATGCTCCGTCGGGCTGCGCTGCCTCGAGGAACCAGCTCTCGCTGGTGGTGTGGCTGCTGCAATCGAGTATCAGATAGCGGCGGTCGAGCGTACGGCCTACGCCGATGTTGAAGCGTTCGTCTTTTTCTTCGAAGACCACGACATCGCTGCCGGTTGAGCCTACACGGTGCTTCCAGAGTTGATCCTGGCGCTTGGTCTGTTCGTCCTCGGTGGTGTAGAAGATCGTGGAGGAGTCCGCTGCCCAGGCGATCGATCCGACTCGCTCGGCGGAGTCGGTGAGGGTCTCGTTGGTATCGAGGTTTTTGATCGCGAGCCGGTACTGACGGAAGCCGGTGTTATCGGTGGTGTAGGCGAGGAGCTTGCCGTCCGGGCTGACGCCGAGTGTTCCGACGGACATGAAGGGCTGGCCTTCGGCGAGAAGGTTGACGTCGAGGATGGTTATTTCTTCTCCCGAGCCCTCGGCGGCACGGCGGCAGAAGCGCGAGTATTGCAAGCCCTTCTCGGTGCGGGTCAGGTACTCCCATGCGCCGTCGCGATAGGGGACTGAGACATCGTCCTCTTTGATGTGCGACAGGATCTCGTCGTAGAGGGCGCTTTGCAGGGCTTCGGTGCCCTCCATGGCGGCGCTGGTGTAGGCGTTTTCGGCCTCGAGATAGGCCGTAACGCGGGGCGAGCCTTTGTCACGCAGCCAGGCGTAGTCGTCTTGTAACTGGGTGCCGTGGATGTTGAGGGGCTTGGGCTCTGGAGTCGCGACGGGAGGGGTGGGAAGCGATTGATTCATGCAGCTTAAAGAATACAGAGTAAGATGACGCCGTGAATCAACAGCACATATTCCGCAAGTTCTTCGGGGTTGTGCTTTTCCTGGCGATCGCGGCCGAGTTCGTCTGCGCGGAGTCTCCGGACAAGCTGCCGCGCCCGACGAGCTATGTCAGCGACTTCGCTGGGGTCGTCGATGGGGCTTCCAAACAGAGTCTCGAAGACCTGTGTAAACAGACTTTTGAGACGTCACACGCAACGATCGAGATCGTCACCATCAAGTCGCTTGACGGTTTGACCGTCGAAGATTTCACCACACAGCTAGAGGACAAGTGGAAGGTTGGGCCCAAGGGTTCCGACAAAGGCATTGTGATGGTCTTTGCCATCAAGGAGCATAAACGACGCATTGAGGTGGGATATGGTCTTGAGGGCATCCTGAATGATGCCAAGGTTGGCGACATCGGGCGCAGTATGGTGCCGCAGCTCCAGAAGGGACAATACGGCCCGGCGATCTTGTCTGGGGCGCAGCAGATTGCAGCGGTCATCGCGACTGACGCGGCGGGGACCCTCGACACAGGCGTAACTACGGCCCCAGCCGTCGATCCTGAGGCGATGGAAATGGCTGAGAGCCATCGTCAGCAAGTCCTGGGAAACAGAATTATGTTTGGGATGGGCGCCTTTGTCTTCCTCTTTATTGCCTGCATGGTTTTTCTGGTCTGGAGACAGGTACGCCTTACCGGACATCGGTCGCGGGGTTCGACAACGGGGAGTTCGGGGAGCAGCGATTCCAGTGACAGCAGTTCGAGCAGCAGCTCCGACAGTAGTTCCAGCAGCAGCGACTTCGACAGTGGGTTTGGCGGCGATTCCGGGGGCGGCGGCGCCAGTGGCGACTGGTAATGGCGTAAGCCGGAAGGTAAATCCGACGCCGCTCATGAAGGACACCACGGAACAGTCGTAAGATAGCTCCGTGAGTGCGAGTCGCAGATTTCCTAAGTTCTTCGGGTTCTTTCTCTTTCTGGCGGTTATAGCTGGGCATGCGTGGGCGGAGTCGCCCGATAAGCTGCCGAAGCCTACCAGCTACGTCAGCGACTTTGCCGGCGTGATCGATGAGAGTTCGAAGCAGAGCCTCGAGGACCTGTCCAAGCAGGTCTATGAGAAGGCGCATGCCACGATCGAAGTGGTGACGGTCAAGTCTCTTGATGGCCTGACCATCGAGGACTTCACCACGCAGCTTGACGACAATTGGAAGGTTGGGCCAAAGAACAGCGATAAGGGCATTTTGATGGTCTTTGCTATTCAGGACCATAAGCGCCGTGTTGAGGTGGGGTACGGCCTTGAGGGCATCCTGAACGACGCCAAGGTTGGCGACATTGGCCGCAGCATGGTTCCACAGCTCCAGCAGGGGGAGTACGGCCCCGCGGCTCTGTTTGGGGCTCAACAGATTGCGAATGTCATTGCGGCGGATGCCAACGTTACGCTGGATACCGTTCCCCAGGTCCACACCTATCATCGCGAGCAGGTTCGGCGGCGCGGCGGGGTTAACTGGGTCGAGATCATCATCGGTATCGTCTTTTTGCTCTTCTTGTTTCGAGGTGGTGGAGGGGGACGCGGCGGCTGGTTATGGTTCCTCCTGGGGAGCATGATGGGCGGAGGGGGACGGGGTGGTTTTGGGGGTGGTGGAGGTGGTGGTGATAGCGGGGGTGGTGGTGGCGGTGGTGGAGATTTTGGGGGCGGGTTTGGCGGCAGTTCCGGTGGCGGCGGCGCCAGCGGGGACTGGTAGTGCAGTAAGCTAAGTACGCAAGCTGGGATAGCAACGATGAAGACGCTGGATGGAAACGGGAGATCGACAATGAAGGGTATTTGGGTAGCACTGGGTGTTGTGGCTTTGCTGGTGGTCGTGCTCTTGTTTGGAGCCGGAAGTTACATCTCCACAAAGAACCAATTGGTGTCGCTGAATGAGGGCGTGAATACGGCCTACTCGCAGGTGGATATTGAGCAGCAGCGGCGGCTAGATCTGATTCCAAACCTGGTGGCCAGCGTGAAGGGCTACGTGAAGGAAGAGGAGACTGTTCTGACCAATGTGGCCAACGCGCGCGCTGGCGTGATTGCAGCGGGCTCAGATCGTGCCAGCAGCATCGACGCCAACCAGAAGTTGAGCGTTGCCATCAGTCCGCTGTTGCGATTGCAGGAAGCGTACCCCCAACTCAAGGGGAATGATCAGTTCATGCGCCTTGAAGACGAACTTGCTGGTACGGAGAATCGTATTACCGTAGCCCGCAAGCGCTACAACGATTCGCTCAAAACCTACAATGTGGATGTTCAGCAGTTTCCTGCCAGCGTGTGGGCAGGTATGGCAGGTTTCCACAAGAGGGACGAGTACTTCAAGGGCAATCCGGCGAACAACGTTGCTCCCACGGTCGACTTCAGTAAGTAAATTTTCGCTGTTGAACAAAGAGCCAACGCTTAGGCGTTGGCTCTTTGAGTATGCATCTGAGGTAGGCCCAGACTTTAGCTCCCAGGAGATGTCATTCTCTCCTCTGGCGCTCATGCCGGAGAAAAGGAAGGCTTGTCCCAGGGGCTAAAGCCCATTCTGTGGATGCCCCTAATTGTCCGGGCTAAAGCCCGGACCTATCTCAGAAGCAACAACAACGACAAGAGCAGAAGCAGATTCCCTACGGGAATGACAAAAAGAAAGGCAAGAGCAATGACAAAGGCAATCGGATGAGTTGCCGTGAGGATTCAGTCGCGGTTTTCGCTTTTCCCGGGTTTCCTGTGTGTGTTCCGACGGTACCTATACACAGCCGCAGAGGACGTAGATGGGATAGGTTAAGGGAGAGATGAGCGACTTGAATCTAGTGCCGACCAGCGCATCGACCCTTCTGGGGATGCGCGTCGTCGACGCCTCCGGCCAGCCTTGCGGACGCGTGACGGAGTTTGCGGTCGACGTCTCGCAGGACGCTACGCATATCGCGGGGTTCATCCTGGGGCAGAGAGCGAATGGAAAGATGCGCTCGACGTTTCTGCCTGTCGAACAGGTTGCGGTGCCTCAGCGCTCGGATAAGACGCTGCGTACCGGGTCGAAGCCCACCAAAACTCCAGTGCTGGACGATTATCTCCTTCTGGACCGTGACCTATTGGACCAGCAGATCATCGATGTGGATGGCCGCAAGGTCGTCCGTGTGAACGATGTCAATCTGACCTGGGAGCGCCAGGAGGCATCGGAAGAGGCCAAGGGGCTTCGCATCGACGAGGTCGAGGTGGGCTTGCGTGGAGCTTCGCGGCGGCTCTTGAAGGGGCTTTCGGTGGCGGCGGTCGATACGATCTCGAACAAGTTCATCGCCCGTGCGATCCCCTGGGACTTTGTGGACCTGATCGACCGTGACCCGGCGCGGCGTGTGCGGCTGAAGATTGAGCAGGACAAGCTCTCGCGGATGCACCCGTCGGATATCGCTGCGATTCTTGAAGAGCTGGCGCCCGCCGAGCGCGAAGCCATCTTTACCAGTCTGCCGGAAGAGACTGCGGCGGAGACCCTGGAAGAGATCGAGCCGAAGATGCAGAAGGCGCTGCTGCAGGGGCTGGACTCGGAGCACGCAGCCGACATCATCGAAGAGATGGACCCTGGCGCGGCCGCCGATCTGCTTTCGGAGCTCTCGGATGAGGAGAGCGAGGCGATCCTCGAGGAGATGGAACCTGAGGAGCGTCAGGACGTCGAAGAGCTGCTGGAGTTCTCCGCGGATAGCGCCGCAGGACGTATGACTACTGATTTCGTTGGCGTAGCGCAGGGGGATACCGTTGCTGAGGCTATCGAGGCCTTGCGAGCCTTTGATGGAGACGCCGATACCATCACAGAGATCTATCTGCTGGGCGAGGAGGAGCACCTCAAGGGTGTTGTGACGCTCCCGCGGCTTCTTCTGGCGGTTGCCGGCAAGCCCCTGGCAGAGCTCTCTGAGCGGCGCATTGTGAGCTGCGGCCTGAAGGCTTCCGACAAGGAGGTGGCGGAACTCTTCGACAAATACAACCTTCGCTCGCTTCCAGTGGTCGATCATCATGGGCACATCGCCGGCGTGATCCATGCCGAGCAGGTGATTGCGCAACTGCGCGAGGGGTGATGGCCATGATGGATCGCCCACTCAAGGTTTTATATGCCGCTGGTCTCTCGCCCAACGACTCTTCGCAGTATCGCCTCTGGGCGCTGGAGAGGCTTGGCCATAAGGTTGTGCCGCTGAATGCTTATCCCTATGTGCCGCAAAATGCCATTCTGCAAAAGATCGTCTACCGGGTGCAGAGCGGGCCGTGGGTTGCGCGACTGAACCGCGACATCCTCGCGATGGCCGAACGCGAAAAACCCGATATCTTCTGGGCCGACAAGCTGCTTTCTCTGCGCCCGGAGACGCTCGATACACTGCACAGGATGGGCATCGCGAGCGTCAGCTATATGATCGATAACGCGTTCGGTCCGCGACGCGATCCCGGCTGGCGTCTGTACATGAAAGATATTCCGCACTTTGACCTGCATGTCGTGCAGCGGGATAAGAATATCGGCGACTACAAGGCCCGCGGAGCCCGAGACGTTATCAAGATCCAAACAGCCTATGAGCCGACCATTCACTTTCCGCCTTCGATCGGATGGAGCGACAACGACCGTGACCGCGGCGTTTCGTTCATCGGCACGTCTTACGATGACCGGCCGACCTTTCTCACGCGGCTGTGGAAGGACTACGGCCTGCCGGTCGTGATCTCCGGAGACCGGATGTGGAAGGAACGGTTGAGTGCTGAGGCTGCCTCTGCTCTTTATACGAACTCCGAGTTATACCTCGCGGATTACCGGGAGGGCATTTGGCGGTCGAAGATCAACCTCAGCTTCCTCACGCACTCCAACCAGGATGAGTTCGTGCATAAGAGCTTTGAGATCGCAGCATGCCAGGGTTTTTTGCTGGCTGAACGTTCGGAGGGGCATCTTGCCCGGTTCCGCGAGGACGAGGAGGCTGTTTTTTTCTCGGATTTTGAGGAGTGCGTTATGAAAATCAAGCGATATCTTCCCAATGAAGAGGCTCGCGAACGCATTGCAGCAGCAGGGCGCGCACGCGCTGTGCGCGATGGCTATAGCAACGATGCGCAGGTGGGCCGGATCGTCGAGCGCCTGCGCACCGTATTGCGTTCTGTTTGAAGTGACCCGGCTTATCGAAGCAAGGTACTCTAGAAGCAACTCGGCGTCAGCCACGGAGACCCTATGCAGATACATTCCATTCCTGACGCTCGCTTGACCTCTATGCCGGCGGTGAACGCGTGAGTTTCTGGCGTCGCTGGCGAACCAGCATATTTCTTTTTCTGGCCGTGCTTGGGCCGGGGTTTATCACCGCCAATGTCGATAACGATGCGGGCGGCATTCTTACGTACTCGCAGGCCGGTGCGCAGTACGGCTATAAGCTGCTATGGACGATGCTGCCGATCACGCTGGCGCTCATCGTCGTGCAGGAGATGTGCGCGCGCATGGGCGCGGTCACCGGCAAGGGTCTCAGCGACCTGATTCGCGAAGAGTTCGGCCTGCGGATGACGTTCGTGATGATGCTACTGCTGGTCGTGGTCAACTTCGGCAATGTCATCGCCGAGTTCTCCGGTATCGCCGGCTCGATGCAGCTCTTCCACATCAGCAAATACATCAGTGTGCCGTTATGCGCGCTGGGTGTGTGGGCGCTCGTCGTAAAGGGCAACTACAAAAGTGTGGAGAAGGTCTTTCTTGCGGCCAGCGTCTTCTATATCGCGTATATCGTCGCAGGTGTAATGTCCGGACCGGACTGGCATACGGCTCTCTCTCAGACCGTGAAACTGCCGGAGCGCTCCATCTGGAGCGACCACAACTACGTCTACATGACGGTTGGCGTTATCGGTACGACCATTACGCCGTGGATGCAGTTCTATCTGCAATCGTCCATCGTGGACAAGGGCGTTACGGTGCGACAGTACAAGGCTTCGAGGCTGGACGTCATCGTCGGCTCGTTCTTCACCGATATCGTCGCCTGGTTCATCATCGTGGTCTGCGCGGCGACCCTCTACACACACGGCATGCGCAACATTAACGATCCAGCCGATGCCGCCGAGGCGATGAAGCCGCTGGCGGACCGCTATGCCTACATCTTGTTCGCTGCAGGGTTGTTCAATGCGTCGTTCTTCGCGGCGTCGATTCTGCCGCTTTCGACGGCCTATACGGTCTGCGAAGGCCTCGGCTTCGAGAGCGGGCTTGATCGCAGCTTCAAACAAGCGCCATTTTTCTACTGGTTCTATACGCTGCTGATCATCGCGGGGGCGGCGGTCGTTCTGGTGCCGAACTTCCCGATGGTTACCATGACCATTCTGTCGCAGGTGTTGAATGGCGTGCTGCTACCGTTTGTGCTGTTCTTCATGTTGCGGCTGGTCAACAAGAAGGAGTTGATGGGGAACCACACGAATTCGCGATGGTTCAATGTGGTGGCCTGGACCACGACGGTGATCGTCGTTGGCCTGTCGCTGGTGATGATGTGGCAGAGCCTGCATCCCGCCGTTGCTGCGGTCGCCGGAAACTAAAGCAGTTTGCCGTCGGCCAGGTCTCGGATCAGGGTAAGGTCCGCGGCCAGGAAGTCGTAGTCCGGAAGTTGTTCCAGAGAGCTCCAGCGCATCTCGTGAAAGATGCGGTTGTCCAGATCGCCACGAAACTCAGTGACGGCGAAGAACTGGATTTCGATGGCTCCGCCATTGCGGTAGGTGTGGTGCACGGTGGTGATGTGCTCGCCGATCTCGGCTGCAATGCCTAACTCTTCGCTCAACTCACGAGCCAGGGCATCTTTCGGGGTCTCGCCGGGTTCGATCTTGCCGCCCGGGAACTCCCACTTGAGCCCCATTGGCTGATCTGGCCGCCGCTGACAGATGAAGACCTCGCGCTCCGCCGCGCTGCCGCGCAGAATCAATGCCGCTACAACGTGTCGCAACGGTTTTGTGGTGTCCTGCGTATGGTGCCCGTTAAGTTTGCGTATCGGTTCTTTCACGTCTGTCTGACAGTGTAGACGTTTACCGAGGTTTAAACATTTACGGTGGCCACAAACATTCGTGGTTGTGTAGACGGTTAAAGCTTTTAACGCAGAGGTCGCAGAGGTTTCGCGGAGGCCGCAATGGTATTCGTGGCGGCCTCCGCGTTAAAAACTATTGCCTTGAAGGCGCGACAGATGCCGGATAATAAACCGGCCATGACTCTGCAATGCTGCGCTGTACAAGCTCTTCCGACGGATTTACAGGGAAGGCGCCTCGCGCGATTGCCAGCATGGCGGCGTCATGCACGGAGTTGCCGAAGACGGCATCCGGAGCGGTGATACCGGCGCGCTTCAGGGAGGCGACCTTGCCTTCATCGGTAGGGACATCGAGCAAGCGCTCACTGGCTCGGCCATTGTCCATTGCCACACGAGCCGCCAGCACACGATTCGCGGGGATGTTGAAGCGCTGCACGCCTTCTTCGATCACCCAATCACAGGTCGAGCTGACCGCCCAGATCTCGACGCCATCGCGCTGTAGCGCGGTTACCAGTTCGAGCATCTCCGGGAAGATATTGCGCTCGATGTGGTCGCGGAAGAAGGTCGCAGCCGCGCGGCGGAGTTCGCTTTCTCGCAGGCCGTGATAGATCTGCACCATCTCGCCGCAGATGGCGAGTTCGGAGACGGTGCCGCGCTTGTACTCGGAATAGCGGCTGTTGAGCCAATCCGTGGCTTCACGAGAGAGCAGGCCAGTATCCATCGTCCAGCGCATGAAGGAAGAGCCTGCGTCGCCGGACCACAGCGTTCCGTCGCAGTCGAAGACTGCGATTTTGGGTGAAAGCGCGTGTACGCGTGTGGAAAACTGTTCCGTGGACAGTATGGTGGGGGCTGCGACCGGTATTGGGGAAGAAGATAGGGTGTTCAATCAAGGCTCCAAAGAGTCAAACCTCAGTAGAGTAGCACCGCGAGGTAACGCGCAAGTGTAAGCTTTTAGCAGTTGCCTTAATTGTGCCTATCCAACCGGATGACTATGATTTTTGATAGGCTTCCACGGTGGGCTCTCTCTTGTGGAATGTGAAGCCCGAAGGATACGAATTCATGTTGGACAAAAACAGACTCTTTCCTGCGGAGAGCGCTTCGCGAGCGGTCGCCGTAAAGCTGTACGAGACGGTGCGCGACCTGCCGATCATCAGCCCGCACGGTCATACTGACCCGCAGTGGTTTGCCGATAACCAGCCCTTTCCAAATCCTACAGCGCTGTTCATCCAACCGGACCATTACATCTTCCGCATGTTGTACTCGCAGGGGATCTCTATGGAATCGTTGGGGGTTCCGCAGGTGGACGGCAAACAGTCAGCCGACCCACGTGAGGTCTGGCGTATCTTCGCGCGCAATTATTATCTGTTTCGCGGCACGCCGACGCGGCTTTGGATCGACTTTGCCTTCGCGGAGCAGTTCGGGCTCAAAGAGCGCTTAAGCGCAGAGAATGCCGACGAGTACTACGACGTAATCGACAAGAAGCTGCGGACTCCTGAGTTTTTGCCGCGTGCCTTGTTCGAACGCTTCAACGTAGAGGTGATATCGACGACGGATGCTGCGGTCGACTCCCTGGAGCAGCACCGCAAGATCAAGGCCTCCGGCTGGAAAGGCCGTGTGCTGCCGACCTTTCGCCCGGATGCGGTTGTCGACGCCGAGTACCTCGGCTTCCAGGACAATCTGAAGAAGCTCGGCGAAGTGAGTGGAGAAGATGTCTCTTCGTGGAAGGGGTATTTGAATGCACTGCGCAAACGTCGCGCCTTCTTTATCGAGAACGGTGCGACGGCGACGGATCACGGCCACCTTTCGGCGATGACCGCCGACCTCTCACTCAGTGAAGCCTCTGCCCTGTACGAACGCATCTACACCGGCAAGACGAACCCCGGGGACGTAGAGCTGTTTCAGGCACAGATGTTGACGGAGATGGCCGGAATGAGCGTGGAAGACGGCCTTACGATGCAACTGCATCCGGGGTCGATCCGCAATTACAACCCGCAAGTCTATGCGAAGTTTGGCCGCGACAAGGGGGCGGATATTCCAGCGCCTACCGAGTACGTTCGCAGCTTGCGCCCGCTGCTCTCCAAGTACGGCAACGAGCCCGGCTTCACGTTCATCCTGTTCACGCTGGATGAAACGACATACAGCAGGGAATTGGCTCCGCTGGCAGGGCATTACCCATGCCTGCGCTTAGGTCCTCCATGGTGGTTCCAGGACTCCGCCGAGGGGATGATGCGCTTCCGCGAACAGGCTACTGAGACTGCCGGTTTCTACAACACGGTTGGCTTCAATGACGACACGCGCGCGTTCCTGTCCATTCCTGCGCGGCATGACGTGGCGCGGCGGGTAGACTGCGCGTTTCTGGGCAGGCTGGTTGCGGAGCATCGGCTGGATGAGGATGAGGCGTTCGAAGTAGTGCAGGACCTTACGGTGAACCTGGTGAAGAAGGCGTACAAGCTGTAGCAGGAGCGTGTCATCAGCCGCGTTCATCTCGGTTTAAGTTGGCATCGGTCCCTCAGTGGCTAAAGCCACTGTATACAGCAATCTCTAACGGCGGGGCTGAAGCCCCGCCCCTTCAAAGCAAAAACTTGAGCTTTGGCCTCATTTCCAACAAATACCTTAAGCAACCATATCGATGAGTTCTTGAACGCTGCCGGAAGTCCACTCCGAGGGCAGGCTCATACCCTGGATGGGCTTGACCACAAAGCGCTTCGGCTTTTGTGAGTGACTGGCATGTGTAAGGCCCGTAAGCAAAATGCGATTTATGGTTTGCTTCATGGACTCGCCAGCACGACGGTTTTCTCTTTCGAGGAGGGCCGCAACGTCATCGTCGATGGTGAGAGTTGTTCGCATATCACGATGCTTTCAGTGGAGATATCGTGATGTCAACCGGCACTTCTCTATGACCCAGTAAGGAATCATGCAGCCTATCGTAGTCCATGATCCCGCTAAGTTCGACCACATGGGGGAAGAGTAGAGACGGACGGGAGCGGTTCGCTTCGCGAATGCCCACCTTAGGCGCGATAGGGCGGCGCCGAAGATGGGGCACCCGGATTGGTGCGGGCCAAACAGTAGAATCCTCCTGTCTGACCTAAAATTTGCGCGGTCTGACTGGATGCGGGTATTCTGTCACACGGTGGCGAACGCCGAGGTGTTCGCGGGCTGAGTGGAGAAGACCATGAGTGATGGCATGAAGCTGCCGAAATTTTCGGTGGGGGTTGGGGACAGGTTTGCGCACCAGGCTAAGGCGCAGCTGGCGGCTTGTATCAAGGCGGGCGAGTTCGGGGTGGAGGTTGTGCCCGTATGGAATAAGTCCAATCGTGAGCACAACCTCATAGGTACAGAGCCCAGCCAGACTCGTGTGGCTGCCGATGCCGCGGTGAAGGAGCTGGGATGGATCAAGCCGTATTTTCTCGATGCGGACCACATCAATCTGAAGACCGTCGAGCGTTTTATCGCTCCGTGCGACTTCTTCACCCTGGATGTTGCCGAAGAGATCGGTAAGGCAGCCAAGCCGGAAGATGTAGCTGCGTTCGTCCAGCGGCACCCTGAGCTGATCGGGAAGGTAACGATCCCACGCATCGCCGAGCCGTTTGAGACGGACGCTACGTTTGTGTCAGGCGTTGCCAACAAGTTCCTCGCAGCGGTGCAGGATGCGGGCAGGATCTATCGCTATCTGGTGGAGAAGAAGGGCAAAGGGAACTTTGTACCCGAGGTTTCGATGGACGAAACCGATCTTCCCCAGACTCCCGTGGAGCTGCTGATCATCCTCGCGGCCATCGCGGACGAGAAGATTCCCATTCAGACGATCGCACCGAAGTTCACAGGCCGCTTCAACAAGGGTGTGGACTATGTGGGGGATGTGGCGCAGTTCGGCAAGGAGTTCGAGGAAGATCTGGCGGCGATTGCGTTTGCCATCAAGACCTATGGTCTGCCGGCGAACCTGAAACTTAGCGTTCACTCCGGCTCGGATAAGTTCTCGATCTATAAGGCGATCCACGAGGGTGTGAAGAAGTTCGATGCCGGCGTCCACCTGAAGACCGCTGGAACGACATGGCTCGAGGAGCTGATTGGCCTTGCTGAGGCGGAGGGGAGCGGCCTGGAGATTGCGAAAGAGGTCTATCGCGAGGCTTATGCCCACGAGGACGAGCTGCGTGCGCCGTACGCGACGGTGATCGACATCGACGATGCGAAGCTGCCCAAGCCCGCAGAGGTCGATGGTTGGACGAGCGAACAGTTCACCTCCGCGCTACGTCATGAGCAGAGCCATGCAGCCTACAATCCGAGCTTCCGGCAGCTACTGCACGTGGGCTTCAAGATTGCGGCCAAGATGGGCGATCGTTATCTGAAGGCTCTTGAGGCCAATGAAGACATAGTCGCGAAGAATGTCACGACAAATCTTTTTGAGCGGCACATCCGGCCTGTGTTTTTGGGGCAGTAATGGCTGCTGCCGGTTGTCTTGTCAGTTCGTAGTGGTCTTTGCTTTTTGCTTCTGAGATTGGTCCGGACTTCAGTTCGGACAACCAGGACTTGGAACGATCCGGCTTTAGCTCCTGGGACATGATCTCTTTTTCATGGAAATGGTGCTGGTGGAAAAGAAGGCATATCCCAGGGGCTGAAGCCCATTTTGTGGTTGCTCTTAATGTCCGGGCTAAAGCCCGGACCTATCTCAGAAACAAAAACTGAAACGCTCACGTTTTCCTTCGCTACACATGTTGATGGCATATTGGGGCAGTTCTAATCGGAAGACAGTTCATCTGCGTGTCTTGCCTTTTGTAGTGCTGCTATCGTAGAGTTCAAACGGTTTTACAGATGCGAGGGCGTGGATGATTGTCGTATTGATGGGCGTGAGCGGATCGGGCAAGACGACCATCGGTTCACTGCTTGCAGAGCGTGAGGGAGTTGTCTTTGCGGACGCAGACGACTATCACCCGCCGGCGAATAAGCAGAAGATGGCCTCCGGCCAGCCGCTGAACGACGACGACCGCGAGCCCTGGCTGGAGACGCTGAACCGGCTGATGCGCGGCTGGTATGACAGTGGCAAGGGTGGCGTCCTGGCATGCTCGGCCCTTAAAGAAAAATATCGCACGACGCTCTCTGCCGGCATGCCGAAGGGAAGCGTTACCTTTGTTTTGCTCGACGGCTCGCACGAGCTAATTGCCGAACGTCTGGCTGCGCGCAAGCATGAATACATGAATCCGAAGCTGCTCGACAGCCAACTGGCTACACTGGAGCCGCCGGCGAATGCGTTGCGGGTCGTCAACGACCGCCCGCCGGAAGAGGTCGTCGAGCAGATTTTGCAGCATATTTCGTCACAGGCCTGAATAGCCGACGAGGCATTTCGAGACCAGACACAACCGAGATATCAAACCAGCAAGGGAGCAGGATACGCATGGGATACAAGCCGTTGGATCTGACAGGGAAGTCTGCGGTCGTGGTAGGCGGAACATCGGGTATTGGCCTGGCCATGGCCATCGGGCTGGCTGAGGCTGGGGCGGACGTGGTGGCGAGTTCGCGCCGCGCCGAGCAGGTGGACGAGGCTGCGAAAAAGATTGAGGCGACTGGGCGCAGGTCGCTGCGGCTGACCTCGGATGTGGCAGATCGCGACAGCCTGGAGGCGCTGTGTGCGGGCACGATCAGGGCGTTCGGCAAGGTCGATATCCTGATTAACTGCGCGGGCAAGATCAAGCGCGCTCCGACGGTCGATTTCCCCGAGGATGAGTGGCAGTCGATCATGGATACGAACGTGACCGGAACGCTGCGCGCCTGCCAGATCTTCGGCAAGCATATGCTGGAGCGTGGCTACGGACGCATCATCAATATCGCCTCCTTGAACACCTTTGTCGCCCTCAAGGAAGTTGCGGCCTATGCCGCGTCCAAGGCAGCAGTCGGCTCTTTGACTCGTTCGCTGGCGGTGGAGTGGTCGTCGCAGGGAGTGACGGTAAACGCGATTGCTCCGGGCGTCTTCCGTACGGCACTCAACGCCGAACTGCTCGACAAGAGCGAGCGCGGCAAGGAGCTGCGCATGCGCACTCCGATGGGGCGTTTCGGTGCGACGGAGGAGCTTGTGGGGGGCGCCATCTATCTGGCCTCGGACGCTGCGGCCTTTGTGACGGGCGAGATTCTGGTTATCGACGGTGGATTCCTGGCCAGCGGTGTGAACCAGTAACGGATGTATGGCCGTTGGGGCCAAGAGAGTTGACCACCCCTTCATCGTCAGGGCATGTCTCGCCTAACGAGATGCCCTGACGGCTCAGAGAAAGTGGTTATTCTTTCTCGATACAAATGGTTATGCTTTCTTATCGCAAATTGAGCGGTACCCAGCATCAGGAGAACGAAAAGATGAGGATTCGATCCAAAGCGAAGGCTGTTTTTACAGCAGCGGTATTTTGCACCGCAACAGGTCTGCTTGGGGCGCAGCAGAAGCCGGCAGACAAATCCCAGCCATGGATGAATCCGCATCTATCTCCTGAAAAGCGCGCCGAGCTTGTGCTGCAGCAGATGACACTCGATGAGAAGATCGCCATGCTGCACGGAGAAGGCATGGCGGCTTCGAAGAAGCTTGCGCCGCAAATTCAGGCGGTGCATGGGCTCTTCAATGGCGGGGCTGGTCTTGTCATTACACCCCAGCGGCTTGGGATTCCACTGATTCAGATGAGCGATGCGGCTTATGGCGTGCGCGATAGTGCATTGAATGGCCGCTACTCGACGGCACTGCCCTCGAACCTGGCCTCAGCGGCGAGCTGGGATCCTGAAGCGGCGTGCAGCTATGGTGGCCTGATCGGCCGCGAGCTTCGCGCACAGGGCTACAACATGACGCTGGGAGGTGGTGTGAACCTGACCCGCGAGCCGCGCAACGGACGTACCTTCGAGTACATGGGGGAAGACCCCGTGCTGGCCGGCACACTGGTTGGCAACCGCATTCGCTGTGAGGGCGCAGAACATGTCATCTCCGATATCAAGCACTATGCCGTGAACGATCAGGAGAGTGGACGGGTGAATGTCGATGTCCACATCGGCGAACGGGCCATGCGCGAGAGCGACCTGCTGGCCTTCCAGATCGGCGTCAAAACCGGCCATCCGGACGCAGTCATGTGCAGCTACAACGGGGTGAACGGCGATTATGCGTGCGAGAACCGGTACCTGCTGACGGACGTGCTGAAGAAGGAGTGGAACTTCCCAGGCTTTGTCGTCTCCGACTGGGGTGGGACCCACAGCACGGAGAAGGCCTCTGCCGCCGGGCTGGACAACGAAGAAGATATGGATGACTTTTACGGCGCCGCACTGAGGTCCGCTGTGCAGGCAGGGCGAGTGCCGATGGCCGAGTTCGACGAGCATGTTCGCCGTATCCTGTGGGCGGAGTTCGCCAGCGGTGTCGTCGACAACCCAGTCCAGAAGAGTGTCGTTGATGTTCAGGGCGGCTTCGATATCTCGCGGCACATCGCGGAACAAAGTTCGGTCTTGCTGCGCAATCAGCAAAATCTGCTTCCCCTGGATAAGGCCAAGGTGCAGTCGATTGCCGTTATCGGCTTTCATGCGGATACGGGCATGATCTCCGGCGGCGGCTCGGCGCAGGTAGATGCTCCCGGGGATCGATCTGGTGGGTCTTGGCATCGCGAGGTATGGTTCCCGACCTCACCGCTGGAGGCGTTGAAGGCCAAAGCTCCCGGTGCGAAGTTCAGCTTTGCTTCAGGGGAGAACATCGCCGAGGCCGTAGCCCAGGCCAAGTCTGCCGAGGTCGCCGTGGTCTTCGCCTGGCAGTGGGAGTCCGAGGGCATGGATCTGCCGAACCTGTCGCTGCCCGAGAAACAGGACAAGCTGATTGCAGCAGTTGCAGCCGCCAATCCGCATACGATTGTTGTGCTCGAAACAGGCACCGCCGTTACGATGCCCTGGCTGGATCAGACGGGTGCAGTCCTTGAAGCTTGGTATGCAGGATCGAAGGGCGCGGATGCTGTTGCCAATCTGCTCTTTGGCGATGTAAACCCCAGCGGTAAGCTGCCCATGACCTTTCCCCGGAGTGAGGCCGACCTGCCGCATCCGACGGTCATCCAACCGCCTGCGGGATCCAAGAACGGAGTTCTCTCCTTCAAGGTCGAGTACAACGAGGGTCTTAAGGTTGGATACAAGTGGTACGACGCTGAGCACAAGCAGGTGCTCTTTCCATTCGGCTTTGGGCTGTCCTATACGAGTTTCAGCTACTCCGGCCTGACCGTTTCACCGGATGGCTCCAGCGTCAGCTTCACCGTCGCCAACACCGGCCAAAGAGCCGGGTCGGAGGTTGCGGAGGTCTATGCGTCTCTGCCTGACTCGGCGGGCGAGCCTCCCAAGCGCCTGATCGGTTGGCAGAAGATCGAGCTGACTGCCGGGGAGAGCAAAACTGTTCATCTCAGCATTGACCCCACGTATCTGTCGATCTGGGATGAGGCTGCCAAGAAGTTTGTGCGGCCTTCGGGTAGCTATCGCGTGATGGTGGGTGGATCGTCTGCGGAGTTGCCGCTGACGACCGAGATCAGCGTGAAATAAATCAGTGCCTTTGGGAGTAGCAGCGGCCTTTAGGCCGCGGAAATAGAGAAAACATTTCTTGGGCTTTAGCCCTGGGCTTTACGCTGGCACAAGCAAAGGGCCCAGGGCTAAAGCCCTTTCTGGTTGGATTTTGTTCCCGCGGCCTAAAGGCCGCTGCTACTCCCAAAGGCAAACTGATCTAATGGGCACCGGCGGGTGGTTTGCCCGGCTTTACCTTTTTGAAGAACCACACAATGATTACGCAGAAGAAGCAAAGTAGAGAGAGCCAGCGGAAGACGTCAACGTAGGCCCAGCTTGAAGCTTGCCGTCCGAGCTCTTGATATAAATTCGCTTGTGCTGGATGCACTGCGTTGGCTGGGCCGAATGACCCAGTTAAGGCTTGTGTGGTCGCATGTACGGAGTTCTGGAACTGCTGACCACTCCGTGGCACGGAGTTGATGATCTCGTTCTGGTGAACTGCCGCGCGGCGTGTCAGCAGGGTGGTCGCGATGGAGATTCCGATCGACCCGCCGACGTTACGCATCAGGTTGAAGATGCCGCTGGCATTTCCGATTTGCTCGTTCTTCAACGTGCCATAGGCCGCCGTGCTGATGGGAACGAAGACAAAACTCAATCCAAATCCAGTGATCAGGATTGGCAGGAAGAGCGTCGTGGGCGATACGTCGAGTGTGATGGAGCCGAAGTACAGAGTCGTCAGGCCGAAGGTTAAGAAGCCGAACGTGAGCAGGTAGCGCGGGTCGACCTTGTTTGACAGGTAACCGATCACGGGCATGCCGCAGATGGCTCCCAAGCCGCGCGGCGCGACGACCAGCCCGGCAGTGAAGGCGGTGTAGCCGAGAAGCTCCTGATAGAAGAGCGGCAGTACCGTGACCGTGGAGTAGATGCCGATGCCGAACATGAAGATGAGGATGGAGCCAATCAGAAAGTTCCGGTCCTTGAACACGCGTAGATTGACCAGAGCGTATTTACAAACCCATGATCGATAGACGAACCAGACAAAGGCGACGATCATCGCGACGAATGCGCAGCGCAGCCAGAGCGCGCCAAACCAGTCGACTTCCTGGCCTTTGTCGAGGATGACCTGGAGGCAGCCGGTCCAGATGATGAGAGTGCCGAAGCCGATGTTGTCGAACGCAGGCACCTTCGCATCTTTGATGTAGGCCGGATCTTTGATGTAGCGATTGATCATGAAGAGCGCTAAGGCTCCCACGGGGATATTGATGTAAAAGGCGTAGCGCCAGGAGTAGGTGTCGGTGAGCCAGCCGCCGAGAGTTGGGCCAAGAACCGGCGCCACGACTACTCCGAAGGCGAAGACAGCCATGGCGACTCCACGCTTGCGGGGAGGAAAGCTTTCCAGCAGGATGGCCTGCGAGAGCGGCTGTAAAGCTCCGCCGCCTGCTCCCTGGACTACGCGGGCTATCAGCATAAATGCCAGGGTGGGAGCGGCACCGCAGGCGAAGCTGGAGATGGTGAAGATGGTCACGCAACTCATCAAAAATCGCTTCCGGCCAAAGCGCAGCGAGAACCAGTTGGAAGCGGGAAGGATGATGGCGTTCGCTACGAGGTAGCTGGTGAGCACCCAGGTCGCTTCGTCGTTGGAGGCGGAGAGGGAACCGGCGATGTAGGGCAGCGCAACGGAGGCGATCGCGGTGTCGAGCACCTCCATGAAGGTGGCGAGCATGACCGCAGCGGCGATCAGCCACGGGTTGATGCCCCCTGTGAGGCTCTGGGTGTCCGGGGACGCAAGCGACTGGTCGGCTGTTGCGGCGGCGGTTGCCATGCTGTTGATCGTGCTCCAGTGGAAGGAATCAAACAGGCCGCAAACCTTGCGGCTTTACGGTTGGATGCCATACAGAGACTGGGGTTGTGGAGGCCCGACGATGATCTTGGAGCTTGGCTGCTGAACGACCTATTTGGACGACTCTACTCTAGAGCAGTTCTCGTAATACCGTGAAGCGGAAGAACCTTGCGAGTGTCGTTTTTCTTGGGAAAAAACGACGTGGACACCCTTGACTCGCTCTACACCATTACGAGAACTACTCTACCGCGATGGGCGGCTTCATGGGAAAGTGGCGTTTAAGCCGCAGGAACGGAGTCTCGAGCAGGTGGAAGGAGATCCACGAAACCAACAGCGAGAGGGGAAACGCAACGAGGAGCCGGGCGATCTGGTACGACGATCCTGAGTTGGTATGCACGATGTGGCGGCTGATGGCGTCAAAGAATCCCTGCAGCAGAATATGGAAGATGTAGAAGCCATAGCTGATGCGGCCCATGAACTGGAGCGGGGATATCGAGCAAAAGCGGCGTAAGACTCCGTTGTGGAGGGAGAGTGCGAGAAGCGCCGCCGCCGCGAGGCTCGCCCCTGTCAGGCCGAGAACATACTGCAGGTTGAGATCCCAGGAGAAGCTGTGACCGATGAGGCTGGAGAGGACATAGACTGCCAGTCCGATCAGAAGGGCAGGAAGGGCGAAGCGGGCTATGGACTTCTCGTCCTCTGGGTCTCGCCGGGCGAATGCCAGACATGCACCCAGGGCGAACTCCCCGGCGTGAGTCAGTAGAAAGTCTCGGTAGGGGTAGGAGTGTTGCAGGGAGATCTGCGGCAGGCCGAAGATTACGCCCCGGAACGCTGCTGAGGCGACGAATACCCAGGCACAAAGTCGGAAGGCGCTACGCCGGTTGCGGACCATCAGCAGGATGCAGGGCCAGAGGAGGTAGAACTGTTCTTCTACGGCCATGCTCCAGAGATGGTAGAGCGGCAAGGGCGTGGGAATCGCCAGGGCTGTCGGCTCAAGCCACGGTATATTTTGCAGGAACAGCACATAGGTGAAAAGTTTCTGGAGCAGAGGAAGGTTGTGCCAGGCTACGAATAGTCCGATGGCGCTTAGGGCGAGAGCGGTGTAGTACAGCGGAAAGATTCGCAGAAACCGTCGTGCATAGAAGTTGCGGAACCAGTGTTGGTTGCCGCGTGAGTCCCACAGGCTGCCGGTAATGAGAAAGCCTGACAGTGTGAAGAACAGCACGACGCCGGTCCAGCCTGCGGCTGTGAGATAGCCGAGCAGGCGTACGGCAAGATGAGGCGATTTCAGCCCTCCCCCATAGTGGAAGAGGAACACCATCAGGACGGCGATGCCGCGCAAGCCATCGAGCGCGGGATCGCGGTGCGCGGTTTGGCTGGATGGTTGTTGGAGAGTCACTCTTCGCAAGCGTAGAGAGTGAGGCACGGAGAGTCAAACCAGGAGCCATGACTGTGGTCTGCGCGGCATGGTAGGTTCGGAGGGATGAACGAGATCGTGGTGGCGGATGCAAAGGTCAGGTTGGCTTTAGACGACAGCGAAGACAGGGCTGTGGTGGCCAGAGAACGGCCCTGGATCTTTGGTTTGCTGATCGCGCCGAATGCCGTGGTTGCGACTGGAATCATTCAGGGAGGCGTGCTCGCGTACCTGATGAGTGCGCGTGGAATCTCCGGCCTGCGGAGCTCGCAGATCATCTCGCTGCTGACGCTGCCGACGATCATCTATTGCCTGTGGAGTCCGATCACGGATTTCCTGATGCGCCGGAGGACCTGGCTGCTGGTGGGGGCGGGTGTCTCGGGAGTGTTGATGGCGGCTGCTTTTACGCAGAGAAGTCTCTCCTCTCCACTGGCGATTGCGCTGATGTTTGTTGGCGCGTGTTTTGCGCAGTTGGTGGTTTCGAGTTGCGGCGGCATTATGGGCGCGCTGCAGTCAGAGCGGTCGCGGCGGATGGCGGGTAGTTTTTATCAGGGTGGATCGCTGGCTTTTGGGGCTACGTCTGTCTTTGTGCTGATCATGCTGAGTGGAAGGCTGAAGACGGGTGCTTTTGCGGGTGTGACCGGAGCTTTTATCGCGGTGCCCGCACTCCTGGCGCTGGCTGCGCCGAAGCAGGAGGTGATCGTCGAGAATGGCTTCGGCAAGACCCTGCTACGGGTCTGGGAGGAGTTCAAATCGACCTTTCTGCGCTGGAAGGCTGTTCCTTATACGCTGACGCTGCTGTTTCCCCTCGGCAGCGGGGCGGCGATGGGCTTGCTGCCGGGCGTATCCCGGTTCTATGGCGTTGGCGGGCAGCAGACCGCATGGATGAACGGGATTGCCGGTGCGATGCTCATGGCTGTCGGATCGCTTGCGGCGACGCTGATCCCGGCGCGGATTCGAGCCTCGGTGGCGTATCTGACGGTCGCGCTGATCAATGCGGCGACCTTGGGGGTGCTTTGGCTGGGGCCGCTAAGGCCCTCTACCTACTATGTGGGGGTCATGCTGTATCTGTTTACGGTAGGCACCTGTTATGCGATGTTTACGGCGGTAGTGCTGGAGTTTTTGGGGAATTCGGGCAAGAGCGGCAGCGGAAGGTACTCGATCATCAACTCGATGGGCAATGTGCCGGTCGTCTATATGCTGGCCCTGGATGGTTGGGGCGGTAACCGATGGGGAGCACGGGGGTTATCGGGGACGGAGGGGGTCGCGGGGGTGGTGGGGGCGACGATTCTTCTGGCGTACTTCCTGACCCGGGGGCGTCCTGGGGTTGTTCCGGCGCCTTGAATGGGGTGCAAATGACAGAAATCGGTCATGATTGGCGGCCATTCAGCCATGCCTTTAAATAAGCGCTAGCCAGGCCCTCGCCCATGAAATCCCACTTATTGCCGTCAGAGTGAAAGGCTCGAAGAACAAGCAACAGCCTTGACGCAGAGGGCGCAGAGGAAAGACACAAAGGCCGCGGAGGGCTCCGTGGCGAAACGTGGCGCTTTTCCTCTGCGTCCGTTGCGCCAAAGTTCCCCTGTCCCCTCGATTGACGAAATTCGAAGGAGAAGCGCTGTTCCTGCAACTCAAGGACGAAATCTGCATCATATAAGTTGACAGTAAGTCACTCACATGCGAGCATGGAGAGGATCAAAGGGATCTTCGGGCTACGGCCCACATAGGGGAACAGGATTATGGGAAAGATTATCGGTATCGATCTGGGAACGACAAATAGCTGCGTTGCCGTGATGGAAGGCGGCGAGCCGAAGGTCATTGCCAATGAAGAGGGTGGGCGTACGACACCATCCATCGTGGCGTTTACCAAGAGTGGCGAGCGGTTGGTGGGTCAGGTTGCGAAGCGGCAGGCGATCACCAATCCGGAGAATACGGTTTACTCCATCAAGCGTTTTATGGGCCGTCGCGCGAACGAAGTGAACGACGAGATGAAGATGGTGCCCTATAAAGTGGTGCCGCAGGGCGACCACCTGGCCGTGCTGGCGCAGGGCAAGGAGTACACCGCGCCTGAGATCTCGGCGATGATTTTGCAGAAGCTGAAGAAGGCTGCGGAGGACTATCTTGGCACCTCGGTGACCGAGGCTGTCATCACCGTTCCGGCCTACTTCAATGATGCACAGCGTCAGGCGACCAAGGATGCCGGCAAGATCGCCGGTCTGGACGTGAAGCGTATCGTCAACGAGCCGACGGCGGCTGCGCTGGCCTACGGCCTCGACAAGAAGAAGGACGAGACGATTGCCGTGTATGACTTTGGCGGCGGTACGTTTGACGTGTCGATTCTTGAGGTGGGTGATGGCGTCATTGAGGTGAAGTCGACCAATGGCGATACCCATCTGGGTGGCGACAACCTCGACCAGCGCATCGTGGACTGGCTCATCAGTGAGTTCAAGAACGAGAGCGGCCTGGACCTGACTTCGAAGGGCAACGAGATGGCTCTGCAGCGCTTGAAGGATGCTGCGGAACGCGCCAAGATCGAGCTCTCGACGGCGCAGGAGACCGAGATCAACCTGCCATTCATTACGGCTGACGCGAGCGGACCGAAGCACCTGGTTCGTACGCTGAGCCGTGCAAAGCTCGAGAGCCTGGTCGACGATCTGTTGCAGAAGTCGATTGGCCCTTGCAAGCAGGCGTTGAAGGATGCGGGCATTGACGCTTCGAAGATCGACGAGGTGGTTCTCGTCGGTGGCCAGACGCGTATGCCGAAGATCCAGCAGCTGGTCAAAGAGCTGTTCGGCAAAGAGCCGCACAAGGGCGTGAACCCGGATGAAGTCGTCGCGATCGGTGCGGCGGTTCAGGCTGGCGTGCTGGCAGGCGATGTGAAGGACCTGCTGCTGCTCGATGTGACTCCGCTGACTCTCAGCATCGAGACGATGGGCGGCGTGGCGACGGGGATGATTCCACGCAACACGACTATCCCGACCAAGAAGACGGAGACCTTCTCGACGGCTGCGGATTCGCAGACCGAGGTTGAGGTTCACGTGCTGCAGGGCGAGCGTCCGATGGCGAACCAGAACCGTACGCTGGGCAAGTTCAAGCTGAGCGGAATTCCTCCGGCTCCGCGTGGCGTGCCGCAGATCGAGGTCACCTTCGACATCGATGCGAACGGCATTCTGAACGTGACGGCCAAGGACAATGCGACCGGCAAGGACCAGAAGATCACGATCACGAGCTCTTCGGGTCTGAGCAAGGAAGAGGTCGAGCGCATGGCGAAGGAAGCCGAGGCACATGCTGCCGAGGATAAGGAAGCCAAGGAGAAGATCGAGGCTCGCAATCAGCTCGACTCGATGGTCTACAACGTCGAGAAGATGCTGAAGGACGGCGGCGAGAAGGTTGACGCCTCCGACAAGGGTGAAGTGGAATCTGCCCTGGCCGACGCCAAGACCACCCTCACGGGCGATCCTGGTGCGACCGAGCTGAACGCGGCTCGCGAGCGCCTGACCACCGCAAGCCACAAGCTGGCCGAGGCTCTCTACAAGGCGAATGCGGCGGCGGGTGCGCCTCCTGCTGAAGGTGAAGCTGCCGCGGCAGGTGCGGCGGAAGAGCCTAAGAAGGACGAAGGCGTGATCGATGCGGAGTATGTGGACACGGACCACAAATAAAGCATCGAACGAAACATTGAACCAGAAATAGGTATTGCGCGTACTAAGTACTAAGAGGAGGAGCTTCGAAGCTGGAGTCTCCTCCTCGTTGTTTTTTGCCTTTTGTTGTTTCTGAGGGTCGGGTGGGAGGAATCTGCTTCTGCACACTTTTGGAATAGGCGAATCAAAACTGCAGATTTGGTGTCTTATAAGGTAGGCCTGAACGTACTACGACGTAGAAAGGGGTGCTGCGATGACGAATCAAGGAACAAACGACAACAGACGCGATGAAGTATGGCCGGGGATGGTCAACTGGGATCTCGGTCTGGGTGGGAATCACGTGAGCCCCATATTGTGGCGCTGCGATGCGCTGCGTGCGGGCAAGCTCTATAACCGCAGCATGTTCGGCACTCGCGAGGAGGCGGAGCACTTCGCGTCTCATATGCGCGAGGTCGAGCCGGACCAGGTGTTCAACGTGGAGTCGATCAGGGCCAGCCAGGTGTGGAACTAAGTTAGAAGTTGCAGCACTGTGGGCCGCGGCTCTGCGGGTTTCTGACGCGAGACGCGGCCCTTGCTGCCTCTAGTGGATTCAAGGAGAGTCGATGCCTGAAGGCAATGAGATTCATCGCTGGGCTGAGCGGCATACTACCGCATTCGTTGGGAAGAAGATGCATGTGGAGGCTCCGAATGGACGCTTTCGTGATGCCGATGCACTCGATGGACGCAAGCTGGAACGGGTGATGGCGAAGGGCAAGCATCTTGGCTATGTCTTCGGCAAGGACCGCATTCTGCATGTGCATCTGGGGCGCTATGGCGACTGGACCGAGGGGCAGATGCCTTTGCCGGAGGAGCGCGGAGCGTTGCGCGTGCGTATGTGGCCGGTGGGGGCGAAGGCTCGCAAGGAGGCAGCGGCGTCGAGCAAGCGGCATGGGTGGTACTCCAGTGATGATGGGTCGAACCCGACGCCGCCGGAGGAGATTGACTGGCTGGAGTTGCGTGGGGCTTCGGACTGCAGCCTGTGGACCGATGCCCAGTGGGAAGCGCTGCTGGCAAGACTTGGACCGGATCCGTTGGATGGCGACGATCCTAAGCCGGCCTTCGAGCACATCGCAAAGGCCAAGACGCCGATCGGTGTGCTGTTGATGCAGCAGGATGTGATTGCGGGCATTGGGAACATCTATCGCGCGGAGTTGTTGTTTCGTGCGCGGTTGAGTCCGTTTGTAGAAGGGCGAACGGTGCCTCTGAAGAGTCTGCAGGCGATATGGAAGGATTCGATTCCATTGCTGCTGGCAGGCATGGTCGATCGACGCATTGTGACGACCAAGCCGAAGGATCGTCCGCACAAGACGGGAAAGCCGCTGAAGGAAGAGGCGCATTACGTCTACCGGCGGCATGGCAAGCCGTGCTTTGTGTGTGGGACGAAGATTCTGCGCAAGGATGTCGCGGGGCGGACGTTGTATTGGTGCCCGGTATGCCAGGCGGGGTAGAGCATTTCCACCAAGAGTGCGATGTTTGAATGAACCACCCTAGAAGTGTCATCTTGACCGGAGCATGATGATTTTATCGTCATGCGGAGTGGAGAGACCTGCAGGTTGTCTATGCAGGCACTATCGCGGGTGCGAGCAAACTGCAGGTCTCTCCACTACGGCGGCAGAAAACGCCGCCTTCGGTCGAGATGACAATGTATGGGTAGGGTAAAAAGAGCCATATCACGCTGACGGTGAAATGCTCTGAGGGCGACGATGAAGAAACAGAGATGGCTGCGATGCGGATTGACGGTGGCTTTAACTTTGGCGCCGGTGATGGGCGTGCGAGCGCAGACTCCGGATGTGGCGGCACAGGTGCAGGCGCGGCTCAAGCCGGGGCAACAGCTGGAACCGCCCATTATCGATAGCAGTGAGGTGATGGCGGGCACGCATGTCTACTTTGCTTCGTCCACGATTACCCACCGGGACAGCAAGGGAGGCACTTATGATGAAACATTCATCGATGCCTATCTGTTGTTTGCAGACAAGGAAGGCCATTGGCACGATGTATGGTTCGACCGCTATCCCGAGGATGGCGGTGTTCCGCAGGTCGCATCCGTCTTCTTCGCGCATGCAGACCATGATCCCCATGGCAAAGAGCTGATCGTGCTGATGCAGACACCGCAGAGGCATTACGACTATAGCGGTGACTTCTACGATGCGTACGTCTATAAGATTACCGGCGCGCCGTATGCGGGAGCGGTCTTCGTTGCGCTGCAGACCGATGCCAGTGCTCCGTTCCAGGGCCAGTGCGATTGTTCCTCTCGTGACGGTGGTAAGAGCGGCAATGGTAAGGATAGCGTTGCCCCTTATAAAACCGCAGGGGAGATTCGGAAGGCGTTGGCGGCGAAGTATCCGGTAGTGAAGAGCCCAGCCGTGAAGGACGGTAAGTAGGAGGGAATGTTGCGTGGGCTGGACCGTACGTGGAAGAGTATTAGAAAAGAAGTGAAGCCACACGACGAGAAGCATTTCCCTCAGCGGCTAAAGTCGCGGGGAACGAAGTTTCACGACGCCCGTTCGACTTCGCTCAGGGCAGGCTCTGAAGCCGTATTCTTAACGAGACGAAGCGTGGCGGAAGTTGGCGCGAGAGCGCGGCAGGGATAAGAACAATGGCAACACAGACAAAAGACTATTACGGCACATTAGGCGTGAAGAAGACGGCGACGACGGATGATATCCGGAAGGCGTTTCGCAAACTCGCGCGCAAGTATCACCCGGACGTAAACCCCGGGGACAAGAAGGCGGAGGAGAAGTTCAAAGAGATCTCCGAAGCCAACGACGTATTGAGCGACGACAAGAAGCGCAAGATCTATGACCAGGTCGGCTTCTATTCGGACAACATCGACCCGGCAACGGCGGAGGCCTATGCGCGGGGTGGAGGCGGTGGTAGAGCACAGACTGGCGGAGGGCAGGATGTTCCGATTGATTTCGGCGGCTTCGATTTTTCCGGCTTTCAGGGCGGCAGCCGCGCGTCACGTGCGGAGAGTGAGGGCTTTGGTGGGAGCTTTCGGGATGTGTTCAGCGGCATGTTCAATGGAGGCCGCCAGCCACGGGGACCACAGCCGGGAACCGACCTCGAATACCAGGTGGAGATCGACTTCTGGACGGCGATTCGCGGCGGTGTGACGCGGTTGGAGATTCAGCGCCAGGAGCAGTGCCCGACCTGCAAGGGACGAGCCGTCGTAGGCGGGAGCATGGAGTGCCCCGAGTGCCACGGTTCAGGCCAGGTGACGCAGATGGGCGGGCGGATGAAGTTCAACATCCAGTGCCCGCGCTGCGGAGGCTCGGGCAAGGTGCAGAATGCCTGCCGCACCTGCGATGGGGCTGGGGTTGTCACGAAGCGCGAGCCGCTGGAGTTTCGTATCAAGCCGGGTACGCGCGATGGCCAGCGGATACGCCTCGCGGGCAAGGGCAATGCGGGTACGGAGGGTGCGGCTGCTGGTGATCTCTACCTCATTATCAAGGTCGGCGGGCATAAGCTGTTTCATCGCTCGGGGGATGACATCCACGTCAGCGTGCCGGTAACCGTGATGGAGGCTGCGCTGGGCGCGAAGATCGATGTTCCGACGATCGATGGCGTGGGTACCCAGGCGGGGCGCGCGCAGTTGAAGATTCCGCCGGGAACGCAGACCGGACAGAAGCTGCGGATGCGCGAGAAGGGTGTTCCGAGTGCGACGCGCGAGGGCCAGCGTGGCGACCAGATCGTCGAGGTGAAGATCGTGGTGCCGAAGGTGCAGGATGAGCGCTCGAAGGAGATTTTGAGGGAGTTGCAGAAGTTGAATCCGGAGGATCCGCGGGTAGAGATGTTGGCGGAGGCGTGACGCTTCTTGCGTTGCGGAAAGCGGGAAAAGAGGTAGAGCCCTGTAATGATGGCATATTGTGCAGTCGAGATATGCCGCCCCTTTGGGGCTTGTACCCGTGGCCGTTTGAGACTTTGCGCCCCATTGTGTCTGTGTCGCTACAAATTGCGCCCCATTTCGTTCGTGCCACCACAAATTCGGGGGTCCTTCAGCTACGCTTCAGGATGACGGCGAAAAACAAGCAACGGCAACAGCAAAGGCAACAGCAAAGACAAAGGCATTTGTAGATGCGGTGATTGTCAGCCGGTTCTAAGGGGTGGAGACGTTATGGCTTCAGTTCATAAGGGTCGATACACTGCGCAGATTGAAGGCGACTTTGTCGTCTTTTTGATTGGGATGCGTTTCAATCGAATTTTTCTGATTCATAAATGGTTTCCTGTGGTGCGGGCCATGCCGCGGATGTTGAAGGAGCTATTTCAGCATCCCGAGTTGGGGATGCTGGAGGCTCGTACCTTTTTGAGCGGGCGGACCCTGATGGTCGTGCAGTACTGGCGTTCGTTCGAACATCTTCATGCCTATGCTCACGCTCAGGACAAGGAACATCTGCCTGCGTGGGCGGAGTTCAATCGGAGGGTTGGGGGCAATGGGGCTGTGGGGATCTTCCATGAAAGCTATCTGGTTCCGGCTGGGGGATACGAGTGCGTTTATGCCAATATGCCGCGGTTCGGACTTGCCAAGGCTGGGGAGATGGTTCCTGCTGTAGGCCGATTGCAGACGGCGAAGTCGAGACTCGGAGAGGAGCCGGTAAAGGCAACCCCTGATGATTCAAAGGAACATCTGTAGGTACTGCCGCACAGGGAGATGCGGGGGAAACGCGCAAGGCGGTATGCTGGGGACGATGGCAACCAAGCGTAAATCGAAAGGGGCATACATGATCTCGGCTGTGGCCGAGATGTATGCGATTCATCCGCAGACACTCCGCTTATACGAGCGCGAAGGGCTGTTGCGGCCGTCGCGCTCGGACGGCAATACGCGGCTCTATACCGATGAAGACCTCGAACGGCTGGAGTTTATCCTGAACCTCGCGCGCGACCTGGGGGTCAATATCGCGGGGATCGCTATCGTTTTGCAGATGCGCGAGCGGATGGAGGAGATGAACCGGCAGATGCAGGGGTTTGTCGACTTCGTCCGCACAGAGATGCTGACGCGCGTGCAGCAACAGCAGGCGCCGCAGGCCGGGCTGGTTCCGCTGCGCAGGAAGATCGTCACGAAGGAGTAAGTGGGCTAAGTCGCGTAGACTTAAAGGTCTAGGGCTACTTTCAGTGCTGTGCCCGGATGATTTGGTGGAATGGGTTCTCAGTTCTCAGGTTTCAGTTGAAAACACTGAGAACTGGCGCCCAAAAGTTCCGTCTATACCTTTATCCGGTCGGGATATTAGTCCCGAAATACTCTTCTGGCTTGGTGCGATGACGGTTTTGCTTCACATTCTGTTCTGGGTGGCCGCTGTCGGTTCGGTCACTTCATCGATCTACTGTGCCATGGTGCTGGTGGCGGCTGTGCGCTTTGGTCTGAGACGCCGGCGTGAGCAGAGCGCACCGGCGGACTTTCTACCTCCCTTGAGCGTGCTGAAGCCGCTGCATGGGACCGAGCCGGGCATGGAGCGCAATCTTGAGACGTTCTTTGAGCAGGACTACCCGGACTTTGAGCTGTTGTTTTGTGCTCGCCAGGAGAGCGATGCCGGATTGCAGCTGGCGCGTGAGGTTGGAAAGCGCTATCCCCACGTTGACGCGAAGTATGTGACCTGCGGCGAGCCTATGCCGAAGTTCCACAATGCCAAGGTCTTCTCGCTGGCCAAGCTGGACTCTGTGGCCCGGAACGACAACTACATCACGAGCGATGCGGATGTGCGCGTGGTTCCAAACTACCTGCAGCGCATGGTGCAGACGCTGAAAGACCCGCATGTAGGGTTGGCTTCGTGCGTGTATCTCGGAACGGCGCATGAGAACGCGGGCTTTGCGTCGCGACTGGACGCCGTCGGCAAGAGCGTAGAGATGACCTCCGGGGTGCTCGTTGCCGACATGATTGAGGGCACTAAGTTCGCGCTGGGCGCGACGATGGCGGTACGGCGCAAGAGCTTTCAGGAGGTCGGCGGATTCAACGATCTGGGGCAGTTCTATGCCGATGACTTTGTGCTGGGCAATCGCCTGGCGGCACAGGGGACTGGCGTGCTGCTGGCAACGCATGTGATCCGGCTGATGGTGCAGGATTCTCCGTTCTGGCTCAGCTTCCGCAACCAGCTCCGCTGGATGCAGAGCACCAGACGGTCGCGCCCGTGGGGACACCTGGGTAGCGGGTTGACCTTTGCAACGCCGTTCGGCCTGGTGGGTCTGTTATGGGGCGTTGCTAGTGGGCACGCGGTTCTGGGCTTGCTCTGGCTGGTTGCGGCGATCGTCAATCGCTGGCTGCAGGCGGGTGCGGTTCTCTGCGTGATGGGCGATCCGGGGTGGATACGTGGGGCTGCGATCTATCCGCTGCGTGATTTCCTGGGATGCATGTTGTGGCTGGGCAGCTATGGTGGCGATAACTTTTACTATCGCGGCAAGATTTATAAGCTGAAAGATGGCGGACGGGTTGAGTCGCCGGATTAAGAAGGCAGAGTGTAGAGGATAGAGAAAGACAACCCTACATATATCGTGTCATCTCTGTCGGAGGCTCCGTTCAGGGCGGAGAGACCTGTAGTTTGCTTATGCAGGCACCTTCGCCTACGCGAACAACCTGCAGGTCTCTCCACTGCGCATGACGATAAAACCATCATGCTTCGGTCGAGATGACAGTTCTATGGTGGTTCATTCACGGATCACTGTAGTTTCTATCCTTTACACTCTATCCTCTATCCTCTGCTTTTCAGCGGTTGGTGAGGATGGTTTTGCCGCCGGAGCTGGCGAAGTCGATGACCTTGCCGTAGGTGCTGAGATCGTGTTCGCGCTGCTTGGGGTTATAGGTCAGCAGGAAGACACGTTGGGGGCCGCTCCAGAGGTGGTGCAGGCCGGCTTCGTCTTCGAAGATGTGGGGTGCGTCCGGCCAGAAGCTGCCGAACCATGGCCCGTTGATGTGACCGTTGACCAGTAGTGTTGGCTGGCCTGTGTAGAACAGCAGCGTGGAGCCGGAGGTAAGTTCTCCGTCAATCACGACGATGTCGCCGGGGTGGCGGGCGGTATCGATGGCCTGCGCGAGGCCCTTGGAGCCGAGGATGGGGTAGAAGCGTACGAGACCTTCGTGTGCGGCGAGAAGGACTCCGGCCATGCTTGTGGCGAGGAGCAGATTGGCGGCGAGGGTGCGTCCTCTGCGTCGCAGCAGATGAGAGCCCGGGCCAAGTGCGAGCATGCAGAGTGCGACTGTCCAGAGCGGTCCCCGGAAGAAGCCCATGGCGTTGCCGGTGAGATCGAAGACATGCCCGAGTGAGAGGTTGTAGAGCGCTGGATTGGTGCTCAGCAGCGTGTTGAGGTCGACGCCTGCGGGCGGCGTATGCGCGGTGATGGCGAGATAGCCGCATACGAGGAAGAGGAGCGAGCCGAGAGGAACGAGGAAGAACAGGGAGGCGCTAAGGGCCTGTGTTTGAGCTTTGCGGGCTGTGTCAAAGGCTGTGGCGGCATGGGTGCTGATATGACGGCGGGCTTTGGGGTCGGCTGCGGCGAGCATGCCTCCGACCAGCAGCGCGAGGGCCGGAAGCGCGGGCAGGTGGTAGTACTCCTGGCGTGAGGAGAGGGTGAAGAAACCGAGAATGATGCCTGCCCACAGGAGAAGCGAAAGTGCGGCCTCATGGCTCTGTGCCGAGGCCTGGAGCGCTGTTGCGGTGTCATAGCCGGCGGCAATATCGGAGTCGAAGCGCAGGGGAGCCTCTCCGGGCTGCCTCAGATCGCGAAGAGCATCTACGAGTGCGGCCGGAAGAAAGGCCGCCCAGGGCACGAGCCAGAGCACGAGCAGGAGCCAGAAGAGCGGAATGGGCACCTGGCCGTAGTCATGGGGAATACGGCGGCCAAGAAAGCGCGCGATGTGCTCGTTGTAGAGATAGAACCAGGCCCAACCGGCGCGGGCGGGAAGGCCAAGGCCCGCGGGCATGGAGATGGCTGGATTGCGAAGGGCAGCGAGGATGTGCCAAGGCGCGGCGAGTAGCAGAAATAGGCCGGTGGCTGCTGGAATTTGCAGCTTCAACAGGAGCTTCAATCGTCTGGTGAAGAGGAGATACAGCAAGACGAAGCCGAGGGGGAAGACGATGCCGATGAGGCCTTTGGTGAGGACGTCGAGCGCCATAACGATGGCGAAGCCGAGACTGGGAAGGAGCGGCGATCGGCCTTCGCGCAGGCGGTCGAGCGCCACCAGAAATAGATGAACCGAGAGTGTCATCCAGAGGGCGATCAGGATGTCGGGAATGTAGAAGCGCGTGTACAAGTAGGGGCCGATGGAGGTCGCCATCGCCAGCGCAGCGTAGAGGCCGCCACGGTCGGGGTTGTCGAGCGGGGAGACGGTGTTGAAGAGGCGAATGCCCAGTGCGTAGACCGCAAGCAGCAGGGCAAGCACACCGAGTGCCAGCGGCAGCCGCGCGGCCCAGTCGTGGATGCCGAATATCCGCATCGAGCCTGCGGCCATCCAATACATGAGTGGAGGCTTGTCGAAGAAGCGAATGCCGTCGATGGTTGGTGTGATGAAGTCGTGACGCTGCAGCATCTCACGTGCGATCTGGATGTAGACAGAGTCGACATCATCGAGCAGGCCTGGGGTGAAGAGGCCGCCGATCTGTAGAGCAGACCACGCGAGAAGGAGCAGCAGGATGGAGCGCAGGCTCCAGCGTTTGCGGGGGGCGGGCGTTAGCGTGCTGGGCGGTGCGGATTTAGCTACAGGTGTGTTCACGATCTGATGGAGGTTGTGGCTTTCATGGTCGTGTCTTGTATGCGTGACATCAATGTAAGTCTATAGCTCGCGCATCCACAGCATGCGGGTGATCGAGTGGCCGGTCGGTCACGAGCGCTTTGCCGGAGGTTTCGTCCAGTATGATCTGCCGTTTGCCGAGGAGATGGTCGACCTCATCGCGCCTCTCCGCCGGGACGAAGAGAAGCTTGCGCGGGCCGCTGCCCCATTGGGCGAGGAGCTGCTCGTGCGTGAGGAAGATGGATGGCGCGTCGGCAAAGGTGCTGCCGAAGAGCATCGAGGTGCTGCGGCCGTCGACGAGAGAGACCTGGCGGCCGAGATAGAAGGGGATCGACGAGCCGTAGGCCTGATCGCCATACAGCAGGATTTGGTTGGACGGCGAGACGTTGCCATCGCGCTCTAAGTTCTGGATGCGCTTGGCGAAGTCCTGCGAGGAGAGCATGGGGGAGAACCGAACCAGTGCGATGTGGGCGGCGACGAGGAAGATTGCAGCGGTGAGTGCGACGGTGAGCGTGGCTGCAAGATGTTTGCGGCGACTCCGCAGGAGCCAGGCACTCACCGGGCCTACGGCAAAGGCGATGGCAGCCAGAGACGCAGGCAGGCGCAGGGCTGCGAACGAGGGGCCTGTGAGATCGAAGAAGTGCGACATCGAGAGGGTGTAGTCTCCGACGCCGCGATGCGCGAGCAGATCGCCGATGTCGGGAACGAAGGCCAGATGACGAGACGTCCAGAGGCCGAAGCCCAGTGCGATGGCGATGGCGAGGCCGATCACGGCGAAGGCAGCATGGGCTGAGGTGACGGCGCGTGTCAGAGCTCGGTCGGATTTCTTTTCGGCCTGGACGAGGGCTGCGGCCAGCAGCATCAGCAGCGGCAGATAGACAGGGAAAGTGTAGTACTCCTGATTGGTGGAGAGTGCGAAGAAGAGAAGGATGAGTCCGGAGTAGAGGCTGAGCAGCAGGACTGTGCGCTGGGTTTCACTGGTGGCCTGGAAGAGGCGATATCTGCGCCTCCAGGCTGCAATCACGGCTACGGGGGCGAAGAGACTCCAGGGGAATAGCCAGACGATATGCAGCGACCAGTAGAGGTAGCCGGGGAGCTTGTTGTAGTCACGCGGAATGCGGCGGCCCAGGAAGCGGAGGAAGTGCTCGTTGATGAAATAGAACCAGAAGAAGCCGTGACCGTTGGCTCCGCCTGTGTTGCGCAGGCCTGCGAGGATGTGCCAGGGGGCGGCGATCAGGAGAAACAACAGCAGGCCGCTGAAGGGATAGAGACGCCTCCATTGCTTCCACTGGCCGGTGAGTGTGAGATAGAGTGCCGCGACTCCGCTGAGGAAGACGATGGCGATGAGGCCTTTGGTGAGCACGGCGAGCGCAAGGGCGATCCAGAGCGTATATGCATGCCTGCGCGAACCTGAATCGAGTGCGCGCAGCAGTGAGAACAGCCCGAGGCAGAGGAACAGCGATAGAAGGACTTCCGGAATAAAGACGCGGGTGAAGAGGAAGACTCCTGCTGACGTGAGGGTAAAGATTCCTGTGTACAGCGCCGTCTGGTTGTCGAAGATACGTCGTGACCAGCCGTAGCCCAATAGGGCGAGTCCCAGTACCGCCAGGGCAATGGGCAGATGAATGGCGAAGGTTCCGGGGCCGAACAGTTTGAGGCTTATGGCTGCGAGCCAGTAGGGCAGAGGGGGCTTTTCAAGATAACGTATACCGTCGACGTGCAGCGTGACCCAGTCACCCGTGCGGGCCATAGCCTGTGCGGCCTGGGCGTGGGTGGCGTCGGCATCGTCGAGCAGGGGAGGCGTCCAGAGCGATGCGGCAAAGATGGCGAGCCAGACGCCCAGCAGCAGACAGATGTGCGCGAGCGGCGAGTGGCGAGGCGCGGCTTGCGGGATTTCCACAAAAGTCCGGTCGGTTTGGGGGGCGCTCACCAGTAGTGTTGCTTCGGGTATCTGTTGCGGTTCTTCGAGCGTGTCTGTGAGCATCTCACACTCCTGATAAAGAGTCAGTAAAGTATGCTGTCCCACGGGGTCGTCGCATGAAGGCTGCATCTTTGGTGCAAACCCGGACAGCAGATTTTGTTGTGCTTTCGTCAATTCATCTTGTGTGAGATGCGTGTCCAGCCCACATGATTGCCAAGGCATGTAATCTTCCATAATGTCGGACGATTTATGAGCGTGAAAGGATTCAACAACTTATGCCCACGTTTGCGGCCATCGACATAGGATCGAACTCGTGCAGGCTCGCGATTGCGTCCGTGCAGCAGCACCGCCTGAAGACGCTGCATGAAGACCGCGAGGTTACGAGGCTGGGCGAGAGCGTCTTCGAGACTGGGGTGATCTCTCCAGAGGCGATGGCCAGCACGATCAAGGCGCTCAAACGCTTCCACAAGGCTGTACAGACGCATGTTGTGGACACGGTGCGGGTCGTAGCGACCAGTGCGATGCGCGATGCGCGCAACTCGGAGGCCTTTCGCGCGTGGGTGAAGTCGACTACGGGGTGGAGCGTCGAGGTCATCTCGGGGCTTGAAGAGGGCAGGCTGATCCATTTCGGCGCGGTTACGCTCGAGCCCGGTGCGCGCGGCAGATGTATGCTGATCGACCTGGGTGGAGGAAGCTGCGAGGTTACGCTGTCGGAGGGTGGACGCATCAAGGAGATGGTTAGCCTGCCGCTGGGTGCGGTGAGGCTGCAGCAGGAGTTTCTGCGCAACGATCCTCCCACGAAGGAAGATGTCGCGAGGCTGCGGCAGTTTATCGACCGCGAGCTCCGAAAGGCGGAGCGCAAGTTTGGCCTGCCGAAGGTGGCGTTGGTCATCGCGACCTCGGGTACGGCGGCGGCGCTGGCCGAGGCTAGTAACTCGCTGGCACTGGGACTGGAGAAGAAGAAGGCTGCGAAGCCCTCGCGCAGCAAAAAGCCTGATGCGGTGCAGCGCGTGAAGATGCTGGAGACCGATACGAAGTCGGTACGCAAGATGGCGGATCGCCTGCTGAAGATGGACAATGCGCAACGCGCGGCGGTGGCGGGCATCGGCCCACGGCGTTCGGAGATTATTAACGGCGGCGCGCAGGTCTACGCTTCGCTGCTGGAGCGGTTGGGGCTAAAGGGCTTCCGCTACTCGCCGCTGGGGCTGCGCGACGGCATGCTGGCGCAGATGCTGGGCGATACGGATTCGCATGCCAGCGCGCATCGCACGATGGAGGCCGAGCGCTGGGAGGGCGTGATCGAGGTATGCCGCCGCTACGGAATTGACCCCCGCAAGGCCGAGCCGGAGCGTTTGCACTCTGCACAGCTCTTTGACCAGTTGCAACATGTGCATGAACTGCCGTCGGAGTACAGGCTGTGGCTGGAAGCCGCCGCGATGATGCAGGAGGTGGGCAAGTTCATGAACCACCAGGGGCATCATCGGCACTCGCAGTACATCATTGCGAACTCGGAGATCTTTGGGTTCTCGCCGCAACAGCGGGCGATCGTGGCGGCGATTGCACGCTATCTCGGAAAGACACGGCCGGAGCCGATGGACCGCACGATGCGTCAGGTTCCGGTGGAGGAGCATGCGCATGTGGCGCGGGCTGTCGTGTTGTTGCGGCTGGCGCAGGCGCTCAACCAGGACCGCGCTACAGCGGCGGTGCGTCTGCGGACACATGTCTATCCGAAGCGTGTGGTGTTGGACCTGGTGCCTGCGCGTGGCGGAGCGGAGCTCGAAGTGTGGGCGCTGAAGAAGGAAGCGACTTACTTCCGCGAGGTCTTCCGGCGCGAGCTCTTCGTCGAAGTGGCATAGAGCGAGCGGACGAGGCGGGGGTCGAGCAGCCACTGCAGCGTGGCGGGGCCGCGCATCATGCTCAGGCGTGCCAAGGAGCCCTTGCGCAGCCGCACGCGCGGGGTCGTGCGGTCGGCTGTGCGGTCCTCCAGGGACGAGATCGAAGGGTCGATGATCTGGCCAAGGAACGCCGTGATGTTGGGATTATGGCCGACGACGAGGAGGTTCTCGTGGGCCGCGCACTCGCGCAGCAGGCGCTGAAACTGCTCGAAGCTAGCGGTTGGCGAGAGGGCGTTGGATATCAGGATGCGCGACTCGTAGCCGGTCTCCGTGCCGACGAGCTGCGCGGTTTGCAGGCTGCGCTTCAGCGGGCTGGAGACGATGAGGTCGAAGTTGATCTTCATGGCCACGAGTACGTGAGCGAGCTGCAGGCAATGGCTCTTGCCGTCCTTGTCCAAGGGACGCTTGAGGTCGAGTAATGGATTGATGCGTCGCGTTCCGGCGCTGGCGTGTCGAAGAATAAATAGGTTCATGCGGTCTTACGTTTCTCTGGTGTGTGCTCGCTTGCCGTTGCCACACCTATATAAGTGGATGATCGGCGGCGCGAACAGGTTGCGTCGTTTGTTGTTCTCTATTGTAGAGAATCGGAATTTGGGCGTAGTGGCGATCCGGATCATCGCTGGTCTTTTCCCTTTGCCACAGCTCCGTATAGATGATTCCGAAGAGCCGTTCATGCTGGGCGATGCGTTTGAAACCTGCGTGAGCCAATGCTGCCTGTGGATCGGGCAGGCGCTGCACGCGCAGGCCGGTGAGGAGGCGAAAGGCAAAGTAGAGTGCGCGAATATAGAGCCGCGCCAGGGGGCGAACGGCTCCCGATTGCGGGACTCGAAAGTCTGAGAGCAGCCAGAGGGTTTCGGGTTGTGCTTGTGTTGCGATGCGGTTGGCCAGTTCATTGACCTCGGCTTGCGTGAGGCAGTCGAGGAAGAAATGCGTGACGATGAGGTCGACGTCGTAAGGAGGGGCTGCTGTAAGGGCGGAGGCCTGTTGCAGGCGCAGACGGCTGCTGGCAGCGGCACAGCGATGCTGGAGGAGCTCCAGCATCGTCGCGCTGGTGTCTATTGCGAGCGCGTGCAGCGAGGGGTTCTGTGCCAATAGGCGTGCGAGGAAACGGCCGTCGCCGTCGCCGAGGACAAAGGTGCTGCGGCATTCTGAGAGTTGCGGCAGAAAATGGACGCGAGTGCGCTGGAGTATCGGTCCGAGGGAAAGATACTCTGCCCAGCGGTAGAGGTGCGCGACACGATCGAAGTTTGGTTGGCTTCGATTGCGGGGAAGCTGCGGCTTCATCGTGCAAAGACTCGCGCTAAGGGGACCAGAAGTGCGGGCGTCAGCAAGGCAAGATCAGCGGCGGCGCGCAGGTGGATCGCTGCCAGATGCCGGCGCTGCGTGTGCAGGAGTAGGAGCAGGGATGCACTGCAGCCGCAGGCGAGAGCCAGCAGCCAGATTGGCGCAGACGAATGACGGTGTTCGAGGAGAGCCAACGTAAAGCTCAGGATCGCCGTGATGCAGCTCAGGCTCACGAGATGGCGGGTGGCGAAGCGCGTCGTCCAATGGGCAGAGGAGCGCTCGCCGGGATGCTCCCAGGCGTAGAGGAACAGGCAGTTCAGCGTGCAGACCGCGGCGAAGAGCAGCGCGTCTGGCGCGAGCAGGGCGCGCAGGTGCGGCTGGCGTGCCACGGTAGGGACGAAGACGGCTGCGGGAAAGAAGATGCCGACGGCCAGCTCTTTGGGCAGGCGATGCGCTCCTGTTTCGGCTGCAAGAGGCGTCGCGGGGAAGATGTGGATGAGGAAGAAATACGCGAAGAGCAGGGAAGCCAGCAACGCCTGGAGGTGCAGCGCGGCGCCGTCCAGATGATGTAATAAGGCCGCGAGAACTATCGAGGCGATGACGATGCCGGTGAGGAAGGCGCGTTTGTGCCGGTGATGGAAGCGATGCCTCTCTTCGAGTTCGGCAGCTGAGGCTTCCACTCTGGCATCGAGGAGGCGGTCGGCGGCATAGAGCATCCATACCGCAATGAACATCGCGGCAACGGGTGTCCAGGGCAGAGGCAGTCCGCTGCAACGGGCAATAAACCACGTCCACAGTGCGGCGACGGTTGGTGCGTCGAGCGACAGCAGATGCCATAGGGCCAGTGGTGTCCGCTGGGGCGTCTGGTGAGGTTGTGGAGCAACGTTAGTTTCTGAAGCAACCAGGGTGAGCCCGTGCGTGGACGCAGAAAAGGGCATCGCGCGGTGCGATGCCCTTTCGTGGTTATTTCTACGGGTTGGAGACGACGTACTCAAGCGTTGGCGCGGAACTTCAGAGCCTCGGTCGCGGAGACGTCGTGGACGGGTGGATGCTTGCCTATATCGGTTTTGACGACCCCATTAGTCTCTCCGGATGCTGCGGTAATTTGGGGAACGCCGTCCTCGGGGTTGCGGCCACCTTCGCGTACCTGTCGAGCGCCTGCGATCCAGAAGCTCGGATCGATGTCCACGAAGATGCTGTCGCGCAGTTCAATCGCAGCCAGCCGCTCTTCCTGTTCGGGGGTGATCGAGCCGTTAGCTTCGAAGCCTTGCCAGATAGCCTTCACTTCGTTGAACTGGTCGTTGTGCGTCTCAAAGCGAAGCTCGGCGTAGTCGCGTGCAGCTCCGGTGGTGATGAGGAACTGCCAGTCGGAGGACTCCAGCAGCAACAACTCACGGCAGAGCTGCTTCACGATCCGCTCACCTAAGCCGCCGTCTTTCCACTTGCCGCTGGTGCAAACGTCGCGGGTGTAGATCTCGGCGGGGTAGATGTGGGTATAAGTCCATGAGGTGTCCGGGTTCATCCAGACGTGGTTGGTGCCTTCGGCGCCCCAGGAGCCTTCGTGCATGGCGATAAAGCCGGCGCGCGGATACTGCTCGAGGTATTGTGTGCAGGAGGCCAGTGAGAGACCCATCTCATGCTCGTGCAGCACGCGCGCTACGGCTTCAAGCCACAACGGCCCCTCGAACCACCAGTGACCGAAGAGCTCGGCGTCAAACGGAGAGCAGAGTACCGGTGGAATGGAGTCGTTGAAGCCACCCTGCAGCGCCTGCCAAACCAGATGCACGAAGTGCGAGGCGTGGCCTTTGACCTGTTCGGCTGCTCGCTGCGGGTAATAAGGCTCCTTATCCCCCATGTCCACACGAGGTCCGGTCACGCGCCAGTAGCGATGACCGCCGGGCCAGCGCTTCTTGTGGAAGTCGAGATAGTTGCCATCGCCCGGATAGCCTGAGTCGCCTGACCAGACCTGAACGCCGGTGCGCGGGTCGCGCGGGAAGATGGTTGTGGCATAGCGCTTGTCGTAGGGGCCGTCGACGTAATACGGCTGGTAGAGCCGCCGGTTGTCGTTGAACGTCATCGACTCTTCGGCGGGGCTGGCTACTGTGCCGCGAAGAAGCTCGTAGGGCGAGGGAATGCGTGCCGACTCCTCGACCAGATGGGTATCGACGAAGAAGAACTCGATGTCGCTCTCCGACAGAGCCTGCTCGACGCCGATGCGATCGAAACCGGGCTGAGCGGGGGAGCCATCTGCGTTTCCTACGGGGTAGTTCCAGAAGCCGGCGGGGCGGTAACCGCACTCTGGCGCCCAGATGCCCTTGGGATGCTTGCCGATGTGACGGATGTGCGCATTGACCGCAGTGCGAACCTGCGCGCGAACGCTTTCGTCGGTACCCAGCAGCGGCATGTAGCCGTGCGTCGCGCCGCAGGTGATGATCTCGATCAGGCCCTTGTCGTTGAAGTAGCGGAAGCCCTTGATGATGTCCCCGTCGAGAGCGTTGAAGTCGTCCAGCGCGTCGGTGAAGAACTTGTGCCAGAAGCGTGCTGTTTCGGCATAGTGATGCTCGCCGGAGGTCGTGAAGAAGGCCTCATCTTCGCGCGCAGCAATGATCTTGCGTTCCACATACTTGGGGAACTCGGCTTTGAATACCGGGTGTGCCAGCTGCTCGAGCAGAATGGGCGAGAGGTTCAGATTGCAGTTCAACGCAATTCCGTCACGCTCGAGGTTGCCGAGAACTCGAAGCAGTGGAAGGTAGGTTTCTGCAGCGGCTTCATGCAGCCACTCCATGCCGTGCGGCCACGTCCCATGATTTACGACATAGGGAAGATGGGCATGCAGCGTGAAGGTTAAAAAGCCCGATGGTCTGGTTTCTGAGACGCTCAAAGGTATACCCCTTCCGGGTGGTGTCTTAGGCGGAACACTCCGCATTGCAAGAGCCGTTCTCGTAATACTGTGAAGCGGAAGAACCAAGTGAGTGTCGTTTTTCTTGGTAAAAAACGACGTGGATACCCTTGACGCGCTCTACATTGTTACGAGAACTGCTCTACGGTGGGGAGACTTGCAGAACTCCATTGTCGCCAGTTTACATCAGGGCTGGAGTACTGCTTTTTAGGATGCGAAGAACGAACTCGATGATGAGGTAGTAGATCGAAAGGGCGTGGGTTGCATCCACGCCCTTTCGGGTAAGGCTGTCTTAACGCTATGAGATGACCTAGCGGTTCTGAAGCGTTGGATCGGTGGTCGGCTCATAGTTCGAGGGAGCCTCCGAGGTATGCACGGTGAAAGAGTTCTCCAGACGGAAGCGAATGACGCTTTCGGATGGAATCTGTACCTGTTGGCCACGGGTGGCACCCTGGAGAATGGCGCCGCCGCCACCACCTGCCGCTGCACCGATGGCAGCGCCTTTGCCGCCACCGAAGATGCCGCCAAGGACTGCGCCGATTGCCGCGCCGCCGCCGACTTTGGCAGCGGTGTTGCCACCGCGGCCCTTGCCTGCGACGGTGTACGCATCCGTCGAAATGGGAATCAGGTTGCCGTGGCGACGTAGTGCGGTGAGCTGGATGGAGAGCAGAGAGCTGCCCTTGAAGTGAGTGGCGTCCTTGGCCTCTATGACGCTTCCGCTGACGGCAGAGCCTGCGGGAATGACGACGAAGCCATCGACGATGACCTCACGCGTTACAACGCCGTTGAAGGGCGTTCCAGTCTGCGTGGTCGCGCTGTCCAGGGTCTGCGTGATGCGGATAGAAACCGCAGTTCCAGAAGGCACCGTGACATCGTGGTAGGTCGGAGCCGGTGGGGGAGGGGTATTGGGGACGGGAGGGGGCAGCGGCTGTCTCGTCGCGATCGCCTGGCGTTCCGCAGGCGTGGTCTGGCGTGGCGTAGTTGGTGCGGCGGGAGTCACGACAGTGGGAGCTACCTGAACGCCGGCGACTTCGAGGTTGTTCGCGACTTCCTTGACGCCCTCCACTTTGGCGGCATCCTGGGCGGCGACGGAGCTTGCGGTATCGTCGCTGACGTTGCCGGAGAGCGTCACGATGCCGTTTTGCACGGCTACCTGGACGGGTTGCTGCTTGATGGCTGCGTCTGCCGCCAGCGCGGTCTGGACGTTGGTGGTCAGAGTGGCGTCATCGATCGGTTTTTTGCAACCGTTGAGCGGAAGCAGAACAAAGGCGCAAAAAAGAGTGGCTGAAGCGGCGGCGTTCTGAAGGATGCCGGTTGTGCGGGTCGTCATTGTGCGGTCTCCGTGGATGGTACTGAATCCCTTTTGTTGATTACATTACCCTCATATAGATGCAACCGGAAGCAGTTGTGAACAAAACAGTTGTGAAAATTCTGTTCTATGTACCGGGTGAGTCGTCCTGCCCGGACGCAACCCGCCATCTTTGGTAGGCATCCACCTTGAATAGGTGCGACACTTTCCATACGATCGGTCGTACAGCCGTTCAGCATCGCAGCAAGTTTTAGACGAAGGAGATCGCAATGGCGGACAACGAAAGCAGTATTGGTGGGTTTGGATGGTTCCTCGCGGGACTCGGACTCGGTGCGCTGGTAGGCGTACTGTATGCCCCGAAGGCGGGCAAGGAGACGCGTGAGGAGCTGGTTGCCCGTTCTCTGGAGGCGCGTGACCGCGCCAATCAGCTGTATAACCAAGGCCTGGAACAGGCCGGGGAGTACGTGCGGCAGGGTAAGCAGACTGCCGGTGAGTACGTGGATAAAAGCAAGGAGTACTACGATAAGGGCCGCACCCAGTGGAGCCAGTACGTAGATAAGGGTAAGGATCTGGTCCAAACCCATGTCGATGCGGCTTCCGCGGCTGTCGAGGCAGGGAAAGACGCGTACATCAAGACCGCGACTTCCAGCGATCCGGTGGAAAACTCGTAGTTCGAGGTTCTTCTGCTGCAAGAGGGGCCGGCGGTGCCGGCCCCCTTTGCTTTGCAGTTTGGGTTTCCTTTGCAGGGCTTGCGGGCTTAGGCTGGGAGACAATACAGTGGGCCATGCGTAATGGGGAGGCCCCCGGGCTATGTGCCGGACGATAGGTGCCGGGCAATATGCGCCGGACAAGAGGAGATGTTTTATGCCAGCTACTCGCGGCTTGATGATGTTTTTATGGCAATCGACCAATGGATTGAGCGGTCGTGACGTACATTTGCTGATGATTTTTGTGGCAATCATCGCGGCTGCCCTGGTCGCGCAGGCTCTGTTTTTTGCGATGGCGGCAACTTTTGCGTCGAAACTGTTGTTGAAGCTCGGAGACGTTGCCGAGCGGATTGAAGAGCGGACTGGTCCGTTCCTGACAAAGAGCACCGAGCTTTTGGAAGATGTCACTCCCAAACTTCGCAGTATCAGCAACAACGTCGAGCAGATGTCCTACACCGTGCGTGCCAAGTGCGATGAGGTCGGCGAAACGCTTACACAGCTCAATCGCACGATTGTGGACGCCAACAATAGAACGCGTACCCATGTAGCTCGCGTGGATGGAATCGTGTCAGACGCGCTACATACTACCGAACAGGTTTCGCACGTTGTGCAGGATGGAATTCGCGTTCCCGTGAAACAGATTGCAGGGATTATTGCTGGGCTTAAGGTGGGGTTGGAGACGTTTGTGAAGCGGTCTCCGTTTGGGAGAAGCAGCAAGTAAAAGAGTAGGTCTGTGACGCAAAAGCCTCTGTCCGACAGAGGCTTTTGCTTTTAAAGCATTTTTACGAATCGTGTGATGTGGTTCTGTTCGATCCCGCCCATACCGTGTCATCCCGACCGGAGGCGGCGCTTTTTGCCGCCGTAGCGGAGAGAGCTGCAGTTGGCTTGCACTGGCACTATCGCCTGCGCAGGCAAACTGCAGGTCTCTCCACTTCGCATGACGATAAAACCATCATGCTCCGGTCGAGATGACAGTTCTGGGGTGGTTCATTCCTAAATCACACGCTGGCAGTGGTTCACTGGTCGTCACGCTATTCGTGAGAATGCCCTAAAAGGCCGGTCACATGATCCAGCCGCCGCCCGCTACTTCGTCTCCCTGGTAAAACACTGCCGACTGTCCGGGGGTGATGGCTCGCTGGGGTTCGTCGAAGGTCGCTTCAATACGGTCAGGAGCCGTAACGCGCAGGGTTGCCGGGGCGGGCTCGTGGCGATGGCGAATCTTGATCGTGACGCGAATCTCCGCGTTTGGCTCGGGGATCGAAACCCAGTTCAGACGGTCTGCGACGAGCGTTTGCGAGAGCAACTGGTCATCCGGACCGACCTGCACCGAGTGCGAGTCGGGATGAATGCTCAACACGTAGAGCGGCTGGGGTGAACTTATTCCCAGGCCCTTGCGCTGTCCGACGGTGAAGCCGTGAATGCCCTCGTGATGCCCCAGAACCTCACCGCTGGCGGAGACCAGTTCGCCGGAGCTGTCGGGGAGTTCGCGGCCCTGCTCGTCGAGATAGGCCTTCAGGAACTGGGAATAGCTGCCGCCGGGGATGAAGCAGATCTCCTGCGAGTCGGGCTTCTGGGCCAGCTCCAGGCCATGATCGGCAGCCATCGAACGCACGGCGGGCTTCTGCATCTCGCCGAGAGGAAAGAGCGTGCGCGAGAGCTGTTCCTGGGTCAGCCCAAAGAGGAAGTAGGTCTGGTCTTTGGATTTATCGGCGGGCCGGGAGAGTACCCAGCGTCCGCGAGCCTCGTCGTAGCGATTGCGCGCGTAGTGGCCGGTGGCGATGCGGTCGGCTCCGATCTGTCGCGCTGTCAGCAACAGTTGATCGAACTTCAAGTGATTGTTGCAGAGTGTACAGGGGATGGGCGTGCGGCCGGCCAGGTATTCGTCGACGAAGGGGCGGACCACCTCGTTCTCGAAGCGCTCCTGCGCGTTGACGAGATAGTAGGGAATGCCGATCTGCTCGGCGACACGCCGGGCGTCGTAGACGTCGTCGATGGAGCAGCAGCGGCCCTGCACGGTTTCGGGCATGCCCTCGCGCCCGGCCAGACGCCGCTGGTTCCAAAGCTGCAGCGTAAGTCCGATGAGGTTCCGTCCCTCGGCATGCAGGAGCGCGGCGACCGCCGAGGAGTCGACGCCGCCGGACATGGCTACGGCAATGGTGTTGTTGTGCGACATACTTCGTTCCTCTTCCATGATAGAGCGATTTGAACTTTGCTGTAGCCTTGGAGGGGTCTTGCCGTCTGGCTTTCCCTCGAACGAAAACCGCGTAGAACTTTTTAAGGGATCATTAGCGGCTGTGTGACCGCTTTTGTGTCCTGTCAGCGTTAAGATGGAAGTACGACGAGCAGGAACGTTTTTGAACGATTGGACCAGGTAGGCACGATGTCGGGTCATTCCATGGAGACGCAGAATCAATCCGAGATGAAAGGGCGCTGGGTGCTGCCGTTTCTAGGCATTGCCTGCGCCGTTGGTGTGGGCTCCATCTACTATGCGCAGCCGCTGCTGCTGGTGATGGGGAAGAGCCTGGGGCAGGGCGCGCGGGCCATGAGCCTGGTCGCCGTTGCGACGCAGGTCGGCTATGCCTGTGGCATCCTCTGCTTTGTGCCGCTCGGCGATGTGTGGGAACGCCGGAAGCTGATGATGCGGATGTATGCGGGCGTCTCGCTGGCGCTGCTGCTGGCGGCGTTTGCGCAGGGGCTGACCGGCATGATCGTCGCCAGCGTGCTCATCGGGCTGCTGGCTTCGGTTACCCATGTGGCGCTGCCGATCGCTCCCGACCTGGTGCCGGAGGAGCGGCGAGGGCACGCTATCGGGACTGTCATGACGGGGCTGCTGTTGGGGATTTTGCTGGCCCGGAGCTTTGCGGGGTGGGTGGCGAAGCTGAATGGCTGGCGGACGGTATATGTGCTGGCTGCGGTGATGAATCTGGCGTTCGTTCCCATTCTCTATCGCGTGATGCCGCGGCTGGAGCCGCGCCAGTCCTTGAGTTACAAGGCCACGATGCGGTCGTTGTGGACACTCTTCCGCAAAGAACCGTTACTGCGGGAGGCGGGCGTGCTGGGGGCGTTGGCCTTTGGATCATTTAGCTGCTTCTGGACGACACTGGCGTTTTTATTGCACGCCCACTACGGAATGGGACCTGGAGTGGCGGGAACGTTTGGCGTGGTCGGGGCAGCCGGTGCTCTTATTGCTCCTGTCGCTGGCAAGCTTTCTGATAAGCACGGGCCGCGTTTTGTGGTGGGTGTGGCGGGCGCTGTTTTGACCTTCTCTTATATCTGGCTCTGGTGGACTGAGCGCTGGCATATCTCGACGGCGCTGCATATGGTGACGCTGGTGGTCGGGGTGATTGCGCTCGACCTGGGGGCGCAGATGATGCAGGTCGCCAACCAGACGCGCATCTTCGGGTTGGGTTCAGAGGCTCGGAGCCGGCTGAATACGATCTACATGACGATGTACTTTATCGGCGGCGCTGCGGGGTCGGCGCTCGCTGGGTTGGCATGGTCGCGGTGGAGCTGGGACGGAGTCTGCCTGCTGGCGGTTGGTATGGTTGCAGCCGCGGGTCTGCGGCATGCGACGGGGTATAGCCGAACTCATGCCGAGGTAATCGTCAAAGTACCGGATGCTGAGCGCGAGTTGGTTTAGATGTTGTGCGAGGAATATCCAACTCTCCATCTGGGTCGTAGGCTGCGCGACAGAAGCTGGCTTCATAATGTGCGGTGCGCTGGCTCAATTTGTTTTGAGTAGCAAGATTCCATGCCCTCAAACTTGCAAGTACATCCTCTTCCGGCAAAGAGTTCCCCCAGGAACCAACAACGCCGAGCACATCGGATTCCGCACCCAAAAGAATCAAGGTGCGATATAGCTCCTGAACGATTTCTTGATTTGGCTGGTAGTTCTGCATTGTGTCTCTCCCTGCAATTGCATTGGAGTGCCGAACCTGCCGATGGAGATGCCTCAGCCTGCGACACTCCGCCCTTTTGGGACGCTGCTGGATGTGGGGATGGTGGGCGCTATTATGGATTAAGTTTTACCGGTAATAGAACGATCCCATCTCTCTCGATAAATCGCTTTTGTTTGATGTGGTAATTCAGCGAATTCTGGATGAGATATGGTCGCATTTGTTTGGCGTTATAGAAGCCGCTAGCCAAGAGTTTGGTAGCAATTTCGTTCTTGCTGAGTCCTTGAGGATATTCCCACAGTAGAATTTCCGTTGCCTCGCGAACCTCTCGAATAGCAGAGAATCGGCCGACTGTAGTCGTTGTGCGATCGAGTTGTGCGCGGACCAGATCAAGCTCCGCCATCAGTGCCGGCTCGGCGGCGCGCAATTCCGCATCGATAGCGGCTTGGCGGCGGCGCAGCTGTTCGGTCGATATGTTTAGGACAGTTGGCATTTGTGGATAAGTTTACAATGCCGAAAGCTTATCGAGGCAACGCGGAGCATCGTTGACCGAAAGCAATGTATGAGCAGTAGCGAGCATCGATATGAGGTATTCACCGCTCAACCGGGCGAATATGTGCGGCACGCCGAATATTTTGGACCAGACGACCTCGGGAAATGCTAGTGTGACGATGAGTGATTGCATTGCAGCGTCTCTCATGACCATCACGAAATCTGCCGGTTCTATTCGCTGGTGCGTGACTGCGGCCTGGCAAAGCTGTACAAGAACAAATGATGCCTTCCATCGATCGATTACACCCTGAAGGCGGCTGGAATCGCGCCAGTAATCGCTATCGCCGTCGACCCAATTGGACGTCGCAATATCGCCGCGCAGATTTGCGAGGATATCTTCGGGAAGCTTCGCGAGGAGATCCTCGCAGGTGTGTATGTAGTCTCTTCGTGCACGATGGAATGCGAACCACGCCAAAGCGAAAATGGTCAGGGAGGGGAGAATCAGATATCCAATATGTGTCATAGCCAATTTCTCGCCAGTGGTTCGCGTTTGCCGGTGGTGAGAAGCCGCGAGAGATTCGCAACGATCTCAGTATGCCGGGGATTTAGAGTTATTGGCAGTTCCGCATGCGAGACGGCTAGCACCCAGATAGCAACACAGACGATTTCTGCCAGGTTGATCAGGATGGTACCAGCCTCTTGTAGGGAACGTTGGGGACGGGAAAGTAGCAAGGAAGACAGGTAGGTGAAGATTACGCTCTGCGCTAATCCGCATGCGATTAAATGCGGGCGACGAAGCCATCCGAGACCCATTACGAATACCCACACGAAGAGCAGTAGCATGAGTGTCACGCTTGCGAAGTTGACCGCCGTCGAACTCATAAGCATCCATTGTTGGATCTCTATATAAAGCCTCGGATCGTGTTTCACTGCAATCCATCCGGAACCTGCAGAAATGGCGATAATTAGCCCAAAGATCATGGCGCGGATAGATACGGAAAGATGATTGAATCCTGGAATCGCGGCGAGCACGTCCGCCATGATCCATAGTCGGAAGAGGCAAAGAATGCCGTTAGCTGACCAATAAATCCAAAAGAAAATTATGTAATGAGGGCGCTCGATGATGAGGGCTGCCTGGACTGCGAGCGTGAGGATGCAAGTAGTAAAGAGGGAAGGGTATTGCCCGATCAAACGTTTCTTCGTGAGCATATACCCGAGCAGAAGGTAAAGCGCGTAAACCGCGTACATCACTAGATCGATCCACCAGTTAGAGCGCACGGCACACCTCGCGCGAGGGTGCCGTGCGGTGCCTCATTCCATTTACTGGCAGGTTGGCGCTTTCGGATTGCATATTGGAACGGGACCAGAGAGGTTGCTGGAGGCGATGCCGAGGTCCGTGAGGGTGGATCCAACGGCTAGGGAAGCAGCGCTCAAAAGGAGCCCGGCGACGATTAAGAGTGTCTTCATTTTTGTTCTCCGTGCGCAGTGGCGCATTGAGAACATTATTTCGGACTACGGCTAACTTTGCGCGCATATTTCCTCGGGGAAACTAAGAAACACTAAAGCCTTGTAATCGCAGGAGCATCGTGCCATTTGTGAACCCCTCTGGACGTTGCTAGAGGGGGATGGTGGGCGAGGCAGGTCTCGAACCTGCAACCCCCGACTTAGAAGGTCGGTGCTCTATCCAGTTGAGCTACTCGCCCGGCAGGTTTCAGCCGAGATGCCGGACGCGCAAGGGAAACGCATCCGCTGAATCGATTGTAGCCGAGCCGCGCGTAGCTTCAAGTTCTTTGCCGCGCAGGAGGGCCACGATGTCTTCCAGCGCGGCGGCCCAACGCTGCGTCGCTTCGTCGGCGTTCTCCCCCAGGGCGGTGACGTACAGGGTGACGGCGAAGCCTTCGACCGGGCCGTTGAGGTCAAGAAGCGCGGGACGCAGAACGCATTCCAGTGCGGCGGCGTTGTGCGGGAGCTTCTGCGCGCGGCGTACGATGCGGTCGAGCCTGTCCTGCTGTTGATGCGCCGAGGCAAAGACGGGCCGCTCGCGCCACAGCAGATCGATGTAGCTGGCAAAGCCGAAGTGGGTAGCCTCGGGATCGAGGTCGAGTTCCATGCGCAGAGCTTCGAGGTCTTCTGCGTGGTCCTTGGCAGTCATACGCCAGGTGTCGCACTTGGCGGTGAGAAACGGAGAGCGAGTGGCGTTCAGGGCACGTAGGGCCCGGCCCAGTGGAGGGAAGCGCTCGGCCTCGGGGATCTCGGCGATGTCGTAGGGTTCGGCGCGCAGGTCGACGAAGTGTGCGTCACTGTCAGGGTCGGACCACGGAACAACAAGTGTGGGAGCGTCGGCAGCGCATTCGGCGGTCCAGTCAGCAAGCATCTTTTTAGAATACGGCAGATGAGACGCTGGAGGGATAGAGTAGGTTTTCTCTATGGATCGGCCACAGATGAAGCTTCCAGTATTGTCGCCTCGTTATGACATAGCACTTCGTGCTGCGGTGGATTACATCTTCAACAACTTTGAGCCCTTCGCCGTGATTGTGTCAGGCTCAATCGTGCGAGGCAATCCTGATCCCTTGAGCGACTTCGACATCCTTGTGCTCCATGAGCACGCATGGCGCAGGCGTGTGCAGAAGTGGTTCGAGGGTATCCCCGCGGAGATCTTCATCAACTCGACGGCATGGGTGGAGGGCTATCTAACGCAGGAAGCTGCGGAAGGGCGTCCAATTTTCGCCCATATGTTGGCTACCGGCGTTGTCGTCTTCTCGTCTTCGCCAAAGACGGAACAGATCATGGGGATGGCGTGCGCGAGCTTAGAGAAGGGAGCGAGCTTTTCAGAAGCCGCGCTGGAACAACAGCAGTATGCCGCTGCATGTCTCTTTGAGGATGCGATGGATGTGGCTGGTCGGGATGATGTGACTGCCGCCCTAATCCTGGGGCGCGCCGTCGACGCTGCCGTCAAATATTGGTTTGCCACGCGGCAAAGATTTTCTGTTCGTTCCAAGGAGCAGCTTCTTGTCCTTGGTGCAGAGGATTCTGAGGCAGGAAGGTTGATCGAGCAAACGCTGCTGGCACCGAATATGGAGCTTCGAGTGAGTGCTGCACGAGAACTCGCTCAGTCGGTTCTTGGACACACCGGCTTCTTTGAATGGGACAGTGGACCGAGTGAAGCCGACGCTCGATGAGGTTCCGGGGCAGTCAGGAGAAAAATCTTAACGCAGAGGGCGGAGAGGTTTCGCGGAGGTCGCCACGGCACCCTTGGGTTTATGCGATTAGGCGTGGGCTAGAAGAAATTGTTTTGCTGTGTGTTCCGCCCAGTAGCCGTCGTTCTCGTTGGTGGCGTCTGGTGGAGCGAGGAAGGCGCAGTGACCGCCCTGCTGTGTTTCGAGCAGCGTGATGTGGGAATTGGCGTCGATGATGGCGCGGGTCTCGGGGGAGAAGCGGATGAAGGGGTCGTCGCAGGCGTGGAGCAGGAGTGCCGGAATGGCGATGCGGTCGAGCACGCGGGCGGCGGCGGCGCGGTAGTAGTAGTCCTGCGACGACTGGAAGCCTGAGTAGAGCGCGGTGATGCGGTCGTCGAACTGCCGTACGGAGGTGATATGCGTAGCGCGTTGGGGGTCGAAGGCGCGGGGGAAGAGCATGGCCTTGCGGCGGAAGCGCTTCAAGAGAGCGCGCAGGAAACGGCGCTCGTAGAGGCGGTTTTGGATCAGGTGGAGAGCGTCGGCCGAGGCGTCGAGATCGACTGCCGGGGAGACGCCGATGACGCTGCGCAGCTCTGGGGGCGCGTCGGCGCCGAGTTCGCCGGCAAGCTTTAGTACGAGGTTGCCGCCCATTGAGTAGCCGATGAGCGAGATCGAACGCAGGCCCTGGGTTTCGATGAAGAAACGCATGACGCGGCCGACGTCGCCGGACAGGCCGGAGTGGTAGAGCGTCGGGGTGAGGCGCTCCGTTCCGCCGCAGTTGCGCATGTTCATGCGGATAATGTTGCAGCCCGCCTTCCATAGCTTGTTCGCATTGCCGATGACGTACTGCGAGCGCGACGACCCCTCCAGGCCATGCACGATGATCGCGGTCGGCCGCAGGGGGCGGTCCGGTAGCGGCTGCCAGTGGCACTCGCAGAGCACCTGGCTGGAGATCTGGGTGCCGTGTGCGGGGGAGACCTCGACCAGCTGCGCTACCGAAGCGGGGAGGCGGTTAGGACGGGGGAGAAAGTTGCCGAAGATGGTCTGGAGATGGCCATTAGACAGCCAGGAGCGGGGCTGAAACTGGGCATAGCCTTCGGGCCAGGGATCGGACGGGCAGCTGGTGGCCATTAGCGAGCCCCCGTTTTGGAGGTGGCTAGTTTGGTGGCGCGGTGGAGCATGGCCAGGGCGTTCAGGGCTCCGGTGGGTTCGTCTTCGTGCTTGAAGTAGACGTAGACTTCGCCCTCTTTGGAGAGCTTGGTAAAGCGGGCGGCGAAGGTGTTGAGCTCTGCCGTAGAGTAGCCACCTTCGCGGCGGAGGCGGTAGCAGCGGTATTTAGAGGTCTGGATGTCTGGGGTGACTAGGTCGTTGCTCTCGGCCACGCAAAGTGTGGCATTTCGTTGCAGAAGTAGTGCGTACGTATCCTGGGTGAACCAGCTGGCGTGGCGGAATTCGAAGGCTATTTGGAGGCCGTTGCTGAATTCTAGAGAAGTGAGGAAGTCTTTTAGACGCTGTAGATCTGCGGGAAAGTTCGGGGGAAGCTGGAAGAGTAGCGGGCCTAGTTTGCCGGCTTCGCGAGCGGGTTCGAGGGCCGCGATGAACTCGGCGACGGCTTCCTGGCTTCCGCGGAGGCGCTGGAAGTGCGTGATCCGCTGCGGAGCTTTGAAGCTGAAGCGAAAGCCTGGGGGAGTCGCGTCCAGCCAGCCCTGCAGTTGGGGGCGGGTGGGGAGGGTGCGGAAGGTGTAGTTCACCTCAACGGAGGTGAGTTTGGAGGCGTAGACCGGAAGGAAGGCGCGGGAGGGGACATCCGCCGGGTAGAATCCTGGTTTCCAGGTGGGATAGGCCCAGCCGGAGGTTCCCACGAAGAGGTTGGCGGGCGAAGGCGCGAGCGAGGCGGCGGGAGTGGCGTTGAATTTCGGGGCTCGCGGCAAGAACGTGTCTCTCAGACGCCTGGCTGGGATTTCGGCCTGGCGCGCCGGTCGCAGAGGAACTAGAAGAGGGTGATTGGGGCGGCTAGTGGGTTTCGAACCCACGACATCCGCTGCCACAGAGCGGCGTTCTGCCACTGAACTATAGCCGCCGTATCGAGATTGATTGTAGCATCCAACAGGTGTGGAATGGTAGAGGCAGGAAACAGCGAACAGGAAACAGAGAAGAGAGATAGAGAGAACAGAGAACAGGCAACAACAACGGCAACGGCGACATTGAAATGAATGGCCACGGTGAACCCCATGAGCGCGAAGACGACACAACCTGAGATTCTGCTGCCGGGAGAGCCGGTACACAAGCGCTTCGGGGGGGCGGGGGGAGCGTTCCGCGATGAGAACCTCGACCTGCTCTCGCGGCTGCTCGACACCTGGTTCCGCATTCCCGGCACGAACATTCGCTTTGGGCTCGACGGCATCATCGGGTTCGTCCCGGGGGTGGGTGATTTTCTGGCGGGGGCGGCGAGCTGCATCATTGTGCTGGCGGCGTTCTTCCGCGGCGTGCCGCTGGTCACGATCGCGCGCATGGTCACGAACCTCGTGATCGAGGTCGGCGTGGGGATGGTGCCGGTGCTGGGCAACCTGTTCGATATCGGCTGGCGTGCCAACCGCCGCAACTATCACCTGCTGGAGAGCAGCCTGTACGGGCCGGCCCGGGATACGTGGCGCGACTGGATGTTCATGGGGCTTCTCGCGCTGGGGCTGATCGCGTTGGCGATGCTGCCGTTCCTGCTGCTGTTGTGGGTCGGCCATGCGCTGGTGCATGATGTGCGGACGTATGGGTGGTAAAAAGAGACCGCGTAGGCTGTTGATGAAGGCCGTTGATAGGTAACGTTTGAGGTTCTTGCCTGCATCCGATATTTGCACTGCAGTAGGGTGTGGTCAAGCCTGTTTTCAGATGCGATAATGGAGGAAGTCGGGGCGTAGCGCAGCCTGGTAGCGCATCTGCTTTGGGAGCAGAGGGTCGGGAGTTCGAATCTCTCCGCCCCGACCATTACATACAAGACATTGGAAAGCAAGCAGATGCGGGCGGTGGGCCTGGCACATCTACTTTTTTTGCCTCGACTGTAGTCAATGTTGCAATAAGCGCGGTTTTCCGTGTCCGGATGTTTTTTTAACTCGTCCAATGGGGCCACGGGCTTCACCTTGGGGAGATCAGCAGCCGCAGTCGCCACCGACGCCAATAGCGCCACCAGCACAACTCGCAAGGTTGCTTAGCATTTGGGCGTAGGGTATCTCAAGCTCCGTTGTGGATACGCATTTTGAGACATAGGGCCCGCGGGCGAATTTTGCCGAGGTGGGAATCGTGAGACTAAAGTCTCCACTGCCAAATGCGCTCGTCTGGCTAACAATAGTATTGAGCAGGTTATTGAACATCGGCTGCGCATGATTCATGCCATCCGGGATTTTCGGAACAGTATGGAAGTGCATATCTGAACTGAAGTCTTGCCCGGCATTCAGCATTATCGTCGGTCCGTCGGGGCCTGGCGTCGAAGAGCCTGTGGGGGGAGTGAAGTTCAGGGTCGCCTGAGGGCCTTCATAGTCGAATATGTGGGTGGTAGCAATCCCCGTCACTTGTGTGGTGTTGATTGCTGCAAGTACATCCTTTGGACCATGAACCACGGCCCCCACTAGAAAGCCGGCAAGGATTATTTGAGTCGGAATAGGCACAGAGATGATACGCAGATTGATAGCGCCTGAGTTGAAGCGAATATCGTTGGCTGTATTTGGAAGATATGTAAAGGGAGAGGCTGCGGCTGTATCGCTGAAGAGTTTGCTGGCGGAGGAGTTATTGTTCGTGTAATTTTCAATACCGACCATATAGGGGGTTGCCGAAGAATTGGGAGGTAGCGAAGTGCCGTTCTTGTCGATTCCGTTGGCCTGCCAATATCCGAAAGGAAAGTTATGAGGGGTACTGCCCAAGTCGCGGGCAACTGCCCAGATGCGTGTCTTATCCGGAGAAGAGCAGAACAACCAGGAGCCGGCGAAGAAGATGCGGACTCCTGGCGTTGAAAAGGAATTACAGGGATCGCCTGTCTTCGGCTTCAACTTCTTTGCTTGCGAGAGCAGTGAGAGTGGATAGGTGTTTGCGGCACCGGCCAGAGAGAGCAGGGCCGCGTCACGGAGCATCGAACGGCGAGAGCGGTTCATGTGTTGTTCTCCTATAGTTCTAGTTGGTAAATACTTCGAACGGAGCCCAATAAAAGGGATGGTTCCAACTGCTGTTGGAACGAACTGATTGCTCTGCCGTTTGTAGCGCTGCGGCGGGAGAGAGTCCGGTCGTCAGTTGCCTGTAAAAGGCGAGCATCAGTAAATGTGTGCTTTTGTCATCAACGTCCCAATTGCTGGCGACAACGTTGTGAGCCCCTGCAAGAAGCATGGCGTTGCGCAGATCAGGAAGTCTCTCTATCTGGTCGGGGTCCGCGGCGCTTGTATTGCATGCAGCGAGAACGACAATTCTGCAGCGATGTAGTGAGGCAGTCTGTAGTGATCCTGGAACTAGTGCATCGGCCCGGTTTATGCCGGTTGAGTTGAGTAAAAGTTGATGCCCATTATTGTTAGTCGCATGGCCGCTGAAGTGGAAGACTTCTGCGGCTTTAAGATTGCGCAAAACAATGTCCGCGCCTGCCGACGAACCTTCTAGGAGAGTCGAGTGGGCGAAGAGGCCTGCCACGTCTGTTGTTTCGGATGAATTAACAAACCCATTAACCACGACTGCTCGCATTGACGGTGCAATTTCCGGGTCTTCGAAAGAGAGTGACGGATTTTGAGTCCACCAAGCCGGAAGTATCTTTATCTGAGTAGAGGCACTTAGCCAATTTCCTTCACTACTCGTTAGAGCCGCGAAGGGCAGCAGCGAGAGGCTAGGATCTATGTCGAGATAGAGGGGCTTAGCTGAGGTGAGTTGATCTTTGAAGGGGCCCAGCAATGTGTTATAGAGTTTGCCGCCCACAGCCTTGACATCCAAAAGGCTTGAATCTCGATCAGCACAAAGTCGATAAAAGGTAAGTGTGGATCGTTGCAGATAAGCTTGTTCCCCGATAACTACAGTACGCAAGACTTTCAAGGGAAGAGGTTTGACGATCCAGGCTATATAAGTATCATCGATACGAGCAAAGATCAGTATTATCGAGTCTGCGGTATTGCGACTTCCCGTAGAATCGGGACTCAGCGCCAGAGTGTGCTGGAATGGAGCTGCTCTAAACCGCTCCCATGCTTCCAGCGCCTCCGTATTTTGTCCGAGCGCGAGATGGGCTTTAACGAGAACGGCATAGACGGGAGCATTTACACGTGCCCATTGATCTCTTTCGGCGGCTGAGTGCAGTGTCTGGAGCGATCGCTCTGCTTCTGTGACGGCTTGTGCAGCGGCACTCAGTGCTTCGCTGAGGTGTCCCGAGGAGCGCTGGACATCGGATAGCTGACATAAGTAGTGGATACGACCAAGGTAATAGTCACTGGACAGAAGAATCGGACCACTCTTCTGCAGCAATTGAAGTGCAGCCTCCTTTGAGCCTTCGCGGGAGAGTATCTCGGCACGGTCGACTTGCCAGTCTGCCTGATAAAGAACGGTCTTAGCCGATTTCGGGCTGGCTTGAGCCACAGTTGAAGCTTCTTGAAAAGCCTCGCGAGAGGCCTTGTAATCTCCAATACGGCCATTCAACAATCCCAGCGTCTCAAGTGAGTAGGCATGAGTGGTGACATCTCCGGTTCTGGCGGCGAGTTGTTCGGCCGTGCGCATCAGCTCGGCTGCAACACGATCCAAATGTAGATCTTGCGCTCCCGTGACCATGTCATAGAGAAGTTGGTATTCGCGAATGGGTGGACAGGTGAGCGACTCGCAGATATGTAGCAAGCTGCTGTCCAGTTGCGACGCTTCTGAGGTCATTCCTTGAAATGTCAGATATGATGCCCGCAATCCGAGTGCGCGGATATGAAGAAGAGATAGATCCGATGCAAGGCTGATAGCAACGCTTTGCTGAAGAGCGTGCTGTGCAACATCGATATCTGCGAGAAGCCAGTGGCAGTTACCGTCTTCCATCAACGATTGAGCCTTTAGCCATGCAAATTCTGCGACGCGAGGTTGATTCTCAATGCGGCTGACACTTGTTATGCATTCACGGGCGCGACCCAGACGTTGATAGGCATAGGTCTCCGCCAACTCTGCGCGTAGGAGGCCGGACTGATGGTGGGATTTGTCATAGAGGCCGATGGATTGTTTTGCTTCTGCAAGAGAGGATTCAGCTTCTCCGGCGGCACCGGCGGTGACGGCTGCCGCAAGATGTTCGTCGGCCTGCTGGCTTATCGGGGTGTGGGGAGCAGCGATCCAGGCGGATAGCCAACGGTCGTGGTGGCGTAGGCCGAGGATGGCGGTCTGTTCGATCTTAGTGCGGGCCTCGGGATTGGTTGCGTAGAGGGGAAGGAGTTTTTGCGTAACGATGTCGAGGGCGGTCTCATAGCCGTCAGTGGGAGTTGAGGAGGAGTGGCTGCTGAGGCGGACGATCTCGTCTTGGATGGTCTTGCGCCACGAGGGAGATTTTTCAGCAGCGAGCGCTCGCTGGAATTCCTGGAGTGCCTCCTGGGTAAGGTTTAGTCGTTCCCAGCAGAGGGCCAAGTTGTAGTGTAGTAGTGCCGGAGCGGTGGGGTGTGGCTTGCCGTCGTTGAGGCTGCTGATCTCGAGGAGGTAGAGGTTGGCGGCGTTGAAGTAGGGGGTCCCGGAGCCGTGGTTTTCGCCGATCTCGAGTGTGGAGAAGGAGCTCTCGGGGCTGTGGTTTTCGCCGATCTCGAACCAGGCTGCGGCGATGTCGACTTGTAGGTTCGGGAGCTTATGGTCGGCCGTTTGCGCAATCTCAAAGTTGACTAGCGCGGCGAGGCCGTTCTGCTGGAGAAGATTGATCTCTCCCATGATCTGGTGCCAGTAGGGGCTGTTAGGAGCTTGGTCGAGATGCTGCTGGGCACGCAGGCGGAGTTCGAGGAGTTCGCTGGGGTCGGCGAGGCCATGATTGGGGCCGTTAGCCTCGCCGCGCGTGATGGAGGCCATCGGTACCGGTTCGCCGCCGGGGATGCGCAGGGCCAATGTGCGTTGCTTGTTGTAGGCGAGCGCGAGCAAGCGTGCGTCGGAGGGATGTACAGTACGCCAGAGCGTAATACCGGTGAGGACGACTGCGCAGAGGATGGCTGCAGTTACGGGAAGCGTGATCCAGACAGGCTTGAGGCGGAGCCATTCGGCGAAGGTGCGCCTTGGATGTGGAATCAGGCTCGGAACAATGGTGCGAGAGGCGTCGGCTTTGCCGGCGGCCGACATCATCTGAGCCGCGACGCGGCGTTGCCAGACGGGCGTAGCGCTGGCGAGACCCTCAAGAGGCTCTGCTGTGTCGAGTTGGTCGGGCTGCATCAGTTGCATGGCTTCCTGCAATGTATCGGCACAATGGCGACAACTGGCCGCGTGGGCTAGTAAAGCTGACGACTGCTCCGGTCGCAGGCCTGCGGTAAATTCGAGCCAGACGTCCTGTTCGGGACAGGGTTCGTCCGGAGCAGAGGCTGGGGTTGCGCGCAGACTGCGCAGGCTCCAGTGAGTATGCGCAAGTGCGGCGCAGTCCTCGCATCTCTGGAGGTGTTGGGATAACTGCTGCTGGTCGGGCCCGGCGGAGGCAAGTGCCTCCGGTGATTCCGGAAGACTAGCCAACTCCTGCAGGCTTAGGTGATCTTCCAGCGATCTCATTTCAAACCTCCTAACGCGCTTTGAGGCGAATCTCCTTTTAGGAGCCCAGAAGATGGGGCCGAGGCGCCGCCTACAGCATTGCGCAAAGCCTGGGTGAGGCGGTAGATACAGCTCTCGACGCCTTTGTGCGTGAGACCTAAGTTCGGCATGGCGGCGATGTCTTTGGCGGTGTACCCCTGCCGATAGTAGAGCCAAAAGATAGTGCGGTCGCGCTGGCTCTCGGTAGAAGCCAGGTGCCGGTCGAGTTCTTTAAGCAGGGCGGTCTGCTCGATGGTGGCAGAGGAGGTACTGGCCTCGAGGTTCGTGCCGTCGTCTTCGACTTCGTCGCGGCGCTTATGGGTTGCGCGGGCACGGTAGTGGTCCAGCGCGACGGAGGTGGCGATGACCTTGATGTAGCCGAAGATGGCCTCGTCGTGCTGGGCACGAAATTCACGCAGAGTGCGGCAGTTGTCTTTGCAGAGCCGGAGGTAGGTCTCCTGGACGAGGTCGTCGATGAGTGCGGGGCTGGGGGCGCCATGGCGGCGCACGACGCGCGAGACACTGGCGGCAATGAGCGGCTGGAAGCGCTGAACGAACGCCACCCAGGCAGCTTCGCTACCGGACTCTAAGCATGCGTCGAGGATCTCTGCAGCAGCCAAAGATAGCACCGTTTGGTTGTAAGTCGGTTGACGAATTCATTCTAGGGCCAGCGGTGCGTTTTGTGTCGTTAATTTTGTTGCTGCAGCGAACCTGCAAGTTGAGAGAACGAAATTGAAAACAACGATCAAGAAATAACTGCCATCGAGAAAAGGGGTTTACGGACAGTTTTCGTTAGGGCAAGTACGCAGTTCCAATCGTAGAAGGGCCTCCCCATTGAGAACTGGCGTTCCAAGGAGACGATAAATGTCTATCAGAACGATTTGCGTAATTACGCTTCTCTTAGCTTTCCCATTTGCTCAGGCCCAAAACACCACAGCAACTACACCTCCGACAGTTGATGCCGCCAGATTCAGAGCCGAGCAGCAACAGATAGAGGATGCAATCAAGAAGTCGTGCAAGTACAACGCAGAGGAGACGGATCCCAAAAAAATAACGAAAGTGAATCATTGCGAGGAAAAGGCCATCCAGGCCCACCTACAAAAGGCTCGTCTGGCGAAATCCCTAAGCGTAATCGCGGCGAACGAATCGATGTTCCTCGAGCAGCCTATTTCTGCGGAAGCCACTGCCGGTTCTCCAGCGTCTAGCGGAGCGAGCGGCAATGGGGCAGGAGTGGGTACAGGAATCGATCCTCAGCTGTTGATGGCTGGCGGATCGGCGTCGAACACACCGTCGACCTGTGGAACGGGGCATGGAATCAATAGCCCACTGATTCGGGTCCACCGAGTAATCATGACGCCGCAATCGGCCTCCGACGATTTCGGAAATCGACTGGGCCACCGGTTCATCGTGTATCAGGTCTCGGTAGAAAACCAAAGCACTGCATATCAGTACATGGTGCAGGACATTAGCGTCGATTTCAGCAACTCGTTTAATGCCAGCCCTGGAACGTACAGGTTCAGCGCATCGGGGCAGGACCTCACACTTCTGCGGGGTATCCCGGAGAAGGGCCAGGACCTGGACAAGAGAAATATAGTACTGCATTTGCTGGAAGGGATCGGGTCTGTTGCCGGAGGTATCAGCGGCTTGACCAATTTTGCAGACGTGATGGGTTCGGCAGTTGCAGTCTTCAACGGGCCCTTTACCCAGTCTTACGTCACACTGGCTCCTGACCATACCAGTACCCAATTGAACCGGCTCAGCGACAGCGCTTTCATTGCAAATACTGTGATCGACAAGCAAGGCACCAAGACGATCGCGCTCTTCGTTCCAGAAGACGAGATCTTCTCCAAGTATGAACAGAAGCGTTATTCGAAGGACCCCTATGAATTCGTGGGATTCTCAGAGCCAACCGGCATTCTCAGCACGGCCGATATCTGCGTGGATGGCACATTCATTCAAGCGGTCGCCACGGTCGCACCGACACTTAGTAAGGCTGTTCTGGTCAGCGACCCAGCGCCCGGCGCAAATGTGTCTACCGTAGTGACCATCACTGGAACGAACCTTATTCAAGGTGATACGCAGGTAGTGATCGGGGCCGGAGACACCGCGACCGAGGCCATGGTGCTTACCTCGGATGGGAAGAACGGGACGGCGCAGGTGCTGTTGCCTTCCAACTACTCTTCCGCCACGACAGCCATGTTGCAGTCGAAGTCCAACAAGGCGTTGAACAGCGGTACTGCTGGAATCAAGATGACCATTGCGCCATAACTTCAGTGATCATTGGGAAATACGGGTTCATTCCGATACATGTTCCCCACGCTTTCTTCTCGGGGGACTTGACAGCCTTGGGGTTGTATGTGGTCTCGCGCTGGTCTTTACTGCTCGCGACCGGAACAACGACGTTGTTATATTCGACATGCACTGACTCTGATTAAAAGTGCATTCATCAGCTTGCACTGTCTGTGCTGTGTAAGATACCTGGGCCCACTCGATTGAAACAACAGGAATAACAGATCGTTGCCATGATTGCTTTGCGGGATGCGGCCGGCTCTTGTGGAAGGGTGCCGTGCGCTCTTGCTTGCCTGTACCGGGGGTATTCTTCGTGGGACTTGGCGGCGGCGTTCCTGTTACACGACTTGATGCTGTGCCAACGGATAGGCGTATTAGTTACAGCGGCGAATATTCAACGAGGGTCAGATTGTGAAAGAAGGGAAGTTTGTGAGGTGTATGCGGTATATCGAAGACAATCCTGTTCACGAGAGGCTTGTGTTGAGGCCCGAGGATTATGCTTACACCTCCGCAGGGCGTGGTCCGTTGGATCCTATGCCGGGGCACCTCCTGGCCTAAAGGCCGCTTTGTGGTGGTCTGTTTTCCGTAGCCTAAAGGCGATTGCCTCCCTTACCCTCCGTCTCCCTGACGCTAAAGCGTCAGAGATGGCGCTTCGCGCAGTGTTCGTGCTCGGAGCTGGGCGTTTGCTATTGTGGCTAATGGATTTTTCGCAGCTGATGGTGATCTGTTGCGTGGCTGGTGGGATCGCGGCGGCTATGGCTCTCTAGCAATACAAAACGGATTGGGGTGGACATTCTCTCCGCAGCTAGCGAATCAATCGGGCTCTGGTGTCACGTGCCATAGGTAATCATCCTGGGGCAACGGCCCATTCAGCACCTTTCGGGCCGAGAGTTCATGAGCCTGGATAGCTTTGCTCATTCCTGCCTCTTCGGAAGGTTCAACACCTTCAGCAATCACGCTGGGTTCAAGAAGATCTTCCACTTTCCAGTGCCATGTTGGGTTCTGCTCGTCGTCATAGGTCTGCGACACCACCATGCTGTGAAAGACCCCCTTCGAAACCTGCCGATTGCAAAATAGAGCCATGTGCCGAGACTAAATCATGTCAGGACAAAAACCGAGGACTCTAGCCTACGTTTCTTTGAGGCAGAAGCGTTAGGGATGACGGTGTGTCCCTTTGGCTTCTTCGGTAGCATTGGCATCCGCTAAATGCAGGGGTTTCTCCACTCCCGTTGGTCGGTCGAAATGACAGGCATTTTTTTGGGGGGGCGGTTTGTACGTACAACTAGTAGTACTTGTCGCCCTGATGCCGATCTGCAGCACCAGGGCGGGGTTGATGAAGCCGCTGGATAGATCCAGCGTGCCTATTAGTTCACTATGATCGCGTCGATGTTCGGTGCCCAACCAGAAGCGTTGCTGAACTCGACCGTGTTGTTTCCGGCGTTAAGATTTACCGGCACAATCGTCTTCTGCGGCGTCGTCCAGTTGCTGTTGTTGAGGCCCGCGAAGTTCAGTGTTCTCGGTGAGCCGTTCACCGTAAGCGTCGCGGACCTTCCGGAGTCACCGTCTTCATACGAGATGGTCAGGAAATAGGTGCCAGCCGTGCTCACAGAGACATTGGAGAAGGTTAGCGTGCCACCCTCGCCGAGATAGCCGACGTCCTGCCCGCTGGAGCAGCCGGAGCAACTCTGGAGCAGGGCACCACCGGCGATGTTGGCTGACGAATTCGCCTGATACGTTGTGCTGGTTGCAGCCACTGGCTGGAAAAACCAGTGTTGATTGACGCCGCCATCGTTGCCGTACTGAATGATCTCTGCACCGTTGGCGGTGGAACCACCTGACACATCCATCACTAGATTGCTGGCCTCGTTTACCAGTATGTAGCTGCCATCCCCTACCGAAGAGATCGTCCAGTTTTGATTCGTTCCACCGTTGGATTGCCATTGGTCGAGTTGCGTGCTGCCCGCGGTACTGCTCCCAGGATCTTCCAACAGTTTTCCGCTGGCGACATTGGTGAAGGTCCAGAAGTTGCCATTTGCCGTTGCGACCCACTGCTGGTTCGTTCCACCATTCGTCTGCCATTGGTCCAGACCGGTTCCATTCGACGTCGAAGAGTTCGGGTTATCGAGAACAGAGCCGCTATTTGCGTTCACCAGGACATAGGTCTGGCCAGAGGTGACAGGAATGTTGACTGCAGACGGCAGTTCGTTCGAGACGTTCCAGCCTTGCGCCTCGGGGCCCAGCGGTCCGCTCGAAGTCTGATAGTTGCTAAGCAGGCCGAGCGTGCTCCCTGCAGTGGCCAGGGTATAGAGTTCCGTGGGTGCGTCGCTGGGCAGTCCGGACGGTGGATCGTCGATCACATTTTTCACCGTCGGACCCCAATAGCCCAAAAAGCTCAGCCACTGCGCGGCGGTTGCGTTGTTGTCCAGCAGAACCAGCTGGCTGGTGTTCTGCCAGGGCTGCCATTGCACGCCGTTGGAGTAAAACGGACTCGGCTGGTGATAATACTCGAAGGTTCCGTTGTTCGTGGTGACATCGGTGACCTTCAACCAACTCACAGGAATGACGCCAGGGGAGTTCAGAATGGTGGTGTTGATGTTGTTGCCCGAGGTGGGATAGTTGGCGTGGCTGTTCCAGCCTGAATAGACGATGGGGTGAGTGCCATCCAGCGCGGGATTGGCCACAAACGCCGCATCTCCGTGTTCACTATAAAAGACGCCGAGCAGTTTGGTTGTGTCTTCGCTGATGCGGACCGTGACGTGTTCCCAGTCGCCATAGTGCAGAGCGAAGCTGGCCCAGTTGAAGTAGTACGGCTGTGTTTCCAAGTCAGTAATTACACCGACCTGAAAGCCTTGAAATCCATTCCAGATGTAGAACAGGTAATACTTAATATCGATCGAGTTACCGTTGTCGATCACCTTGACGTAGACGGGCGCGGTTGACAGGCCGGTGTTGTTGCCGATCGATGTAATCGGACTGCCGGTCTCAAAGTCGTTCGAGGAAGACGGAAAGACGCCGTTCGCCGGAGTCATATAGTTGCCGAACGGAGTGTTGGCGGCAAGAGTGGCTGGAGTGACCGTGGAGGCGATGGTGTTTCCGTTGGGACCGAGCAGGATGGACTGCGCAAAGAAACTATCTACCGAGGCCGGGTGGTTGTTGTCATAGGCATTCTGATAGATGCTGGGAGCATACTGCTGTATCACTGAGAGACTGACGGCCTGGGACCTGGCCTGCAAACCGGACGCAATGAAACCCGCGGCGGTCAGTGCAAGCGTGAGTAAGCGTGATGAAATTCGCATCGGAGGATCTCCTTGATGCTGCAAGGTTCGAGTGTTCCGGCAGGACGCGCCGGTATGCACCGGGTTCGGAATGGATCAACTGTGAATTGTGAGGGAGGGCTAACAGTTTGAGTGCTGGTCATCAAGACCGCCAGAGGCGCTGCTGCTGTCGAACTTTGAAACATCAACAGGTGCGCGAACTGAACATGATGCATTCCCCTGACGACAGGCACGAAAGCTGTCCGAACGCATTTTGCAAGTTCAGCGGTATCTGCACAAGGTGTTTCCCCGGTGTAGGGAATTGGGTGTAACACTGTGCCTGTGTGACGCGCCTTTTTTATCTAGCGCTTAAGAGATAGCTTGTCCTGATGTTGATTAGGTCGTCATCAAATATTTATCTTGAGGTACGCTTTCCACCCCTCGGCTTTACACCGTGTAGTCGTGCGTTACCTCATAGCATGCGCGATGTTCGTGCTCGCATGCAGGAATAGCATTACTTTCGTTTTCGTCAGAATTCAGAAAGCAACGGAAACTATGTTCCGTCTACTCCTCTCTGAGGAGGTACGCGGGATTAATTTTGAAGGCACGTCTGGCAGGCATCCCTATTGCTACCAGGCCGAGGAGAGCCATGGTCACAAACACACCGCCGAGCACCAGCGGGTCTTGCGGAGTCGCCTGATAAACAATCTGAGCAAGAAGATGACTGGCAAGCACTCCAAGCAACAGGCCGGCGAGCGATCCTGAAAGAAGATGCAGGAGAGGACGGCCGAGTGCTGACCCTATCAGCTCCAAATGATTTGCACCGAGAGCGATCCGGATTCCGAGTTCCTTCATCCGCCTGGAGACGCTGTAGGAAGCCATGCCAAAGATGCCGGTAATCGCGAGCATGGCAGCCAGCAGACCCATGATCCCGAGGGCGCCGGTTGCTGCCTTTGCCGGAAATAGGACGAGATCGAGCGCATCGGGCCAGCTATGCAACGTGAGTGGCAGGTTTGGATCGATGCCGTTGAGCGCATGTGCGACAGATGAGGCTATTTGGTCGGAGGGAAGTGGCGAACGGACGACGAGCACTGTCCAGGTCTCGACGTCCTGAGCGAAGGGGAAGAACATCGCCGGTTGCGGGTCTTCGGTCAACGATTGATATTTACCGTCTTCCACTACGCCGACAACTTCTTTGGGAGTTGTTTCCGTGTAGAGGAGAAAGTGCTGTCCCACTGCGGGCGTGTTTCCAAACAGCATGTGAGCAAAGGTTGCATTGATCACTGCGACCTCAGGGGAGTTCGCGTTGTCGTGTGAGGTTATGTTTCGACCCGCGAGCAACCGAGTTCCCGCGGCCTCCATATATCCCGGTGAAATCTTGAAGTTGTGAGCGACGAAGATCTCCTTGCGAAAATCGGTAGTACCTTCCCGAAAGACCGACTCGCCACTGCAGCAATTCTTTCCCAAGATCGTGTGATCGATCATGCCCACAGCAGACACACCGGGGATTTGAGCTAGCTCCGCCAACATGCGCTTTTGCAAGGTTAGAGATTGATCTTCGCTATATCCCGCCATGTTCAGGTCTGTTTCCGCCAGCATGACTCCTTGTGGCTGAAAGCCGAACGGTACGTGGAGAGATCGCGCCATGCCGCGCAGCGCTACGAAGGATGCGGTTACTAGCAGAGTACACAGGGCGATCTGCACGCAGAGCAGAAGATCTCGCAGCGCAAAGCGCCGGAAGATTGGAACTGCCGTAACGCCGCTTTTCATGGCTTGAGCGGCATCGGTTCTCCAGATCAGTCGCGCCGGCAGCAACCCAAAGAGAATGCCGCTGACGAGAGAGAGGAGAAGGGCAGCCGCATAGACTCTTACGTCGGGACGAACCAGTAGATGAAACGGCATGTCCTGAAAGGGCTGCCATCGGCTCAGGCTACGCAGCAACTCCATCGCAAAGAATGTTCCGGAGACGCCCCCTAGCAGGGAGATCAGCACCGACTCCACTAACAGCCCCCGCAGGATGCTCCAGTGGCTGGACCCGATGGCCAATCGGATGGCCAGCTCACGTCCTCGATCGGTTGCGCGCGCAGCGAAGACGCTCCCGAGGTTGGCACAAGCGGCCAATAACACCAGGCCCGCCAGGGCCATGATCGCAGTGAGAAAGTTGCGGATAGGACCGCCCCAGGCATCTCCCTTCAATCCAGGCTTCGTGAGTCTGGCCGTCAATCCATAGTCCGAGGTTGGGTATTGTTCGGACAAGCCATGGGAGACGATCGTCAAATCGTCGGTTGCCTGTTGAGGTGTGACTCCTGGTTTCAGCCGTCCGATGATCCAGGGGTTGTGGTTGTCCCGCTGGGTAAGGTAATAGATGCCACGGCCGATCTCCGGTGCGCTGGTAATAGGAATCCAAAAGTCAGGCCAGTAGAGAAGTTCCGTGCCGTGGAAGTCCGGCGCAGCAACTCCGATCACCGTGAACGGATGCTTGTTGACATCGATGGTCTTACCAACGATACCGGGATCGCCGTCAAATCGTGTCCGCCAAAACTCATGGCTCAGGACGATATAGGGAGCAGAGTTTATCCCGTGCTCATCGTTTGCATGGAGAAATCGCCCGAGCGCCGGGTGGACGCCAAGCAGATCGAAGTAATTGCCCGAGACAAAATAGCCGAAGCTTTTTGTTGTGGTGTTGCCGGTGATTATCGCAGCACTGATTGTGTCATATGCCGCCATGCCGCTGAACGTTGTGTTGCGATCTCGATAGTCCAGATAGTCAGGATAGGACTGGTAGTGAGCACGTTGCTCTCGGTGCACTACGTTGAAGAGACTTTGCGGGGCCGAGACATTCAAGGGGCTGAGGATCAGCGCATTCAGAACACCGAAGACGACAACATTCGCACCAATTCCAAGGGCCAGGGTGAGGATGGCTGTCACTGCGAATCCGCGATGTTTGACCAGTTGCCGCATGGCGTATCGCAGGTCACCCCACAGTGCTTCCGCTTTCGTCCACTGCCAGACCTCGCGGCCTTGCTGCTCCATGAGGGCCACGTTGCCGAAGTCACGGCGCGCGGCTCGCTCCGCTTGTTCTCGCGTCAAGCCGCGGTCCATAAGGTCATCGATCTTCTCATCGAGATGTTCGCGGATCGATTCGGAGAGCTCGTCATAGCGGCGACGACGGGTAAACAGTTGTTTGAGCCAGCGCATGGGATCACTCCTAAGATTGGGCAACTGTAAGAACACGGGTGATTCCCGCAAACATCTTCTCGAAGCTCGATCGTTCTTCTTCCAGGTGTTTTTGGCCCGCCGCAGTCACCTGGAAGATGCGCACAGGACGCTGCCTGGCCGAGAGTCCCATTTCGGATTCCAGCCAGCCGGTCTTCAACATGCGCTGCAAGGCTGGATATAACGAACCTTCTTCAATCTGAAGAAGATCGTCTGAGATGTCCTTGATGTGTTGTGCGAGCGCATAGCCGTGCATCGGCTTCCGGTGCAGGGTTTGCAGAATCATCAGCTCCAGAGCGCCAGGAAAGAGGTCGCGGTATTCGGATTTCTTGACCATGCGTTTATCGTATTCCCGGCATACTATTTTGTAAATAGTATGCCGGGAATAGCTCTAATTTCTTGTCTACTATCGCGGTGCAGCGGCGACGAGCATGTGTGCCTGCGTAAATATCGTCGGGGGCTTGGACTGCGCGCGAGTTACTTGCACCCCAACAAACAAATAACGCTCGTTGAGGAGCGTTATTTGCTTGTTGGGGGTTCTGGGGGATACGAAATAGGACGTTTTGTGTGCAGCTACTTATGCGCTCTTTACTTCACATCAAAAGAAGGTGGTGCTTCGGAGAGCGTGGCTCCACGGTGTTCGTTGGCAGTGGTGGAAAGAGTGAAGTCCAGGGAACCGCCTCGCAGAGCAAAGGCCTCGGGAAGCCAGGTGAGCGAAGTTTCTTTCCCATTGAGTTTGAGCGCCGTGACATACGGGGTGTCGGCTGCGGCTTCTGGTGCGTGAATCACGATGTCGCCCGCATTACGATGTACGACGATGCTGCGAAACATCGGACTGCCTAGAACGAACTCCGCCCGGCCTGGAATAGCAGGGTAGAGGCCGAGCGAAGCGAAGACCGCCCAGGAGGACATCTCGCCGAGGTCGTCGTTGCCGGGAATGCCGTTAGGCGCATTCTGCCAGATCGTGTTGAGGACCTGGCGTACCAGCTGCTGAGTCTTCCAGGGTTGGCCCGCGAAGTCGTAGAGCCAGGGTGTTCCGATGGAAGGCTCGTTGTTCAGCTCCGCATGAAGTGGCCCGGCGTTTGTAACCGCGGGGTTGCCCTTTTCGTCGTAGAAGAATTTGTCGAGGCGCTTTGCGGCGAGATCGGTTCCGCCCATGGCATCGAAGAGACCTTTGACGTTGAAGGGCACCATCCAGACATACTGGGCAGCCGTGCCTTCTACAAAGCCGTCGCCAGTAGATGGGGTGAAGGCGTGCGGAGCCTTTTCTCCGTCATCCTGCACTAACGCCCAGCTTCCGTCCGCGTTGCGATTCTGGATGTAGCCGCCATCCGGTGCGGCGTTTGGGTTCCAGAGATTCCGCCAGTACTGAGCGCGCTCGAGAAAACGCTGGTGAAGCTGCTTGTCGCCAAGCCGCTCTGCCAGAGAGGCGATACCGAATTCAGCGGTGACATCTTCGAGAGTGTCCGCGGCGGGGCCCCAGGCGGGCGCTCCGACCGGGATGTAGTGCAACTTGAGCCATTTATCGAGGCTCGGGCGCTGCCCGACGCACTCGACCTCGCAACCATCTTTGCGAAGATCGTCAGGGGTTGGGACATCCGCTGCGTGTACCAGCGATTGCAGGGCGTGATGCACGTCAAAGCTTCTGCCGCCGAAGGCATAGATGTCGGCAACTGCAGGAGCGGCCGGATCACCATTCATGACGTGTGTCGCGCCGCTGTTGTGCGTCCAGCGGTCCCATGTGCCGCCATTCTGATCGGCCTGGTTCAAGAGGCTTTGCGCGATATCGCTACCGGCCTGGGGATCAAGCCAGGTGACGAGCTGCAACTGTGAACGATAGACATCCCAGCCGGAGAAGTTGGCGTACTGCGCCTTCTGCCCTGGAGCAAGATGATGGATCTTCTGATCCATGCCGCGGTACTCTCCGTTCACATCACTGTAGATATTGGGAGTCTGCAGCGAGTGATACAGTGCGGTGGTAAAGACAGTGCGCTGGTCGGGTGTGCCGCCTTCCACCTCGATCTGGCTGAGGCGATGGTTCCAGGCGGCTTCGGCACGCGACTGGATGGTGGCGAAGCTGGTGCCTGCGGGACTTTCAGCTGCGAGGTTCGCACGAGCGTTGGCTTCGCTCACGTAGGAGATGCCAACACGGACGTGGATCTCCTGGCTCTGCTTCACGTCGAAGCCCAGCCATACGCCGGAGCCGTGCCCTTTGTCGGGGAATCCGTTCGTGCCGTAGCCGCTGCCCCCGGCGGACTCTACGCCGCCTTCCTTGACCTGCAAGTCCTGCCACGATCCTGTGCCGGCGATTGGCTCATCGAACTGCACTACGAAGTACAGCGTGTAGTAGCTGCGACGATCAACTTTATTGATGTACCCGCAGAAGTTTCCGCTGGTGACAGAGCCCGAGACTGTGCGATTTTGTGCATCGATGATGGTGTGTGCGTCGGTCGATCCGATCTCGGAGTCGGAGCTGCGGATGAGGATCTTGGCGGCTGACTCTTTGGGGAAGCGAAAGATTGCGGCCCCAGTGTGGAGCGAGGCGGTCAGGTCCACGGCGACGCCGTTGGCAAGCGCCACATGGTAGTGGCCTGCCCGTGCCTGCTCGTCGGCGTGCGAAAACTCCGAGGCATAGCTGGTCCGAAAGTCAGCCGATGGCGACTGGGTAATGGCATCTGTCGTCGGCATGATCGGGATATCGCCGGAGCCACCGGCGCAGCCCCAGCCCTCTACGTTTGTGAGGCTGAATCCGCGGATGTTCTTGCCTCGAAACTCGTATCCTCCAGCGGAAGCGATGTTGCTTTTGGGACGGATAGGACTCATTTCGGGGCTGAACTGCACCATCCCGAAAGGGACGACTGCGCCCGGAAAGACGTCGCCGCCATTGGTGGTTCCGATCAGGGGATTGACCCAGGCGATAGGGGATGTCGAAGTCTGTTGGGAAGCCGCGTATCCGGTTATTGCAATCAGGCAGGCAGTAGCAAGACGTGTGAATCGCTTCATCGTGCTCTTATGGTATTTCAAAAAGTCTGGACTATGGGAACGATTCCATTTCTTATAAAAGGCCATGACGCAACTGGCGAACCGTTGCGTCATGGCCTTTGCAAGGCTTCGTAATCGAACGGTGCTGGATCAGCTATTGGCTATTCCCGCTCTTAGTTACATCTTTCACGGCATCGACAAATGACTTGGAGTCTTTAGTGCGATGGATCCGTCCGTTCAGCACGTCGTCCCATGTGATGTAGGGATAGAGATTATGGGCTTTGGCCTGCTCTTCGAATAGAGCTTTTAATTCAGCCAGTTTCTCCGGGTACTTTTTGGCTAAGTCAATTCGTTCTGTGTAGTCTTCGTTCAGGTTGTAGAGCTCCCAGGCGTTTTCATCAAAAGGCTGCTTGCCTTGGGCGTTTCCAGTGATGAAGCTGTTTGGATAAGCCAGTTCCGCTTTCCACCCATCTTTGTAGATCGATCTCGAACCAAAGATGTAGTAATACTGCACGGTGTGACGGGTCGGCGCTTTGGCGTCGTCGATCGAATAGGCCAGGGAAGTTCCTTCGATGGGGAGCTGGTTGATTCCCCTGATCTGCTCGGGAGCCTTAACGCCTACGAGATCGAGTGTGGTCGGAAGAAGGTCGATGACATGGCTGTACTGGGTGCGAATTCCTCCTCTGTCTTTAATGCCTTTGGGGTAAAAGACGATGAGAGGGTTGTGGGTGCCGCCTTCACTGTTCGCATCCTGTTTCCAGTACTTGAACGGTGTGTTTGCTGCCTGTGCCCAGCCAAGTGGATAGTTCCCCTCCGTAGCGGCGGACGTACCGATCTCCCCAATCTTGCTCAGGTTGTAATTGATGTTCTCCTGCTCGGATAGAGGCTTACCAAATAATGGGCGATCGATATCGCCGTTTAATGTGCCTTCTTTGCTAGCACCATTGTCGCCAATCGAAATAAATACAAGCGTGTTGTCTAGTTGCCCGATCTCTTTCAAGTGGTTAATCAGACGGCCGACCTGATAGTCCGTATAGGTCAGATAGCCCGCATACACTTCCATGAAGCGTACATATAGCTTCTTCTCGTCTGGTGATAGTTGATCCCACGCCTTGATGTCTGGATTGCGCTCGGGAAGCTTCGCGTCGGCAGGGATAAGTCCGAGCTTCTTCTGACGTTCAAAGACCTCTTCACGATAGGCATCCCAGCCATTGTCGAATTTGCCCTTGTATTGATCGCTCCAGTACCTATCTACCTGGTGCGGAGCGTGAGTGGCGCCGGGCGCGTAGTAGAGGAAGAAGGGTTTGTTCGGAGCCACCTTCTCCTGGCGATCGATATAGCTGATGGCTTTATCGGTGATCTGCTCGTTCAGGTGGCGGCCATCGGGACGGACATGAGCTTGATCTTCTACGAGGTCCGGCTTGTATTGGTCGGTTTGTGAACCAAGGAATCCGAAGAAGTGGTCAAATCCCTTTCCGGTTGGCCAGCGATCGAAGGGCCCTGCGTCGGTCGCATCTTCATCAGGGGTTAGACCATATTTGCCAACTGCAAAGGTGTTGTAGCCATTGCCACGAAGAATCTCGGCAATGGTTCCGGCAGAGGAGGGAATCCTGCCGTCCCAACCGGGAAATCCGGCGGACAGGACGGTGTGTGAGAACCCAGATTCGTGGACAGTGGCACTGTTACGGCCAGTCAGCAGCGCTGAGCGGGTTGGGGCGCAGATCGCGGTGGTATGGAAGTTCGTATAGCGCAAACCATTTTGGGCCAGGTTGTCGAATGTCGGAGTCTGGATGAGCCCGCCGAAGGTATTGGCAGCGCCAAAGCCCACGTCGTCCAAGAGGATCCACACTACGTTTGGGGCACCGGCGGGCGCTTTCACGGGTTCCGGCCACCATTCTTTTGACTCGGCGAGGGTTCTGCCCACGACGCCCTGATACGGCTGCGCCTCTTGAGCATGCAGTAAGAGTCTTGCACTTGTCGCAAGCATTAACGTCGAAGTCAACGCCTTCAGTACGCTTTTCTGTTTCATGGAACTCCTGTTGGTTTCGGTCATTCGGGGATGACTTGGGTAAAGGCTTGTTCGTCGGGCCAGCGATCATCGATGGCCAATGTTCCGCAATCTGGTCATGGACTTCGCGAACGCTTGTCACGACAAACTGCTTCGGCGCACGGAGCAACGAATGGGGTTCGGCGAGCAAGAACACACCGAGAACTAGAGATTTTTCTTGAATTGTGAAAGGGGAAAGCTTCAGTCAACTGAAGCTTCGAAGTGCTTATCTACAGTAGGGACAACAACAGCGGGAGGCGGGAGAGATAGAGTGAGGGAAGGTTGTTGCAGACGATTTGAGCGACGCTGAAATCCTCATTAAACCGTATCCCTTTGCAGAAGAACTGCCGGAGGACCGGTCAGCCCGAGAGTGTGACACTCAGAAACTAGATTCTTGATGTGTATCTTACAACGATCAAGAAGTTCTACAAATAAATTCTGGTATTGGCAGTGGCCTCCGCATAAATGAACCGCAATAGAAGTGTCATCTTGGCCGTAGCATGATGGTTTAGTGGAAAGACCCCTGTATTTTGCTCGCAGCAGCATCGCCGCTACAGGCAAAATACAGGGGTCTCTCCGCTACGGCGGCAAAAAGCGCCGCCTCCGGTCGAGATGACACAGTAGCGGGTGGGGTCGGAAAGAGACACGTCCCCCTATTAGGTAGTGACAAAGTCTAGTTGGAACGCAGCGAACGTATGGGATCAATCGATGCGGCTCGTTTTGCGGGAAGGGCCGATGCAGCGAGAGCGAGCACTAGGATCGCGATGGCGGCCAGCGCCAGGACGAATGGATCAAAGGGGGCTTACGCCGAAGAGGAAGGATCGTAGCAGGCCTGAGGCTGCGATAGCTCCCATTAGTCCGATGCCACAGCCGATGGCTGCCAGTGTTACGCCGGAGGTAAGGACCAGGCGCATGATTCGTGAACGCTGTGCGCCAAGTGCCATACGAATGGCCATCTCTTGCATGCGCGACGTAACGGTAAACGCGATGACGCTATAGATCCCCAGTATCGCCAACAACACGGCCACGGCGGCAAATCCAGAGATGATTGCTGTATTGAAGCGTCTGGGAACTTCTGTGCTGGAGATGTTCTGCCCCATGGTCTGCACCTGTGTCAGAGGCAGTTGCGAATCGATAGAACGCACCGTGGTGCGAAGAGCGTCTTCCATCTGCTCCGCCGGAAGCGAGCTGCGGAGAATCACATAGCCACTATTGCCAATCAGTCTCGGCGGATCGTTGGTCTTCTGAAGCGTAGGCGGAACCTGATACAGCGGGAGGTAGAGTTCCTCCTGCGCTTCGGCGTCGGGAGAGCCGAGCTTTACATCAGCTACCTCTCCGACAATGGTGAGCCAGGGAGACTGTGACTGTTGAGACCCAAGATGCAGCCGTTTTCCAAGGGGGTTCTGGTTCGGCCAATAGTGTTGGGCGAGCCTGCGGTTTACGATGACCGCGAGCTGTGCGTCAGCCCTATCCTGTTCTGTGAAGAAGCGGCCGCGCAATAAGGTGATGCCCATGGCGCTGAAGTAGTCGCCCATCACCGTGGAAGCTTCTGCGAAGCTCAGGTCTGCGCCTTTGGGCCGCACATAGCCCTCTGAGGTAAAAGCACGATTCGGTTCGTTTCCCGATGCGGGCAAGAGGTCCGTCAGTGCGGCCGATTGCTGGCCGGGAAGCTGTCGTAGACGGAAGAGCACCTCCTTGTTGAAGGAGTCTACCGCGGATTGGTTCGCATACTGCTTCTGCGGAAGTGCGTAGGCCGCAGTGGCGATGTGTTCGGGACGATAGCCAAGATCGACAGAACGCATCTTCTCGAAGCTGCGCAATAGCAATCCTGAAGCGGTGAGCAGGACCAACGCAATAGCCGTCTCTGCTACGACAAGGGTTGAGCGCAGGCGTGCATGCCCTCCGCCTGTAGAGCCACTGCGTCCACCCTCTTTCAAGGTCTCATTTACGTTTACATGCAAGGCGGCAAAGGCAGAAGGCAGTCCACAGAGAAACCCGGTAATGACCGCAAGCAGCAACGCGAAGGCTACGACGGCCCAGTTCAGGCCGATCTCACTGATGCGTGGCAGACTCTCCGGCAGCAAGTATTTGCCGACGTGCAGGACGATAGCGGCGAGCAACAATCCAAGCAACCCACCGCTCACACTAAGGACAAGGCTTTCAAGAATGGACTGGCTGATAAGCGCTGATGCGGGTGCTCCGAGTGCCTGGCTAACGGCTATCTCTCTCTGTCTTTGAATGGCGCGTACCAACTGCAGCCCCGCGAAGTTGGCGCAGGCGATCAATAGGACTACCGTTACAGCCAGAAAGAGTATCCGCACCAGCGGACGCGCCTGCGCGACGGTATCCTCTTGTAGCGGAATTACCACGGAGTTGATGTGCAGGCTGGCCATGGCTGCTGGATAGTTACGCATGATCTCCTGCGCCACGTTCTCTGCATCTGCTCGCGCCTGATCAGGTGTGATGCCGGATTTCAAACGGCCTACCATCTGGAAGGCCCAGTTGCCGGCACCGGTGGTGATCTCCTGATGGGTGAAGCTCATCGGCACCCATAACTCAGTCCTGTTCAGATGCCCGGGCATAAGAGGGAACTCGAAGCTGCGCGGCATGACACCGATAACGAGATAGGGCTTGCGATCGAGCAGAATTTTCTTGCCTAGAATCTGTGGATCGCCCTGGAAACGGCTCTGCCATGTTGAATAACTGAGAACGACAACCTGTTGGCCTTGTTCATCTTCCTGAGAGCTAAAGACACGCCCCATGAACGGAGCGATTCCAAGCGTTGGAAAGACGCCAGCGCTCAATCTGGACGCGTTCACTTGAGTCGGATCGCCTATGCCAGAGAGTTCGTAGGTTCCAAGTCCGAAGCCTCCAAGACTTTTAAACGAGCGTGTGTATCGTGTGTAGGCCACGACGTCCGGTGCTGTATCCCAACCGTCATCACTGGCGACAGGATCTCCCTGCAGATGGTCGCCGACAATCACGAGGCGGTTTGACTCTGGAAAGGGAAGCGGGCGTAGAAGCACACCTTCGACGATAGAAAAGATCATGGTGGTCGAGCCTATGCCGAAGGCCAGCATAAGGACCGTGGTTGCCGTAAACCCCGGCATATTGCGCAACCGGCGCAGAGCAAATTTAAGATTTAGGAGAACGTTCTGCATGAGCTCTTCTCTGAAGTGTTCGGATAGAAATGGGGCTTGCTCGTGGGAGAGAGCAAGCGTGAGTTGAAGCTATAAAGGAAGACCCATCGGTACAAGTTCATAATTCTCACTGGATGTGTGAGAAAAACTGAAGATCCGCCAGTTCAAAGATTGCTCCAGTAAAGGTGCAGGAGTAGTGTGGATTTCGATACGAGGATGGTCAGGATAGCCCCGGAATATCCAATAAACGAGCGGCTGATCTTCATTGTTGAGTGCCATTCATGGATGGATTGAGAATTATGAACTTGTGTTTCTATCCCCGAGCGATAGCCTACATCAGTGATGTTTGCTCATTTGATACGAGGCGGATGTGGACCGCACCTCGCCAGGACGCGCTCGACAAAGAGGTCCGTGGCAGTTGGATTCAGCGGGCTTGTCGTGGCTGTATTTTTTTGCACGGCTATAGCTGGCGCCCAGAGTGTTCAAGCTCGATCCCAGGTGCTCAACGCCGTGTTCACTGACTATTGGCAGGATCATCTGCGTCATACTCCCGAAGATGCGACTGTGCTCGGCGACAAGCGCTACAACGATCGCTGGAGCGATCTTTCTGCGGAAGAGATCCAGCGCTCCGTACAACGCGGCCGCGAGTACATCCAACGCATTCGAGCCATCGATACCACAGGCCTACCCAAGCATGACAAGCTATCGGCTGAATTGCTACTGCGTACTCTGCTCGAAGATCAGGAGAGCGTTCAGTTCAAGGAATGGGAGATGCCGGTCAATCAGATCCATGGCATCCACTTCGAACTCCCGCAGCTTGTCGCTGTTATTCCCTTTGATGATGTGAAGGATTACGACAATTACATTGCTCGTTTGAAAAGGGTGCCGCTGCTTTTCGAGCAGCTTACAGCGGACATGAAACTCGGCATCGACGATGGGCATGTGCAACCGAAGATTGTGTCAGAGAAGGTTCTTGCGCAGGTCAACTCGATTGCAGCCATCCAACTGGAAGACAGTCCCTTCTATACGCCGACAAAGAAGTTTCCTGCGAGTATAAGCACCGATGAACAGAGACGAATTACCGGCGAGATTAGCGATGCTATTGCGCATGATGTAATCCCTGCCTATCAGCGCTTCGCCAGGTTTCTTGAGACGCAATACATCCCGCACGGGAGGACCGAACCGGGCATCTGGGCTATTCCGAATGGGGATGCCTATTATGCCTTTTGTATCCGCAGCAACACCACGCTCAATATGACAGCCGACCAGATTCACCAGATAGGTCTGGACGAAGTAAAGCGCGATGAAGCTGCGATGCTGGTGATTGCAAATAAGCTGGGCTACAAGGATCTCAAGAGCTTCAACGCAGCGATTAAAGCCAATCCACAACTCCATGCTGCGTCGAAGGAACAACTGCTGGATACCTATCGTGCAGACCTTGAGCAGATGAAGGCGAAGCTGCCTGAACTCTTCGGAACGCTGCCCAAAGCTGGCTTGGTCGTTGAGGCCACACCAGCGTATACGGAGAAGCAAAGGCCTGCCGCTACGTACGAGCCTGGTTCGCCTGATGGTAAGCGCCCTGGCCGTGTTGTAGTCAACACCTACAACTTTGCCGAAATTGACCTTGGAGGGGCAGAGTCGATTGCCTATCACGAGGGGATTCCCGGGCATCATCTGCAATTTTCTATTGCGCTGGAGCTTAGTGGCATTCCGGAGTTTCGCAAGAAGAGAGAGTACACGGCTTACACCGAAGGTTGGGGGCTCTACGCGGAACAGCTCGGCAAGGATGTGGGCTTTTATCAGGATCCCTATAGTGACTATGGCCGCCTGCAGGGAGACATCTGGCGTGCGATTCGCCTGGTTGTCGATACGGGACTTCACTCCAAGCATTGGACGCGACAACAGGTCGTGGACTACTTCCATGAGCACTCTTCTATCGATGAGACGAACATCCAGCGGGAGACCGACCGATACATCGCGTGGCCTGGTCAGGCTCTGGGCTACAAGGTTGGGCAACTCAAACTACTGGAGTTTCGTCAGCGAGCGCAGACTCAACTCGGAGCAAAGTTCGACATCAGGAAGTTTCATGACCTGATCCTTGATTCCGGGGCTTTGCCTCTGGATCTTCTCGATACCTCTGTCAATGACTGGATCGCCTCGCAGAAGTAAATTGCGGGATGTGCAACTTTCATCGTTCTAAATTTTGTGTCTTTACAAGGAGAACCATGCGCTTCAAGCGAATTGTTACAACAGTTGCTCTAGTGGCCAGCTACGGCAGCGTCACGGCTACATTGCACGCGCAAACACCGGCACCTGCCGCTATAGCCAAGATCGATCCTGCAAAGAGCCTTGATGCCGCAGTGACCGGCCTCGAGAAGCAACTTGTTCCGCTCGCCGAAGCCATGCCTGCAGACAAGTACAGCTTCGCTCCGAACAGTGACCTATTCAAGCCAGGGGTAACCGTCGACTATAAGGGTGTTCGCACCTTCGGACAGGAATTGGCGCACATCATACAAGCCAATGACTTCTTTTTCCTTGGAGTGAAGGGAATCGCAAAACCCGACGCAGAGGCAACGGCAAAGTTAGCCGCGATCGGTAAGCTCACCGAAAAAGACGATCTGATCAAGGCGCTCAAGGAATCTTTTGCCCGCGCCCATGAGGCAGTGGCTACCTTGACGCCAGAAAATGCATGGGAGCATGCAGGCCGCGGTGCTACCGATACCCGCGCCGAGGAAGTTACTCACGCTCTTGGACACTCTTACGACATTTATGGTCAGCTCGTCGAATATCTCCGCATGAATGGCATCGTTCCACCTGCAAGCGAGGGGAGACCATTAGCGAACCCGGCCAAAACCAATTAGAGCAATTCACCAATAGTGTGAGGTGACTCTTTTAAACCCTGCCCATACATTGTCATCTCGACCGGAGGCGGCTCTTTTTGCCGCCGTAGCAGAGAGACCTGCATGCTGCAGAGCGCGATGCAAATGTTCGTGGCGCGCTTTGCGTCAAGACCTGCAGCTTGTTCGTGTGGACATTATCGCGTGTGCTAGCAACCTGCAGGTCTCTCCACTCCGCATGACGATAAAGCCATCATGCTCCGGTCGAGATGACAATTCAGAGGTGGTTCATTCATACATAGCACTAGTAGTGGAATTGCTCCAGCCGTGTCGTTAAGCCGCAGTAGGAAATTTTGCGGGGGCCAGTCTTCCTCGTTGGCCCTTCTTTTTCTTTGCGCTCAACGTATCGACGACAGCATTGCGGATAATAGCGCGTAATCTTTCCACGCCTTCGCTCATGGTGTTGGATTGCGCGTGTAATGTGACCGGAAACGCTGGCAGCTCTGGAAGATCAAACATCTCCTTGTCCCATACCAGTTTTGCCGGCAGTCCGAGAGAACTCCTCGCTGTGATGCCGAGCCCTCCAATGGCAGAGGCCCATAGCCCGGCCAGGCTGGGACTTACCGCTGCAATACGCCAGGGCATTTTCGCTTGATCGAGTCTCTGAATCGCTTCTTTACGGAAGGCACATTGTGGTCCCAGAAGAACCAGAGGAAGCGGTTGGCCGGAGCGTATCAGGAACTCCTGGCCTGCTATCCAAACCAGGTCCAGTTCTCCGAGAACCTCCGCAGTAGGGCGATCCGCTTGTCCCACCGCGAGGGCGAGGTCCAGTTGGCCTTTCTCGATCGCCTCGACGAGTGCGGCATTGCCTTCGATGCGCACTTCCATCTGCACAAGGGGGTAGAGCTTCGTGAATTGCGATAGTACATCCGGCAGGACGGTCTCTGCGAAGTCCTGAGAGCACCCCAGTCTCACGCTTCCTGCAAGGGAGGCTCCGCGGATGGTATCCAGCAATTCATCATTGATAGCAAGAATGCGGCGTCCAAAACGAAGCACAATCTCACCTGCCTCCGTGAGTACAACTCCTCTGCCGTCTTTGCGAAAGAGATTCGCCCCTACATCTTCCTGAAGTCGCTTCATCTGCAGGCTGATGGCCGAGGGGGTGCGTCCGAGGCGTGCTGCAGCTTGCCCGTAGCCACCCAGATCATTCGCCGTAATAAGCGTTCGTAGAGTGTCGAGGTCTAGAGTCGTTACATTCATTGTTTGTAAAATATCATCTTTACTTCATGTCTGAATGTCAAAGGTACAGCATTGCTCAATTATTAGTTCCGACACCTTGGGCGATTCGTTTTGCAGCGTGAAGGTCATGGATTTCACGCTGCCGTAGCGAGGTTCGCGAACGTTTCTCGCTTTGTTCATTCAGGTGTGTCTCGGCTAATTCACATGCCGAAGCAGCTGGGTCGCTTCTTGTTTTGCCTGCACGAGAACGGGCAGACTGGGGTCGGCGTTCTTCCAGAGGTCGAAAAGTCGTTGATATTGTGCCTGAGCCTCTGTGTTCTTTCCTTCCTTCGCATACGTGCGCGCAAGACCCAGGTAGGCTAGCGGATACTGGTTAGAGAAGGTTTGGATGTAGCGCTTAGAGATGACTTTATTGAACTCCGTTTCGGCCATCGCCGGTTGTCCGGCATCCAGATAGGCCAGGCCGCGGAAGTAGGGGACGTCGGTGCTAACCTCTTCCAACTGCGTTGCAGAGCGCAACACTTCGATGGCGTCCTGCGGTTTCTGTTGCGAGAGGAAGATGGCTGCCCGGGCGATGGGTGTGTAGTATTCAGACCACAGGACTGACGTTGGGTTGTCAGCGATCTCCTGGTTGAGCAGCGTTTCGGCCTGATCTGTCTCACCGATCTCTGCCAGGGCAACGATAGACTCGATCTCTCCCTTGATGTGCGGCGCCGCGGCAAGCATCCTGCGGGCTTCCGTGGTCATGCCATACTCCGCAAACGGTTGTGTCATCTCCTGAGTAAAGTACGTGCCGAGTAAATCCAGACCCTGATGCTGATAGGTGGCGCTAACCTCAGTCATCTGCTCCTGTGCCTCGCGCATCCGTCCCTCAGAGACTGACATCATCGCTACGACGGAAGGCAGGCGGGTACTGCTGTGTGCTTTTCCCCAGGCAATCTGAGCAGACGCGCTTGTGGCATCCATTTGCAGATAGGCAGTCTCCATCAAAGCAATCCGCAGAGGCTCACTGTCCACATCTCTCTGAATAGCAAGGTCGCAGGTCGCGCGTGCGTCCGCAAGATGACCTGCCCCAAGCTGATTGGCCGCAAGAGCGGAGTAGATCAGCGGCATCGCCGGGTTCAGCGCAAGAGCTTTTCTTGCCGGTTCGATCCCGAGCTCATACTGGCCGATATCTTTATAGGCATTGGAAAGATCGATGAGAGGAATGGTGTGATTTGGATAGATATCAATCCATGCCTGATAGTTGCGAATGCTTTCATAGATGTTACCTGTCACGTAGGCGTTATATTGCGCGACGATATTGAAGCGCAATGTATCCGGGATGTTGGGTGCATCGCGCATGCCATAGACTTTTTGATAGAGCTTACGCGCCTGCACCCGATCTCCGAGGCTCATGTGTTGAGCGGCGAGATTGAAATAGGCAGCTACGAAGCCTGGATCCAGTTCAATGGATCGTTGCAGTAGTGAAATTCCTTCAGCATATTTCCCTTGAAAACCGAGGTGCACACCTTCGCTGTAAGCCTGGAGTGCTTCCATAGAACCGGTGTTTTCCTGGAAGAGCGGTTTGTCGAAGTGCTTGATGGAATTGCGCGATTCGCCGAGTTTCCGGCGAATATCTGCCGCAACAATGTCGAGCCCGTGCAGGATGCCATCTTTTGAGTTTGCCTCTTCCTTCGCCTCGGCGAGTTGGTCGCCGCTGACGCAACTGACAGCGACGAGAGTCAACAGGTACCTCTGGCCCAGTTGGGAAACTTTGCCCTGCAGCACGACCTGCGAGTTACTGCGTTCGCAGACCTCACGGGCGATGGAGGAAGTCAATGCCGCATCCTTCTGCTGCATCTGCGCGAGCGTCGCCTGGACTCTGGTTGATGAGAGCAGATTCAAAAAAGGTGATTGATCAAGATCAATGCGCAGTGCTTCGTTGAGTGTGTGGTCAAGGATGGGTTCGCCGGTCGCATTTTCAAAATCGGCAAGAACAAGGTCAACATGAGTTCCGCTCTGTTGATACTCCCACTGCCGCCAGCCAAGCCATCCGGCAATTCCTATAGCGGCGAATGCCGCAACAGCAACTGCAATCCAAAGCCTGCGTTGTTTTGGTCTTGCCTCCGGCGCGGCGAAATGTTCTTCAATGACGATCTTCGAGCTTGATCGAACCGAATGCAGCGTCATCTCTTGAGCAGGCGCGGCAATAACAGTTCTCGTAAACTGATAGCCGCGACCCGGCAGTGTGGCGATTGGATTCGCCTTGCCGCTCTTCTCCAGACTAAGCGCCTTGCGCAATACGCAAACGCTTTGGGTAAGATTCGACTCTTCAACGAAGGAGCCAGTCCAAACCGCGTCCATCAATTCTTTTTTGGAGAGCGGACGGCCTGGATTTTCGACCATATAGACGAGCAGGTCAAAGACTTTCGACGATAGCGCGACCGTCTGATTGGCGCACCGCAGCTGCCGCTGTGTGCGATCTAATTCAAATTCTCCGAATTGCAAGATACTCAATTCATTTGGCATCTGCTTCATCCAGCAAAAACTCTTGATTGTGGTCGAGGTTCTTTGAGGACATTGAATCACACAACGTGCCGTTGGAGAATACTGCGACAGGATCGTTGTAGCGCTAACTAGAGGTTCTAGACTTTGTGCCGCTTCAAGATTGTCTAAGTTCAATCTGTAACGCGCCAGGCAAGAATGCTGCTTTTGCCTGAGCTGCCATTCATATTGTTGCTGCCCAGCACCAGTTGGAAGTGCGGAATGCTGCCGTCAGCACGCTTGATGCGGCGCAGGAAGGGTAGCAGGGAAGAATCGTCTGCCACGAAATCCCAAGCACATTCGGTGCCGGCCATCGAGGTCCCTTCCAGAATGAGAGCGTTCCCTTTTCCACCCAGGTTAGGGAGAAAGGCCACCACCCCATAGACGCGGTGTTGAACGTCGTCATAGTTCGAATCCCATTCCGCCGGCTCGCTTCCAACTGGCTGCCGGTTTACTACGGTATACCTGCGAATGAGTGGGGTTGAGAATACAAAGTTCATGTTTGGTTCAAATAACTCAACCCATGGATTGGCCACCGGTGCACCGATGAGCACGACGTTCCCCGCTTTCATGTCGTTCGGCCGCACGTCTCGCGCGTATCTCAGCTCAAAGGTGCTTCTCCTGGCTTCTGCGATATGAGAGAAGGCTGTGACAATGTCCAGGTCTACGATCGAGGTGTACCGCCGGTTTGCCAGATCGATAACACTCTTTTGTGCCGCTGTCTGTTTGTCCGGAGTTTCAACGCGATAATTTCCGCTGAGATAGTCGGCTACGCTTAAGTCCGTAGTCTTATTGGTGAGCCCCTGCCACATTACGAGTCCGCTATCTCCGGGTACGATCATGGTTCGTTGATCGGGTCGGAAGAGGATGTTCCAGAGCGGATGTTCAGGCACCGGCAGCGAGGCCTCCCGGCTCAATGGCGATCGAAGTCTGAAGACCAGGGCAAGAACAACGATAGAGAGAACGGCCACCAGTGCCCATGCCAGTCTCGTGCTCGTCCAGGATTTTGTTTGAGCTTCGCGGAGACTCTCCGAGAGCGATAGCGCCGGGCTCGCTAGAGGTATCCTTGCAGGATCAGGAGCTGCCAAAGGATCGAAGCCAGCCTGTGCTGGCGACTGCCGCTCAAACAACGGAACGTAGGTACCCCTGGGAAGGACAATGCGGATCGGCTCATTCGCACCTTCTCCACCGAAGTAGAGATCCAGCCGTTGCCGCAGGCGGCTGGCCTGAGTCCGAACTATCCCATCGATCGACGAATCGTAATCCGACGAGCGGCCGAAGAGTATGGTTCCGATCTTCTGCTCATTAATCTCATTGGCCCTGCCGCTGAGGGTGAGCTCGCATACCAAGGAAAGAAAGGTTGAGAGCCGTTCGCTCTTGGCAAATACCGAAGACCCGATAACCCGACCTACCAAGGCTCGCCGGCTATCAGTTATCGCGTTAACAGGTAGAGCAATCTCCTCAGTTTTGGTGGAGACCATATTGTGCCTCAGTCATCGTGAGATACCAGTAGATCAAAGCCTTATGAACATGGCGTAAACCTGATTGAAACACTGTGTTCACTGTAACGGTTACGTTGAATGTCCGGTAAGCTGCTGCTTCCTTGAATGTTACGCGTGTAACAGTGGCAGATGCCGTGAATTGTGTTGGATGGGCCCTGGAAGAGTGTTAGTTCTGCCAGCAGAAATAAAACTTATCTGCCGTACTTACAGGAGCTTTGAAGCCATGACTCGACGGTCCGTATCCCGCAAGGAGACCCATGAAGAGATACCTCTTTGTTCGCTACCTTGCTCCAAAAACTACCCTCTCAGGGGCCTGCTGAGCTTTCTTATCCTGTTGATCGTATCCAGCTCTGTAGCCTGGGGACAGTTCGATTCGGCGACCGTACTCGGGACCATCAAGGATCCCAGTGGAGCTTCCGTTGCTTCAGCCTCCGTGGTGTTGACCAACGTAGGAAAGGGCATTGCCATCTCGCGCCAGACGGACGGCAATGGGGACTACGAGTTTACGAATGTGCAGCCCGGCGAATATATCGTGGCGGTGACAGCTTCGGGATTCACGAAGTCGGTTACCGATCCGTTTACGGTAGATGTCGGAGCAAGGCAGCGAGTCGGCGTGACTCTCAAACTTGGAGCGGACTCCCAGACAGTAACGGTCTCAGGGGCAGCCAGCCTCCTCGAGACCGACAGTAGCGATCGCGGCGAGACCGTCCAGGGAACCGAAGCGGTCAACTTGCCTCTGAACGGACGCGCGTATGCCGATCTGTCTGTACTAGTTCCGGGTGTCAGCAAATCGCTGGACGGCACAGTTGTCGCCAATCCTCCGCGCGATGCCTCCTACAACGTCAATGGCTTGACCTCCCAGTCCAACAATTTCGAGTTGGACGGAATCGATAACAACGCCTACCAGGAGGCAAATCAGGGCTTCTCCAATCAGGCCATGATTCCGTCCCCGGATGCGGTCCAGGAGTTCAAGGTCCAGACCGATAACTACTCTGCCGAATATGGCCGTGCTGGCGGTGCCATCATCAACGCGACGACGCGCACTGGCACGAACAATTTTCATGGTGGGGTCTACGACTATCTGCGCAACACGGTGCTCAATGCCTACGGACCCATCTACGGCACAGGCGTGAAGCCCACCCTGGTCCAGAACCAATTCGGCGGAACACTCGGCGGCCCAATATTGAAGGAGAAGCTCTTCTTCTTTGCCGACTATGAGGGGTTCCGCTCCGTGGCTCACCAATTGGCTACGGCCACCCTGCCAACTCAGGCGGAACTGGGAGGGTTATTTACCGCGGATGGAACGCCTACCGGAACGCCAATCCCAATCAAGAACCCGTACACCGGAGCCATCTACACAAACGGGCAGGTGCCACTCTCCGATCCCAATATCGATCCAGTTGCCCTGGCTGCCTTCAAGCTTATGCCAACGCCGAATATACCCGGTGTTTCATTGACTGCAATTAACTTCCAGTATCTGCCCGCTACGACAAGCAGAGATGACAAAGGCGACGGGCGCGTCGACTTCAACCTGACTCCCAACCAGAATGGATTCTTCCGGTATAGCCAACGTGCCGACCAGACCTTCCAGCCTCCGCCGTTTCCTGGCCTCGCCGGGGGCAACAGCAGTGGAACGCTGTACGCCTACACCCGTCAATTGGCGGCAGGGTATAACTGGACCATTTCTGCAAACTCCATCCTCGAGCTGCGTTTTGGTGAGACATGGACGAAGAGCGGCAAGAATCCAGTCTACCTCGGACAACAGAACCTTCTGGCAGGCATTCCGAACGTCCCTCAAGATCCGGCGTACACCGGAGGTCTCAACACTCAGACGGTCACCGGTTTCACCCAGTTCGGCGAGCAGTCGACGAGCCCCCAGTTTACAAATCCGACCCAGGCCAATCCCAAGGTGAATTACACCTGGATCAAGGGGAAACACAGTCTCAAAGTCGGCTATGAGTATGGCTGGCTGTCGCAGGCGATTTCGGATTTTCATCCGAAGTTTGGCTCGGACACCTATTCCGGTCAGTACAGCTCCGCAGGCGCGGCAACGACGCTCCAGGCGGCGAACCTGAGCGACTTTCTGTTCGGCGCACGGAGTAACTATGCACTGAACGCAGTAAACGAGGTGAATTATCTTCGCTTCTGGCATATGGGTTATGTCCAGGATGACTGGAAGGCTTTACCGAACCTCACCATCAACGTTGGCCTGCGTTATGAGTTCATGTCGCCGAACTACGAGCAGAACGACAACATCCTCAACTTCGATCCGGTCAATCAACAGCTCTTGCATGCCGGCACCGGTACCGATGTAAACAGCACGGCGACGGGCCATGTTTACAAGCTCCACTATGTTGGCGGCTCTTCACTGGCCGATCGCGCACTGGTCAATCCCGACTACAAAAATTTCGGTCCGCGTCTTGGCTTCGCCTATCAGGCGTTGCCCGGAACCGTAATCCGGGGCGGTTACGGCATTGGTTATGCCTATCTGTTTCGGTTCGGTGGCGAAGGCTTGCTTGCCTACAACGGTCCAAACAACTACTCCGCGACGCTTCCGGTCAACCAAACACCGAGCCAGGGAATCTGTACCTCCCTCACGCAGGATCCAACAACCTGCTTCCGCCGCACCCAGGATGGATATCAGACCGACTTTGCAGGACCCTCCAACTTCACGACGACCAGGGCTCAGACACGCTATCAACCGAAGGACTTCAAGAACGCTTACGTGCAGGCATTCCATCTCTCTGTTCAACAGCAGTTGCCGCTCAAGACGACTCTTGAAGTCGCCTATGTTGGCAATCATGCAGTACACATTGCAGCTCTAGAAGACACCAACCAGGCGCGGCTCTGCACGGCTACCGAGATCTCGGCGGGCAGCTGCACCTCAACCGGGAGCGCCTCTCTGCTCAACCGCAGACCGATCCAGAACTTTACCGACATCCTGACGGAGAGCAATGCCGGCTTCCTCAGCTATAACTCGTTGCAGACCAAGTTGGAGCACCGCTTTAGCGATGGACTGTTCCTCATCAACTCTTTCACCTGGTCGAGAGGCATCAACAACTCCTCCGCTGACCTTGAGGCGAACAATGGAGACAGTGCCGTCGTCAACATTGCCAATGTTGGCAGCGACCGCGGACCGTCAGGCTACAACGAGCCGCTGAACGATACGACTTCGATCATCGCCGATCTGCCCTTCGGGCGCGGACGGCATTGGGGCAGCGGAGCGCCGGCATGGGAACAACAAGTGCTCGGAGGCTGGCAGTTGACGGGAATCAACATCGTTGCGAGCGGTGTGCCCATCAACCTGTCCTATACTGCCAACACAAGCCAGGTTGTTTCTACTACCAGTTCGGTGTACGCGCTCCGGCCGAATCTCCTCAGCACCGTACAAGCTGTTTACGGTAAGAAGCCCACCAAGAATGTCAGTGGTCTGGCAGGGTATTTCAACCCTGTCCCTGCCGCCAATCCTACACAGTTGGCTGCTCCCTCGGGGTCGCAGCTCTTCGGCAACGCAGGGCGCAACGCCTGGCGTGGTCCCGCATTTGGCCAGCTCGACCTTGCGGCACACAAGAAGTTCTCGTTACTCACGGAGCGTCAGACACTTGAGTTCCGCATTGAGGCCTTCAATGTCCTGAACGCAACCAACTTCATCAGCCCCACTACCAATATCGGAACAGTAGGAGCCAACAATGCTTTTACTCCCAATGGCAGTTTCGGCAACTTCAGCGGCAGCAGTAGTGTCTTTCCCGCACGTCAGGTGCAGTTAGCACTACGCCTGGCGTTCTAAACACTATCCCGTACATAGGACCGGTGCGTCTCGACCGTCGCGCTGGTCCTATGTAGCTACCGCGCTCTGCTTTGGTGGCCTGCCTATGGCTGCTGCCCCTCATCTCTTATAAAAGGATCACTGTATTGGCACATTTTGACTCTATCCATAGCCGGCGAAAGTTTCTCTTGAGTTCCTCCGCCGTCTCGCTTGCCGCATTTCTTCCAAAGGCACTCGACGCCCAATCTGCAGCGTTGCAGAGATCGGATGACGGAAACCCCATCTTCGCGGCAACGCCGAAGGACACCGTCCTGAAGTTCACTCCTGAAGGTGTTCGGAGACCGTTTGCGGGCAACACCCTTATCTGTCATCTGCCTCAGCAGAGCAAGGTTCGTGATAAGACAGCGGCTCTTGGAGACGCACTACGCTCAAGTTCGTTCGCGCATAAATTAGGCATGCTTCCTAGCGAGAGCTATCACATGACCGTCTTTCCTGGTGCCAACGATCAGGATCGCGCAGAGTATGGTTGGCCTGCGGACATTCCGATCGATGCCCCCATGAGCGAGTGCAATCGTGTCGTCGGCGAGCGCATCGCTAACTTCAGGATGAAGGAGAAGCTACCGATACGCGTCAAGGTTGACCTGGAAAAGACAGTCGGCCCTCAGCGTGTCAGCAGCCTGCGCATCTCTCCCGCTGATGATCGCGAAAATGCCAAACTTCGTAACCTGCGCGACCGAATGGCGGAGGAAATTTTTCGATTCCGGACACCGGATCATGCGACCTACGGCTTCCATGTGAGCCTTGCCTATCAGATGAAACCTCTTAGCCGTGAAGAGGCAAGGGAACACCAAGCCATATTGAATCATCATGTCCCTGGGATTATTGCGGCAGCCCCTGTGATCGAACTTGGAATTCCTGAGTTCTGCACGTTTGACGATATGTTTCGATTCGAGATATGTGCGCTCTTGCAGACTTAGACCTTCACGTGTCGGCTGTTTGAGCGCTCATTCTGATATTTGTGGCCGGAGATGTTTTCTGTGTGTTTCCGGGAAGGTGTTTGATTGTTGGACTTGTGTTTGACTTCCGTCATTTAGGGGAGATATGGTCGATGGCGTATGAGCGCTTATATTGCAAGTCGTCGCCAATTTCTTTGCCGCTCCCTCGCTACAGCTACCCTGCCATTACTCCCCCAGTTGGCCTTCGGAGAAGGGGCAGAGGATACGCGCACGGCCTGGTATCGCACGGCGAAGTTCGGGATGTTTGTTCATTGGGGGCCTTACTCGCTCGCCAGTGTCGAGGCTTCCTGGCCGATCATGACTCCAAAGCCGGGCGGGATCAGCGAAGCGGACTATGTCACTCTCCACAAGCGATTCAACCCGGTTCACTATGATCCCGACAGCTTCATCGATCTCGCACGTGCGGCCGGCCAGCAGTACATGGTCTTTACCACTAAACACCATGACGGCTTCTGCATGTTCGATTCAGCCTATACCGATTACAAGATCACCAACACGCCGTACGGGAAAGACATCGTCAAGCAACTTGCGGACGCGTGTGCACGGCGATCGATGCCTCTTGGTTTGTACTACTCTCCTCCAGACCTGCATCATCCTGGATTCCGCGATACCTCAAAGCCGGCCAGTGAGACCTGGCATGGCCAGCCGGAGCGTCCCGAGTGGCCTACCTATCTGCAGTACATGCAGCTGCAACTGCGCGAACTGCTCACACGATATGGCGATGTGAAGGTGATATGGTTCGACGGTCTCGATCACCAGGAAAAGTATGACGGCCGACGTGTCCTCGATATGATTCACGGGTTGCAGCCTGGGACGCTCGTCAACGATCGCATCGGCGTACCTGGTGACTTCGTCACTCCAGAGCAGTTCATCCCGAAGGTGATCCCCACGAGGGCAACACGTGCTCATGGTCCCGATGCCAACATCGAAAAGGGATCTCCCCAAAGTGTACCCAGTCAGGCTGATTTTCAGCTTTGGGAGACTTGCATGACGATCAACGACACATGGGCCTATAACGCGCATGACCACCACTACAAATCGGCGCAGGATCTTATCCGTGCTCTCGTCGAAGTCGTTAGCCGGGGCGGTAACTTCCTTCTCAACGTTGGGCCACAGCCCGATGGGACTATTCAGCCGGAGTTCCAGGAGCGCTTGCGCAGCGTCGGCGATTGGCTGACCGTGAATGGCGAGTCCATCTATGGAACTACTTTTGGACCGATTCAGGGCAATGCGGGCTTTCGTACTACGCAGAAGGACAATGTTCTATTCCTCCACGTCTTCGACTGGCCCTCGGCACCGCTCACGATCACTGGTATCAAACCGAAGGTTCTTTCAGCGCGTCTGTTGAGCAACAATCAGAGGCTCGCCTTTCAGCAGTCAGATAGCGGTTTGCAGATCACACTCCCTCCGCAGGCGCCTGACAACGATGTCAGTGTCATTGCACTGAGGACGCTTTAGAGTCTGACTGCTCCCTGCAGGCAACGGGGCGGAGTTGAAATCACTCCGCCCCGGCTGCTGTGACGAGGATCTTGCAGGTTATAGGTTGTTCTGAACCACAGCCAGAAGCGAATGTGGGGCAGGAGCATCCCCTGTGAGTTCCCAGATCATGACGCCGCCGTACTGTGCTCCGAGTTGCGTCTCTTGCGCCATCGTAGCTTCGCCAACGTAATAAAGAGCGATGCCACCGTCGAGAGAGCCGCCGCTGACCTCATCTGATTCCCATGCATTCGGGTAAGCCGCGAGGATTGTGTTGTACTCCTCTTCCGTATTGCCATCAGAGCTTTGTCCGAAGAAAGGCACTCCGAGGACAATCTGATTGTTGGGCACTGATTTCGTCACCGAATAGTATTGCAACGCGGTCTGGGAGTCGGAGAGGTTGGAATAGACCATCACGTTGACGAAATCAAATTGATGTAGTGCTGCATCCTGCATCGAGCCCTGCAGATATTCCGCGACGGCGGCTGTAATCGCTTTACCCTCAGGACGGAATTTGGCGACGAGCGCGTTCACAAAGTTGGTATACGGAGTCCCCATGTTGTTGGGGTCTTCGATATCTAAATCGACACCATCGAGATTATGAGCTGACAGATACGTCGCGAGTGAGCTTACCAATTGAGTGGAAAGACCCGCGTTGTAAAACTGGATGATCTGTTGATCGCCGCCGCCTCCTCCGATGGAGAGCAGAACCTTTACGCCGGCAGCGTGTGCAGCATTGACGAGCGTTGCGATATCGGCATCACTCTGACCGAGCGAAAACGTCATATTGCTGCTTGCGGTGCATGTGCCGCTGCATGTCGGCGGATTTCCGAATGCCAAATTCAGGTGCGTCATCTTCGAGAAGTTGATGCTTGTAGCGTAACTGGCATAGCTTCCGTTGTAGTCGGGGATGTAGCCGACCAGCAAGGGGGAACCGGTCGTGCCGCCACCACCACTTGACGTGGGCGTGACGAGTTTGAACGCCTGCGCAGCTGTTCCATTGCAGGTGTAGATATCCAGTTGCACGCCGTTTGCAGTTGAGGCACTTGGAGTGTCCAGGCAGAGGCCACTACCCTGGCCTACGAACTTATAGTAGCCATTGCCGAGCGACACGGCCTGCCATTCCTCGTTGGAGGCTCCAGCATAGGTCCATGTCTGGATAAGGCTGCCACTCGTGGTGCCGTTGCCGGTTACGTTCCAGGTTTCGGTCGGAGCGTTGACGTTGGAAACGTAATAGTAGCCACTGGCGGTTCCATTGTGGAACTCCCACTGTTGGTTGGGTTGGGTGCTGTAGGTGCCTGAACCGCAGGCCCACTGCTGTACGTGGGTTCCATTCGCCGTGCCCGAAGCGGTGTCGTCCACACAGGAACCGCTGTTCTCATTGACGATGTTGTAGGGTGTGCCGGTGGTCAAGGTGCTTTGTGCGTGCATGAACGTGAGCGGCATTAGGGAAGCGATTGCGAGGAAGAGAGAACACCGAAGGATGGAGCGCTTTTGACCGACCAGCTTAGCGAAGTTGCAGGTGCGTGACATGTTGCCTCCTTTTTGCTGTAGGTGGATGTGCGTTGGGGTAGACAGGGAAGAGAGGAGTCTTCGAGCACACGACTCCCTTTACCGGAATCGAGAAGAACTCGGGGCCTGGTTTTTGTTCGGGCTTAAACGGAGATCATCCCCCCGATTGTGCGGGAGTGAGCCTCAACTGACGGTACTTCGGTTGAAGCCTGGAGGGACGAGTGAGACATGCATCTTTGTTGCTCCTTCGAGTGTGGAGTCAAGATTGCTAAACGTACACAACAGACATTCAGCGCGCAGGTATCTCGTAGGTCAGACTAGTTTTCAGGTCTTTTCGCTACAAGATCCCGCGCACCATGTCTGGTAAGCCGGAACACTAACAGGTGAAGAATCCCTATGTCAATATAGTTTTCTTCTAGTAAATCGATTGTCTAAATATTACTTATGTTTAGTATGTAAGTTAGAACGTTAATCTTGCGTTCAACTGCATGGTGCGTCCGCCGACGGTCACTTGAGAGATGCTCGTTCCTGTTCCGGCAAAGGTCGTGATGCCGGAAGGATCGGGCGTGCTCTCGGGAGTCAATGTCTGGTTGGGCGGGCCGAAGCTCGGATGGTTGAAGGCATTTGTGGCATCGGCACGGACCTGAAGCTGGACCAGCTTATACAGGGTGAAGGTTTTTCCGGCTGACAGGTTGACAACATTCATTCCCGGCCCTACCAGGCTGTTTCTCCTCATGTTTCCGAAGGTACCGTTGGCCGGCAGAGCAAAGGCAGAGGGGTCATACCAATTGTTGATGGAGCGATGCGCTGGCTTTGGATTGCCAATCAGATTGGGGTACCAACTGCCAGCCTGTGAGTAGGAGTTATTGTTGCCGCCAATGTATGGAGTAAATGGCTGGCCGGAGGAGAGGACGATGGTAGAAGAGACCTGCCATCCGCCGATAACGCCATCCAGCCAACGGCTTTTATTGAGAAACATCTTGTTCTCGCCGAAAGGCAGCTCGTAGACGATATTTCCTTTGAGTGCATTGCGGACGTCGAAGTTTGAGGATCCATAGTTCGCGGAAGGTTTATAGGAGTTCTGGAAGATCTGTGTTCCCGCGATTCCACCTTCAGCAGAAGAGTCCTGATCGTCAAGGAAGTGGGACCAGACGTAGTTGAAACTGAAGCTGAGGCCCGAGGTGAGGCGCCTGGTAATCGACACCTGCAGCGAGTTGTAGTTGGAGATAGCATTATTGGTGCTGCCGGAGATGCTCTGGTAAATCGGATATGGGCGTGAATTCGGGCTGTCATTGGGGCCCAACTGACTCTCGGGGACCTGGTTGATGTCTACCGGGAAGTTGAGGTTGAAGCCGTGGCTGGCTACATACGCCATCTCCGCCACCATATTGGTGCCCAGTGTGTGCTGGAGCGCGACATTCCACTGATAGATCTTGGGAACCGGCGTGTGGTACTGGTTGTAGGTCACACCTTGCCCATTCAGCGCTGTGGGATCTGTTGTGGGGCCGATATAGGGAAGATTCGAACCGCTGGATGAGAGAACTACGACAGGCGTAATGCCATTTGTCTGGTCGGTTGCGTTGCCCTGGGTGATGAAAGAATTCCCCAAGCCGGCACCGTAGGTATTCGTGCTCCAGTTATAAGCGAAGATACCGAATCCGCCGCGGATGGTTGTGGTCGGATCCGGTGCCCAGTTGAAACCGACGCGCGGCAGCACCGTGTCAACAGCATTTGCCTGGAGGGATTTGCGTCCGTTCGCAGCGGTAGAAGCGTACCAGATGGCGCCGTTCGCTTGTGAACCCGCATTGAAGACTGTGGGATCGAAGACGGCGATATTGTTCTTGACCTCGTTCCAGCCATGCTGAATCTGATAGCGAACACCAAGATTCACGGTGAGGTTGGGACGCAGCTTGATGTCGTCCTGGACAAAGAGCTGCGGTGTTTTTAGGCGCGCGCCATATTCAGGTTGCACGCTTGCATTCCAAGAGTTCGTTTGACCTAGCAAAAAGTCCGCATAGGCCAATCCATCGGTGCCGCCCACAGTGGACTGTGTATAGGCGCCGTTGAAGCTGAAGCTTCCGGCGTTGAACTCGCTTCCGTTCGCCTGGTTGGCCTGGTATACCAACAACTCTCCGCCAAAGTGCAGGATGTGTTTGCCGCGGATCATGGTGACTACGTCAGATGGATCGTAGACGAACTCTTTCTGGAGGAGCATAAATCCAGGGCCAGGACCATAGCAGCAAGCGCCGTTGAAGTTGATGGAGGGAAATACATCGGCTTTAGCGAACTGCAGACCTATCTTTTGGGGATACCCTTTATTCAATGAAGCGGGGTCATAGAAATTCAACTCAGAAGTAAAGCCCATGCGCGCTTCGTTGATGGTATTGGCGCTGATGTTCCACACATCCGAGATCTGAGCGGCGTTGCTGTCGACGTCGCCATAAACGCAATCCATGGGACAGGTTGCGGTGCCGATCCCCGCGTTAAAGGTGGGATTATCCCGTTGCGTGTCCGTAACGGTCAAGCGATTATTGCGTGTGATGTCGTAGTCAAGACGTCCAAAGTATTTCGTGTAGGGAAGATTAACTGGAGCGTTGTAGTAGTAGTTGGAGTTAGGCACGCCCTGGGAGTAACTCGAGGGGGTGGCGTTCGGCAATGGTAAGTATCCCTGGAGCGCCTTTGCCACGGGATCCAGCAGGTTAGCAGGGATCTTATTGCCGTAGCCCTCTTGCGTGAACGATTGGCGGGTAACCACACCACCAGAGACTACCTGCGTCGTGGGGTCATAGATGGTGGGCATGCCCGTGAAATCGCCGTTCCGCATAGCCTGAGTAGGCACTGTAATGAATCCGGTACCTGCTGTGTTGTTGATGGTCTTGTCAAAGTTGAAGTAGAAGAACATCTTCTTCTTGAGGATCGGGCCGCCGATCGAGCCGCCAAAGTTGTTATAGCGGATGAAGGTAGCGGCGGCTGGAAAGCCAAAGCCATAGTTAGCGGCGTTCAGGGCATCGTTCTGGAAATACTCGTAGGCCGCGCCGTGGAATTGGTTGGTGCCGCCTTTGCTGATTTGGTTGAAGATGATGCCGCCGATTCCGTACTGGGCAGAGAAGCCAGAGGTGATGACCTGAAGCTCGGAGACGGTCTCAAAGATAGAGACGTCGGCGTTGCCGCTCGAGGGCAGCGTTGTCATGGCACCATCGGCGAGGATCGCGCTGTAGGGAAGATTTCCATTGGCGGAAACATACTGCTGAGGATCGTTGCTGCCCTGGAAGCCATTCGCGAGAGAGGTGCCCTGCGTGTTGCCCGAGGTCCCGGGGAGCAGAATCGAAAACGTCTCCCAGTCTGTTCCAACGTTGGGGAGTTGCGACATCTCTTTGGAATCCAGCGTTGTAGACTGTTCGCTCGTCTCCGTGTTCAGCAGGGGTATATCATTCGTGTTCACGACTACCTGCTGTGTTGTGGAGCCAATAGTCAACTGTGTATTGACCGTAGTGGTACCTACCTGCAGCGTAATCGGGCCTCGTATGGTCTGACCAAAGCCCTCTTTGGCGAAGGTGATTTTGTAAGTACCGGTCACGATCGATGACGTGTCGTAGAGCCCAGCCTGATCCGTGGTGTAATCCCTGGAAACCCCAGTGTCCACATTCAGAACCGTAATTTTTACACCTGGGATCAAGGCTCCGGAGGTATCTGTAACCGAGCCGCGGATATCACCAGAGTTGGTGCCTTGCGCATGGCTGCTACAAATAGCGCCTATTGCAAAACAAAATAATGCGAGGAATCTTACCTTCGCGCGCAGAGTCGTTTGCCGCATAAACAATCACCTCATACTTCATAGCTTCACTACAAATGGTTTTCCCGAATGCACTGCTACGAGCCCTGATTTAACGAGTGGCGAAAAGAAACTTGGTTCAGAATTTCCAGGCATCAATGCTTGTTGCTATGTACCGATTCCAGAGAGCGCAACTCTCCCGGGGACCGAAGACCCGGCCCTGAAGAGGAAGCGAGGCTGTGAGAAGAGCAGGAGCAGATATCAGCCTGACACGTGTGTGAGTCGAGTCAATAGCTTGCTTGCCCGAGTTCGCATTGGGGGAATTAAACACGCGTACCTAGGACTTTGTCAACTTCAATTAGAAAGGGGAGATGACCTCTGCTCCGAATCGTTTTCGAAGCAGCGCATGCGTCCTGAGGTGTGCTCGCTTTGCCTACATGCTCAGCAGCAATTCTTGTATCGCAGCGAGTGCTCGGTGTTCACCGGTTAGTTGGCGATGCCGGTTCGACGCCGACACTTGCCACGAACCGAATTGCCGAGGCTCGTGTGGTGCTAACCACGATAGCGCCCGTTCTTGCATTTGTGCGTGTCGACGACTCGTCCAGGCGCGAACCCCCAACTTTGATGCGAGGCATCAGGCGGGCGATCACAACCTGCCTCGTTGGGTAGCGGCAGGGCATTGTTTCACCGCCGTTCAGCTGTGCGGTAAAGCCAGGTGGCGACAACCGACCGCGCATTCCAAGGGTGACGTTGGACTCCGTACATCAGTTGCCCAAGCCATGTCTGCAGGAGTGTCTCGCGCCAAAGACACAACGCCTCAGTAGAGGAGGGTTGTAGAGACAACCGGCATCCCGACACAAACTATTGTTTCTTTGCCATTTCTCACGCACTTGCAGGTTAGCCCGTGATGGATGTTGAGCGCTGTTTTCCACAGCTTTGCGGGCTAGCGAGCACCAAATGAGGAATTTTGCCACAGAGGAAAAGCAAGGCTATGCAAACACGCGCAGACTCGAGTACTATTTCGCTGCAACTCAAGAGACGAAATCTTTGTCACGCGCTTTTCTGGAGGCTTCAATGCGTCTGCGTCTACGCACATTATCGATCGCAATGCTCTTGTCCCTCGGGCTCTCCGGCATCCTGTATTCCCAGGCCGTCAACGGCACTATCGTCGGCACTGTCACAGATGCAACAGGGGCGGCCGTTGGCAATGCGCAGGTCACCCTTGTTCTTGCGGGGCAAAGCACAGTGCATACTACGGTTACCAATGAGAGCGGCAACTTTACGGAACCCGATCTTCCTTCCGGCACGTATAACGTCACCATAACCGCACAAGGGTTCAAGAAAGAGATGCGCGAGAACATCGTTCTTCTCACGAACACCACATCGCGTGTCGATATTGCTCTGTCCACTGGTAGCGTGACCGAAACGGTGACCGTCACAACAGCTCCTCCGCAGCTGCAGACGGACCGCGCCGATATCTCCACCAACCTTGAACAACACCAGATTGCCAACCTTCCCCTTAGCAGCGGTAACAGCTTTCAATCGCTGCTCAATACCGTTCCGGGCATGGCGCCTGTTGTCTTCAATAACTCGCAGTTTTTCAACGCCAACAATGACCTGTCCACCAACGCCAACGGCCAGTCGTCGTATGTGAACCTCTATCAGATTGAAGGTATTGACGATGACCAGCGCACGGGCATCCATATCATCCTGGTGCCCCCAGCTGCTGCAATTGCAAACGTGGATATTACGACGAACAACTTTGAAGCGGAGTTTGGACGCGCGGTGGGCACAGTGGTGAACGTGACGCTGAACTCCGGCACGAACCAGTTCCATGGATCGGCGTTTCAAAATATGGAGAACAACGGCGTCAATGCAAGAAACTATTTTGCGAAGGGGCCCAATGGGCGGCTGGTATACAACTACACCGGTGGGTCGCTCGGTGGGCCGGTCATTAAAAACAAGCTGTTTTTCTTCGGCGATTTCCTGCGCGTATCGGACCATGAGTCGTCAACGACGAATGCGAATATCCCCTACTACAACGTAGTGAACGGCAATATCGATCTGAGTGGATACGCCGGGCAAACCTACGATCCGAATACGGGCAACGCCGCCAGCTGTTCAGGCGCAACTACGAGTGCAACGTGCGGAACAGGAAGAAAGGCGTTTGCGAGCAACCAGATTCCTTTGACGAACTCGGGTATTAGCAAAGCGTCTCTGACGATACTTCAGGACCTCGACGCAATCGCGAGAGACCCGAAGCAAAACCTCGCGGCAGCGACCTATATTGCCGGACCGGCGTCCAACAACTTCTCGCAGAACTTGCCGTTCAGCAAGGACTACATCAGTTACGACATCAAGTCAGACTATGAGATTACCCCGAAGGACCACTTGAGCGGACGCTTCAGCCATCAGAAGACAGACACCTACCAGGCGCCATTGTTCGGATCGTTCCTGGGTGGTCCTGCGGGCGGCGGTTTTGAGGCGACGGGCATTGCAGCGGCGTACAGCACGGGTTTCAACTACGACCACGTCTTCTCGCCGAAGTTGTTCACCGAAGTTCGTGTTGGTGTTGCACATCTTCGGAACTCCGCAACGCAGACCGACTACGGCAAGAGTGACGCCGCAGCGCTTGGCATCCCGGGCAATGGGCCGAACGGCACGAACAACACGCTGACGACCAGCGGACAGATAGCCATCACGGTGAACAACAACAGCAACACGTTCTCGTCGCCAATTATTGGCTATTCCTCTTCGTTGCCGTGGCTGCGTGCTGAGTCGAACATCGACTTTGCGAACAACTGGACGCTGATTCTTGGCAACCATACGCTGAAGGCAGGCGCGGATGTTCGCCGGGTGCGTGACGATCTTTTGCAGGGCAACAATAACGCTGCTGCGGGCCAGTTCTACTTCAGCGAAAACCAGACCTCTACGCCCGGGGCGGCCGCCTACAAAGGCTCCGCCACCGGCGCCGCCAATGATATTGCCAGCATCCTGTTCAACGTTCCTTACCAGGTGGGACAGGACACCAACAGCACCTTCCCGGCATATCGCCAGACATGGGAGTTCTTCTTCGTCTCGGACAAGTGGCAGGCTACATCGAAGCTGACGCTTGACCTCGGGCTGCGTTACGAGCTGTATCCACCGGCAACCCCGCGCAAGGCGGGCGGCTTTGTGAACTATAACCCCGCGACGAACCAGCTTGTGGCCGCGGGTATCGATGGCAATCCATCGAACCTCGGCATGCAGACGGACTACACGAACTTCGCGCCGCGTCTTGGCGCAGCATACCGCGTGAATGAGAACCTGGTGGCTCGCGCAGGCTTCGGCGTCAGCTACGTCCCATTCGTCGACAACACCTACGCGTACAACTATCCGATCAAGACCAGCACCGGCTACACCGGCGGCGCTACGTACGGCCCTGCTCTGAACCCTGTAGGTGGTGTGGTCAACTTCACCACGGGCATCCCCGCGACACCGACGGTCGCGTTCGGAACCGACGGCACCCTGACGGAGACAGCAGCGAACGGCACGATTGGCCTCAACAATCTTTATATCCCGCTGGACTTCAAGAATGCGTATGTGTCTTCCTGGAACGTGGCGCTGCAGCAGGCACTTCCCAAGGACATGTCCTTGCAGATTGCTTATGTTGCCAACCACGGAACGAGGATCGACAGCTCACAGAACATCAACCTGCCACGCATCTACGGACAAGGTGCGGCTTATGATCCGTACAACCAGGGTGCAAACCCTAAGACTGCTCAGATCAATGAGTACTTTCTGGGATACTCTTCGAACTACCAGTCGCTACAGGCGCAGTTGACGCGCCGGTTTACGCATGGGCTCGCTTTCAACTCGGCGTTTACGTGGGGCAAGGCAATGAACTACGTGACCACTCCGCAGGATGGCGCTCTGTTCTCCTGGGCTGGTCCTATGCGCCGGAACTACGGCCTGGCTGACTTTGACCGCACCCGCAACTTCGAGCAGACATTGACGTATGAACTGCCCGTCGGCAGGGGGCATAAATACTTCAACTCCGGGGTTACGCAATATGTGCTGGGCGGATGGAAGACTTCGGTTGTTCTCTCCGCTGTGTCGGGGCTTCCGTACTCGGTTACGTACACCAGTGCAACCACCGGCACCACGCAGACGGCAAACCTGGTGGGCACCTACAAGGTGACGCACCAGACGGTCGGAGGCAACACGAGCACGTATCCCGCATGGTTCAACACGGCTAATTTTGCGGCGCCTGCGGCGTGCGCAGCGTACACGGCAGCGAATCCTGTCCCCTGTGCGCTGGGCAACACGGGGCGCAACCAGTTCCATGGCCCTGGATACTTCTCTGACAACATCTCGCTGTTCAAGAACTTCCGGATCTATCACGAGCGGATGAACCTGGAGACGCGCTTCGATGCGTTCAACGCGACGAACACTCCTGCGTTTGCTCTGCCGGGAAGCACGCTCGGGTCGGGCACCTTCGGCCAGATCACCAGCACCCTCGGCAGTGGCGTTGGCAACGTCAACGGAGTCGGTGGTCCCCGTGTTCTTCAGGCCGCTGTCAAGATCACCTTCTAGTCTCTGGAGCCTCTTTCCCTACGGGGTGAAGCCGACGAGTTTTGCGAGTGCCGTTTTACTAGAAAACGGCACTCGCATTTTTGTTTTTAGCTTACGTCCCTCTTCCAATCAAGAAGTGCTGTCGGCCACCGGCTAGGATCCGGGGGCATACTATCTCCTGTGGTAGAACCACACAAGTTGTGCAATACTGATGTGGCATTACCACAGGAGACATGCATGGCATCCTCAAAACTCGATCTGCTACAGGGAACACTGGACGTGATGGTCTTGCAAACCCTGGCTACCATGGGGGATCTGCATGGATATGGCATTGCCCGGCGCATTGAACAGGCGAGCGGCGACGAGGTGTTGCTGAACCAGGGCACGATCTATGCGGCTCTCGTACGGCTGCAGCAGCGTGGTTGGATCTCGGCTGCCTGGGGCACCTCCGATAACAACCGCAAGGCGAAGTATTACTCCATCACCAAAGACGGGCGAAAACAGCTAACGAAGGATGCCGCTTACTGGCAGCGGCTCTCCAGCGTGATGGGACGCGTGCTGTCCATGCCGACGGAAGGAGAGCTCTGATGGGCGCGATACGAGAAACACTTAACCGAATTCGGTCCATCTTCCAAAAGCGGCAACAAGACTTCGAGCTGGATGCGGAGATGAAGAGCCACCTGGAGCTGGCCGTGGAGGAGAACATGAGCAAGGGCATGCCATGGCAAGAGGCTCGACGAAGAGCGCTGATTCGCTTTGGTGGCGTGCAGCAGGCCAGGGAACAGCAACGCAAGACACGCGGGCTGCCGTGGCTGGACATCTTGCTGCAAGACCTGAGGTACACGTTGCGTACGCTGCGACGGGACCGCGTTTTTACCGTGATCGCGGTGCTGATCCTGGGATTAGGTATCGGCGCTAATATTGCGGTCTTCAGCGTAGTGAATACTGTCCTGCTGAGGCCGTTGCCATTTCATGAACCACAGCAGCTGGTTCGTATTCTGAGCAAAGATCCTAAAGGTGGCGAGTCGAGCATGACGTACTCGTCCGACGCCACGTTGCAGTTCCAGCAGCGCAACCAGTCGTTTCAAGAGGTGACGGGGTACTACGCCTTCTCTTCGAGCGATAACTTTAAGCTGATGGGACACGGCCAGCCGTTGCCGGTAACGGGGCTGGGTGTGATGGGAAACTTCTTTAAGACTTTGGCTGTTGAGCCATCGCTCGGACGGCTGTTCACGCCTGAGGAGTGTGTGCGAAACGGCCGTCCGGTAGCATTACTGAGCCATGCATTCTGGAAGCGGCAATTCGGCGCCAACGCAGAGATCGTCGGGCAGGTAATCGATCTGAACGACACGCCGGTGACGGTGGTGGGCGTGCTGCCCGACAGTTTCGACTTTGGCTCGGTCTTCTCTCCGGGCGCGAAGGTCGATCTCTATACGCCGGTCATCATGGAAGACATTCGCGACGAGGGGAATACGCTGGCGTTGGTAGGCCGTCTGAAGCCGGGAGTCAGTTTGCCTCGGGCGCAGGCCGAGGCCGATCTGCTCTTTCCGAAGTTGGATTTCGACGTGAACCATCCGGAGTGGACCGCGGACTACACAGGCAAACTGTACGGGTTGAAGGAGTATGTAAGTGGGAAGCTGAGGCAGTCGCTGATTGTGCTGTGGTGCGCAGTCGGGATGATCATGCTGATCGTGTGCGTGAACCTCTCGAACCTGTTGCTGGCACGAGCGGCAGCGCGCAGCAAAGAGTTCGCGCTGCGCGGCGCGCTGGGAGCGGGGCGAGGCCGATTGATTCGTCAACTGCTCACTGAAAGTCTGGTGTTATCGAGTGCTGGTGCTGTGCTTGGTCTTGGCATTGCATTCGCTGTGACCCTCTATCTCTCGCACCAGGCTTCGATCGCGCTTCCGTTGCTGAGCAGCGTGCGCGTGGATGGGATAGCGCTCGTCTGGACGTTGTTGATTGCTGTTGCGGCTGCCGTTCTCTTTGGGCTTGCACCGGGACTGAAGATGTCCGATGTCAACTTGCAGAGCGCCCTGAAGGATAGTGGACATGGAACGAGCGAAGGACGGAAGCATGAGCGGCTGCGCTCGGCGCTGGTAATCTCGGAGGTCGCGCTGGCCTGTGTGCTGCTGGTGGGCGCAGGTCTGTTGTTACGCAGCTTCCTGCGGGTACTCGATGTCGACCTTGGTTTCCAACCGAGCCGGTCCGCAGCCATCAGCGTGGACTATAACGATGGAAATAGTGCCGAGAAGCGAAGCGCGATCTGGCAGGAGATGCTGCATCGGGTAGAGCAGATTCCCGGCATCGAGACGGCGGGAATCTCCGACAATCTTCCCATGAGCAGGAACCGTAGCTGGGGCATCTCGGCCAAGGGCAAGCAGTATCGCAGAGGAGAGCTGCAGGACACCTTTGTATACATCATCTCGCCGGGCTACCTCAACGCGATTGGGATGCATCTGGTGGAGGGGCGCGATATTACATGGGACGACGGCCCTAAGACCCAAAAGGTCGTCATCATCAACGAGACGGTCGCACGAAGGCTCTGGCCAGGCGAAGACGCAGTGGGGCGTATCGCAAGTGTGAGTGGGGACGACGCGCTTGTGATCGGTGTGATCGCCGATGTCCACGAGAGCAGCGCGGAGGACGGTGCAGGCTGGCAGATGTACCTGCCCGCAACGCAGTATGGCCCGGAAGGCGCACAGTTGGTGGTTCGTACCAAGCTGCCACCGGATACACTCGCTTCGAGCGTGATGGGCACTCTGCGGCAGATGAATCCCGCGCAGCCCGCGACGGAGTTTCGGCCAATACAGCAGTTGGTGGATCATGCCGTCTCGCCGCGACGGTTCTTCGTGATGCTTGTATCGCTGTTCGCAATCCTTGGCCTCACGCTGGCCGCGCTGGGAATCTATGGCGTGATCTCGTACTCAGTGACGCAGCGCACTCAGGAGATTGGCATACGCATGGCGCTCGGCGCAACCACTGCTCGAGTGCAGCGCGATGTGATCGCGAAGACTCTGCGGCTAACGGTGATTGGGATCGCGCTGGGGACGGCAATCTCGTTCGTCGTGTCGCGCCTGATTGCGTCTCTGCTCTTCGGAACCCAGCCGGACGACCCTCCTACCTTCCTCAGCATGATTCTCTCGCTGGGAGTGGTGGCTATCGTGGCCGGGTATGTCCCAGCGCGAAGAGCTTCCAGGATTGATCCTATGGTCGCTCTTCGCACCAATTAAAGGTCCTGGGGGAGTTAGTTAGCAGCAATGTAAATGGGCCCGGAAGATGTCTTCCGGGCCCATTTACACCTGGCAACAGTTATGCCGTAAGCGAAGGCGGTGCTGCTTTCTCTCCGGTGCCGAGCTGCTTGTTGGGCTCGGTGCCAAGTTCAAAGAGAATATGGCCGCCGTGAGCGATCTCCGCGTGAGAGACCCACAACTTCTCCGAACGCTTGCCGTTGATGGTGACCGAATGGATGTAGATCGCATCCGGTGAGGGACGCTTCGCTTCAATGACCAACTTGTTGCCGTTGCTAACTGTCAACGTCGCCTTGTCAAAGAGGGGAGACGTGAGCACATAGTTGCCACTCACGGGATCGACTGCATAGAGCCCGAGCGCGCTCATCACGTACCAGGCAGACATCTGGCCACAATCTTCATTGCCGGCGAGTCCATTGGGGTCGTTGTGATACATCGTCAACAGCAGTGAGTGCACGCGCGACTGTGTCTTCCAGGGCTGTCCGGCGTACGTGTACAGATAGGCGATGTGATGGCTGGGCTCGTTGCCGTGAGCGTACTGTCCGACGAGTCCGGCGATGTCGGGTGGTGCGTTTTTTGGCAGAGTCGATGGAATCGTGAACAGATCATCAAGCTTTTTGATGAACGGTTCACGACCGCCCCACAGAGCCATGTAGCCCTTCACATCGTGCTGGATGCCGAAAGTCGTCTGCCATGCATTGGACTCGGTGTAGTCCCGGTACTTATCGGTATGGCCCATGTCGATGGGATCGAAGGGAGTAGCCCACTTGCCGTCGCTCATCTTGGCGCGAATGAACTGCGTTTTAGGGTCGAAGAGGTTGCGGTAATTTTTGGAGCGCTTACGCTGGATCGCAGCATCGTCATGAGCCCCGACCTTGGTAGCTACGTGCGAGCAAGCCCAGTCGCCATAGTCATACTCGAGTGTCTTGCTGGCGGACTCATCTTCTTTGTCGGCTGGGATATAACCCATCTCACGATAGAGGTTCAGGCCGCGATAGTTGTCGTCCATGTTGCGCTTGCGCATGACTTTGTAGGCGCGGTTCCAATCTATATTCGGAACATTCTTCACGCAGGCTTCGGCCATCACGCTCGCCGAGTGATAACCGGTCATGGTGCCGGTCTCTTTGCCCTGTAGCGGCCACACGGGCATACCTTCGGGGCTCTCCTCGGCCATGCGGACGAGGCAGTTGACGAGCCCCGGAACACGGTCCGGCTGAAAGAGTGTGAATGCAGGATGGAGTGCGCGGAACGTATCCCAGAGGGAATAGCTGCTGTAGTTGTGCTGGCCCTCTACGAGCAGGTGAGTCTGTCCATCCATACCGCAGTATTCGCCATTGACATCGTCGAATAGCGTGGGGGCAACCATCATGTGATACAGCGAGCTGTAGAAGATCGTCTTCTGTGTCGTATCGTGCGTTTCGATACGGATGCGGCTCAGCTCGCGCTGCCACGCACTCTTCGCCTTAGCACGCGTTGCATCGAAGTCCCAACCCGGCATCTCGGCCTGCAGGTTTTTGAGAGCGTTGGCGACACTGACTCCTGAGATGCCGACGCGTACCCGAATCTGTTCGCTTTCCGTTGTGCCGTAGTGGAGCGCCGCCTTCAGGCTCTTGCCCGCGGCTTTTTTAGAACCATCGCTCAGCAGGGCACCGTCCTGCTGTAGCTGCGTCTTCGCGAAGGGCTTCGAGAACTGGGCAGCAAAGTAGATGCGCCGGCCGCCGGCCCAGGAATGTACCGTGCGTCCGCCGGTGATCGTATCCTCGCCAACGATTTCGAGCGTGGCCTCGCTTACCGGATTTGCGGGATCGTCGTAGGCGTGAGCGAAGTCCAGGATGAAGTGGCTCGTCTCGTTTGCCGAAAAGGTGTAGCGGTGCAACCCAGTGCGCTCGGTCGCGGTCAGCTCTGCGTGGACTTTGCGGTCGTTGAGCGTTACGGCGTAGTATCCAGGCTCCATCTGTTCGTCAGCGTGAGAGAACACGGAGCGATAGCCCTCGCTGGGGTTCTCGCGTGTGCCGGGTTCCCACTTCACCTCACCCACGTTCGGCATAAGCAGGACATCGAGCATATCGCCACATCCTGTACCGCTCAGATGCGTGTGGCTGAAGCCCATGATGGAGGTATCCGCATAGTAGTAGCCCGAGCACCAGTCCCAATCCTTGGTGTAGGTATCCGGACTTAGCTGCACCGCTCCAAAGGGCACCGTTGCACCGGGAAAGGTATGCCCATGTCCCCCCGTGCCAACGCGGATATTCACATATTGAGTCAGATCGTCATCGTCATGAGGTGCATTTCCAGCAGGAAGCATCGCCGCAAGTGCCGGTTTGGCTTGGCTGTCGATCAAGCCGTAACAACCGGCCGCAGAGAGTGCTTGCATAAACCTACGTCTTGAGAACATTAAAAAGTGCCTTTCAAATACAACTAGTATGACATTGAGACGTTTCAAAGACGAAAATAGCCCATTTGGTATCGATACCGGCCTTTGCGCAGTTCGGCGGGGTCAACATACTTTGGCCAGTCGAACGCACTTGTTGTTTGGTCGCTGCGAGTTGGCTCGGTAACAGAGGAATGACGCCGGACAGAATCCAGACCCAAATAGTAACAACGGCTCTCACAGGAGAGAGCCGTTATCATGATGCAAAGTCATCTTGAGGTAGCCGGAGATGGAGTCCCTAACGATATCCATTGCAGCAGCATGCATGGGGTGAGCGGTCGGGCTTTCTTGCGAAGGGTTTTACTCGAACGCATCGTTTCGAGTGACGCACGTGATTGTGCGTTGCTTAAAGCGGCACGCCATTCTCGCTGGAGAATGACGTGCCGTTATATAGCTGATTTAGAAGTGGTAGTTGAGGCTTAGCTGTATGATGCGCTGGCCAGCATTAGCCGTTGAAGTGTCCCCATTGTTGGCGAACCTTGTCTGTGTGATGCGCCCAAAGTTTGAGTCCGCTATGCCTGTATCTGGAGCGGCATAGTTGGCGAAGTTGAAGGCGTTGAATGCGTCTGCACGGAACTCTATCTTCTGGCTCTGCGTAATATTGAATGCCTTGAACGCAGAGAGGTCAATGTTCTTGAAGCCTGGTCCAATTTCGCTTCCAGGCCTTGCCGACCCAAAAGTATTGAAAGGGGAGCCAACCACAGAGGACTGCGCAGCATAAGCGCATTGTCCATTATCTACAACAACGTTGCTTTGTGGATCCGGCAGACATGGGGTTACGGATGCGTCCGACCCAAACCAATTACCGCTGATCGAGCGGTTCTTTATGACCATCTTCCGCAGATGGAATGGGTATGAGTTAGCAGTATAGAGTTGACTTGTGTAGTTGCCCGGCGAGTTGAATGTCAGGGGGTTTCCGGTAAAGACAGAAGCTAGTCCACTTACCTTCCACCCACCTATCGCAAGATCTTCAAAACGATTGATGTCGTGTCCAAACTGCTGGCCACGTCCAAACGGAAGAGCGTAGACCAGTGTCGCGGATAAACTATGCCTCGCATCCAGAGCCGTCGGCCCATACTCAGCACTTAAGTCATACGAGTTCTGTTGATAGTAATCACCGTTGGTCCCATAGAGACCGTCATATCCCTGTCCACCATTCGACAAGGCATGGCTCAGTGTGTAGTTGGCTGTAAAGTCCAGTCCATGACTACCACGTGTATGGTACGTGATCTGCAACGCATTATAGTTTGCCATCGCTCCCGTTCTGGTTTCTTTGACGGTCAGATGGTTGACATAGCCTACAGGCTGGTAAGGGAGATTTTGAAAAATCGTACGGTTTTGATTAGGGCCTACACCGTTGTTAAGTGGCGCAACTACTGATTGCAGTTGATTTGCCATGACTGGAATGGCCATATGCTGTGTCGTGCTTCCGACATAGCCGACCTGGATCGACGAAGCATTACTCAATTGATACTCCGTCGTAAGAGAAAACTGCTGTGTTAGCGAAGGGCGATTGTTGGTGTCCCATGCTTGATACGTTGTACCACCCTGGTACGATCCATCCGGAAGCTTTGGCAATCCAGCGGTGACACTTAGAGGTGCTCCGACAGAGGTTGTCTGGCTTATGGTCTCATTGTCATATGGCGGGTTCTGGGTCAGGCGAAGATTGGCCCCCATCCCCTCGAAATAGGAGGTGATACCATACCCGCCACGAAGTACAAACTTCGGTGTAACTGAATACGCAAAACCGATACGCGGAAGGAACTGGGTGTAGGTTGGGTTATAGAGTGCGCGGCTAGCGCCATTCTGACCGGCCACGGAATAGGCTCCCGTTTGCAGGTTGATATTCGCCATCTTGTTATTTGACTCGTAAATAGGCTGCGAATAGTCCCAACGCACCCCGAGGTTTAGAGTGAAGTTCGGGTACAGTTTCCAGTCATCCTGAAAGAAGACGCCGTCACGCCACTGCCGTTGACCAAACCGTCCGATAACACTAGGCACATCCTGGGTATACAGATAGCCTGCCACGAAATCCGCGAAAGAGTACTTGGTGAAGGAGGAGCCGTTGTTCCCGTAGGTCATATTCCCAAGAACTCCGCCATTGCCGGCGTAGCTATAGTTCTGCTGATAGCGAAGAAACTGCGCACCGATCTTCATCAGATGTCGCCCGCGTTCTAAGCTAAACAAATCGCCATACAGAAAATCATTTTCGGTATAAAGCTCAGGGGCGGTTACGCTACCGCTACCGTGGGCCGCACCAAAGCTATCAATATTGATCCCATTGAAGGTCTGGGCGATAAAACCAGGATAGCTTTGCGGAAGCGGAATGCCTACTTTGCTATTTCCTGACAGCCCAAACTGGCCGCTGGGATCGGTAGGAACGCCTCCGCCCTGAATGCTGCGGCCAAAACCAGCGCGAAACTCATTCACGGCTGTTGGAGAAAATTGATGGACTTCGTTCACGATGAATGACTTATACGGATTGGTTGTTGGACTGGACGGAAACTCAATCGCTACAGGCAGAATGTCTTGTGTTTGGCTGTCATACATCGTAAAGCGACCGCTTACATAATCTTTAGTCGATACCTTCCAATCGATTTTGAAGTCGCCCTGATTAGAACGATTGTAGTGAGAATGAGAACCGATAAAGTCGTTTTCCGCAATTCCATCTATAGGTGTTGTGTTTGGCGTGGGGTAGAGAGATGGATTTGCGGCTAAAAACTGGGCTATGGGGTTGTTCACCGTGACCTGGTTATTGCCGTGAACGGCGCCACTGCCGCCTAGATTTGTGGAATTAGCCAAAACGATGGGAGTGCTAAGCGCCAGCAAGGAGGAAAAATCGCCATGAAGAAAAGCTGCCGGGGCTATACTTGCGTACCCTGTTCCGCTGTAGTGATAACGGAACCCTTCATAATCAGCAAAGAAAAAGAGTTTGTCTTTGATGATTGGGCCGCCAATGGTACCACCGAAATAAGTCTGGGTAAAAGGGTTGAGCGTCGCCGCAGTGGTGCCATGCTTGTTGTCCCACGTATTTGCAGCCATATTGTAGTTTTCAAGCTGCACGAATGCATTGCCGTGGAACTGGTTAGTCCCGCTTTTAATGACAGCAAGAATCAACCCGCCGTTGACGTTGCTATATTCCGCTGTGGCATTCGATGTGATGATGTGCAATTCGCCAATAGCGTCCGGGTTGGGCGAATACTTGGGGCCTGTTCCGTCGATGGTGTCGTAGATGTCCATGCCATCCAGCAAATAACTGTTGACTTCCTGACGGCTGCCATTGAAAGACGACTGCTGGGTAGAGTCTCCGCCCGAGTTGACAGCACCTGGGGTCGCAGCCGTGGCAGCATTGAGGTTTCGTCCATTGAGGGGAAGGCTCGACACAGCATTTCCACTGAGGGTAAGGCCGAGTGTTGGGTTCTCCTGATTGAGGATCGGTGCTACGCTCGCCTCAACCTGCACATTCGTAGTGGCGGCACTCACGCTCATCTTGATATCGATGGTCGCTTCCTGAGCAATGTCGAGTTGGAAGACTGTCGATTTGTAATCGGAGAATGCATTGCTTTTGGCGGCAAGCGCATATCGTCCGATGGGCAGAAAGCGGATCGAATAAAGACCGTCTCCATTGGTAGAGCTCGATGTCGATACGCCTGTATCAACATTAGTGGCGGTAACCTGTGCATTCGGAATAACAGCTCCGGTGGAGTCGGTGATCGTACCGCGAACCGATCCAGTAACGGTCTGCGCGCGGCCGATTATCGATACCGCGATCAGGATGATGGGACACAATAACACCTGAATCCGCTGCATGAGTGTCTTTGATGGAAATGTCATTCTTCTGTGGCCTCCGAGGATATAACTAGCAATGCCGAGAACTCTTTAGAACGTGATAGTCCTGATATCTCTGCGCTGGAATCAACGCGAGGATTTCCGACAGGTAGCGGTCTTGTCTGTAATTTGTTCTGCTTTCTTGCCCATAGACAAAATTCAGTTGTCGAATGGATGTCCATGTCTGATTTGAGTCATGTTACGCTCGGAAACCTTAGAAAGAAAGTGTCACCAGTGAAACCGGTGTCTGGAAACCGTTTGATATTGTGCAGACAGATTGATGAATAGCTGGCTTTCTGGTGGGGCCTAAGGATTTATCGAGGAGATGAGGGCTATCGTGTTCGGATAGTCTGGCCCATTCAGGTCGGCACTGTTTGGGTTTGGATGATAGGTAAATGGCTGTTGAGCGTCCCCTGTATGCTATTGGCACTGCGGCCATGGGTCTGCTCAAAGAGACAACTCAAGACGTCGCCGACCGACTGGAAGAGAGGCGGCGGAACTGGCGGAACTATCGACAAGCGCCTGCATCCTGACTGGAAGAACAAAAATTTAGAGGTCGTCCTTGCGACAAAGGTGATCGACAGTAAGACAGGTTCTCCTCTATTGAAGCTCTTCCAGCAATGAACGTATGTTCGTGCTCGCTTGCCGCATAGGCCATAGACATTAGCCTGCATCCCTGCGGTAATCTAAGGGCACAGCCGATATAACCGTACGCAGATTCCTGAGCGCATGGAATACTTTGCTGGACTCCTCCGGGCCCAGGTCTAAGCTTTTTGTTGTCTTAGAGAAACGTACGATGAAGAGAAAAATGCTGTTCTTTGAGCGCTTTATGTACATTGACGGCGTCACGCCGATCAACTGTACCCTCACCGCGAGAGTGCGAGGCCGCATTCTAGCGGATAACTTACGAACGGCGCTCAATAAGGTACAAGCGAAGCATCCATTACTTCGCGCGCGCGTTCTCCAGGAGGAAGCAGAACCTTACTTCGTTTGGGATGAAAAAATCCCAGAGATTCCTATCCAGATCATCGAACGGCAGAGCGACAACGGTTGGAATGAGATCACAGTTGCACAGTGGAATGTGCCGTTCGAGACCCTGACCGGCCCTCTATTGCGCCTCCTCTGGATCAGGTCTGACGAGGTCTCCGAACTGATGCTCGTGGGCCACCACTGCATCTGCGATGGGGGATCGATCATTACGCTGCTCCGCGAGATTCTGCTGGTTCTTGACCAGCCCGATACAGAGCTGGTTCCGTACACGAGCTATTCCTCCCTGGCGGATCTAATTCCTCAAGATGTCCTTTCCGATGCCAAGACGATTCGGCGGGCCAAACGGAAAGCAAGGATCTACAAGCTGTTCCTGACTCTATGGCCAGTCGTAAAACCGGTGTATGGCGCGGGAGATCCCTATGTCCTCTACTGGAAGTCTGGAGTGGAGCTGCTCGACAAGATGAACACTCGCTGCACTGCGGAAGGATCCAGCCTGTTTGCAGCGCTCTGCGTAGCTTTTCTGTTGGCCTTCCGCGAGGTGAAGGGCAAAGCCTTCCGAAATAAGATGATGTGTCCGGTGAATATTCGCCGGTCTATCCGTGCCGTGAAGAGCGACATGATGTTCGCTTTTGCCCCGACGATCCAACTCTCTTTGGATCGGAAGGCAGAGGCTAATTTCTGGACGCACGCCCGGGCCATGAAGCAGAGCATCGCCGATGGAATAGAGGGGATGCAGGTCTATGAAGACATGATGCTGGGCGACCTGATGCGGGATTCCGTACCCGGGATCGTCAAGTTTCTGCGCTCCAGCAGGGGCGGGCATGATATTGCCTTCTCGAATGTTGGCCGTATCAAGATTGAGAGCAGGTATCAGACATTTGCGCTGGAGGCCCTCATTGGCGGAACGGTCGCGGTGCCATGGAAGAATGCCAATACCCTGATGGCCACTCAGTTTCTCCAGGAGATAGAGTTGGGATTCATTTCGAATGAGCGGTTTCTGCCGCAGCGTGAAGCGCTTGCCATTCGAGATCGCGCTCTTCAGTTGCTGATGGATGCCATCGAACAGCCTGTCACTACGGCTGCTGAGCAGCTCTCCCGCGAAGCAGAAGACGCCCCACAAGCACTAACCCAATAAGGAACAATGCTGCCAGGCTAAACATCCTCTGCACGCTCATCAGCTTTGACAGAAAGCCGGAGAGCAGCAATCCAAGCACCTGCGCTCCAAAGACAATGGACATACCAGTGCTGCTGACACGGCCCATTAAATTCTCTGGAGTCTCCTGCAGCATCAGCGCCTGAGCTGGAAGCAGAATAGCCGCTACCGCGAAGCCTATCGTGAAGGTGGCCACGAGGGTCACGGCAACCTGCGTGATCACGCTGAGGATCAGCAGCCCAAGTGCTATGCTGCCGAGCCCGCTGAAGACCAGTGTCTTGTTGGACTGGGTCTTCGCCAGTTGCTGGACCGCAAAAAAGCCTCCAAGGATACCGACTCCAATCATGGAACTGGTGATGCCAAAGAGACGCACGCTGCCGTGAAGGCTCTCTCGAACATAGATCGCGATCAGCGGCGCGAAACACCCGAGTGTGAAGATTGCCGCCGCCAAGGCAAGGACGACAAAGAAGATGGCGCGGTGGTGAAGGATAAAGTTGAAGCCTACACGCATATCGAACCACACCTTGCGGATACCATCGGGCGTGTCTTCCGCGATCACCTGAGGGTTAGCGGCTTTGCTTCCGATAGCGACGGAGGCGATCAGTACTGCCGAAGCAAGGAAGCTGGCTCCATCGATCAGATAGCACGAGACTGCTCCGAAGGAAGCGACCAGCAAACCCGCAATGGCAGGAGAGATGACGCGCACCACGAAGATGGCCTGCTGCATGACCGCACCCGTGGCCATGATGCCCTCCGACGGAACTGAAGTGCGAAGGGCGCACTGCTGCGCGGGCCCAAAGAAGCTGGAGACGATGCTGATCACCGCAAGGATGAGGTAGAAGTGCCATAGCTGCGTCGCCAGCAGCAGGAGCAGCGTAAGGCCGGCGCGGATCACGTCACTGGATACGAGGGTGGGCTTAAGCGGCCAGCGATCGACAAAGACCCCGGCCAGAGGGCCTATCAGCACGATGGGAATTAGCGAGGCAATCTGGACCCAGGTGACCTGTTCGGCTGCCGCATGCATCTTGAACGAGACGACGCTGAGCACGGCGAAGAGCGCCAGGAAGTCACCAAAGGTGCTGATGATCAGCGCAAACCACAGACGCCGCACGACGCCTATGCGGAGCACCTCGCGCGTCGTGAGCTGAACGGTTGCAACTGCCGAAGTCCCCATGCTGATTTCCTTGTCCATCTTGTAGGCCAAACAGTGTCTCTAGGCTTGCTTATAACGCCGCGGCTGCGTCCAGAAGTGAGTGAGGCGCGGGTGGCGTGCTTCGATGGGACCGTACCTGCCCAGCAGTCCGTCGATCACACCAGCGGTCATCGCACCGAGTTTGCGGAGCTTGTTCGTCTCATACAGAATCACGGAGATCAACTGACCGAGCGTGATGAGGTTGATGAGGATCGCGGATGGCAGACCGCCTGCATAGAGACGCGAGATATGAATGCAGTTGCGTGCGGAATAGTACTGGCGCAGCGGAATATAGTTCCACTGGATGAACTTGAAGAACCCTATCTTGCGGTCGATCCGCTTGCCGATCTCATGCTTCATGGTGATCGCAGTGTTGATATAAAGCGGCACTCCCTTGCGATGCGCCCGGAAGCAATATTCCGTGTCGACCTGATCGATGAAGTAATCTTCGCGGAAGGAGCCCACCAGCCGGTAGGTCTCGGCCGACATGACGGAACCCGAGGAGATCATGGAAGAGCAGGGAAGCAGCCCCTGGTCCTCCGCCGTCACCTGTGTCAGAGTCACGCCAAAACGGTTCATGATGAGTAGTGGAATATAGCGGTCGACATTGATGTCGAATATCTTCGGGCCCATCAGGAAGAGGGGGCTGCTCAGATGGCTGCAAGCCTCGATCATCTTGCTGAAAAAATCCTCAGCTACCTTGGAGTCCTGGTCGAAGGTGAAGAGCAGGTCGCACTGTTTTTCCAGAAGCCTCTCGATGCCTTTATTAAAGGCCCCTGCAATGCCTCCCTGATTGGCGTTGATGACGACATCGATACCCAGGCTCTGCATTCGCTCATGCAGTTGAGGATCGACTTTCGGCGAGTTATCGACGGCGACGATCGTCTCGCACAATCGTTTCAGGTTCAGCAGATTTTGGACGTGCTCTTCCGTTGGGTTGAAGAGTACTGCCAATGTGCCAGGGATCAAGCTCATCCTTCTCTTACACTCCGTTGCTGTGCCTCGTTGCTATCGAGGTCCGTTCGAGTCCGTTAAGCACGGACCAACTGAGGTCCTGTCTTTGACGACGAAGTAGCGAGATTGCGAGACGCGATACCTGCGGCCTCAACCATCGCCAGAGCTCTCAGGCAGGAAGTCTCGCCCGGTTCAACGCGCAGACGGAACGAGGCGCAATTCCGCTGAAAGCTTTCTTCCTCCAGCAGGCGTTTGAGAGAGGTCAACAGCGTTGACGCATTGATCGGTGCGTCCAGCCGCAGGCCGCAGCCGAGGCGTTCGATACGGGCGGCATTATCAAATTGATCGTGCGCAAAGGGTACCGCAAGCTGCGGTATTCCCGCCGCTAGCGCCTGCGACACCGTGCCGATGCCGCCGTGGTGTACCAGCACTTTGGCCTGCGGCAGCAACTTGCTGAGCGGAACATACGAGCGGAGCAGAATACTGGAGCCAAGTGGAGGCATCGGAGATCCCTTTTTCGCCAGAAAGATGCCTCGTTGGCCGAGCGTCCCCAAGACCTCTGAGGCAGCACTGAAGAAGGACAGGCTATCCACCATGGTGGAACCTGGCGTAAAGACAATCGGCGCAGGCCCGCTCGCAAGAAACGACTTCAGTTCGTCATCGATTTCTCGAAACTCAGACTCATCGAAGAGCGGAAAGCCTGTCAGCGCGACGTTCGGCGGCCAGTCGATCTGGGGCGGTGCAAACCAATCAGGGAAGAGACCCAGTACTCGCTGTGGAGAGTGCAACCACCGGCCAAGGATGTGCTTCGCCGGCCGAAGTTCAAGCCTGGTACGGATCTTATTCAGTGCGGGCCCCATAACACGGTCGGTCACTCCACGCTCGATCAACCACAGCAGGCCTGCTCGCAAGGAGATGGGCCAGGAAGATGGAATCGTGAAGCGCTTATGGACTGGTGGAAGGTGTGCGGAAAGAAAGGTCGAAGGCGAGACCTGAACCGAGACGTAGGGCACACCGTACTTTTCCTGCAGCAGCCGAGCTCCGAACGCCCACAGCGAACCTACGAGAACCGTTTCGTCATCGATCTCAGGCTGCAGCAGGTCATAGAGCGGCTCAATGAATCCGGCCATCACCTTCCATAACACCTTGAAGGAAGTGCGCGGGTCCCACAGTGCGGGGTTGCTCATGGCTGCGTTGTACTCTTCTGCAGTTCCCAGGGGTAGGAATCGCAGGTTCGAGCGCTCAACCAGATCGGCAAACGCCGGGTTTGCACAGAAAGATACGCGATGACCGCTTTTTGCAAAGGTTCGGCCTAATCCCAGGAACGGATGTACATCTCCGGCTGAACCGATCGCAATAATCACGATATGCAACGCTAATCCCCTGCCTCCGCGAATTCCAGGCCGAGAGGCATGGCAAAGCTGGGAGGGACAACGATATGGGACTCGGGGTGGGGTTCATCGCCGAACATCCAGCTTCTGATGATGCCACTTACCGTACGCCAGAGTTGACGGCTCTCCAGATCGAGAAAATGACCAGCATTTTCCACGACCGCAAATTCGCTCAGTGGAATGTACTGAGCCAGGGTCCGGGCATCCTGAGGAGTTGTGTACTCATCCAGCTGTCCATTGAGAAAGAGGACAGGCACATCGATAGAAGAGAACTGGTTCATGTACTGCTTCTTATCCAGATCGAAGATCTGATCGATATGGAAGATGATCTGTTCTTCGTTTCCACCGACACTGCTGAGGAGGTACTGCAGGTTGTGTGATTTTACGAGACCGGAGAGGTACCGGCCCACAGTGTTATTGAGCAACTGTGAGGCGCTTGTGAGATCTCCCGTTACAAGAAAATGGCGAGCCCCGGACATGTAGTCATGCATCGCACGATTGATGACCGGAGAAAACGAGGCAATGATCGCCTTTTCGATGCTGGGCGGACGCTTTGCCAGAGATAGCAGAGACGATACGCCACCCCAGGAAACCGACATCAGGTAATTCACTTGAAACCGGTCGATGAGGTTGAGGAGAATATCTACTTCATCCTCTTTGCTCAGAACTGCGCCGCCTGAATTATGTTGCTTGGACTGTCCGGCATAAGGCAGATCAAATAAAACTACATTGACCTTATCTCGAAGATACCGGACGGTTTGAGTGAAGGAACTGGTTGTTGCAAAAGCACCGTTTACAAGAATAACTGTTTTGGCTGCTTCATCTTTTTTGTAATGCTCGACGTAAATGTTGTGTTTTCCAAAGACATTGAGTACAGACGCTTCTGGCTTCATGAGGTTAACTCCTTTATCCAGCAACTAAAGCAGTCAGGGTTATTCTCTTTTCCTGGGTGGCAATTTACGGTCGTCTTTCTGGAGGACTGTGTGGATCTTCAGAAGACCTTACATGACCGCTATAGATGTTTTGAGTAACTGCGGGGGCCCGTGACTTACTTTGGCGTATTGCCGTCTGCTTCTAAGGCAAATGGCTACTATCTGCCGATTCTGCTGAACATGGCGATCTTAAAACCACGCGTTAGATTTCACGCAAGGTTTCCGCCAGAAATTAGACGCATGTAAACAATATGTACTAAAGTATCCTCGAACAAGTCAAGCGTATAGAGCACATACCAAGAACTATAATGCAGATTTTCGTGTTTTCGTTTCTTTGTTGTGAATTCTAAAGGGGAACTTCTTCTCATTTAGTGATCCATTTGTGCCGATTTTCCACGGTTTTACAAAACGCACGGAGCATTCTCAGTCACCCCGTTAGTATCAAAAGAACAAAGAAACATTGCTTGAGCGCTACGCCTGATTGTTAGGGGTTCAGGCCACATGCGTTAGGAGAGCCCCATGCCCAAACTTCGTGCGTTGCAGTCTCTCCGGGCGATCGCTGCGCTGCTCGTCGTTCTCGATCACGCTGCTGGACTCACTGCGGGGCATGGATTCTCGCGCGAGCCGATCAACTCATGGGCTACGTTTCTCGGAGCGCAAGGCGTTTCTATTTTCTTTATCATTAGCGGCTTCATCATGACCTATACCGCTGATTCGGCGGAGGACCAGGCCGCACCTCGCCTGCGAGCCACGCGATTTGCCGCGCGCCGGATCATCCGTGTCGTTCCGCTCTACTGGCTCCTGACAGCTGTCGTCGCAGTGCCGATGTTCCTTATCGGTCTGCATCGTCCCGTTGGGATTACAGTCGCCAGATTGGCGAAGTCGCTCTTCTTCATCCCCTACACGGACGCGGGCGGAAACATGACTCCGGTCCTGCCCATCGGCTGGACTTTGAACTATGAGATGGCGTTCTATGCTCTGTTCGCTGCGATTCTGTGGTTGCCGCACCGTGTCAGGACCGCCGTCCTGCTCGGAGCCCTGGTATCTGTAGTGATCGCCGGATCGTTTTTCTATCCCATCGCTTCCGGCGTCAATCCGCGTTCACCCCTCGAGTTCCTCACTAATCCGGTCATCCTGCTCTTCGGTCTTGGCGCAGCCCTGGGATGGTTGAAACTCAAGTTCCCGCAATGGCTCCTGGCAGTGCAGGACGTGCCTCTGGTCGCTCCGCTGCTGGCCATCAATCTTTGTGTCTTTGCCCTCGCGGTGCATCATCCCCCGGTTGCGCTGCGATGGTTGGTTTTGTTCTGGTTCGTGGACTTCATCGTTGTGGCGCTTTGTGCCTTCGGGAGACCGGGCACATGGCCACGTCTCGAAGCGCTGGGCGATGCTTCCTACAGCCTCTACCTCATCCACCTCTTGCCTGTGTTTCTGATTTATTTTCTCTGGCAGAGCTTGCACTTTCTCTACCCGGTGGCTTTCATCGTCACGGCTGTCAGCCTTTCCATCGCAGCGGGCTTGATGACCTATCGCTGGATCGAGCGACCCCTAACGCGAAGCCTCTCCAGGCTCGCATTTCCGCCGCCGACTAAGAACGTGGTGGGAGAGCTGGCTGAGGTCCCCGCGATCAGTCATCCCTAGGGACCTGTTTCAAAACCACGCCGTTGCTTTTGTTTTTCGGAGTAGCCGCGGCCTTTAGGCCGCAGAAACCCGGTCCAACCAGAAAGGGCTTTAGCCCTACCCCTGATGTCTGTCATTTCGACCGACCAACGGGAGTGGAGAAACCCCTGTATTTCGTCGATGTTTGTACTACCGAAGAAGCCAAGGGAGACGCTGTACTAATTTGTTGCGTGGACTGCTTCCCTCAAACAAGCGGCTTCAAATCTCCCAGCAACGTTGGAATCAACTCCGATACTGTGGGATGAATATGCACTGCGCGTTGCACCGTCGTGTAAGGAGCACCGGCATACATCGTGTCGAGCAGACAGTGAATCGCCTCATCGCAGCCTACACCGAATAACGACGCGCCGAGGATCTTCTTGTTCTCCGCATCGACCAGTACCTTCATAAAGCCGAGGCTCTCGCCCTTTTCGACAGCGCGGTTTACTCGTGTCATCGGCCGTGTGCCGATAAGAGCAGGCTTGCCGCTTTTGCGCACCTCTGCTTCGGTCATGCCGATGCGCGCCAGGGGCGGGTCCATGTACATCGCATAACAAAGGATACGATCACTGACACGTCGCGGATCGTTGTCGAGAAGGTTCGCCGCGACGATCTCGAAGTCATTGTAGGCCGTGTGTGTGAAGGCTCCCTTGCCGTTGCAGTCGCCCATCGCGTAGATGCCTTCGACGTTGGTCCGAAGCTGATCGTCGACGACAATGTAGCCGCGCTCGTCCGTTTTGACGCCTGCGCGTTCGAGCCCGAGGTCCTGCGTGTTCGGCGTCCGCCCGACCGCGAGCAGCACGTGTGACCCGATCGTGGCAGGATCGTCGCTGTCGCACTGGACTCCCACGCTGACACCCTCGGCATGCGGTGCCAGGCTGATGCACTCGGCGTTCAGTCGGACCTGAATGCCTTCGTCTTTGAGAATGTCGAGAACGGCCGCTGAGACATCCTCATCTTCGTGCTGCACGAGGCGCGAGCCCTTCTCGATGATCGTGACTTCGCTGCCGAAGCGCCGATACATCTGGCCGAACTCGATGCCGATATAACTGCCGCCGACGATGACGAGATGCTTTGGCAATGTCTCGAGCGCAAGCAGGCTAGTGTTGGTGAGGAAGGGAACATCGTGAACGCCGGGAAACTCCGGCACGGAGGCACGCCCCCCAACGTTGAGGAAGATCTGCTTCGCTTCGAGAAGATCTTTCCCGACGCGCACCGTATACGGCGATTCGAAGCTCGCTGTGCCGGTGAAAACTGTACACCGCGAGTTGTTGCGCAGCCAGCCCTCGACCCCGTTGCGCGACTTTGCGACGATAGCCTCGCGTCGTGCGATGAGAGTCTTCATATCGATCGCGATAGGCCCGCCGAGGGTTACGCCATACTCAGCGGCGCGACGGGCTACATGGGCTGCGTACGCGCTGGCAACCATCGCCTTTGTCGGCGTGCAGCCTGTGTTGACGCAGGTTCCGCCAAAGAGTTTGCGCTCCACAAAAGCTACGGACATACCCGCCTGTGTGAGCCGGTTGGCAAGCGAGGGGCCAGCTTGACCGGCTCCGATGATGATGGCGTCGAACGTTGGCATCGTATTCTGCTTCCTGCGGTTTTCTAGTCTTGCTTCCAGTTAGATGTGCGTCACGATCAGATAGCTGCCAACGATGGCGACGATGTCCTCCAGCAGTGCTGCCGGGAGGTCTTTGCCAAAGGCAGAGCCAAGCGCGCCACGGACGGCGGAGCCGCCCAGTGTTCCGATGACCGCGCCGACAGCACCGCAGACCAGACCAACCCAGACCGAGCCGATGCCCAGACCGATGGCAGCGCCCGCAAACGCGCCGAAGAGAACGCGGGGGATGAACTGAGCGGGAATCTTGCGGCTGGGAGTCTTGGGCAGTTTGTCGTTCACCAGCTCAAACAAGGCCAGGGCCGTGAGGATGCCGACGGTGATGATATTGCCCAGGAAGGCCAGATGCGTTCCCACGAGTGGAAGGAGGCCTAGCCGTGCAGCCCAGCTGACGGCGGTAGGTGCAGTAAAGGCGCGGAGCCCAGCGATGACGCCGATCAGGAGTGCGAGGACGATAACGTGCATGAGTGTCTCCTTCGATTCCGAGTGCGTACTCTCATTCGGCCCAGCTTGAACATTTTGGGAGCGTGTATTCAGGAACACAAGGGACTGCCAGCATCCTACAGTGACTTTTGCGAGCAGGCCAGCATGTTTTCCGAACCACGGAACCGGGTGCCCTGACTCATAACCGCTCTACCGATAGAGCAGGTAAGCCGACCGCCGTGCCACAAAGGCATCCAGTTCTGGCTTCCACGATGCGGCAATGCTACGCGGATCATCCCCGCGCTCCAGCGCGTCCATGGTAGCGCGGTTAGCGACGAAGCGCGCCTTCTCCACTTGAAACTGCTCGGGATACAGGCGGTGCAGGACGCTCAGAATCTCGATGCCCATCTCAGGCGAGTCGAGCACCTTACGATCGGTGAGCGCGATGCGCACAGCTTCGATCGTCTGACCATGGAAAGGGTAGTGGTTGGTGTCTTCGCCGATGGCTGTGGTTGTGGCCGCGAAGGTGACGCCGGGGATGTGCCGTGCGTTGAGTGCCGAGGCCACATCGGAGGCTTTGAACCACGTGGGTTTTTGTGCGCCGGTCTTTGCGTCTTTCGCGGGCACGCCAGCGCCGAAGAGTTCAAATGGGGCAGAACTCCCGCGCCCGACAGAGAGACTCGTCGTCTCTAAAAGAGTCACTCCGGGAAAGAGCGTAGCAGCGGTAAGGCTGCGCAGATTCGGGCTGGGGTTCACCCACGGCAGGCCTGTGTCGTCCAGGTATTGGCTGCGTGACCAGTGCTGCACTGGAATAACAGTAAGGTGCGCGCCAAGACCTTTGGCCGAACGCACTTCCGTTGGGCCGTTGTCTTTTTGTGTTGGGGCGAAGAGATCGACGGTATGCGCGAGCGCCGGTGAGGATTCTCCGTTGATGTACTGCGCGAGCTCGCCGAGTGTAAGTGCATTACGCACAGGCAGCGGCATGTAGTCGGTATAGCTCTCAAGACCCGCGTCCGAGACCGGCCCCTGTGCCTGTTCTCCGCCGGTAGGATTCGGACGGTCGAGCAAGATGATCTCAAGATCGTGGTGGAACTCCTGCTTCTCCCGCGCGGCGGCTTCGAGGAAGTAGCCCGTGACGGCCTCGTAGGTGTAGGTGCGGACGCCCACGTCCTGCAGGTCGATGACGACAGCGTCCAGGTCCTTCAACTGCTCGTGCGAGGGGCGACGGTCGGCATCCTTCGCCCCATAGAGGCTGGTGACGTGCAGGCCGGTTGCGGGATCGGTCTCTGCGGCGATGGCGGTCGTATCCTGCTTGCCGAAGATGCCGTGCTCGGGTGAGAAGAGCGTGTTGAGCTTGGCCGATGGGACAGCCTTGGGTAGATCATTCGCGAGAATGTCGATGGTGCGACGACCGTGTGCGTCGACGCCCGTTTGATTGGTGAGTAGGCCTAGGTTAAGGTGACGGTTGTGACGAACAGCGGCTTCGGCGAGGGGTACGAAGTGCTGCTGTTCGAGGGAGTCGATCCCTGTAAGGACGTTTGCACGATTGCTTTCGCTTCGCAGGTCGCTGGGTGGAGTCTCGCCGTAGAGATTGAGCGCGATTGCAGCGGCGCTCGCAACCTCGCCTCGCAGGTTGGAGATCGGCGGATTCCCACGCGGGTGGATCGCATTGGCAAGAAGGATCACATAGGTGTTGGAACCCGGATCCATCCATAACGAAGTGCCGGTGAAGCCCGTGTGGCCAAAGCTGCCGATAGGGAACACGTCGCCACGCGGTTTGGAGAAAGCTGTATCGATGTCCCACCCATACCCGCGCAAACTTCGCGATGAAATCGCAGGATAGCTGGGTGCCAGAAGCGGATCGTAGGAGTTGCCTGATCGCACTTCCTTAGCTCTGTCCTGTGCGGCATTCGAATCGCTAAGGTCGTTCGCTCTGTGTCCGGGTTGCTCGGGTGTGATCATCAGTTCGAGCGTCGATTGTTTCAGTGGAAAGTTGCTGGGGCGTCCGGCGAGGCGGTCCAGCAAAGCCTGCGCGAAGAGCGAGACGTTGTGCGCCGTCGAGAAGACACCGGCATGGCCCGCAACGCCACCCATACGGCGTGTGCTTGGATCATGCACCGTGCCACGCAGCAGACGATCGAAGTCGGGGTTGGTTGCAGGATCAGACTTGCCTTCATCGTCGTGCGCGGTGGGAGCGATCCGCGGCAGCAGAGACGTGCTCCAGGTCCCCTGGGGGCAGGCAAACAGCATGTGTCCCAGGGGCGGCCGTTGCCACACGATAGCCGAACCAGCCACCTGATGCGGGCCGCAGGCCTTCGCGAGAGGCAGATAGCGTGTCTCCGTCATGCCCAGAGGCTTGTAGATATGCTCCAGCGCGTAGACATCGAGCGACTCGCCGCTGAGTGTTTCGACCAAGTCGCCAAGCAGGATGAAGTTGATGTCGGAGTAGCGAAACACCGCGCCCGGTGCGGATTGCAGCGGCGTCGTCAGCGCGCGATGAAAGCCCTCGGCCTTATCCGGCGCAGCGAGCCCCCACGCGTCCTTCTGGTTCACGTCCGCCGCTTCGCCTGAAGTATGCGTGAGCAGCATGCGGATCGTCACCTGCGCACGCTGCGCATCGTGTGTTGCGTTGAAGTCGGGCAGGTACTTCTGAATAGGATCGTCGAACTGCAGCTTGCGCTGTTCGTAAAGCTGCATCAACGCTGTCGCCGTAGAGAGACACTTGGTGAGCGAGGCCATGTCGAAGATCGTGTCTTCTGTCATCGGCTCAGCAGGTGCGGGGTTGCCGTCGAGGCCGGGTTCGCCTGCCAGCTTGCGGACTCCATAAGCCTGCTCGAAGACGATGTGCCCGCCATGGCCGATGACTACCACTGCTCCAGGAAGCTTATGTGCAGAGATGGCACCGTTGATGAGTGTGGAAACTTGAGTGAAGTCAGGCTGTGTCGCAGCAGGCGCTAACGTTTGTGCCTGCACAATGCGGGGTTCCTTCGCTTCGTTCAGGATGACGGCGAAAAACAAAAGCGCTGTGGCAGCTATGGTGGCGGCAGTACGTTTTGATTGCTTTCCGAAGACCAGGCTCACGAGCGAGCCAATGGCAAACGTCGCTACTGCGCCGATCAACACGTACCAGGTCCACGCTACGTGTGGAACAGTAATGGGTCCGAGATGCACGGGGAACACTCCTTGCCACAGCCAGAGATTCAGCACGAAGCCGCAAACCATGCCAACGGTCGCGCCAATCTCTGTCGCGAACTTCGTAAGCGTGCCCAGCAAAAACACACCCAGCAGGCAACCATAAGCAACCGACGCGATGGAGAGTCCGATTTCGACCACATGCCCCTTGCCGCCCACACCCACGGAGTAGACCGCAATTGCAAAGAGCACCAGCGCCCACAGCACCGTTGAGGACTTCGAGATAATCGCACGCTCGCGGTCATCGGCCTGCGGTCGCAGATGCATATAGAAATCGACCACCGTTGTCGACGACAGCGAATTGAGCGCAGCGGAGAGGTTCGACATCGCCGCCGCGAGAATCGCCGCAACCAGCAGGCCGGCGATGCCAATCGGCATCTCGCGCACGATGAATGTTGGGAAGATGCGGTCGGCGCTGGCAAAGGTCGCAGGGTGCTGGCCATAGAACACATACAGCCCCGCGCCGATAAGCAGGAAGAAGGCGAACTGCACGAAGATCACAACGCCCGAGCTAAGAATGGCCAGCCGCGACTCACGCAAATTACGCGCAGCCAGCATGCGCTGCACCATCAACTGGTCCGTCCCGTGCGAGGCCATCGTGAGAAACGTTCCGCCCAGCACTCCGGCCCAGAAGGTATAGGTCTTCGTAAGGTTCATGCTGAAGTCGAGCATGTGGAACTTGCCCGCAGCGGCCGCCACAGTGTGAATCTGGCTCCAGCCTCCCGTTACATGCGAGCCCAGCGTGAGCAGCGCGACAAGCGTTCCACCGACGTAGATCGCCATCTGCACAACATCGGTCCAGATGACCGCAGCCATGCCGCCCTCAAAGGTGTAGAGCAGGGTCAGCGCGGAGATGATCGCGATAGACAACACATCGCGCGTCCCAATCGCGATGCCGACGACGATAGACACCGCGAAGACACGCACACCTTCTGCCGCGGCCCGGGTCAGCAAAAACAATCCGGCCGTCACCTTGTGCAGCACAGTGCCGAAGCGCTGATCGATAAGCTGATAGGCAGTAAGCATCTCACCTGCGAAGTAGCGGGGCAGAAACAGCGCAGCCACCACAATGCGGCCGAGCATATAGCCGATCACCACCTGCAGAAATCCGAAGTTCCCCGCGAAGGCAACGCCGGGAATGGAGATGATGGTCAGGGTCGAGGTCTCGGCCGACACAATGGACAGCGCGATGGCCCACCAGGGAATCGTATTGTTGGCGAGGAAGTAGCTCTTGAGTGAGCGGTCTGCTTTCGTGCCGCCGGATTTGCCGCGAAAGCGCAGGCCGAAGAGCGTAATGCCCACAAGATAGATCGCTACCAGCGCTAGATCGAAGGCCCTGAGTCGAGTCGGTATCTCGAGTAACGCAAGTGCGGCAATCTCATTCGGCAACTGTTTTCTCCTGTTCGTGCGTGCGATGATCCAGACTAAATGGCTCGACCTCGAACATACGTAGCGACCAGGTTATTCTTCGCGTCGAAGCGATTGAGGTTGGCTAGCGATCCGGGCGCAAGCCGCGTGAGTTCCGGTCTGCCTAGCATCGCCGCAGGGTTGTGGGAAGCAAGCCGCGCCGCATCGCCCAGCGGGGCGTTGGTGAACTTCTGGAGGTTCGCGACAGCGCGATCCATAGTGAGCACTGAACCAGCCAGCGTCTCTTTGCCGGCAGCGAGATCTTCTGCCAGCAGAGCGCGGCCATGGGCTACCTTAACCGCGAAGTGGCCGAGCGTGTAGTCGCCATCGGGCATGCCCGCTGCAGACATAGCATCCGTCACCAGAATGGCGAGATCCAGCCCCTTCGCTTTCAGCCATAGCCGTACCAGCGGTGGCGCGACGTGAACGCCGTCACAGATAAGTTCAGCGAAGAGCGGAGCATGATCGGGCCTGGGATCGAGCACCGTTCCAAGAATGCCGGGCTCGCGATGGTCGAGCGGGCGCATGGCGTTGAAGGTATGCGTCGCGCTGTTAGCTCCGGCTCCAATCCCTGCGATGGCGTCTGCGGCAGTCGCATTGGTGTGGCCGAGCGAGAGCTTCACGCCCTGGCGATGCGCGTGAGCAATGAGACCAACCGCTCCGGGCAGCTCCGGCGCAATGGTCATCAGCGCGATGTGCCCCCGGGCCGCACTCTGGAAGCGGTCGAAGAGCGTGATGCTCGGCGGCTGCAGCTCATTGGGGGGATGCACACCACGCTTGGCGTGCGAAAGAAAAGGTCCCTCGAGGTGGATACCAACCGGCTGCGCTTCGCCGTCGCGTGGCTCAGCCTCGATGGCGTTGGCCAGCGCCTCCAGCGCGCTGAGCGTGGCATCTACCGACGCTGTGACCGTCGTCGGCAGGTAGTGGGCCACGCCCCGCGTCGCCAGAAAGCGCTGCATCTCTCCGAGCTCTGCGGGAGTGGACTGCATCACGTCATGCCCCATAGCGCCATGCGTGTGGATGTCGAAGAACGCAGCGGTCAGTGTGTCCCGCTCGTTCGCCAGCGCACGAGGATCGGAGCTGATGTCGGTGATCGTTCCGTCGTTGGAAAGGGTGATGACAGGGAACTCGATGGAGCCGATGTCGGTGATGAGATAGCGAGCTGTGAGTGTTGTGATAGCCATGTCAGTTTGTCGATCCCTGGGGCGGTTGTGGAATGCCCGCATCAGCTGCGCTGGGCAAGGTTCTTGTATTTTCCCACTGACGCTGCACGCTGCGAACTTTGTCCATGCGCGAGAGCCAGAGGGCGACGGTGTAATCGTAGTGCTCCAGCACCGGACGTAAAGCATATGGCCGATTTGTACGCAGCCAGAGCTGTGCGTGGAGGTCGCGCAGTAGCGAGTAGCCGTCCTTGATGTCCTGAATCCGCCCGTTCACACCGTTGATCTCAGAGAGCAGCGCGCTGACCGAGGGATGGGGTCTCTTCTCGCTCGAAGCCGCTGTAGCCTGCGCACGGGCGTAGTCCTGAGCGATCTCGTCGGCGAGCTGGAACTTCAGTCCGATAAAGTCGAGGCGGCGAGCCCCGAGTTCCATCGCGTCGATCGCGTCAGTCTCGCGCAGGCTGGTGGGGTTGGACGGAAACTGATTCGTCGGACTATAGACCGTAGGCGTAGCCGGTGCAGGTGCTGCGGCGCGAGCCTGTGCAATCAGGTCGAGCGCTTTCTCCGCATGCAAACGAAGCTCATGTAGGTAGGGTCGAAGCTTCGCCGCATTCTGCTGCTGATCTTTGGCCCAGGGATCGCTCCAGAAGAGCAGATCGGAGCCATCGCTGACCTTAGTTTCTGTCTTCAGCAGTTCGTGTGCGGCCATGATTTCGAGCTGCGCCTGATTGAGCTTGCCGGTCATATCGCCATGGAAGACCTGCCCATAGTTCTCCTCAAACTGGGAAATAGAACTTTCACCCTGCTGCCACGCTGCTGCTGCGCCAAACAGAATGCCGTACCAGTTGTTCGAGGCCAGCGTCTCGCCATCGTCGTTCCAAAGCGTGTTGAGTTGGCCGGTAGAGCCGGCACGCTGGCCGTCGCGCGTAAACTGCTGAATGTTCTGCAGGCCGTAGTTGTAGTTGGGATACACGCGCGACCAGTTATTGATGCCGGGAGCGACCCACGTCTCAAAACCTGCGTCCGCATAGGGCCTCAGATACTTCGAGAAGCCTGCCGGGTTGGGGTTGTACTGCCAGCCGATGGCAATGGTGTCGCGTTTGAACTGCGCGGGCATCGCCTTGAGCAGGTCAGGCGAGTCCTGCGCGATATCTCCCCAGAAGAGCAGTCGGCGATTCAGCGGCCGCAACGTCGTATCGATCTGCTCCATGAAGTCGAGGTACACCTTGCCCAATCCCTGCGCATCGACTGCGGCCTTGGTCTGGCCGATTCCGAGGTCGACGGTCTCGTCCGCGCCGACATGTAGAAAGGGGGCGGGATACATCTGTGCAAGCTCGCCAAACATCTGCGAGATCACCTTGAGCGAGCCTGGCTGGCCGGGTGCGAGCACCGCGCCATGCGGTGTCTCGGCAAGCTGCTGATACTCGTCATAGAGAAGATTGTGATGCAGATGCCCAAACGCCTCCTGCTCGGGCACGACCATCACGTGATACTGCCTCGCATAGGCCACCAGCTCGCGTGCGTCCTCCGCGCTGATGCTGCCTCCCGGCGGTGCGGGCAGGGGATTGGAAGCATATTGCTGGGTGTGCTCGAAGTACGGTGAGTAGAGGTTGGCCTTGTACGCTGCGAGCGTGCGGACGAGCTTTTTCTGGAACTCCAGCGTATCGACCGGGCCGCGCGACAGATCGTCATGCAGGCCGCGATACTTCATCGCGGGGTAATCCCGAATATTGGCCGCGTGCAGGACGAACTGTCCTTCACCGACAGGCTCGATCATTTGCTTTACGGTCTGCGCAGCATAGAAGACCCCCGATGCAGTAGCCCCGGTGAGCGTAATCGTCCCGGGCGTGGAGACAATGGTGTAGCCTTCCGGTTTCATCGCATCGGTAAAGCTCGCATCCGGGTGTTGCGCAAGCCGTTGCAGCACGATACGCAGTCCACTGCCACTGGGGACGCCACGTGCCGCAAGCGTCTGCTGCAGGTCATTCGCCGCAAAGCTGTCCTCCGCATCGCAGCTGGAGCAGTTGACCGTCACACCGCTAGTCAGCGAGTGGTCAGGCTTGGGCACAACCTCGCGCGGCATCGGAACGAGGTGCAATGCGGTCTGCGCGGCTGCAGGCAGAGCCAGCGCCAGGAGTGCTGCGAGAGAACGAAGCTGCATGAAAGTACGGTACACCGAGTGAGGGTGGATAGTTTAGACCGGGCCACATCCCGTGCTCAGTTCTCGGTTCTCAGTTGTCCGTTGGAAACAACTGAGAACCGAGAACTGAGCACGGCTGGGCATCGAGTCGCGGGGTTGCAATGCTAGATCGGTGCGGCTCCGTCGACGATCGCAACGCCCGACGGCGGCACGAACGTGAAGTCGCTGTCACGGGTCGGGACATTCTCGCGCATGTCTGAGAAGCTGAAGGTCGTGACTGCTCCGTCCGTCTCCTCGATACGCATAGCGCGGATAGCCCCGGCTGCATCCACCGTAAGGGCGAGGGAATGGACCCTCTGCTGCATGCCTTTGGGGGTGCCGGAGAGCGTATAGCCGCCGTTCACGACGGTCAGGCCCAGCTCATCGAGTTCTTTCGCGAGCTCAGTACGTCCGAGCAGAAAGCGTAGCGGCGAGCGCAGATCGTCCAGCTTCTTCTCCGGGATGCGCTGTGCCTGCGCATCCCCGGGTGTGTAGGAGATCGCGTCCTTGCCATCGAGAATAAAGAGCTTGCCGGCGGGGGTGTCATAGGCCCAGCGCATGCGTCCAGGTTTACGAAGCGTCAGGCTTCCGGTCTCAGTGCGGTCCAGCCCCATGCCCTGATAGCGCTCGGTATAGCGTGCCTGCAGCGATTGCAGCCGGTTGTAGTGCGCATCAACCTGCTTCGCAAGTGTCGCCGCTGTTGGCGCTTGTGCGAACGCAGAGGCCCCGAATGCAGGCAAGGCGAGTGCAAGCAAGAGGAAGAGCCAGCCGCCTGTTTTGAGTTGATTTTGTCTCGCCAAAATATTCATTTCAGGTAGTTTACAGTCAAAGCGTTAATTCCTGAAGCGTTGAGCTGAGTAATTTGATATCTCTGCCTACCCCAAATCTGTCATCTCGACCGGAGGCGGCGATCTTTGCCGCCGTAGTGGAGAGACGACTTTGTCCAAAAGCTACCGCAACAACTCCGTACAATTATTCCCACCCTTGGGATCGAACCGGATATGCCCACTCTCGTCCGAGCAGAAGCCTCGATAACCGGCTTTGTCGGGCACCGCCGTGATCTGATAGCTGCTGTACTGGTCACGATCGTTGATCGTCGTCTTCTTGCAGTCCGAAAAGGAGAAGGTGTAGCCGGATTTCTTCCCGGTAGACAAATCTTCGGGCATCAACTGCGCTGCTTCAGCGGTTGGCGTTCCCACCCCCGGCGTGCCCCCCAACGCTCTGAAAGAGCAGGCAAAACCGTGTGTCGGATAGGCCGCGTTGTAAGCGGCTTCGTAATAGTTGAGATCGCGCAGCAAGGATATGGCCGAGGTCTCGTTGGCGCGTTTGGTGTTCTGCTGTAGCGCAGGCAACCCAATCGTCATGATGACCAGAATGACGGCCATGACCACCAACAGTTCGGTCAGAGTGAAACCGGATTCTTTTTTTCGCTGACTCTCAGCAATCTTCATGGGCATTCTTTGTGGGTACAAGGGAGAAGCGGACTCCAGGAAAACCCAGAATAACGAACCCTACTAAACAAAGGCCGCCCATTCGAGGCGGCCTTTGTCGCTGGAGAAGAGGAGCTTACTGCAGCAGGTCTGTGCAGTTCGTGCCGCCCTTGGGATCGAAGCGGATCTGGGCGTTCTCGTCGGCGCAGAAGCTGCGGTTTCCGGAGTGTCCCACGGAGTTGGGCACGGCATTGATCTGGTAGCCGTTGACCTGGTCGACATTGTTGATCGTCGTCTTAGCGCCGCAGGTGATGCTGAACGTGTAGCCGGACTTAGAGCCGCTGGCGAGGTCTTCGTTGATCAACTGAGCGGCTTCTGCGGTCGGCGGTCCGGAACCGGCCTTCCCGCCCAGAGACGCGAGCGAGCAGGCGAAGCCGTGCTGCGGGTAAGCCGAGTTGTACTCAGCCTCCATCGAGTTCAGCATGCGCACCGACTGGATGGCGGACGACTCATTCGCCTTGATGATGGCCTTTTGCATGCCGGGAATAGCGAATGTCGCCAGAATGAGGATGATAGACATCACGATCAGCAGTTCGATAAGGGTGAAGCCGGATTCTCTGGAGGTACGGCGGGTCTTGCAGCAGGTCTGGGTATTCATCACTTCCTCGAAATGTCGCGGTCGATCCGCGTACAGTTTGTCCGTTTCAGAGTATAGACGTTTCAGGTGATGGAAGGGTGTGGCCACACCTGGAGATCGCTTTTTTAACGCAGAGGCCGCCAAGGTTTTGACGCAAAGCGAAGCACAAATATTTATGGCGCGCTTTGCGTCTGCGGAGGTTTCGCGGAGGCCGCGATGACATTCGTGGCGCCCTCCGCGAAACCTCTGCGTTAAAGATTTTCTTCTGGCAGTCGATAAATTTATTAGCAGGCCAGATCGGTACGTTCGATCTTCAGGCCACCCAGATTGCCCAGCAGCGTGAGCGCCATGCCTTCCGGCTGCAGAAGCTCTTGCGCCAGCCGCTGGATGTCTTCCCGCTTAACCTGGTCGATCTCGGAGGTGAGGTCATCGACAGAGAAGAACTGACCGAAGTACATCTGCTGCCGGGCCAGGTTCGACATGCGGCTCGAAGAACTCTCGAGTCCCAACACCATGTTGCCCTTGGACTGGTCCTTGACGCGCTTGAGCTCTTCCTCGCTAACCAGTTCAGTCTTCATGCGGGAGAACTCGGCGAGCGTGAGGGCGAGCACCTCACGAGTCTTGTCGACGGCACATCCGGCATAGACGGCCAGCGAGCCCGTATCGCGGAAGGGATTCGTCTCGGAGTAGATCGAGTAGGCCAGCCCACGCTCTTCGCGGATGGACTGAAAGAGCCTCGAGCTCATGCCTCCACCGAGGATCGAGTTCAGCAGATGCACGGCGAAACGATCGGGGTGCGCGACCTCCAGGGAGGGCACGGCGAGGCAAAACTGCACCTGCTCCAGCGACTTCTTGTTCTTCAGCGTGATGTGAGGGAAGGTCCGCGGGGCTGCCGAGCGAGCGATCTTGGAGCTGGAGCTGGCCGAGAGCGAACTAAAGGCCTGCGCCACCTGGGCCACGAAATCATCATGGTCCAGATTGCCCGCTGCGGAAAACACCATGTTCGGTGGTGTAAATCGGCGAGCGTACTCGTTGAAGACCATCTGCTGGTCGAAGCTCGAAACCGTCTTCGTCGTTCCCAGGATAGGACGGCCCAGAGCATCACCCTTCCAGAAGTTCTGGGTGAAGAGCTCGTGGACGAGATAGTCGGGGTTATCCTCGTCCATCTTGATCTCTTCGAGAATCACACCCTGTTCGCGAGCCAGGTCGTCGGGCGAGAAGGTGGGATGGAGCACGAGGTCGGTAAGCAGGTCGAGCGCGGCGGGCACATTCTCGTCCAGAACCTTGATGTTGAAGCAGACGGTCTCTTTGCCAGTAAAGGCGTCGAGGTTGCCGCCGATGGAGTCGACCTCTCGGGCCAGCTGCTGGGCCGAGCGTGTGGTCGTGCCCTTGAACACCATGTGCTCGATGAAGTGGGCGATGCCATTGACTTCGGGGGACTCGTCACGCGATCCGCTGTCGATCCAGACACCCATGGAGACGGAGCGGAAGTGCGGCATGCGCTCGGTCAGCACGAGCAGTCCGTTCGAGAGGGCCGTCTTGCGGATATCGCGGGTATACGTCGGGGCGGTGGAGAGGGTCGCGTTCTCCGCGACCGGGATAGAAACTGGCATCAACCCTATTGTTTCACGACTTGGGCGGTGTGGCATCCTCCTCTTCCGAGGGGGCGATCGTGCCCTGATGGTAGAGAACTTGCCAGCTTTCGGGAGTCTTTCGCCAGATCGTCGCACGTCGGGTGAGCCGATCCCTCTGCCGCAGCTTGTAGGTGAGCAGGTAGGCGTCCGGGCCGAGGCGACGGCACTCATGATTCCAGCTCTGCCAGCCTGCTACGTCAGCGTCGACGGGAGGATTCTGCCCAAGGGTTTGAAGGATGAAGTCGCGACTGTAGCGCCGGCCGGAAGCTCCAACCTCCCAGTAATCCGGCGACATCATCTGCTCGAATCCAGCCCGGTCAGAGGCAAACTCCGAGCGGTGAAAGATCGGTTCGCGACAGCGAAGCTCTTCGAGCACGGGAAGCAGTTCGGGTTCAGTTACTTTGAAGTCCTCCGCGGAACTCATGGGTCGATTGTAAGTGCATGGGGAATTGTATTTGGCCTTTTGCGACTAACAACCGCTACACTTGGGCGCTTAGAGCCGTTTCCAAAACCGTGCAGAGAAGCGCAATTGCTTTTGCTTTTCTGGTTGTCATTCCGAGCGCCGCGAGGAACCTGCTGTCTCCCGTTCTTCGTTCGTATCACCCAGAAACACGTGAACTAATTAGCGCCTATGGGACTTCGCCCTGGGCTACGGGCCAAGAGGATGCCGAGCCATGAAGGGGCGACCTATCGGTAACGGCAGCTTTACCACCATTCAACTCAGAACGCGCCTCGGGGGTCGTCGTAAGATTCTGCCGTGCTACTGGAGATAGATGCCGATCGGACCATTGCACTTTCCTCCCGTGATGGTTCCTACGAGATAGAGCTGCGGCTTTAAGTGATCGGTAGCTCCATAAATCCCATAGTCGACCTGCAGTGTGGCGTTTATGGTGGACCCATCATCCATAAGGATGTGTTCCTGGCCCGCATCGCCGCTCACAAAGCTCCCTGGCTGGAGCGTGCCCTGGCTAAAGCAGGGCGACCCCTGAGCGGTGACGGTGCCCGTGAGTGCATAGTCTCCGTGCATATCAGGGGCGGAAGCTTGTGCCGGTTGCTCGCTGATGGCCGGACCAGAGTCGATGACGCCTCTGGTCCAGGTGTTGGTGAGGCTGGGGATGCGTTCTGCTGTTGTCATCTCCTCAGCTCCTGGACCGTTGTTGCTGGTAGTGCCGACAATGCTCCCCGAGCAACCCCCTTTAACCGCGAAACTGGCTCGACTAAGAATCGAGCCGTCCGAAGAAAGCACTCCCTGCAGGGTGAGGATCTGTCCGTCAACCGGTGACGAGGTGATGCTGAGGTTGTTTTTGCTATCGAGGGTGCCGGTATACGGCACGTCGGTCGCGTAGGAGCCGAAGCAGCTCGAATTGATGTGGAACACACCGGTGAGCTGGCCGTTGGCGTCGATTAACGAGCCTCCGATGTCTAAAGATTTTCCGATGTAGTAAGGGGGAAGGTTGGAGCTGACTTCATAGTAGCCAGTGATCAACCAGTTTCCTGTGCCTGTGGTTACTGGGGGCACAGTTGTCGAGGGTGGGATACCACCGCTGCCGCAACCGGTGAAGAGAGCGCAGAAAAGAAAGGGAAGAGCTGCCAGTGCCGTTCTACGTTCTGTCATAAGCTTCGTTGACTTGAGAGTTCGCTTCTTGTCTGACGGCAGCGCGCCTCGATTGTCACCCTGCAGGGAGATCATGTACGCAGCAACCTGTAAACATGGATATGCACGCGCTTTTCGGAAGAACGCTGTCGGAGTCAACCGAGCTGATGGCTGGTCTGGGACAATGATCGCGACCCAGGCTGCGACTTGGATCCTCCGCGTATTACTACTCGTTTACTGAGGTTGCTGGGAGGAGTTTTGTGTTGCGGGCGATTGGCTATTGAAGAGGATCTGTCCATTGCGGAGGGTGTAAGCGACGTGGGAGAGCGCGGTGACGTCGGCGGCGGGATCGGACTTGAGGACGACGAGATCAGCGTCGAATCCTGGGGCGACGCGGCCCCTGTGGGATGCGTATCCGAAGCGTTGTGCGGGGTTGGTGGTGAGCGAGGCGAGGACCTGAGGGAAGGTCATGCCGGCGCGGAGCATGAGTTGGAACTCTTCGGCGGTGTCGTAATGGTCGATGTAGCCGATGTCCGTACCGAAGAGGATTTGGCCGCCGGCTGAGGCGTAGGCGTGAAGCTGGCTGACGGCGAGTGCGATGACCTGCTGGGTGACTTCAGGCGACGCGTTACCTTTTTGCAGTTCAACATCGAAGAGGGTGAGCGTCGGGACGAGGCTCATGTGAGCGGCTTTCATGCGCGCGACGAGCTCGGGAGGCCAGGTGGTTCCGACTTCGCCGTTTTCGGAGGTGGTGACGTGGGCGAGGATGTCGACCCCGGCGTCGAGGGAGAGCTCGACGCCCTTGATGGTAGAGGGGTGAGAGAAGACGAGCTTGTTGTGCTGATGGGCCTCGGCGACGATGGCGCGGGCGAGATCCAGGGGCATGAACTCGACGTGGTCAGCCTCGATGGAGCCGGCGAAGATCTTGATGCCGTCGGCGCCATCTTGGATTTGCTGGTCGACGCGGGCAACGGCTTGGGGGATGGCGTGGACCTCGGGCATAGTGATGTTGAATTCGGCAAGATATTGCTGGACGTAGACGGGGGTCTTTACCCAGAAGGGGTCGCCGACGGTCAGTACGTGCGGGCCAAGGAGTTTGCCAGCTTCGATTTGTGAGCGGATGTAGTTTGTATTGGAGAACGGGGAGGCGACGTCGAAGACTGTGGTGAAGCCCCAGCGGGTGAACATGCTTTGGAGCTGGGCATTGAGAACGGCGGGTGGTTGGTGGTCGGCGTGGAGAAGGTGTGGGGGAAGAAGGTGGACGTGGCTGTTCCAGAAGCCCGCTGTGATGGTGAGACCCGTGCAGTCAATGGTGGTGGCAGTCGTGGGGAGTTTCGTGGATTTGGTGGGGCCGACCACGACGATGCGCGCGTCGTGGATGAGGATGGTGGCGTTGTGGAGCGGCGGGCGGTCAGGCTGCGTGTAGATCGTGGCGTGCGTGAGGGCGAGGTCGGTGGCTTGGGCAGTGCATGGAAGGATGAGGAGGGTGAGAGCGGCCAAGGCGAATAGACGCATGGCAGATTATACGTTGGCAGCGAGGAGGTATCTGTAAACAACGAAAGAACGTAAAGGTAGATCCCACTGCTTTTCATACTGAAACCTGATCGCTCTTGTCCGGATCAAGCACTACTACCGTCGCGTTCCATTGCGAACCGTGGCGCCCGTTGCGTCAAGGCTTGGCCTCCATTTAAACCACCAAATCCGGACTGATGGGGTCGAATAGTCGCCAGCAAGCTGCAAAAAACATTAGACAGTAAACTAGAAACATGGACATGCACGCGCTTTTCGGAAGAACGCTGCCGGAGTTGACCGAGTTGATGGCTGGCCTCGGGCAGAAGCCGTATCGTGCGCGGCAGGTGTTTGAGGCGCTGTACAAGCAACGTGTCGGCTCAGTGGAAGACATTACCACATTGCCGCATGAGTTCCGCGACCGGTTGATCGCCGAGGGCTGGCGAGTGGAACTGCCGGAGATCGCACAGACGGCCACCTCGGTCGATGGCACCGAGCGCTACCTGATGCGTATGGCCGATGGCGAGACTGTAGAGACAGTCTGGATGCCGGATGGCGATGGTGGCGAACGTGGAGACGGGAGCGAGGCTGCCGAGGAAGAGTCCACGGAGGTAGTGGGTGCCGAGGACGCTGTGAGCGGTGGTTACTGGGCGCGGCGGGGTAACGGGCGCGACCGGTCGAACTTTGGCACCCTCGCGGAGCAAGGCTTTCGCCGCGCGACAATCTGTATCTCGAGCCAGGTAGGTTGTGCCGTCAACTGCCAGTTCTGTCTGACGGCGAAGCTTGGCATTAAGCGCAACCTGACAGCAGGGGAGATCGCCGGGCAGGTTGCGGCGGTGCTCAATCGCCACAAGATTCAGATCGGCAAGGACCGTATCAACCTCGTGTTCATGGGGATGGGCGAACCTTTCCTGAACTACGAACAGTTTATGCAGTCAGTTCGGGTGCTGGCCGAAGGCGTCGGGATTCCGGAGTCGCGGATGACGGTATCGACCTCTGGAATTCTGCCGGGGATCGAGGCCTTCGCCAAAGAAACTCTGCGGCCGAAACTGGCGCTCAGTCTGAACGCCAGCAACAACATAGTGCGCGAGCGCATCATGCCGATCACGCGCAAATGGAACATCGCCGCACTTTTGGAAGCGGTGCAGAAGATTCCGCTGCGCACGCGTGAGTGGGTCACGTTCGAGTACGTGCTGCTGGGCGGCGTAAACGATCAGCCCGAGCACGCCCGCGAGGTGCTGGCTCTACTCGACGGCATGCGCGCGAAGGTGAACCTGATCGTCTGGAACCCAGGGCCGGGAATCGACTATCACCAGCCCAGCCCAGCGGATGTTGCGGTATTCCAGAAGATGCTGATCAACGGTGGAATCGCGACCTACATCCGCAGGCCCCGCGGGCGCGATATCTACGCCGCGTGCGGGCAGTTGAAGCGCACCTTGGCGGAAGAGAAGCCCCAGTTGGTAGCGATCTCTGCGGCGGTTTAGAAGCGAAGCGCCGACTGGGAATTGCGCGTTTAGATCGGTGCGTTGAGGCGCCGGGTCAGCATGTCTTTTACCTCAGGCCACTCTTTGCCAATGATGCTGTACCAGGCGCTGTCGCGACTGGAGCCGTCGGGCATGATGAGGTGGTTGCGAAATAGCCCCTCGTAGACGCCGCCAATCGCGCGGATGGCGGACTTAGAGCGCTGGTTGCAGTCGTGAGTCTTGAAGCTGACGCGCTGCAGCTCGAGCGTCTCGAAGGCATAGCTGAGCTGAAGGAGCTTGGCTTCGGGGTTGACGCGGGTCCCGCGAACCCGATCCACAAGCCAGGTATTTCCGAGCTCAGTGGTTCGGTGGGTCAGATTGAGATCGAGGAAACGAGTAGCGCCGACAAGTCTGTCCGGCTCGCCGTCATGGCCCTTCGCGACTGTCACCCACGGCAGAGCCGTTCCCTCCGACTGCTGCTCTAGCGCAGCCTCGACCCAGGCGCGGAGGTCGTCCGGCGTTTGGATGGAGTAAATCATGTAACGCCAGATGCTGGGATCGAACGCGATGGCCTCAAGACCCGGCAGATGGTCGAGCGTAAGCGGTTCGAGGCGGACGTTCCGGCCTTCGAGGATAGGAGTCTCCATAAAGAAAGAGTAGCGCACACTGTTGGCAAGTGAAGTATCCCTTGGGAATTTCAAGGGGGATGACATAGTTTCGCGAGCAGACCAGTCGTGCAGGTGCGCCGCCAGATCTGCCTCGGGCAAAGCCCGAACTTTAAAACAGAACGCTAAGGATCTACTTCTCTGATTTGACTTAATGCTTTGAAAATAAATGGATTGTGCTCGCATGGAGCTGGTGTGAATTCTAGAAAAGCCGGCGTGCCTGCTAACGGCTTACCGTAACTCTATGTCATTCGCACCCGATCGAGAATCGCCTTAGCTAGCGTTTGAGTGCCAGCTCAAGTACTGTCTCCGCCACATACTCGTAGCTATGCCGAAGCACCTCGCCTTCATGCGCGAAGTTGCCGGTGATGGGCTCAACGCCGAGGGATCGAATGCGGTCCAGGTCGGGGTCTATCGGGGTCTGGCCTTCGCGGGCATACTGGGTGATCGTCTCCGGGCGTAGCGGCGCTGTGTTCACGAGAGCATAGTCGAAGATCTGCGCTCCGGCGTGGTCGAGGATCTTTTCGATGTGCTGCGAGGCGGTCAAGCCGAGCGATTCGTTCGCCTGTGTCATCAGGTTGCAGATGTAGACGCGCGTAGCTTTGCTGGCGGCGAGAGCCTCGGGGATTCCGCTAACCAGGAGATTGGTAATCAACGACGTGTAGAGCGAACCTGGGCCGAGGGTGATGAGGTCGGCGTTGGCGATGGCCTCGAGGGACTCCGGCAGGGGGCCGGCATCGGCGGGTTCGAGCATCAACTCCACGATGGAACGCTTGCTGGCGGTGATATTGGTTTCGCCGCGAACAATAGAGCCGTCGTCCATTTGCGCGCTGAGCGTGGCATTGGCGGTGGTCGACGGATAGATCCGGCCGCGTGTGGCGAGAATCTGCGAACTGGTCTGTACGGCCTGCGCGAAATCACCTGTGATGCCCGTGAGCGCGGCGAGGAAGAGGTTGCCGAAGCTATGGCCTTCCAGGTCGCCACTGGCGAAGCGGTGCTGGAAGAGTCGCGAGAGCAGATGTTCGTCCTCGGAGAGCGCAACCATGCAGTTGCGGACGTCGCCGGGCGGAAGCATGTTGAGGTCTTCGCGCAGGCGGCCCGAGGACCCGCCGTCGTCGGTAACGGTGACGATGGCGGAGAGCTCGCGGATGAGGCAGTGAACGGTGGTAGGGGCTGTGCCGACGAGTGGTTGGGGGCCCGGCGCGGGGACATATCGCTTCAGTCCGCGCAGCAGGGTTGAAAGACCTGTGCCGCCACCGATGGCAACGACGCGGAGATGTTTGGGGTCAGTGGCCGGCATGCTTCGCTTCACAGTCTAGTTGGATGCGGCCTGTACAGGGATGGGATCATCTTCCGGGTAGGAGCGGCTCCTCTACACAGGAAGAGATTCTCTTGTAGAGGTGCCAACTCAGACGCGTCGTCCTGAACCGCTCTCTTAGGCTTCCGGATAAAGCAACTCGGTAAAGCGTGGGTCTTCGGCGACGCCGTCGAAGTCGGAGTCGGAGCGGGCCTGGAAGCGGTTTTGCGCGTTCAGGCGGATCGCTTCACTGAGGTGATCGATGCAGGTCTGCGTGTCGCCGGTGATGCTGGCCAGCAGGGCGAGACCATAGAAGGCGTAATCCGCGGCCTTTTCCTTGAGCAGAATCTGCTCGAAGTGCGCGCGTGCGTCTTCGTAGTGGCCCTGGTTCAGCAGTGAGATCGCGTAGTCATAACGCTCTTCGTGGGTTTCGAAGTTGGTCGTACCCTTGCTGACGTGGCTGAGGCATGCGGCGATGTACATGCGGATGCGGTCGGCGAAGTCGTGTGGCGCGGTTTCGAGCATCTGCGTGAAGGCGGAGTGGGCCTTCTCGTATTTGCCAGCCTGCATAAGCTTCAAGGCTGTCTCGTACAGAGCGAGCGTCTGCTTGCGCGGTGCGGTGTCGTCAGCCTGGACATGGCCGGCAAGGGTGCGCGGCGTCCGTTTGGCGCCGTGGATGGCGTCGGCCGTGGGGGCTTTGTGATTCGCGGAGGTGGTGATGGTTTTTCCCGACTTCGTGGACATGGTGTTCTCTGCAATGAAACCTAAATTGTTATTGAGGGCCCTATAAAGCGAGGGTTTCGTTGTTGAAGTCTTCTCGGTTTTATACGGGCGAAGGGTCATGCTGGTCAAATGGGGCTGTATGAGGGCTCAACCGCTCTCCACGGCTGGCTTGCCGTAGAGCACCGGATTAAGCGCAGGATCGTTATACATCTTTAACTGACGGTAGAGCTTGAAACGGCGTTTGCCGGTCAGTATTTCGGTCCAAAGTTCGGCTAGACAGGCGGAGAGGTCGTTCCGCTGTTCGGTCAACAGAATGAGCCGCTCCCGGTTCCTTTGGTGGTGCTCGGCACTCGCATCTTCGCGTCGCGTCTCTTCCTCGGTATGGAAGACCTTGAGCGCGAGAATGGAGAGGCGGTCGATCATTAGTCCTGGTGTTTCAGAGTGCAACGGGGCCTCGGCGGGTTGCCGGGGTGCCGCTTCCAGCAACGCCAGGTCGATGCGTTCCACCAGATCGTTGCGTCGCTGGTTGAGTTTGTCGATCGCCCGCTTCACGGCAGCGATGGCTTGGTCGGCAGCCATGGGATCGCGGGCCGCGTCCTCCCGGTGCCAGAGGTCGAAGTTGGCGCGGTGTTGTTCGAGAATGAGCTTGTCAAAGGCGTCGCGTGGAGCCTGCAGTGCCGCAGAGGAATCATGCCAGTGGGCGGTGGCCTGGTCCTGGAGCCGTGCGATGTGGAAGGCATCAATCATGGTGGTTGCTTCTCGCATGGTACTCGGTGTGGGATGCAGGGCCAAGCCCGAGGTCGTGTGGGACATACAGAGAAGAACAAAAGTTGAAGCCAAAGGTTGCTGTGAATCTCGTGCATGTGCTGGCGATGGTTGCCATTGATGTTCCAGAGCTTGCGCGAGGACTAACCGGAGGCGACACTGACAGTATGTCCTCTGCGGAAGTGAAGCGCGTGCTGCTGTATCGGCTCGGCAGCCTGGGCGACCATCTGGTGGCGCTTCCTTGCTACCGGCTCGTCCAGCGAGCGTTTCCCGACGCCGAACGCAAGTTGCTCACCAATATCCCCGTGATGAACAAGGCCGCTGCTGCGACAGCTGTACTGGAGGGCAGCGGGCTCGTCGATGGTTACCTCACCTATGTCGTGGGCGAGCGCGGGCCATTGGCGCTGCTGCGGCTGGCCTGGACGATCCGTCGCTGGAAGCCGGATGCCCTGGTATATCTGGCCGGAGCACGAGGGGAAAAAGCAGCGCGGCGCGACCGGATATTCTTTCGGCTGTGCGGTATACGACGGCAGATCGGTCTGCCGTTGACGGAAGATCTGCAACGCAACCGCAGCGAGGGAACACGCGACGGGGTTCCCTGGTTTGAGCAGGAAGGAAGACGGCTGGCGCGATGCCTCGCTGAACTCGGCGATGCACGAGTGGATGACCCAGCGAACTGGGCTCCAGGATTGACCGAAGAAGAGCGGCAGCTTGGCAAGCAACTCGTGGAACCGTTTGGTGGGGCGCCATTCTTCGCGTTCAGCCTGGGGACGAAGGCGCAGTCGAACCAGTGGGGCGGTGGAGCTGAGGGAACAGCCCGTTGGGAACAGTTGCTGTCGAAGCTGGCGGCGGAGTGGCCTGGTTACGGCCTTGCAGTGATTGGAGCGGGAGACGAGCAGGAGGCGAGCGAGGGTGTTGCCGAAGCGTGGCGAGCTGTTCCTGGCGCGGGGCCGGCACTGAACCTCTGTGGGACGGCAAAGCCACGCGTCAGTGCGGCGGTGATTGAGCGAGCGGTAATGTTCTTCGGCCATGACAGCGGCCCGGCGCACATGGCGGCGGCGGTGGGGACTCCGGTGTTGGGTATCTACAGCGCTCGGATGATGCCTGGACAGTGGATTCCGAACGGCGAGCACGTGCGAGTTGTGCTTCACTGGGTAGAGTGCGGCGGCTGTCTGCTGGACACATGTGTCGTGCAAGGCAAGAAATGCATCTTGTCTATTGGGGTCGAAGAAGCTTGGCAGGCCACGCAGGAGCATCTGAGAAAAGCTCAGGTGCAGGTTACTGAGAAGCTGCCCATGTTTGAGGAGAAGAGAAGTTGATCATGCAGGAGATACATGAGGTTCTGGCTCTGCTGGAAGGTGGTTTCAGCAACCTGAAGGTGTTGGTGGTGGGCGATTTGATGCTTGATCGCTATATCCTCGGTGAGGTCGATCGCATCTCGCCGGAGGCGCCAGTGCCTGTCTTGCGACACGCGCAGCGCTATGAGCGGCCGGGCGGGGCAGCTAACGTCGCAATGAACCTTGCGGGATTGGGCTGTCAGGCGCTTCTGGCCGGTTTCTGGGGCAGCGATGTGGAGCAGCGAGAGCTGTCCGCGGCTCTTGATGCCGCGAAGATCGATACGGCGGGGGTCGTCTCGACGGCGCTGCCGACGATCTCCAAGACACGCATTCTTGGGCGGATGCAGCAGCTTCTACGGCTGGATATCGAGAGCCGTGAGAGCCCTACAGCCATCGACCGGCAACGTCTGCGGGAGCGAGTCGAACAGCTTATTCCGAAGGTGCATGCGGTGGTGCTTTCGGACTATGCAAAAGGTGCGCTTTCGGCGGAGTTGTGTGAGGTCGTCATCCGTACCGCAAGGCAGGCAGGCATTCCCGTGCTGGCCGACCCCAAGTCGCCCGACTTCAGCAAGTACTCCGGTGCTACTACGGTGTGTCCGAACCTGAATGAACTTGCGGCGGCGACTGGCATTTCGGCGCATGAGTTGGAAGCATTGCTGGCTGCGGGCGAGGCGCAGCGGCTCGAACACGACCTGAAGTTTCTGACAGTTACGATGAGCGAGAAAGGGATCCGCGTTCTTTCAGATGCGGGGACGTATCACTCGCCGGCACGCGCGCGCGAGGTGTACGACGTCTCCGGTGCGGGCGATACCGTGATTGCAACGCTGGCGGCTTGCCTGGCTGCTGGGCTGAAAAATGAGACCGCGGTAGAACTGGCGAACCTCGCGGCGGGTATTGTGGTGGCTAAGGTCGGTACGGTTCCTATTGCGCGCCATGAGTTGGTCGCTGCG